>Ga0065711_1003724_pt1 | contig 47227 bp, 29 predicted proteins | sample Hoacrofraction12_FD_59098 | JGI IMG/M metagenome (GOLD analysis project Ga0065711, IMG submission 59098) | Hoatzin crop microbial communities from Cojedes, Venezuela - Epithelial fraction 12 v2 (version 2) | ecosystem: Host-associated > Birds > Digestive system > Esophagus > Crop | place...
GGGGGGGGGCCTGGTGTGTGCACTCAGACTCATTTTCCCCCTGTTTTTCTATACTCACTCTGCCCATTTTTAGAGATACTGATCTACATCCAGACACCCATCCCAGCATGCCCTTTCCTCACTTAAAACCAGCAAAGCAGGAGAGCTCCTCTCTCCTCTTCACCAAATGTGGGATGCACCCTCTAGTGCCTGGGTGCCTTGGTGACGGTGGGTGGTGGGTGCTATAGACAGAATGAAGGTGGAAAGAACAGACCACGAGCAGCAGTGCAGCAGGCATATGTACACAACTTTCAAAATCAGGGTGGAATGGTGTTCGGGGCCTGTAATTTGTGATGCTGGTAGAAAAAGTGCTCTACTGGTTTTCCACCACAGCAATACTGACCGCTAAGCCTAGACTGAGGGGGTGAAGTCCAGCGTGACTTCTACTGCTGCTCACAGTACAAACAGAGACTTAATTAAACTACAGGACAAAGCTTTCCCTCTGCCTGGCTGTCTTGCAGTTTTACATGCTCAATGAGGCAGGAAAAGTGATGCTAAAACTGAATAAAAACAATGCATTTTCCAAATGACAATGGCTTTTGATAAGACACTCAGCTGGTAATGAGCAATGCAAAACAGACAAAGGAGCTGACTGCAGGGTCTGATAAGCAAATGAACAAAACCTTTAAAGGGAAAGAGGAAAGGAAGCACAGCAACTTGTAGACAGGCAGAACTGGAAGTTTGGAAGGGCTGATAACTGAACTGCAGCACATTTTATTTCCTATATTGCCTAGCATGTTTTACTAAAATTTTAATGTAATATTTATGAGACTAATGAAAAGTTTAACAGCTTCCCTTGCTTGACTCTGACCCATTGTTAAGAGTCTGGCTGTCTGCAGCCACTGCTTCCCTATCAATTAATTCTGCATAAGGGTCGATTTTCTCCAAAGGAGCAAAGTATAGTTTGTTTGCACTGATATTAGTCATTCCAGATCAGGTAAGCTCCTGACTGCTAAAATCACTAATCATTCACCCTCCTAATTAAAAAACGCAGAATTATGCAGCCTTGTATGAAGGACTGTGAACCCAGTATGCAAAAGACTCAAACTGTATTATTTTTTCCTGTGGAAGACTGCGCATTATATGAAAGACATGAAAATGATAGGCATGGGACATTCTGACAAGAATTGTTTGCTCCTTTTCCCAAAGTGTAGCAAGTCCACCTGTCCTTCTCTAAAGCATCACTACCTGATGTGCAATATAGACAAGATTCATTCTGGGAAGGCTGGATTAAAGCTCACAGTGTATCAGTCTGAGAAAGTATACTGCTGAACTCCTTTGGAAAGGGGGACAGAGGAGTACAACTTATTTGGGCTTCTATCAAAATAATTCAAAAATTCTTAGGTTTTTAAGCCAAAATATTTTAAGAAATAAGAAGCTATCCTTCTACTAAAAGACTAGATACACTACTTCAGTGGGATGTTCAGAAACACTCAGCTTGGACTATTACAATAACTTCACATCAGTGCTAAGTACTTTTGAAAATCTCTACAAAATCATAAAGAAATATCTCATTTTGAGTGGAATGAGAAAAGAAAAGTCATGGTAAAACTGTCAGAAATATTTCTAAATATCAGTAAAATGAGGACTATATTTATTTTTTGGTATGGTGAGTGTGACATGGTATAATATGGAAGACAATTCTGCCACTTATGTAGCATCACCCACACGTGCACCTCTAGTTTTTGCTACCTGTGAAGAAAGCAATGCCACTAAGATCTTTCTGCTTATGCTTATCTTGCTGGTTTTGTGTTATTGTATGGCAGTAAAGGCACTTGGAGCAAGTTAGAGTAACTACACTGGCTGCATCTGAATATGCAACCTTGAAATGCTCATTTCAAAGCATCACCCATGAGAGGGTTATTGGCATCAGTTTTGCAAGTGCAACTGCCCATTAATCCAATTTGTGAAACAAATTAAGTTAGAAACTAGCTGAAACCAAACTACTTTACAAACTGACCCATTTCACTTGAAAAGGAAATTACATTTGAGAGAACTGTAGGACTAATAGTGATTGGAAGGAGGGAGGGAGGTGGTAGGGTAGGAGATGACCACTTAACCTGGACCAGCAGCAGAAGCACTTCTGTGATGGTATCTCACCAGGCAGTTATGAGAGATGGTATGTTAACATTTAATGGCAGTAGTTAGATAGCACTGAATGGTGGCAATGGTTCCTTTTCACATTTCAGCTAGGGTTTGTTTTTAGTTTGTTGGGGGAGTTCTTCATGCCTAGTACCTTACCTGGGGGGGGGGTGAAAAAAACACCGAAAAATTTAAGCACTGAGATGATTATGTAGCTGCATGAATAGGGCTCTTCTGGGATCCAGCTGGTATCCACAGGATTACAGAAAGTATGAGATCTGACAGCAAACCAGTCAAGGTTTCCTTTGGTTTGACCTCTAATGCTTCAGCAGTGTTCTGAAGATATTCAGCAAAGGTACAGAAAGCTTCTACTCCCATTAAGGGAGATGGCTTAATAAATTATTTAAACACATAAACAGAACAAGGCAACCTAGCAGAACAGCATCTGCCACTTTGGAACGTTGCCGCGTCCTTTACATTTTTTGGTTAATAACAGGAAAATATTACAGCAAAAGTTCCAATGTTATTTTGCTTTTATTAGCATTAGATTTTTCTAATAACACTTAATATGAATATATTAAATTACTTTTTTATGTGACAATAGATAAATTTGACTGGATTTATTTCCTCTAAGCAGAATATCATAGTATTAAAACCAGGGTATTAAAACTAAGTTCTGCACAAGAGCGGTCCTATTTCTTTCATAATGTGAAGAAATTTATTTTTTATTAACATATTTTTGTCCAAGGAAAAGTATTTCTACTATATCACATATATCTAATCTTTTATATATCTAATACTTTGTATGCATACAACACAACAGTGGCTGGGTTGTACACTGTAAAGGGCACTTAAAGAAATATGGGAAGAAACCCTGGGGTTGTATTACCACAGGACAATGTGAATGGTATGCAAAGACTATTGTCTGCTACTGTTAGGCAAGCAGTGCATTACACCTTATTTTGTATTAGCATGCTGCACAGAAGAGAAAAAAGGATAATTACTGTTGCTGTGCTTGTAAAACTTCATGAGAGCGCATTTTTAAGTTAGAAAACCACATGACTCAGAATCAAGAGTAAGCTTTAAGTCAGATGAAGGTGTTAAAAAGAAGCTAGAGTAACAATACTGATTCAAGTGCTTCAGCCTTGAGGAAGACTTTGGAAATCTAAGTATCCTATTTAGCCCTAAAAGCAGATAACTCAGATGACCATCATTGAGGAAACAGGAAAATAAGATGTTATGTTATCTCTAATCATATTTTTTTGAACTTCATGGCTTCTCTAAGCATACATAGTCTACAGAGGACTTGCCTTAAGAATTCTTGATTGCACCTTTAGCAAAATCGTGGCAATCACTCAGTCTTAACTGGAAGATACTTCCAGTAATCAGCAGAGGAGTTCAGCACTTGCATTTGAGAAGAGCAATAAAGAAATTACTTAGTCTTTCAAATATGTATATATGTACATATGATACAATATTTTTGAGTTTTACACAACGATAACTCAGTGAACAGATCATTTTAGGAACTACGGGAAGGAAATTTCAGTGGCAGGGTGGGGTTTTGGAGAACACAAAGTGGTCTGCGTGCTTCAACACATTACATTCTCTAACATCTAATCTCCAGTTTACTTCAAGTCTGAATTTCCTGTTTCTCATTGTAGTAATGATTTTTCCGTTTCCCTACTTTTAAATAACTGCAATGTTAAAAAAACTGTTATGGTTATATTTTAAACTATTTGGAACTACACCATAGAGTAGATTTCTGAGTATGATGAGTATGAAGATATTTCCAGTTATGTATCAGAGTTTAGCAGTACAGTGACTAATAGGATTATTCTGTCCATCTTCCTAGAAATCTCCCTTGCTGCACAGTCTCCATTACTTTATCCAGCTTAGCTTTGTGGTACCAAGTGAAAACTTATATCATTCCTCTTGTGTGCAGCAGCATATACCTCACTGCCTGAAAGATTTTGTTGTATAACAAGTTTTCTCTTTCTTAATTTTGCCACTCTACTTCCCTGTGTTGAACAAAATATCTTTGTCGGTGTTTAAGCCCCTTCAGCTATCTGTAGACCATTATCATGTCTCCCTTTTGTCATCTCTTACGCAATCTAGGCATATTTTAGTTCTTTTGATCTTTCCTTATAACTCACAACACCTAGACCCAAGACAATTTTCCTTGCTCTTCTGTAAACTCCCTCCAATTTGTTGATATATATCTAGTGATGCAATACCTATGACAAAATTCTGTTGTAGAGGTGTCATTTTCTCAACACCTTGTTGTATGCAGTAATCTATTAATTTCCAGCCATAGCACATGATAATTCTACTCACGAAAATTCCTTTGGACTTTCAGGTAGTTAAATCACACCTAAAGTCTCATCTGTATTCCTCTAGTCCCTCACCCCTTTTGCCACTCCTGCTTTACATGTTTCTTTCATGTATTTAGTTACATATGTATTTGAATTACAAAAAATCCTACATGATCACAATTCCCAAATGAATCTTATTATCTTTTATTTATGTTTCTAATTTTTTTAGGTTCCCACCTATTATTTCTGATATGATGGGTGGTATTTAACTATCCCAAGTTGTCATAAACTCTGAATTTCTTTTACCTGCACTGCAATATTTAAATAAACCTTGCAGTGAATGCAGTTTAAATAATTTAAGGTCACATACTCAAAGAGTGATCTATCACATTGCAGCAAATTTTTACTTCATCTCTTACATTTCTTCGCAGCATTTTTCTCCAAAAATCAGTGTTCTGTCTCAAGAGGTACCAGACTAAGAAACATGCTTTACATCAGCAAAATGTGAGTTGAGACAAGTTGAGATACTTTTACAAAGCACTTCTATCAACTAGGTTATTCGTACCTCTCAAACTAAAAAAATCAACAGAAATTCATGAGGAAATGTCTACTCTGCATGAAGGCACAATCATCAGAAGCCATTAACCTTCAAATACCTAATTTCCAATTGTGCTGAGCTCATATTGCCACTGCCTTTTTTTAAGCCAAGGATCCTCCTTGCAATGAGTAATCACGTAATTTAATGAGAAAAGGAGGAAACAGGTCTATATCTTCTGAAGTCAGTCACTTAGCTATTTCTGAGGATCTTAGCCTACAGATCTGGTATTTTACATGATACAAAATGTAGCCTTCAGTTACAGGAAAGAAATTGCCAGCACAGTTATCCTTTCTCCCTTTGAAGATGAGTGTTAACTTTGCCTTGTTGTTGTTATTCCCATTTCGTCCCATGATTTTTTCCCAATCAAAGCAGAAATTCTATGTTTCCGTAAATTATTTCATTCCCTTAATCATTTAAGATTCATAGTCCAGAGTAGCTAACTTGTGTATGTTAATATTTCCTACATATTGCTCATTTGCTTCTTATCAACAGGACTACCTTCAATAGCAATTCTCTCAAAGCAGTCAGACTGAAACATCTCAAGAAGGTAATACTAAGCAAACAAGTTCCAAGCACCGAAATACACCAACAATTCAGCCTGGGTTGAGAAAGTCACCTTTACCTCAGTTAACTGAGCTGCCTAATTGAGACCTGTATCACAGTCAGCTCCTCAGGTGTCTGCGGGGTGGTACAAGCACTTTCAGAATTGCCTTAGCCCATCTGAGACCTGCAGGCACCTCCTCCTCCCACCATTTATCCACCACAGGTTCTTTCCAGAGTGACTGGGCAAGGATGCAGTGCTTGGGGAACATCAGAAGGGTCTGGTGACCCAACAGAAGAGCGCCTTCAGTGAAATTAAACATAAAAAGAGCCCAGGCAGGCAAGAAACTACAGAAAGTGAAAGAAAAGATCTTTCCAATATGGTTCTGTTACAGCAAAAGGCATTAAGCATGTGCTTAAAGTTGGCAAAACTTGTGGGTTAGAAAAGCACAGCTGAAAGCACAGTGTCTCTTAGAAATGATGCTTCTTTTTATCCTGTCGTGTCAGGAACTTTCTTACATCTAAAATGCTTCATTCCAGTGCTTGGGTTTGACAAGATGTGGTTGGAGTAATAAGATGCTTTCTAAACTGGGGTTCGCAGCCAAATTATTCAGAGCGTACACAGAAAATTTGTGGTTTGGGTTCTCTTAGATTCAGCATCTGGGTCTGCTGAAGGTACAATTCCATAACAGAAACTGAAATACAGACAAGAATATTTATGCTGAGGAGTGGCACAGATGGACAACCTTGTATCAAATATAAAAATTAAAGGAATGTCCCCTTTTCACCTTTTTTTTTTCCCTTTTCTTCTTTTAGAAGGCTACTTGCAATTACTGTACTCTATTTATGGATCAGTAAAATAAAAGAGAAAGCCAGTAATTAAATGTTAAATATGCTACTGCTTACTAAATTTGATGACTCCTTTACATTTTCATGCCAATTCCAATTGAATAATGTACTTTACTCTTTTAGATGATTTTCTGTATGCATGATGTTGCAGCAGCAGTAAGTTTGGTCTGAGTAGCTTCACCTTAATAGCATCTCTAGGGGTGTGATCCATGCTTCCCTTTCCTGCTTTCTATACAAACAGTGAAAAAGGGTATAGACAGCATCCTTTCTTCATTGTTCAATATCTTGGGCAGGTCAGAGCTCTTATGTGCACCACCACTGCACCATGCCTTCTGTGTTTTAGCATTCTGACTAAAACTCCTTTAGAGTTTTACTTCTGCGGCATTTGGCCTTAATCCTGCCCATACGGCTTTCAAGCAATCTTCATCTAAAATGCGCACACTTATGTAGGTCTTACCTTGTTTGTTTCCTGGCTTGAAATGGATATCTGAAATATCATGAACAAGTTTTAAGAACTTCATATTCCATTTCAGATGGTCAGAGTTTAGCCGTGTTACCAAGTTCTCCATCTATTCATCTTTCAGGTCCAGTATCAGAAACTTTCTAGAGACAAATATTATTTTTCTCCAGATTCCTAAGTCCCCTTATGCATCTCATAACAGTGATATGGCAGAGCTACTCAGGACTGTTCCTGCTTGCGCTCTTACTTTTTAGGAGGTGTAGGGGTATATGGGCAAGGTATTGCAGCTCTGCTGTTTTAATTAGTCTCTGAGACCTTCCAGTCTAAACCAATGGCGAAGCAGCTTGTCTGAGACCTTGATGCTGCTTTTCAGTATGGATGGACGTAGCTGTCAACTATATGTAAGCACAAGCAAAGATAAATGCATCAGGGTGCCTATGGGCGAGGAATACATGAGAGACCACTTAGACCTTGATATGACCCAGCTTTCACCATGCCAACATTGAGCACCTGGAAACTGGTACCTCTTGATTCTCTGTTACTTTTAGCTTCCCTACTTTTATGACATCCACTTCAAAAGAGGACCTGAGCCTACTTCCGTCACTACAACAATCCCAGCAACCACAACCATCTCATAAGAAGGTGTCCCTATGTTTGTCAAAAGCACAGAAGAAAATACTTAGGCCAGTACTCTGTGACTGTCCTCCTTTGGAGGCAGTAAAACCCTGCTAGAAGAGAGCTGAGAAGATAATATTATACTGAGCACTGGTGGTGGCTGTAATATTTTTTAGTTGATGGAAATATCAAAAGAAAATTTAATATGTATGAGTGTATATAGAATGAAAGGGAAATTTGAGAATGAAACCATAACAGTATGGGTTATTCATTATCAAGGTTATATTAGCAAGACTAAATACTAAGCCGAATTTTATAAAACAGAAAAAATGGCTATTAGCTTGTAAAAGACCTTGTAACTTCCTCCTATGCTGCCCTTTTTTATCTTAGTCTGAGACACAATATGATTTCCTCTTACAAATTTTGGAACAGCTGGTGAAATCCCCACTAAGGGGCAATTCACAGAAGCCAATACACAGAAGCATAGTCTGTATTGTGTTTAAGCATCAACTTGTTGAGGTTTTGCCTCAATTTGCAACAAAGAGCTATGCAGTCACTCTCTCACTCCTTCCTCCTCCCTGGTGAGACTAGGAGGAGAATCAGAAGGAAAAAGGCAAAACTCATGGGTTGGGATGAGACCAGTTGAACAGAATGGCAAAGGGAGAAGAAAACAACAATTAATAGCACCGATAACAAGCATACACAACATGCAGTGTTCTCACCTCCCAATGCTCAGCTTGCTCCTGAGTAGCAAAAGCCTCTCCTTCAGCCAGCTCCCCACTTAAATACTGAGCATGGCATCACATGGTATAGAAAAGCCAATTTGATTGGCTGTTTGGGTCAGCCCAGCCAGCTTGTTGTGAAAATTAACTCTATCCCAGCTGAACTCAGGGCATTATCCACCCCTTACTCTATACCATTGATGTCATGTCCCAGGTCTGCACTTTATTACTACTTCTTCTAGTTTTATATGTATATATATACACACACACACAAATAACATTTCCTTAGGCTTCCTTTAAGTACTGAAAGGCTGCAATAAGGTTTCCCTGCAGCCTTCTCTTCTTCCGGCTGAACAGCTGCAACTCTCTCACCCTTTCCTCATAGGAGAGGTGTTCCAGCCCTTGGATCATCTTTGTGGCCCTCCTCTGGACCCGCTCCAATAGCTTCATGTCCTTCTTGTGCTGAGTGCTCCAGAGCTGGATGCAGGACTCCAGGTGAGGGCTCACCAGAGCAGCAGTAGAGGGGCAGAATCACTTCCATTGACCTGTTGGCCATGCTTTTTTTGATGCAGCCTGCATATGGTTGGCCTTCTGGGCTGCGAGCGCATATTGCTGGCTCATGTCCAGCTTTTCCTCCACCAGTACTCCCAACTCCTTCTCGGCAGGACTGCTCTCAATGCCTTCATCCCCCAGCCTTTATTGATAGCAGGGGTTGCCCTGACCCAGATGCAAGACCTTGCCCTTGGTCTTGTTGAACCTCATGAGATTCACACAGGTCCATTTCTTGAGCTTATCCAGGTCACCACAAGGATGGCATCCCATCCTTGTGGTGATAGCATCTGGATGCTATCACCACAGAACAGCATTCAAGAATTATGGTCCAAGGTGTGCACACATTCACTCACAATGGGGGCAAGGTCTCACTCAAAAATGCCCGGAAGAAATAATTGCTCACTGAAAGAGGGTGAGGGCCCTTATTCCCGGGAAGCTTCCTTCCATGGGAGTTGTCTCAACCCACAGGGAAAGTCTCTGATTACAGGCCCACTGCTCTATGGAGAACCAGCTCTCTCTCAGGGGGTGTCTGGTGGGGCCCCTTTTCTAGCCTGATCAGATCAGAACCGTGGTCATTTCTGGTCAGTGGTCCAGAAGTTTCCCTCAGCCGAGGTATGTCGTTGGCTGGGACCTTGCTGCTGACCGCGGGGTCCCGCCTTGCTCTTTGTCTCCACAAGGTGAGAGCACATGAGCAGAGTCATGGTGTCCTAGTGGGGGTGCGGTGGTCAGTGCCAGACCAGGGGTCTGCACATGACCACTGTCACTGCAGGGCTGCAGAGGCGTGAAAATAAGAGTGTGCCAGAGCTGGTGGCAGCCAAGTTGAAAAGCCCTGGTCCTTACTGGGGCAGGTCCACCTGCCACATACATCCAGAAGAGCTGTCTGTAAAAGGATCTTCTGACAGGTATGTTTCCATGGGGGGTGAACATGGACAGCCAATGAAAGGAGGAAGATTGGCTGCTTGTTTGCAGTTCTTCCTGTAAATATATATATTTTAGGCAATATATCTCCAATACTTCCTCCTACTCCTCTTTCCTCTGTAGTCTAATTGAATATAACTTCTTAGTATGAGAAGAGCTGAAATGACTGGCTGTTCCACCCCTGATTTTATCATATGTGCAGCAGACATGAAAAGGAATAGATGTCTTTAAAAGTAGAGTAGAATAGAATAGAATAGAATAGAATAGAATAGAATAGAATAGAATAGAATAGAATAGAATAGAATAGAATAGAATCATAAGCTGGAAAAGACCTCTGAGATCATTGAGTCTTACCATCCACCCAACACCACCATGCCAAAAAAAGATAATGCCAAACTGAAAAAAAAAAAAAATAGCAATGCTAACTATGCTGGCATAATAGCTTCCACTATGTTAACACAGGTGAAGACAAGGAATTTGGAAGAACTGTTATAGTTCTGTTTTTATCAAACTGTTCAGTTCACACAGATACCACTTCCACTGAAGCCAAGAGGAATTCTGCCATTAGTTGCAGCAGGAGAAGTGCTAATCTTGCAGTGCTTATCGTGGACTTTGATCATGCTGATGCTTATGTTTAGGAATTGGCGTACTGGGCTTGTGTATGAAGTTAATCATCTGCTTGAATGCTTGCAGATACACTATCAGATTCTGATCCTACAAATATTCATGTTTGAACTCAACTCCAAACACAACAGTGTTCAAACCGAATATGTTTTCTGTAGTTTCAAAGCCTCCTGATGTCCTTCTTCAGTAGGCTGTCACCTACGTTGTGCTTGGAATTAGGTCCTGTATTTTATTCACTGGCTTGTACTGTGGTGTGTAGGGTACTTAGACAAAGCTCATCTTCCTAAGGGGAGAGATAAGCAAAGTTACTTTCTCATACTTCAATCCCACACACAATATTTGTGTGTGTCTGCATATTAATTTTGGAAGAAATTACAAACTATTAAACATGTAAGGCCTGAAAGAGTAATTGCACTGTTCCTGAAAGAGTCTCAGTGTGATGATATTTCTAATACATGGCTTATATATTTTTCATAGTTTTTATGTCCACCAAATTTTGAACAATGAGATTGAAATTACGAATGTGAGTAAACAATATTATCATATAGAAGAAAATGTGCCTGCTCAGCTGTGTAAAAGGATACATGATGCCTTTAGCAAATCATTTCTGATGTTTTTCAAATAAAGTGGTGAACAGGTGATGATACCTGTCAGTTGATGAAATAAGCTATTTTATCTACAGATAAGATTTTCTTGTGATTTTAATTAAATGAAACATCTCCAGAACAGCATGGTACTTTATTTGTGTGGTTTTTACTATTCAAGTCTTCCTGAGCTATTGTCATTCTTGAGTCCCAGTCCAAGATATGTTCTTCAGGAATATGCCATGTACCCCTTTGTACCATTGCTTCCTTCTACAGTGATAAACATAGAGTTTATCATTATATTCCCTATATACTGTTGCCATAAATCACACTAATCAGAGAAGGAAATATTAGATTTTATTCTTATTTTCACTGGTTTACATGCAATGAGGTGTCATAGGCATGGTTCTCTGGCCTTTATGATCTTCTAAAAGTACTTGTGGTTGAGTGCCATTTTGTTCTTATTCCCTACTGCTTGCAAATGGCTTTCTCAATTTGATCCTGCCTAGTTTTTGAGAAACACCATCAAGGTATGAAAAGACTAACAACGAAAAAGGAAATTAGTAGCTGGCACTGCATCAGAAATATTATTCTGTTATGACTGAAAACTGTAGTATCAAATATGAAAATAGACTTTCAAATTAATTAGCATTTAAGGGAAAAGGAGTTTGGAATAATTATCAGGTTGCTTTTAAACAGCTATGTTTACAAATGCATCTCTGTTTTCTATTAAGTCCTTGTTAGGGAAAAATAACAAATAAGCACACATTTGCAGTTTTGAATCTGTTCTATGTTCATACTTTTTTACAAATAAAGGCTCAGGAGAATAGAAAAGCAGTGGTATTGCCCTGTTCCTCACAGCTCCAGTGAAAGTAAAAGTTGCCTATTCTTCCCAAAGGTAAAGAGCCTATTATTGGTTTTACATATGTGGAGGAATAAGCACACTCTGTTCCATCTCCCATGCTGTCACCCATCCAACATCCCTTAGGTGAGGGATCTTTGAGAAAACTGTGCCCACAACTTGTATCTGTTCACTAGGACACCTCTTTGCAAGCCCAATGAGGCTACTTCCAGGCTATTGCAGCTACAAATAGATGTAAAGAGACCAGATCTGATCTACTCTTCATCACTGTTCATACTTTAAGCACTATTTCACATCTTTTTTCTTTTTACCTCTAAGCCTATCTAGTGCTTTCCAAAATGACTGGTATAAGTGATCAGGGTCACAGAAGCTGTGCACCAACTTCTTGGGAGCTCAAAGATTTCAAATAATCTGAACACCAGAAGTATTAAATCTTTTATTATATCCCATTTTCCTTTGAGCATTGCAACTCTGCAAAAAATAAATAAATAAATCATGTTTTATTGTCTTCTTCCTGCAAGGATGGTAATATGTGGGAAGAGAAAAATAACGAAACTTGAGCTAGCTAGACTGCTGTTATGATAAATGACTAATCTTTGCACATTTGCATCTACTTTGTTTAATATTTTTCACATACAGATATTTCATCGATTGGAAGAATGATGTGGACAGCTACTTTACAATAGATGCTACTGAAGGAACCATTGCTACTAATGGATTACTGGACAGAGAAAGCACAGCACAGTACAATTTCTCTATAATTGCAAGTAAAGTTAGTAAGTATGACATAAACTAAATTAATATGCTAATGTGGTATTTTTTTCAGAATGTAGTGCTCAGACATAAATACACTGTGAAGAGTGCATGTATTGCCAAGAGATTGTTTCAGAACGCCCAACAAATATAATTTTGCCAGACTCACTGTGAGGCTAAGTGTAGTGTTCAAACAGCCCTGTATAGTAAGGTTTTTCTAGTAGCCTTCATGTAGGCACAGTTCCCTCAGAAGCAGAAAAATATTTTGTCAGCACGAGGAGTGTGAGGAGCTTTATGGAGATTTCCAGTTCTTATTTCTGATTTTGTAATTCACTCCATATGAAATTAGGTTAGTCAAATAACAGGTCTGTCAATCTGCTTTATGAAGGTAGAAAAATTTAAAGACTCATTTGATTCTCAGATGAAAAGTATGATAAAATTGAGTCAAGATTTAAAGCTCTAAATGAATCATTCTGTGTGCTGCATCTCTCCCCGTGTTTTCTCTCTGCCCAAGACTTTATTTCTAACCACTTGTTTTCTTTTCCTATGATTTGTGTGTGTGGGGGGGTTGCATTTCTTGTCTTCGTGTCTTCTCCTACATAGTGTTCTGTTTTTTTTTAATAAGAGCTCCCTTCTTCCACTGTATTATGTACCTGCAGCTTTCTTCACTGCCATCCTTCTGTGTAGCATTCCTCCTTCATGATCCTGTCAAACTGACTTTCACAGGCATGACCCACCCTTTGAATACAAGTCTTTTGATCACTTAACTGCTGTGTGAAGGCCACAGAAGTCTTTCTGTTGACATCAATATGCTGTAGACGAGGACCCCTGCTGTACTTCCTATGCATTCTGTGTTGTTTGTATGTCCAGAAATACAAGTTTGTAAAGCAAAGAACATGTTTTCCTCAATGTATTGTTTGACACTGAGTCTTAAAAAAATAATACATGCTACTAACAGGAAAAGTGAGATTTTGGAAGCAGAGAAGATATACATTATTTAAAATAGAGAAAAATAAAGTCTCCATTGTAGTTATGTCAAAAAGAATCATAGGCTTGCTCCCTGGAGCCTGAAAACATAATGAGGACACATGTGAAATGAAAACTTGAATTTTATCGATAGCTTGGAAAAGGAATACACTAACAGAGGAAAATAATCTATCATGAGTGATTGAGTATATGGAGATACATGGGCATGCATATATTGACAGAAAGTCCAGAAGAACTGTAATTTGTTTCCAGAGAAACCAGAAGGCAGGTAGATGCAGAGGGAAGGTCTCATAATGGTCTGTGTTTCAGTGAAGTTTAAATATTTAGATTTATTGGTAGAACTTGGACCCTTAGCAAACAGTTAATTATGAAATTTGCTTGTCCTAGGCATGCTTGTGGCAACATGTACACTCACAGACAGGGAAGTCCTGGTTACCCAGCAGTAACATAGCATATCTTGCATATGGACAGTGGCTTATAGTTCCACATAGGGATCTGGGATAAGGGAAGATATTTTACCCAAGTTATGCAATAACTAGTTCTGACCATGTATCGTTATACTGTGTTCTTGATTTCTAAGCCTGGAAACAATTCCAAACATCTGATCTAAACATTGTCTGGGAATCTGTCTCCAAATGGCAGCTGACTCTTGAGAACATCTCAGAGGTGTACCCAGTGTGGCATGATGGATAGCCTCCGGTCATGTGTAGAACAAGACACCATAACTTTATTCTCACCCTTGTTAAAGAAGCCTGTCCCAAAGTAGAGTTTTTTTTGAAACAAACAGGCACAGACCTGAAGGCAGCTGAATGCAGAAGCTCCCCTACCCAGCTGCAGAAATAAAAAATTAGCCTTTATATAGAGAAAAATGCACAAACAGCGAGGGGATGATACAGACTCACTTTCTCCCCAATTTCATTTCCAAATTTCTCTGGACTTCTGACTATATTTCACTGTAGTTTTTTTCTTAGAATAAATCAACACCCTAGTAACCTTCATGATTGCTGCGTCTGAACATTTTTGATCCCATAGACTCTGTCTATACTAATAAATTAAACACGACTTGCATTCATTTCAAGCACAAAGGCCAGCTGGCACCAAGTAGCCTATTTCTGTGCCATTAAACACTCTTACCTTCCAAACAGCATGCCCACATGTAAATTGATTCTTTGAGAGCGGTCCCTCGCCCATACTAACTCTCAGCACATGCATGTGAATTTTCTGCAAGACCACAAGTTGCCCCAGGCCAAAACTGTGCCAAGGGCTGCTGTAAGAACATAATGGTTTAAAAAAATCAGAGTCCAATGCTCAAAACATTCCCCAGTGTGCTTCTTGATTACCTAGTATGGACATGGGGTTTGCATCTTACAAAAGAGGAAACAGGAAACATTTTACAAGGGCATGTAGTGATAGGACAAGGGTTAATGGCTTTAAACTGAAAGAGGGTAGATTTATATTAGATATAAGAAAGAAATTCTTTTGCACGAGGGTAGCGAGGCACTGGAGCAGGTTTCTCAGAGAAGCCGTGGATGCCCCCTTCCTGGAAGTGTTCAAAGCCAGGTTGGATGCGGCTTTGAGCAGCCTAGTCTAGTGGAAGGTGTTCCTGCCCATGGCAAGGGGGGTTGGAACTAGGTGATCTTTAAGGTCCTTCCCGACCCAAACCATTCTATGATTCTATGATAAGATGCATAAGATCTTAATTTTGCTTTCCTACCCTCAAAACGCTAGTTAAGGTTGAAAATAAATATAAAGTAACCGTAATCCTTCCTGTCCAAACCACCTTCCCAAGTTCTCTAACTCTAGGCCCAGATTTTGTGCATGCTAAAGAAACCTCAGCTTAAATCTTAAAATGGTGTTTATCTTCTCCTGCATACCATAGTTGGGATTAAGGAATCACCAGTTTTCCTCAATGGTCAGTATTCATTTTCTCAAGTATCTTGGATTTTCACAAGTTCATTAGTCAAAGTATTTTATGTATTTTCTAATACTGTAATATCCTTGAACATTAAAGATGTGAACAGATGATGGTATTCGAGCGAAAGAAGGAAGCAGGCCAGTCACTGTCTTACAGACAGGAAAACTGAGGAAGGAAGAAGCTAACTAATTTGCCGGTATCTTAGAGGCAGAACTGAAATCTGAAATGAGTTTCTTAATTCCTAGACTAATGATTTAACCAACTTGTCTTCTCATCTGTGTAATCTGGATTTAAAAAGTGTGAGCAGATGTTTTCAGTGACTCACTCACTGATACCAGCATGCATGCCACTGCTGTGCTCACAGGGCTCAAAAAGATTTGATTTTGGGACAAACAGCAAACAGAACAAAAACAGAGAAAATGGAGATCAAGTTTGCAAAGTGGTGTTTGAAATACAATTCTTTATCCTCATTCACATCAAGTATTACAGGTCTTTGTAATTATATATGAATTCAAAGCTGTACATCGTCTTCTTGCAGTCTTCTTTTATATGCATGAGTACTTAAACTGATATCAGTTGGATCGATGGGCCGAGGCCAACTGTATGAGGTTCAACAAGGCCAAAAGCCAGGTCCTGAACTTGGGTCACATATACACATGTATATTTCCAAAGCATGCTATCCTTTCGTGATTTTGAGGGACAACAAAATGTCAAATTCCTTTGGTAATTTTAAAAATATACAGTCCCATAATAAGTACACTGTTCTGAAAAGCTGAAAAAATAGTTTATGTAAGATTCTTTAAAAAAATATAGCTTAAAAAGACTTCTTACAGAAACTATGTTTAATAGAAATTATAAAAATCAGCTAATATCTCCTATGTACATGATGCATACATTTTGAATACATTCATTCTTTTACCGGAAAGGCATTGTTAAGATATTTCTACGAGGAAATGAAGTAACACCTATGCCTGTAGTTTCATGCCAATGCATGAATCTCTGATGTGTTTGAAGAATGTATCCTAAACTCCCCATGTTCACTGTTGTTCAGAACTGAAGGAAAACCTCAGTTGCTCTGTGTGAGTTGCTGTGTTCTTTGCAGTGGGTACTGCTAGAAGGGAAGTTTTAAGTTAGGTTGTTTCTGCCAGTAACTGAATGAACTTGACCTGCTTGGGACTTTTCTGATCTCTGTATATATTCAGAGTCAGTGTCCTGCCCTCTACTGACTAAAATAACTTCTTAGTACGTTTTTGTTTCCCATTACACAAAAGAACCAACAGTGAGCAAGTGATCTAGATTTCTTCTTGTTCTTTGGGCATGTAAAGAACCATTGCTTAATCCCAGCTCTTACACCAAACTCTGTCTTCATTCATACTGCACAATGTCTTTCTCCACAGAGACATTCTGTAAGTAAGAAAGGTATATGTTGAATTGGAAATGAATGAGGATAAAAAGAGATAGTTATTAATTAGATATGTTTATAGGAAGGAACTACAAATATTGTGTGAATTGGGTAGTGGGTTTTTTGTGGGTTTTTTTAATAGATTCCAAACTGATTTTGCAGAATGGTTAGTTTATCCACTACTTGTAAACAAGCAAAGCACACTTCTACTTGTAGTTGGTCCTACTTAACTAGGAAATCACTGGGGAATACCTTTTGGCTTTGACAGAGGCCTCTTGAAAACACTCCATTTAGTAGTTCCTAAGATCAAGAAAGAAATCATGTAAAATTTCTCTGGTGCCACCATGAAGAGGCTTTCCTCTTGCTGTGTTAGTTATAAACAACAGAAATGCAAAGGTTTATACACATTACAAAGTAAGAAGGTAATGCAAATAATTTGAAGGGTCCATTTATATCTGCAGAACCAAGAAAACTGTTCTTGTACTTAGCCATGACTCCATGCTGTCGCTCCAACATCACCCTGATTCATAGCATAGATTTCTTGAATAATTAACTGTGTCTGTACAGTGGTTGGCATTCTTCTTAAATGCAAAAGGATAAAATAATTATTTTTTTGACTCACCAGTTAAAATGTTTTTTATGTATCTGTTATATTGCAAGGAGTCTCAGAATAAAGTAAAAGAGAATATTTTCTGCTTTGTGTGGAAGTTGTGTCTTCTTTCTGTCAGACATTGCATTTGCAGGTAAACTTGTTGATAAAATGCATCTAGTGACTGATGAAGTTTATCTGCATTGGTAGGACAATGGAAAGAAGCATATTGTATACTGTTTTTTAGGATTTCTTTTGCAAAAAAAGTATTTGCTGTTGCAAATAATTCTGCAGTTAAAGAAACAACTGTTACAACATAGCCTAAAGGTTTAACCACAAGTTGAATGCTAGCTCTACGTGTTTCACTGCTCAATTTATCACTGACTCTGTCTGGTTTTCAGCAAGATTTCTCTTTATATCTTTCTCTCTTACTTTTCTCCATCTTCTAAATGGGTATGATCCACTTACCGCCTTAATATCTTGAAGATGTAAACAGTGGCTAAGTAATAAATATTGGTTTTCTGCATCCCATTGTGGAAAACAGAATTCAGTTTTAACCATTGGAAGCATTTTCCACAGACTCCACGAAAAGTGATCTGAGAAAAGTTTGCATCTTTAATTACAGGTAGAAGTTCAAATTCTTTAATTTATGCTCTGATGAACATAATCGTGTTGATTGATTCCTTACTCCATGAAGAGTAATGGATGAAAGTCTGGTGCAAAATGATTAGAAGTTTGCTTCTAATTCCTCCTTAGTATAAATCATAAATAAATGGAAGTCAAGGGCTTTTAGAAATCACAGTACTGAGATTAAAACTGTTTATGACAGCTCATGGGCACTGGTGATGACAATAAACATAAATAGTATTCCTTAATGCTTTTCTCCTAAAAATCATTTATAGGTAACCCACTATTAACGAGCAAAGTCAACGTTATAATAAATGTCCTGGATGTCAACGAGTTTCCTCCTGAAATTTCAGTTCCATATGAGACATCTGTATGTGAAAATGCCAAACCAGGCCAGGTATTTCAAATTTGTAATGCTTGCTATTTTGCTTTTACTTTCTGTATTATTTATAGCAATAGAAATTTTGGGGTTTAAAAATGACATCATGGTTAAAATTCTTTTACAAATAAAATGTCTGTGTTCAAAATACTTACCTTTTGAAATTATGTTTTTTGACCTTTATGGTCTATTTATTTTTATTATTCCTGATTATATGGGCCTGAGCCACCCTTTGCTGTGCATTTAATAGCTATGACAGGAGAAATAGTCCCTTCCTTAAAGACACTTCTATAAAAGGGTAAAACTGCAGTGAATAAATGGAGTAGGATGGTTTACATACATTTCTGTGCTCTACTCTGAGAAAAAGAACCCATAACCCCAAAGACAATCCTCCTGAAAGCTTGTTTTTGTAAGCAGTTTCAAATATATACATAGCATGCAAAATCTACTTCAGATTTGGAATATCACCTTATACCATGAGTGATGGCAGTATTAGCAGAGCTGGCCCCAGAAGCTGTTGTCATGTTCTCCTTCTGCACAAAACCTGTGCAATTAAACATAATGCTGCAAAGCACCAAGCCCGACCATCATACATATTAACAGCTAATACTGTTTCCAAGACAAGATTTGTAACTTCAGCTGTTCAACTTTGATAGTTACTGCCAGCCATGGAAGGAATATATTGAGCCTGCTTTGTAATCAGTGACTTCTCTTTGTATGTATGTAATATGTAATCAGTCCATGTGGTTTTTATTGGCTTTATTACAGATTTGTCTATGAGTTCACATGACATTCCTATCTCATCTCTTTTTTTTTTTTTTTAATATGTTTCAACTAACTGCCATACAACCTAATTTAACTTCTAGTTTATCAGATAGCTTTAGTTAGTACCTTATCCAGGAACTAACAGTAGAAAAGGGAACTTTTTACAGGAAAGGCTGAGATAAGCACTGAGCTGTCAAAAATTATAAATATTTAGACCTTTGTAACATAAAAAAATGCCTTCCTTTTTAAAAGATCAGTGACAATCCTACTATGAAACATTTTGACTGCACTGTGCTTACCTGAAATCTGGTAGATAGGGCTCCGGGACCCAAAAGTTCCTTCATGTCTAGATGGTGCAGACCTTTCGATCCTCTCCACTTCATTTCAAGCTGTAAAATTAGGGTGCAGCTTTGTGACATACTTCAACATGTACCAGTTGCAACAGTGACAGTAGTAGCAGCAGATAAAGTGAACTGTCTTTAAGTAGTCACTCATCTGGTAACAATCACTAGTGTTTTGATACAAAAAACAAATATTAAATACTTCTGCTATGAATATAGGGTAAATCTTTCTGATTTCCTTCAGATATGTCAAAGCCAGACCTTCTGAGACATCATGAGTCCTCTGGAGGCTATAGTATTCAGACTTCTTGACTCCACTGTCCAATATGTTAGAGGAATGAGAGTAATCCAGCAGGATTTCACTTTCATTGTTTCATTTGATGTTCACTTTGCACTTCTACAAAACTGCTTTTTTTAGAAGAGTGAACTGACTTCAGAATTAACCTTAATCTGGTTTCAGGTGATACAGACTGTCACTGCAGCAGATAAAGATTTGTCACCAGCTGGGCAAAGGTTTTCCTTCAGACTGTCAGCTGAGGCTTCCAACAAACCGAATTTCACAGTCCATGACTACAGAAGTAAGTTGCTTACCTGTACATCTCTTTCAGAGCAGCAGGATGTTCTTATAATGACAAAAATGATTACTTTGTATTACAGTCATGTCTATAGACATTTTTATTTGACTTTTCTAATTATTAAACTATCCAGGACATATAATAATATAAATTCAGGTCTCACACCTTTTCTCATTTTTAGGGGACAGGAATTGTCAGAACACCAAAGGTTGAGATTTCCCTACAGGCCTGCAAAAACTGCTACCTGTTTTATTTTCTTCCTTTTATCATTCAGTATCTCAGGAAGAACTCAAATGTCAAGGCAGGTATACTTTTAAACAAGGCACTATTGCTGCCTTGTTTAAATACTTCACTAACTGTTTTCAAAGTATCCGGCTATTGTGCTTTCTGGCGGATGTATAGTCCTGCAGACGAATTAGTTCTAAATACAGACAGTGTTGCTGCAGTATAACATCCCACAACACTCTTAATGATCTGTAGATTTATATAATCAACATCTCTGATTTTTTGCCCAATTTTTGTCGTAACTGATCACCTTTTTTTCTTTTTCACTTGAATGCTTTTGATAAATGGCTAAGAAGAACCCAAGATGAAAAAGTGGGTCTTTTTTCTGTTGTAAACATCTTCAAGCATGTAGCCTTGTGAACACAGTTAAAACATCATAATAAACTGCAGTAAATTTTCACCACTAATCACTTTAATCAAATAAGGAAAAAAAAATAACCATGAATTTATCAGCTATTAAGTGATCTTTAAAGAACTGTGATGTGATAAGCATTTCACTAAAAAGTATTTGCGTTACCCTGCAAAGAAAGAACACCCTCCGAAACACTCCTTTGACTTTTTAACTATGTAGGCTATAAGTATTACTTTTAAGCAAAAGTATAAAATTCTTATTTTTTTTTAATTTTATTACTTACACTAATTATTATTTTTAATTTGAATTTGAGATGACATTCAGTATGATGTAAAGGTTCCTTTCTTGAGAATTAAGTAACCCAAGCCGTGGAAAGGACTAGAAATGGAAAATACACAAAATGAAAGAAGTTGCAGAGTCCATTTATTTAGCCTTTTTTAAAACCACTGAAGTATATGACTTACATTATTTTTTAAGCCATACACTTTTGCCAATGTTAAGTGATACAAAATTAAAGCCAACAAAATAAGCACAGCTATTAATTGTGAAGACCTTTATCATTAAGAAAGTCCAGGAAGCAATTAATTTGAAACAGCAGTAAAAGAAACTGTGCTTATTCTCTCTTTTTATATAACTCCTTTGTGAAGATGACAAGACAAAAATGGTTTATTCCCAAACTTATTAGTGACTTTTATCCTAGTATGTGATGGATAGCTAAAAATATTTTATGGATGAGCAAAGAATTTCACTTAATGATTTTTAAATACAATATATAATGAAACCATAATAATTTGTAGCATTGCACACATGAATAATGGTAACTTATGAAACAAAAAATATGTAGATCAGCACTTTATCAGAGGTCATTCAAATAGTTTTCTTGAGACAGACAGCTCAATGAATATGAAGAACAATCTTACAACAGATAGAGTCCCCTTACTTCTGTTCTTGGAAGATTAAGTCATTACTCTTCTCCAGAAATGCTTAGCCATAACAGGTTGGTTTTAACAGCTACAATATTTTAAAATGTAGTGACATTGCAATATCTAACTAGAATTCTGCCAAGAAGATTTAAATGCTTTATATCTGTGTCCCACTAGACTTAAAATTTTGCATAATGCTTAAGTTTGCTTCCCCTTAATGCTGTACTGTTCTGCTCCCTACTTAACTGTTGGTAATATTTCCTTGGAAAACTCAGCACGATGAACTTTGCTGATGATTATAATCAAAAGAAAAAAAATGTTTTCTATACATTAACAGAAGAAGGAAAATATACCTCTTTAGACCTTTCTTATAGTTTACAGGAATTACTTTTATCTTTTCACTTTTCAATACATTTTAAGAACCGTATGTGTAATATCTTAGCAGTTATGTACTCTTATAATATCAATACTGTGCATTTCTAAATACCTTTGCTCTTTTGGTTAAGATTTCTTTAAAGTAAGAGCTTTAATTTCTTTCTTTCTGTCCGTCCATTTACTAAAATATCCTTTAATTTCACCAAGGTTTAAATTTTTTCAAATAATTATAATCTAGTACTTTAAATATAAGTCTTCCAGTTCTTCTCAGGTCATTTTAACATATTTAATTCCTCAAAAGAATCTTTAAACTTAAAAAGGCTATACAGTAGTTAAGCTCAATGACCTTTCTCATTTGCAGCTTTTGTGAAGTGTGCTTAGCATATAAGCTTGGTGAGAAAATTGCTCTAATATTAATAGATAATTAAACTTCCCTGTTTAAATCAGTAACATTGACACCAAGATGACTTTGGATCTCAGTAGTCTGTTAGCAAACTTTCCCTATCATTTAAAAACAAATGCAATATTCCCATAAAAAAATTGAATTAGAAATCCCTAAGACACACAATTTTTCGTGCATAAATGATTGTGTGTGTGTGTACCAACGTAAACACTCTTAAAAGCATTTCTTCACACTTACTAAAAAGAAGAAAGAAGTACAGTATCTATTGAAACTTAAGGAAAACAGAAAAAAAAGCTTTTTTGGAATATTTTCCAGCCATAAAAAACTTTCTTATTTTTAATGATTTTACAGAGCTATTATAAAAATCTGTCCAAATAGAAAACCTGTACAATATTTTCTATATCTCCTGCCTTTTGTTTGCTAAAAAGGTGGAAGGTCTGCTCTCTGCACAATTTAGAGGTCTAATAACAAAACCTTATCTTTACTACAGAAACCCTTTAAAAACAGAAATATCATTATCTTTTGAGTCAGCAGTTATGTTAGTACCAAGCAGGTACTTTGTGAAAGGAATTTTGATTTTTTTTTTGAGGAAACAATCATGTTCACACTGTTACAATAAATGCTTTTGTGAGTAAAGGTGTTTAAGATTTTTAAACACATCAGGAAGTCCAGAAACCAGTGCTGTTCCACACAGCTGAAAATCTTGGGTAGTTTGGTATTACAGCAGGTGTAATATGTTTGTAGTGTACCCAAAATAATAAATTATTCCAGGTTCGATACTTCTTCAGAATGTAACTCAATGACGACAGAAGCTCAAGGTTGCCATTTGGAGTCTCTATAGACATAAACACAGGGAAATATTATGTTTTTAGACTAAGCCTTCAGCAGCGCTGAGACCAATCCACCAGCCATGAATAGAAGTGAGAGGCCCTGGCAGAGCTGGAGTGCTTCCAGCTGAACCGCCTACCTTCCTCTTTCCACTTCGCTGGTCTCACTCTGCTCCCTAGAGGGCTGATTCCCTGCTAAGCGCACTCAGTTGCTCATGTAAGATGATAGAGAATTTTCCTTCTCTCCAGACTGTTACGCACATCCTGAAAGTGAATATATTGCCAGTAGACCGAAGAACCAGAAGCTGTCTCATCTCCAGGCTGCAGCTCCAGGCTGCTCTGTGTAGATTTCAAACATGTCCATATTTTCAAAAGGACCCTGAACAATTGAAAGAGGTCATAGAAGAGCAACAGCAGTTTTTCAAAGTCAAAGACTTAAGAGCTCAATCTTTTTGATTCTTCTCAAAGGAGAACAGAAAGTCATTTGGTTGCATTGTAACATGTATTAAAGTGATCTTCAACATTGCAATTAGAAGAAATAAAATAGAAATAATTCTATTAATAGAAATAGAAATAAGAGTAGAAATAAAATTAAGATGGATGACTTCAAATTAGATCTAAACCTCTTTGTACAGTGCAGATGATTAATCATAGAAAGAACAAGCTGAACATGGAAGTTGGTTTGATTCAAACAATTCCGAGATATTTTTCTTTTTCAAAAGTAAATGTCACTGAACTTGACATGTGCATGTGCCATGTTGGAGTTTGATAAAAAGGAGTCTTCTGAAATAAACATTTTATCAGTCAAGCACTTTCTCAACAATGTCTGATCATAAGAAATCTGATTTGGGATATTTAGTGTTCCTTCATATTGTCCTTAATCAGAACTGGACACAAGTATTTGAGTATTGAATACAGAGCCCTTAATCCTTCTACCTAGTGACAAAACTCCAAGATGGGATGAAAGTTGTAACATGGAGAGCAAGTGACCTAAAGATATAGTAAAGCACGTGAGTGAGGTGGCAAAAGGGTGACTGCTGCAGGCTACCTTCATTCAGATCTGTCAGCTAATTTCATTTTGGTTTTGCTTCCAATGTAATTCGTTTAATCTGCAATTTATTTCCTTGCTACTCTGTTTGATTTAAGAAAAGCAGCGATAGCTGATTATCTACAGGGAAGAAATGATAAAATGTGACTTCTAGGAGTTCTGAACAGATTCATGACTGATGGAAAATGTACTGATTATAAAGTATTCTGTTTATTGTTGTACTTATTTTTAAAGCGGAAGGAAAGTTGAAGGGGTTTTGCATTTTGTCTAGGTATATTACTTTCATTTTTAGAGGGACATTAATTAATTAATAGACACTTGATTCTAAATCTATGTTCAATGCAAGTCCTTTGGACCACAGGCTTGGAATATAAGGAGATGAGGAGAAAAGAAAAAATGAAAAGGCTTTCTAATCTAATACCTGTAATATTTTTTAGTTATTATTTGTCTTCTTTGAAATCTTACCTGTCAAGCTAACAAGTTTACAACAAATGGAATATTTTTTAATGCTCTGCAAAAAACAGATGTATCAGAAAACAACAGCTTCTGTAATGATAGAACAAGGAAATTACATAAAGCGTGTCCTTGACTGAGTTTCAGAAATGGAATAGCTGCCTATTACTAAAGGTGATACAAAGTACAACAGTGTAAATGTTGTAACGACGATGTCATGTTTTACAGACAATACAGCTGGGATTGAAACCAGGAGAAATGGTTACAGCAGAAGGCAGCAAGAGCTGTACTTTCTTCCAATAGTAATAGAAGATAGCAGTTACCCTGTCCAGAGCAGCACAAACACAATGACGATCCGTGTTTGCAGATGTGATTCTGATGGTACCATCCTGTCCTGCAACGTGGAAGCAATCTTCTTACCAGTAGGCCTCAGCACAGGAGCACTGATCGCAATCTTGTTGTGTATTGTTATACTTCTAGGTTAGTTCTCATGAAACCGTGTGAAGTGCATTATTCTGATTATCCATCTGTGAATTAATTTGTGTTGTTATTAGGTTTAACTATTGTTTAACAAAAGCTATTTAAAAAGTGTAGCAGTTTATGAGAACTTCTATACTTCTACGCTTCTAGAAAAACATCCCAAAGCACTGTGACCATGAATCTGCTAGCACCTACATATTTCTTCTGTCATGAAGAGAACCAGCTTTCAGTTTCTGATTTCAGTGGAATCTAAACCATGTTTTTTTCTCTGAAACAGTTTTGTTTGAATACTTTTCTTGAAGAATTAATATTTTTATATTATTACTAAGGTAGACAAGTCTTACTGATAGTGACAGCACTAATGACTTCGTAAGGGCCTTTGTTTAACTCTTCATTACAACGTGAGCAAAAGGTGAAAGAAAAAATAAGGGAGGAGAACATAACTGTAATGTAGACTATGACTGGTTAGATTCATCTAAAACTTTACAGGAACATTTTCATTTCAGGCAGTCATGGATTCTGTAACGTGGCATTTTCATTTGTTCTACATTGATTTGAATGTTGCCTTAATTACAGCATGCCCAAAGCAGTCAATACTCATGTGCATCCTACTTATAATATAGCCTTAATTCACCGATAACGAAAGAAAACCAACTTTGTATCTTACACAGGCACAATGTGGGCTGCAGAAAGCAGACTGATTCTTACAGATGCTAGTCTATGCCTCTTCTTGAAACTAGTGGTCTTCCTAGCTCTCATGCTACTCCTTATGTAGGTCTAATGCATAGGCAAAAATGGCTGCAGACCCAGAATATAACATATGTATACCTCCTTGCATTTGGATAATATAGTAATTTACCATTTAAGTAAACTACTACAGGCTCAGGGTTACATAAATAGCTTCTGAGTAGCAGTAGGTAAAAGTCAGAATTTCTGTCCTGTGTAAAAAATTTATGTTGAGAGAAAAATGTTGTTTCAAATCAGAATGAGAATGGCAAACTGTCATACTTCCCTTGGAATAGGAATTAATAACAAATACATCCATTCTGAAGAATTTAAAACAAAACAAAACAACCTTAGGTCAGTTCTTTGGAAGCAAGAAGAATGCTGTCTCCTTTACCACAATTCCTTGAGGCTACTTTTTTTACTTTTATGGATTTCCTGGGTAAAAGCAGCCAAGGGTGAGCCTCAGCACCAAAGAAATTCCATTATGAAAAAAGCTTTAACTTATTTTCACATGAAGAGGTAAGTCAATTAGAGTCTGTCTTAAGGCAGGACTCCCTGGATATCTAACCTCTCTGTTACAGAGCAAAGTGCCTAGAAACCCTAAGCACGCAGTTGTAGCAAAGCTTTTCAAGTTGCCAGCTTTGTGACCAGTAATCTGGGCAGTGTGAACCACACAGAAGAGAGCTTGCTGCTCTTGGTACAGACATCATTTACAATCACAGAGTATCTCGGGAAGCAGGAATACCTGGTCTGAATTTCCCCCAAGTTTGCTAGGTGATCATGGAGGCCTTCAACAGAACTGTGTTTATGTTTCCCTAGAGTGTTGCTGAAATACATACAATTTTTATTCAAAAAACCTAGCATATTCAATACAAAATTATTATGTCAAAGAACTCCTTACTAGATCTGCTGCTGATTGATGCTCTTGGCATATACAAAACTAATGAAGACATTTTAATTCCCGCTTTGCACAGAACACCAGACTGAATTACTGAAATTATGTTTGGAAAAGAGGTTTTGGTCCTTTAATAACTCACTTCATTCCAATCAGCCTGGCAATTTTACCCAGAAAAACTAATGTATAAGTAATGAGATCCCCAGTGCTGTGTGTAGCCTAAGAGAATGGCACTTATTTTATATCCAGAGTTTCTCCTTACTATTCCATTGATCAATTTAAAAACTACTTTTGGATTTTCATTTCTTGCTGTGAATCTGGCCTGACACAGAGTCATTAAAATTGTAGTTGAAGTCACTCTTGAACTAATTTCTACACAAAAGACAGTCAACATATTACCAGAATCAGAAGTTATTTTTGGCCACACAAGCCTGACTGTGAATTTATAATCATCCTGTATTCATTATTGTGTTACTTCAACAACAGCACTTAGAACACCGTAATTTTGAGCAGAAGCAGTTAGGGAATTAAAAATAAGAAAACGGCCAGTTTACTATAAGCAGACTTTGCAACCAATGAAATATAACTCCAAAGACAAACTATTGGGAAAAACCCCACAAGCTGACTGTCATTCAATTCCCATTTGGCATAAAACCAGTTTATAACATTTTATATTACGTAGAGTCACAAAATCACAGTTGGAAGACACCACTAGTCCAATGTCCCTGCTTATAACAGGGTCAGTTAGAGCAGGTTGCTCAGTATCCAGATGGGTTTTGACTATCTCCAGGGATGGATACAGCACCACTTCTCTAGGCAACACGATCCAATGCTTGACCATTCTGACAGTAAAGAAGCTTTTCTTTAATATTTTGATGGAATTTCCTGTATTCCAATTTGTGCCCATTGCCTCTTGCCCTGTCACTGGGCACCACCGAGAGAAACCTTGCTCCATCTTCTTGTTTCCATCCATCAGGTATCTCTACACACTGATAAGATCCCGCTGAGACTTCTTTTGTCCAGGCTGAACAATGCCAGCTCTCTCAGCTTCTCCTCACACAGCAGATGTTCCAGTTCCTTAATCATCTTCATGGCTCTGCACTGGACTCACTCCAGGAAGTCCATGTCTGTCTCGTACTGAGGAGCCCAGAACTGGACCCAGAACTCCAAGTGTGTCTGACCAGGGATGAACAGAGGGGAATGATCACTTCCCTAGACCTGTTTACAATGCTCTTCCTAATGCATCCCAAAATACTGTTGGCCTTCTTTGACACAAGGGCACATTGCTGGCTTATGGTGTACTTGCTGTCCACCAGGACCGTAAGTCTTTCTCTATCAAGCTGCTTTCTGGCCATTCAGTCAACAGCATCTACAGTATGCAGTTATTCCTTTCCACCTGCTGGACTTCGCATTTCCCTGTGTTGCACTTCATGACGTTCCTGTTGGCCCATTCCCCCAGCCTGGTGAGGTCCCTTTGAATGATGGCACAACACCTGTTTTGTATCATCTACAAACTTGCTGACGATGCACTCAATCCCATGATCCAGGTCATTTATGAAGATGTGAAACAAAACTAGTTCCAGTATCAAACCCTGGGGTACATCATTAATGACACTGGCCTCCATCTGGTCTTGAGCTGTTGATCACAACCCTTACAGCCTGGCAGTTTGGCTAGCTTTGTAATCCACCTCACCATCTACTTTTCTAGTCCAGTTTTTCAGAGAAGATTATTATGGGAGCTGGCATCAAAAGCTTTGCTAAAGTTAGGATAAAAATAATGCACTTTTCTGCCTTCATCCACCAGTCACCTCACTGTAGAAGGCTATGAGGTGAGTTAAGCAGAATCTCACCTTTGTAAATCCATGCTGACTCCTGATCCCCCTCCTGTTCTTTATAGGTTTGAAAATGTTTTCCAGAATTACTCACTCCATTAGTTTCCTCAGAATCAATGTGAGGCTGACTGGCCTGTACTTCAGTAGCTTGTTCTTATTGCCTTTGTTGAAGATAGGAGCGTCTTCAGATATGCCTCCTAGTCCCCATGACCTCACCACTCGTGTGCGTCCCACCATGTCCTACGTCCTTGTGTGTGTCCAGTCTGTTAAGTATTCCCTAACTTGACCCTCTTCCACCAAGAGTTAGTCTTTCCTGTTCCAGACTTTCCCTCTTGTCTCAAGGACTTGGAATTCCTGAAGGGCAACCCTACCAATAAAGACAGAGGCACAGAAGCCATTGAGTAGGTTGGCCTCTTCTGTGTCTTTTATCAATAGGTCTTCTGCCCCATTTAGCAGTAGGCCCACATTTTCCCTCCTTTTGCTGCTGTTGTGCTTGTACAAGCCCTTCTTGTTGCCATTCATATCCCTTGCAAAATTCAGTGCCAGATGGGCTTTGACTTTCCTAACTTCATCCCTGCGTGTTCGGACAGGCACTATATACTTCTCTTGCCTCACCTGTCTCTGTTTTCACCTCTTCGATGCCTCTTTTCCTATCTCTGAGAAGTAGCTCTCAGGAGCTACTTATTCATCCATGCAGGCCTCCTGCTGCCTTTACTTGATTTCCTGCTCATCAGGATAGCCCACTGTTGACCCTGGAGGAGGTGATACTTGAAAATCAACCAGCTCTCCTGGACCTCTTGTTTTCTCCAGAAACATATCACAAGGGATTGTTCAAAGCAGATCCCTGAAGAGGCCAAAGTGTGCTGTATAAAAAGCTGACGTAGGATTATTTTTTGTCTATTTCTAAGAGTCAAAATTATTTATTTCTCTTTAATACTGTGGGCTTTGTCTATTCAATGTGGAAATTTGGAGGGTTTTCTCTATTTTGTTGTGGAAGGCATTTTTAAAAAGAGATTTCTTCTCTGCCTCTCTGAACTAAAAACTGAAGTCCTATCCAATTCTATTTGTTGACAGAGGCCAGTAGGAAAATCATTTGTTACTTCCTTCAGCAGCACAGCAGGCACTAAGGAGGTAGACTCATACATCAAACAGTTTTCATTGGCTAGAGCACTGCTAGTTTTAAAAGAGTAGTAGAAGCATATATTCTAAGGAAAAAAGTCCCTTTGATTGCTTGCAACTTTCAAAGGAAAATACAATGATATATCATCAGAGTACCAAATTATTTCTGTACGTCTTAACTTCAGTTTTCTCTTGTTACAGTCATTGTGGTACTGTACGTAGCACTACGGAGGCAGAAGAAAAAGGACACCCTGATGACCTCTAAAGAAGACATCAGAGACAATGTTATCCATTATGATGATGAAGGAGGCGGAGAAGAGGACACCCAGGCTTTTGACATAGGTGCCCTGAGGAATCCCAAAGTGATTGAAGACAACAAAATACGCAGGGACATAAAACCAGACACCTTGCGTTTTCCACGTCAGAGACCACCAGTGGAAGATAAGACAGACATAAGAGATTTCATTAATCAAAGGCTGCAGGAAAATGATGCAGATCCAACTGCACCCCCTTATGACTCCTTGGCAACCTATGCTTATGAAGGAAACGGATCAGTTGCAGAGTCTCTCAGCTCTATAGACTCCCTTACTACAGAGGCAGACCAAGATTATGACTACCTGAATGAGTGGGGACCTCGCTTTAAGATCTTGGCAGACATGTTTGGAGAAGAAGAAAGTTATAACCCTGACAAAGTCACTTAAGTACAACTACAACAGTGAAATAAAAAGAAAAGTAAACCAACAAAAAATTTAAAAGATAAACCTAAGCTTTATAATAAGACAGGATTCCTTTGATTATAAAAGAGAGCAACTGTTTCCAGCAAGTTACTACGTTTATCATACTGTCACTTTTGGTTTGATCTGCAAAGGAGAGATAAATCCTGCAATATACAGTTTTTTGTTGTTATTATTTTATTACTCTGGAATTACACTGAGACGAGCTCAGGCCTACAAGGTATAGTTTACTGACCTGACTTAGAAAGAAGATAGCTTTCTGGCATCACAGTGGAAGAGTGGTAGCTTTTTCGTAATTCCACTAAAGTGCCTATTGAAACTTTTATCATTTAAGCGGTAAAGAGTCTGCTGTGATGGTGTTACAAAACTGAATGGTAAATTGGACAAGAACCTTAAGACAAGAAGCAATAGCAAAATGCTGACTTCTTTTAGAACAAAAATGGAGATCACTTCCTGGAGTATATCTAATGACTAAAACTGAGATGGGGGGGTGTGCATTGTGTTTGGGGTTTACGTTTGTTGTTTTTAAAACAAGAATACAGTATGTCAAGATGTCATATTTCTTTTTCCAAAATTTGACTAAAAATTTAAATTTTAAATGCTATTGCTCATTCTTAAGATGTAAAGCCCAAATTTAAAATGAAAAGGTCTTAGCACCAATGAATATTTAAAATGTTCATGCAAATATGAAGTTTTTCCAAAATAATAAAAAGATGAAAGCAGCTATTCCTTTATGTAAAGGAAATTTCCCTTGGCTCCTCCTTTTCTTTTAAAATGAGATTATTATTAGAACATACAATGGAGAGGGCTTGAGAGTATTATCGTATTTTTAGTACCAAGACATTGTTTTCCCCATGTAAGTGCCACTAAAGAAGTATGTGTAAAGAACTCCACATCACTCTTCTTTGCAATTAGATTGTTGTTCTGTAGGTATTATAGGCATACACATTTTAGAGATAGATATTTTTCAACTGACCATCTGCTACTGTTCAGCATATCACTGTATTTACGTGTCAGACCCACATGAAACATTTTAGAAAGCCTTTTGAGGATGGAAACCTTATTAATTTCGTTCTCTCCAAAATATTAACAGAGGCAGAATAAAAACATAAACCAGTATGTTTGCCCACAGTTTATGTATATACCCACGCATAAATATAGCTGTGCAGGTAACAGAAGTACGGATATGCGCAAAGCATTATGCCATGGAAGATCTCTTGTAAAACTATTTCATCTGACTTTTTCTGATGATCTAAGGCATAGACAGTTTGTAAAACAATGGTTTATGGCCCCCAAAGTGCATATATCTTTATATTCTCCTTCTAAAATCTCTGCAGTGCTATACAATCTGCTTGAGCTCTGCTCATGATTAATGGTACTGGCAAGGTCAGCCCGAGTCTTTCAGGAATGAGAAGTCTTTTATTCACCTCAGGTCTACAGCTTACTTTCTGTATCACTGAAGAATTAAAAACTATCAGATATAGTCAGCTCACAAGTCCGATATTAACATGCACAAAGTTCCCTTTACCCTCTTGGGGAACTGTAAAGGTACAAAGTTACGTAATTTAATCTCTCAATGAGACTTTAAAAGGTGTATAGTTTAAATAAGTCTCAGATCATTTGATACAGGGCTGCGTTAAAAGCTTGATTGGCCTAGGTTCTACAAGCAGCATGCTGAGAAAGAGACACAGCATATGCTAACAAGAAAAGTTTGTGGATTTTTTCATTACCAGCAAAAGTATCCTACGTTCCCTGAAAGACAAACTAAGCCAACAAAAGCTCTCTTTTCACAGGATAGGGAAGCAGATGGAGTGGCAGGGCCCATTTGCCAGCATTGCAATTTTTGCGTGGAAGGTGATGTTTTTCATTTTCGCGCATCTTGGCAGCATAGCAAAGGCAACTTGGGCCTAAAACACAGTTCTGAAAGAAGAAGTATATGTATATTTGCTACTAGTTACAACACAGGTTTGATTCATATAAAATTCACACTTGTGGAGGTACTTAGCAACGCTTCGTCATGTAGCATATGCATAGCGATGCTTCCTACCCTACTACCACAGCTAAAATAAGCATCTGACACTGCTCATTTATAGATGTGCAATCCTGCAGCCAAACTCTGCTCCTAGTAACTGTATTAGTCCTTTACATGTATTTCACTAGAAAAATAAACAGAAGTGAGGGCAGTGTTTGACTTGACGTGGCATGCTTGCTCCTGGGAAAGTTGCATATATAGCGGATACTGGGTGAACATTAGGTCTCTTCAATAGGTTGTTGTTTGCTCTAAGCAGGACAATCTGTATGGGAGTCTGACTTCCAAAATGGGTAGATAGAAAATGCGGTCTTAAACATGCTGCTATGCACAACTCATATTTGAGAATGAGTTGTTGTATGTTAAATTAATACCAAATTGAATATCAAGTATATATTTTTGACATTTAAGAGTTTTTGCAATTGTCCTATAAAATCATAATTAAATTTTTTTAAGACCTTTTTTTAAAAAGTGATCAAACAATTTTAAGTTAACAGGAGTATTTTTTGTAAACAGCTCTATAGAACTAAGGTAAAGAATTTGTGCTTAATGCCATGTTCTCTCATTCTCTTTCTAAAAGATATTTGTCAGGTTTTTAACACCTTATTTTAAAAATGTAATTAGAAAAATATGACACAAGATTTAAAATATGTCCAAGTATTTCAGATGACATGAAATCAATGTGATTAAGGAACCTCCGTGCATTTGTAAATTGTATCAGATAATTACTTCAGATTTTAAGCACTATGTCTTCAAAAAATCTCTACAAACTCTTGCACAATCAAGATGTTAAAGTGGATGTCTGCCTTTCGACTGTGGAAAGAACCTCAAACTTCAAATTCTATCAGTGTGACAGGAAGCTATGATAATGCTTAAAAGACACAGAAGGGATAGAATTGAGAGTGTACTTTTGTTTAGATTTCCAAATGTAAGATACCAGTGCACAAACATCTAGCATCATCTTAAATGTTGCAACAGTGCCCCGCCTGCAAATCATAAGACATTCTGTAAAATGCCTTCTGCACATGAAGGCATTAAGACACTTCACTAGCACAAATAAATCCATGTTTTAAGTCAAATATTTATGACATGGACTAGTGGTGCTGAAACAGGAGTCTAAGTGTAAAGCATTCAGCTAAAAAGGGAAGCATGTAAGCAAATCTAGCTAATAAGCTTACATTGTGGATGTGCAGAACTGAAGACATATTTAATACAGAACATTCAATAGGAATTTCAGGGAAGAAGGAAAGTCTTCCCTGCCCTCCCAGAAAGCTGAAAATGCCACTCTTAGAAAACTTCAAGCAATTTCTCTGTGGGATCAGAACATATAACATTGCTAATATTTGGATTTAAGAATGCTACCACACAAATGTGAAAATGCTGTTATTCTTGAAATGAAGGTTTGCGGTATTGTCAGTGAGTCAAATAGCAAGAACTTGGAAAGCAATGACACTAGATGATGTCTCTTGCACAAAGATATGTTAGAATATTTTATACTTTCACTACTTTTCCTTATTTTATAAATTTACTCTAAATTTTGCTTTTCAAAATAAAATCATAGTTATTGAGGATTTCTCTAGGTTGTGGAAGCAGAGATTGTAATGGAGCAAAGAGCAATAAATGACTCAACAGATTACTGACAATATTATTCTAGAGACTACCTTAGAAATATTCTTGCCTTAAAAATAAGATGTCCATATCCACATGAACACAACTGATCCTTCACACTGGTATAGTTCTGCAGATACTATATTCATTTTAGATTTACCTCCATTATTGTTACAAAAGTGTTCTTAAGACTGTGAAATAACAAAATCTCTATTCAATGAATACAGGAAGAAAATATAATAATCTACTGGGTTATAGGCATTTCATAAGACATTAGTGACTGGATTTTACTTGCTGAGATTTGTGTTCGTAAATTCTTTTCAGTTATTTTATTATTTTTATTATTAACATAGACATTCAGATCCTGTGTGTATAGAAATATTTTCGAGTTTTACAAACCTTCATGAAAACAAATAATGAAATGACCCCTAATAATAACCCTACTGAGGTGACATTTATGTGTGAATGAAAATCAAAGTTTATATTACGCCCTTTCACAAACTTCTCATACTGGCAAATCTACAATAACCTCATTCCTTTTCTCTTCTTATTTAAATCAAGAACCAGGTAAGTTGTCAGAACATGAGCAACAGTTGCTATTTTGAGCAAAACTAAGATAAGTTCCTGTTTGTTTTTTTTAATGTTCTATTTATTTAATTGACAAACTTCCTTTATTGAACCTCAGATTGCAACTAAAATCCCCAGATCACATTTTCTATCTTACTTTCATTGCTGTTGCCCCAGTCAAAATAATTTTCAGAGCTCAGGGGGTTCTTATCCATGTGTAGAGATACCTAATAGATGGAAATACAGAAGATTAGATGAGGGTGATGGAGCACTGGAACAGGCTGCCCGGGGAGGTTGTGGAGTCTCCTTCTCTGGAGATATTCAAGACCCGTCTGGACAAGGCCCTGTGCAGCCTGCTGTAGGTGACCCTGCTTCAGCAGGGGAGGTGGACTAGATGACCCACAGAGGTCCCTTCGAACCCCTAACATTCTGTTGTTCTGTGGTTCTGTGAAGATGGAGCAAGGTTTTTCTTAGTGGTGCCCAGTGACAGCACAAAAGGCAATGCAGACAAATTGGATTACAGTAAATTCCATTAAAACATAAGAAAAATAATCTTCTTTACTGTCAGAATGGTCAAGCATCAGATCATGTTGCCCAGAGAAGTTGTGCTGTATCCATCCCTGGACATAGTCAAAACCCATTTGGATACTGAGCAACCTGATCTAACTGACACTGTTATAAGCAGGGAGGTTGGACTAGATGATCTCCAAGGGTGTCTTCCAACCTCAGCTACGCTGTGACTTGTGCTAGAGCCATCCTGTGTACTTACGCTCCCAATTTCCAATGAATTCCATGGCATTAGGGACCTAACTACATAAGCATAGTAACTATGACTTCTTTTAGAAAGACAGCTCAGGCAGGAGCAGAGGAATAGGATAGCAATCTATAAAAGTACTAGCAATGTGGACAGACAGGAGAGGGATAAATTATTTACTGTCACCTCCAGTGCAAGTAAGGGACATCACATGCAACTAGCAGAAGTCAGGAGGAAAATAATAAAAAGGAGGTGGTTCTTCACGCGATGACTAGCTGAGACAGTCATGGAGGATCAGAGTTTACACAGGTTGAAAAAGAGGCTGGACAAATTCATAAATTGTGAGTTGCTTAATACAGAGGAATTACATCTGTTTTGGAGAGTCCCTGGACAGTGCTTGATTAACATCCAGGGGGAGTCACATAATCTGTTCTGTTCCTACGTGTTTCACTGCAATATCATGTTATGCCACTGCTGAGAAGGCTTACTACCCCAGTTTGACCAAACTTTTTGTCTTATTATGGTTTAATTATAAATTTAATTGGTCCTCAAATCACCATATTCCCTCAGTTCTAATTTTCCAGACTGCATAACTAAAGCCAGTTCTTTTTTCTTACATGTCATATGCATATATGCATCCATATTTTATGATTTCCCTCAGGATATGACTATTGTAATTGCCGTATTTCCTTCAATTCTGCACACCTTTATGTAGTACTTCTGCACTTTTGTCCTTCACAGGGACACAAACACTGATTGCTGTCAGTGATTATGACACAGTTTGGTTTAGTCTATATTTTAAAAAAATTAATTCATTACTGCATAAAGATGATAACCTCTACAACACATGAAATATTCTGCATGCATTTCACTTCGTCACTGATTATTTCTCTGTGTCCTGAGAACACATGAAGAAAGAGCAGGGAGAACGCAGTAACTGCCTGGACAAGTGGCCAGTGTTAGTTAGTAGTCAGGAGTGCAGCCTGCTGCTCTCCTGCTGTGTGTTGTAATGTTAGAGGCGATTTATTGTTCTCACGTGTTGAATATTGTGCATTTACTAGTCAAATGCATGGTTTTCTACTATATGCCTCAGTCAGAAAGGACAATTCAAGAGGCAGAAATTAATCTCCTTCTTTCTCTGAAGCTATCAAGGTGTATGGGAAGGAAATGGAATCGTATTAGGAGAGATCAAAATTAAATATGCCTGAACATAATGTCTTATATTATTTGCTTACATACCTGCAGTAAATAGTTACATTTTTTATTTTGTCCTTGGAGTTATTTTTCTCTCTGTAGTCAGTGAAGTCAGGGCAATACATTTAATATTATTCAGAATGCTCCGGCTGCCTTCAACCTCTGCTGCTTTAGCCTCTTTGGGTTACTTTGAAATTTGATCCTTATCCCCCTGTGCATTCATTATTCTTCCAGTTATAGGTCTTCCCACATATCTCATTACAGCTGAACTTTCATGATAGAGACATCTAACTGAAAATATATGACACAGCAGTACAGGTGCAGAAACTGTAGTTTGGGTTTACATAAGATGTTTCAGAATGAACAGACTTCAATTTAAGATTCTGCAAACTGATATGAGCAGAAATCAGATTATGAATGTAATAAGGAAAATAATAATCACAATATTAAAACTTTTACTGTATTTTATTCCATTCTTCTACAGTAACTCACCTGCTTTCTGTGAAGAGAAAGAGATATAAAGAGAAGGAAAATGAGAACTCTGAAGTTATGTCCTCTTTCTGCTAGTTGTATTTAGCATTCCTTTGTATCTATAAATAACAATCTAACATTTCTTAGCTCAATGTTATTTCTTAGTTACAAATTATGAAAGATATATTCTATCAAACTAAGGGAGATTTGGCAAAGACAAAGGAAATACATACAAATGTTTCAAATGCAGTACAGTAAGATATTACTCCTCAATTCTTAAAAGGACAAATCTAAGTAGAGAAATTCAGTTTATCTTTTTTCAGATTTGCTGAATTTACCTCATTGAAAAATGATTATTGCTCTTAGTAATCCTGTTCCACATTTGGTAAGTGATTTATTTTACTTTCTAGGACTAATTTTTCTAATTGCAATTGTAGTGACTTATATTAAATGATTTGAGATCACATACTTTAGTTGTTGAGCTTAGTCCAGATGATGTGATTGAAAGTACCTAATATCATATATAGTCGAGACAGTATGGTAAATAAAATAAAAAAGTGATTTAATGAAACTATCTATCTGCTGACCTGAGGTATTCAATGACAGATACTGAGCACAGCGATTTGTCTGAATTGTTGCCTATCTGGAAAACAGTCATTTGCAGCCCAAGCTGTCAGGGGTGCTTGAGTTCTCTCTTGATGGTTATGAAGAGGAGAAAGGCCTGCCAGGGCTCAGACTTTATGAAACAGCATATTGATTTGACAACTCATCTAGACAGGCTCTAGAAAACTGTTGTCATGAGCAGTGTGAAACCTTCTTTTCAAACACCAAACAGCAGACCAAACTTCAGTACATGGAAAAGCTAAATGGGACCATTCTTCCCACTGAAATCATCTGTAAAGGACTGTAGGGCAGAATGGCCTTCCTAGGAATAGCACGTCACTTCTGATCTTTAATTCAGAGACCATTTATGCATTTGCACTAAAGCATTGCAAGGTTAAATGAAACAGTAGAACATGAAACAGCTAAAATATTGTGAGCCATGACTGATCTCTCCATTTTGTTCGAAATCTCTGAGCTGAATCAGGCTCCATCACGCTTATTATTTTCTCTGCATTCAGGAATTCAGAAATCTGCCTCCTTTTCTGCATGTGACAGAGCCTCTGTAGTGGGTTGGCCCCAGCCAGCAGCTAAGCACTACACAGCCACTTGCTTACTCCCCACCCCCATGGGGATGGGGGACTGAATGGGAAGAATAAAAGTCAGATAACTCATGAGTCAAGATAAAGATGTTTTAATAAATGAAGGAAAGAGGAAGGGGGGGGAAAAAAACCAACAAACCAACACAAACTGATGGACTCACCACCTCCTACAAGTAGACCGAGAGACTCAACCAGTCTCCAAGCAATGATTACCTCCCAAGAAAAACCCTCCGCCCAGTTTTATTGCTGAGCATGACATCATACAGTGTGGGCCATCCCTTTGGTCAGCTGGCATCAGCTGTCCTGGCTGTGTCCCCTCACAATGCCCTGTGCACCCCCAGTCTACACACTGGAATGACAGATTTGGAAAAATATAGCCTTGACTGCTCAGCAATAGCCAAAACACTGGTGCGTTATCAATGCTGTTTCAGTCGCAAATGCAAAGGGTTGCTAGGAAGAAAGCTGACTCCATCCCAGCCAGACCCAGTACAGCCTCCAAAGGTGTGATGAAGAACAAGTAATCTGAAACCTTCTCACAGACACCTATATACCACTCATAGCCTCATTTATGCACAATTGAAAACATGCTCTGAAGAGTACTTTTCCTGTCAAGACAGTGCACCAGGTTCTTTGAGACGAAGTTGTCCATGGGTTTTCTTTACTAACCAAGATACATTTTGTCTGGAGAGTTTTTGATTAAGGTAGAAAGCCAGCAGCAGAACAAATCAGAATTTGGTGCAATCCTGAAAACCCTCTCTCACTTCTGAGAACTGCCTTGGCCTTGACAGAGCTCAGTAACATACCTACATCCTGCTGAAATACTGAAGGAAATCCTCCCTCTTCTAGATCATCAATGGAAATCACATGTATAACAGGTCTAGTGTATCACACAGGCTGCAAAAGTCACTTGCAGAAATCAATCAAAACAAAATAAAAAGTTAACCTTATCATATGACAAGAAACTTGCTCCTTCCTATGCAACAGCTCAGCAGTTAAAGCATGCACACAAAATTTGAGTCCCAGTTTTCATGCCCTCCAAAGGTTACGGCAAATAAATATCTTGCTTCTCCCAAGTGTGTCGAGGCCATTACCGAGTTCCTCACGCCATGTCCTGAAACTATGTAAACATTGTGTGCAAAAGCATGTTTTATTAAGCCAAACCCAGCAAACATAATCAATGTGCTCCATAGGAACGGTCAGGCTCACCAGCAAAGCACTCTGCCACTTGGGTTGTTCTCCCACTGTAATCCTGCACCTTTTACAGGCACTGAAAAGTCCCTGGCAAACTTCTTTTCCCCGTCTCAAGAAAGAATGAGCCTTCGTTCATGTATTCCTTCCAGGAACTTCTCTTCCTTCGATAGGAAGACTGAAACATCTATTTTACAAGAAGATTGGGCTTGATCAATGAAGAATAAATGCAGGCTAGTCTTTAAATGCTTCTTAGGGCTGGGACAGAACACGCTCCAACTAGATCTAGTCAGGTACCTGCTGATTCCCTCTCAGTGTTTGGCTAAGAAGTCAGCTGCTCTGACTCACCTTTCTGAAGCATACAGCAAACCTAGATCTCTAGTCCAACAGCTAACCTCAAAGTATCATTTTGACTTTCTTTCTGGCCTAAAGTTGCTTTCTGTAACCATCCAATAAAAGAAAGACAAAAGTCTTTTTCTAAGTGCTCAATAGCTGTTCATTTTGTCTCTGCTTGCACACGCTGAATCAGCAATATTTAACATAACTGAAGATTTTTCTTCATTTTCTATTTATAGGATGAGAAGCACTTGTAAAAGAGCCTACTGCAGGCAATCATTTTTTAAAATATGCAGAGTAAACTATTTCCTGTGTTCCTCTTGCAATGCTCAGACACCAAGAGCTTGAGAAGTAAAATTTAGGAGAAAAAAAATACATCTTTGTGAATGATCCATGGGAAAACAGTAAGCAACATTTAATGAGGTATCAGAACACTGTTTTGCCTGTATGTGACGGCATCTGGATATGCTAGTTAACTGCTTAACAGATACAAAAATTTTTGAACAATAAAACTTAAAATTTTTTTACTTCATTTGGTCAAATGATGTTTTTTTGAACTCTTGACTTTGGATGTCATACATGCTTTACAGTAATGTAATATCATGAATGTCAGTAGAGACACTCCTGATTTACACTGACACAAGCCTTGTATATGTAAATAATAGTTATTTTGAGCTGCAAAGTCTATTCTGGAGTACAGAACAAGTTTTCACTGAAAACATGTATATTTTCTTATGTTAATGATTATTTTTGAGATTTCATTTAAAAATGATACAAAAGTGCAACAGTTTACTTTGGCATCTGTAAGCACTAGAACAGGAAATATACCTTCAACAAGAGATGTGTTTAAAACAAATACATGAACTTACTCAAGCATGACTTTAAAGCATTTTGGAAAGTTTCAGTATGATTCACAGAACAAACAGAAGAGCAGCCACTGAAATAATTGAGGTACAGCATGCTAGGAAAAGTTGTCAGTAACTTTTATTTTCAGTACCAGTCAACATCTTTCAAATTAAATCCCATTACAAACAGAAAAAGCTAAGGAAAATAAAATTTAAAAAAAATTGCTGCTCTAGACAATAAATTCGCTTTTTCTAACCCCAGGCTTCTCACATTAAAATTAGTTCTTTTTCATTTTGCAGTCAGGCTGATACATTTAGGAATACACAGGAAAAAACTTCACTCATCTGAATGTGGTGATATATAATTTCCTTGATCACATTGTATTTAAGCAGTTTGCTGATTTTTATTTCTCCCAGTCATAAAGAATTTATTTAAAAAATATATTTAATGACATTTGGTAACATTTTAATTCTAAATTATTAAGTTTTAAAACCAAAGGCTAAGCATTTGTAATAAATACTGAAAAATGGCTGTGATTTTTTTAATGTTCAATACGTTTCAATGCATTGATTTCTAAGCATCTGAAGGATATTAGGGAAATTATTTCATCATTAATCTGGCAATTTTACCAGGATGAATCTTTCAAATATAAAGACTCAGACTGAGATTGCTTAGTTTGCTAAAATGATGCAAAATCAATGATTCTGTGGTGGAGACAACCTCTGTCCAAAGCACAACTATGCTGCCTTGTGAAAATGAGGTGGAAGGGAATAAGAAAAAATTTGGAAAGGCTTCAAAGTCTTTGCCGGTTTAAAGCGTCTATTAGCACCACAAAGAAATCTATCACCATCTATTTTCACATAAATCAGGCTTTTAAGGCCTACAATGCATGACTGGCTGAGTCAGCACGACTGGCTGAAAAATGTTAAAGTGCTAAGAAATTATGATAATATTATGCAAATGGACTGGAAAATCAACACACATCTAGGATTAATGTATAGCTAGAGTTAGTTTCATCTTCCAGACCTAAGGTTCAGTCTATTTCACTAACCTATTTAAAGTGTCCTCTCTAGAAGAAGTTCCACTTTCACAGCAAATCAGGCAATGGATTATTTAGGTACCAAATCTTCTTTTGATCTATGGGCAGTGATATGTCATCATTCCTATAGGAGATGCCCACTAACATCCTGAACTACTATTATATTTGTTTCTTCTGAAGTGTAAGTAAGATTACTCACATGCTGATAGTCTTGATGACTTAAAGCAGATCATGATATCATTTTGTCTTGGATATAGCCTCTACACCCCAAAACATGCAATTAATTTCTTGTCTGTCCAGTAACTCACATTTTTGCAAGTCTGCTGAAGCACTCACAATAGAACTGCAATCATTATAAATTTCAATGCACAATCAATATGCTCCTTATCATATCTGTTTTGTGGCTTAGTACACTCATGCTACTACTCACAGACATTGAGATCCTCTTTTGCTCTAGCTGTATCAGGTATGTGTTAGCCCTTGCCTTCATCCTCTTGCTTGATATAGTCTATAGCAGAGGAAGAATGTTTGCAGCTATTCCATTTGTTCTGAGAAACACCTGAAGATGACTTTGCTAGAGGGAAGAAAGGCAAGCAGAACACAAACACACATATGGACTACACATCTCAAAAACACCAGCTCCTGATAAGCAATCTATCTTCTGTCTTTGAGAAAGGTCACATATATGCTTATGCCTCAAATGAGGTGATAGGCATGCAGTCCATTCCCACACAAAAAAGTGTGGAGTGCAGTTTGGGAGATGGTATATGGCCCTTATATATAGTAAACAGAAAAGGAGTTCTTCTCTGCAAGGACTTGATTTCCTCACTCTACAGAGCAGCAAAGGAGAACTCAGTCTCCCAGCATGTGCAAGGCAACACTAGCATAAGAAAAAAATGCACATTACTATTTGCTTGAGAAACTGACTCCTGATTATGATAAATATGATCACTAGAAAGTAAATATACAGAAACCTGAAGTATATACTCTTGCCATTTACACAAGATAAAGCATTTCAGTACAAGAGAAATTTGTACTGAAAAGGCATTAGATAGTTGGGGGTTATCTTGCCTCAGATGACATAAAGTTTTGATTTGTGGAATTTATAGAGAACTGAAACTTCATAAAGATCGTAGTATTCAGATGCTTTGTAATCAATGTGACAGAAAAAGCAGATGTGAATGTGAACAGCAAAGTGTACTACTCAAAAGAAAGAATAGTACTAAAGCAGGGCACCACAGGAAATCTTTCCGTGTTCTGCACCTTAAGAACAAAGGAGAAAAGTTTTGGAGTTTATGCCATGATTCAGTTCCTCTCATCCATAGAGTGGAGAAAATAGGCTTTACCAATCTGTTCTGGTATTACATATTAATGTTGGAAATGCCTATTGAAAGCTATTTAACCTTCCTCATGGGAAGAGAGTGCCATCAATACGTACTATCAGAGGCTTGTCCACTTATTTCTGAAAGACTGCAGTGATGGACTTTCCACTGTCACTGACATGACCTTCGTAAAATTTCGCTGGGAAAAGAAAAAGGGAAGTGGAAGAATCCTAAAGCCACTCTGGCATGTTTGGTTTTGCCAATGGCTCAGACAACCCTCTCTTAGAGTTTGGGTCTTTGCTGCCCTCATGTGGCTGGTAGATTTAAAGAGTCCTCTCAAGGCAGAAAAGGGGCCTTGGTGTATACTGGACAGGTATACTTTTGTTACAGTACGTTCAAACTTCGTAGTATCTGATGTGGTTTAATTACACATAGAAGCAGTAAGTACTCTTTAAGAAACAAATCATAGCAGGTAGTATTAGGGATTTCTATTTGACTTCTTAATTATAATTTTTGAGATAAATATTTCCTGGCTATAACATACATGTCCACTTATTTTTTCGTGTGTGTTCATCATAAAAATAATCTTGGATGTTGTCAACTAATCCTGTAGTAGTAAGGTTAACTGCTACTACCAGTAACAAAACTGCCTCAGGTATATTAAGAAATCAGATCTAGAAATGACACTTTAACTTTAACCATATTTCTTTCTTTTATTCTTAACCCATTAATAGATCACAGAAACAAAGGCTGAAATCCAGATTACCTTATTGTCAACAGTGAAATTCTCATAAACTCTACAACAGTCAAGTTGTCATTTTAATTCAGACTGAAATTTTAAAATCATGAATACAAACAATGATAAATTTCATATAAGTACATTTTCTTAACCTGTTCATTCTGCAGCCCACCTGAAGTCCTGCATCCAGCTCTGGAGTCCCCAGTACAAGAATGGCATGGACCTGTTGGAGCGGGTCCAGAGAAGGGCCACCAAAAAGATCAGAGGGATGGAACACCTCTCCTATGAGGAGAGGCTGAGAGAGTTGGGGCTGTTCAGCCTGGGGGAGGCTCTGGGGAGATGTTACAGCAGACTTTCAGTCCTTTAAAGGGAGCTTATAAGAAAGATGGGGACAAGCTTTTTAGTAGGGCCTGTTGCAACAGGACACAGAGCGATGATTTTAAACTAAAAGAGGGTAGATTCAGACTAGATATAAGGAAGAAATTTTGATTCATTAATCTTACGAAACTATAACAGATCACTCCAAATCAGCAAAAGCTGTGACAGCTTATTTATGAGCTGAATTTAACTGTATGATTATCAGAGAAGCCTCAGTGAGGAAGAAATTTCTTATTCATGATAAGAGAAGAAGCCTCCATAGCACTGTGGGTGGATCCTGCAAGCCTGTTGCACATCAGGCAACTGTTGCAGATTATTGTACAGAAGAGTCAAGTTTCAAAACTTGCCTCTAGTACTGATTTCTTGTTAGGGTAAAACTTAATGCCCACAGTGAGACCAGTCTCTTAGAAGACTCCCATGCAATTGTGTGCACAAATGTAGCAGGCAAGAAGTGCATCAACATCTAACAGCAGCTCTTCTCACTTCCCTCTTGACAGACTCTGGAGCAGAACTTGCTGGATCCTAATATGGTTGGCATTAGGCAGCCCAAAGTATACAGGAATTTAGAAGTTTCCAGTGTCCTTGGGTACATATTAATTTTTGGAAACATAGCACACCATGACATCTTCAGAATAGTTGCATAAATTTATTTTATAAAATGAAATCAGACATCCAAATCTAAATATTTCTCACAGAACAAAAATTAGAAGCTTTGACAAGCACTTCTTTATGACAAATCTTCTTTTCAAAATGTCGAGACAACCCTCTCTGACATGAGTTTATTCTAGTAATAATGCATATAAATATTCTTAGGTATGTTTATGAATTTTTAATTAAATATGATGATTATTCAATAATGATAGAAAATACAATTGTTTGTGTCTGATTTTTTTGTTTTTACTACTCATGACACACGATCCAATTTAGGGTTCCAGTGACAAGCATTTTGAGTTGGAATAGGTTTTCTATTCAGACATAGAGAACACGGGCTTTTAGTTATAAACTATAACGCAATTGATGGACAGCCCTCTTAATACTTTATTCTAAATAGAAGGAGCTTTCCAGGCTTATGTTAGGAGTCCTATGGGAAACTTTTATTACTTTGGAAAAGGGCAAAGCATTTCATTTTATAGGAAGGGGAAAAAAAAAAAAAAGAGAAAGAGTGTATTTTACAACGATATCCTCTATGCTGCAAATCCGAACATAGCCTCTCTCTCTCCCCCTGCCCCCTCTTTCACTTTTTGGTTGTTTTAAGGGGCTTCTTTGGTGGCAGTATCCTCAGAATGATTCATAAGATTAATGAATCAATATGTGAAGAATTTAAAAGGACCTTAAATCATTATTTTGTTATGCTGAAGTAACAGCACTAACTGAGTTCTGTGGAATGGACATAGATATTGTCAAAACTCTATGTATTCTGTAGTGTGTTAACATAGGAAAACTGAACTGTATTATAACCCTTACTAAAGAAATATAAATATGAAGAAGTTCTGAGAGAAATAATTAAAATATTTACATTAGTAATATTGCCAGTATATGATAATAATTTTTTCAAAGAGCAACTTTATGTCATTTAGGTTGCATCTTAAAGCTTTGTATTTTATAAAAGAATCTCAAAGAAGCAGTGTGCCACTGCAGAGTATTTTTTCACTGTTACTCAAAAAGCAACAAGGAAAAGCTGTCCAGTGATTCTGAATATAAGCAGAAATATTAATACAGAGAATGCTGACAACTGCTTTTGAAACTAATTGCAAAGTCACTGAAACTGTTTCATTTATCTTTTTCACAAATACATGGGAGAATTCAGATGGGCTGAGGTCTTCAATAATTTCGGTGGATACAGAGGTTTGGCTAGGAACCTGGTGAACTGGAAACAACTGCAGTAGGGTTCGGATCCCATTGTCAGGAGGTTATTTAGGTAGATGATTTTTGTTCCTATCTAAATCTCAGGAGTAACACAAATCTGGACTTTGAACAGATTTACTATAGCTGGCAGGTGAATGTTCAATGAATTATGGAAAAAAACTATAAGCGCTTTTCCATATTGGTGAGCGATTACATGACAAGTACTGAAGAAGTAGTGCAAATGTACTTTTTTTCTTTTAATTTAAAGCTGATTTTGAAGACTCATCAGTTCTGAAGACATTTGTGTCAAAATTTCAGCAATCAATATGTAAAATTTTTCATTATAGATGAAATTTTAGTTTTACCTATGACCTTTCTAAGCTCCTCAGCACTGCACTTTATCTTCACTATTACTAATATGCAGAGATAACTGGAGGTTTTTGCTGAATAACTTACAATGCATTTCTCTCCAGAATTTCCTTGACATCAATTACCTTTTTTATTTGGTTTTCTTAACCTGCTTCCTTCACATTCATGCTACATGCAGTCTTCAGGCTAAGACTGGCCCTCAGGAATCCCAGACCCCGGAGGTAAGAGAAGAAGCCTACAAAGAGGATGACTTTCCCTTGGTCGAGGAGGACTGTGTGAGGGATCGCTTAAGCGATCTGGACATCCACGAATCCGTGGGCCCGATGGAATGCACCCACGAGTGCTGAGGGAGCTGGTGGATGTCATTGCTGAACCACTCTCCACCATCTTTGAGAGGTTTTGGAGGACAGGAGAGGTGCCCAAGGACTGGAGAAAGGCCAATATCACTCCAGTCTTCAAAAAGGGCAAGAAGGAGGACCCAGGGAACTACAGGCCGGTCAGCCTTACCTCCATCCCGGGAAAGGTGATGGAGCAGCTTATCCTGGAGGCCATCATAAAGCAAGTGGAGGAAAAGAAGGTTGTCAGGAGTAGTCAGCATGGATTCACCAAGGGGAAATCATGCCTGACTAATCTAATAGCTTTCTACGATGACATGACTGGCGGGGTACACGAAGGGAGAGCCGTGGATGTTGTCTACCTCGACTTCAGCAAGGCTTTCGACACAGTCTCCCATAATATCCTCCTAGGGAAGCTCAGGAAGTGTGGGCTGGATGAGTGGTCGGTGAAGTGGATTGAGAA
>Ga0065711_1001162_pt1 | contig 47222 bp, 32 predicted proteins | sample Hoacrofraction12_FD_59098 | JGI IMG/M metagenome (GOLD analysis project Ga0065711, IMG submission 59098) | Hoatzin crop microbial communities from Cojedes, Venezuela - Epithelial fraction 12 v2 (version 2) | ecosystem: Host-associated > Birds > Digestive system > Esophagus > Crop | place...
AAAAAAAAAAAAAAAAAAAAAAAAGACATGGTTTCCCTCTAAATCATCTGAAGATATTTCCTTAAGCTTGTTTTCTATGACTGCTTTTGTGTATAATGTGTGAGTTTGTGATTTTTTTTTTTTTTTGAGGACCAGATCCTTAGCATATGGCAGGAGTATCACTGTGATTCTGTGAGTAAATCTAGCTATCCTGCTGTGAGCATGGTAAAAGTCATAAAAACATTAGCTTTATTATGTTTTGAATGAGAACTGTGATGCCAGGGTCAAGTATTGGTCAATCTCTTAGCAAGATCCAAGAGTCTGGTCTCTTTACAATACTTCTACATTGTAAAGTGAAAGTGCATGTTCTTGACTGTTCTCAAATACCCGATTCTGATGATAACTTTATATTCCACCTTCTGGATTATGATTTTACTTCCACTCTATTAAAAAAAAGATCTTAAAAGCTTTTATTTGCAATTTGGTCTTATCAATATTCTTGCAAATATTGTCAGTAAATCTGTAAATTAAATAATGTCCACTGAAACATCTTCGTTTTGCTAGGTCTGCAGCATTTCTTTTGTTACTGTGGTCATTGACATTGAGAGGCTCACTCCAGTAAGTCCGTAACCAACACATCACCTGACCCAGACCTGCATCTGTAAAATGTGTGCATCAGTAATCTAACAATCCTCTGCATAAGAACACATACATGTGTGTAGGATTTACCTATGACTGTAGGTATGGCTGGTAAGGTAAAAAGTACGGTGTAAGGTGATCTTACAGTGGGAAGATGGACTAGATGATCTTTGGTGGTCCCTTCCAACCCAGACCATTCTATGATGGTACTCTAAAAACTGTAAGCAGTTTATTCAGTGTATTGATACACAAATTTTATCAGTTTTCTGGGAAAATTACTTTTTCTGATAGAAACTATTACAATGTGAAATTCTGTATGTGACAGTATTACAGTCAGAGCCACTTGGGTGTGAACCTTTGTGAAAGAAATCGTGTTGGCTTCAGTCGGAGAATGTGTAAGTAGACTGGTTGTTTGGGTCTGGTTTTTCTGCCTCTGAAGTATTTTACTCATACAGTGCAATAATTTAGTTAAAAATCTGCACACACACACCCTTACCTCCAGAAAAATAATAGTAAGAGTAATTTTGTGTATATACATATACATACACGCAGAGGGTAGCTCATATGGAAGAGTTAATCATTTTTCTTGGGTTGTGATTCTTGGATGGTATCTGAGAATACAACACTGCTTCACTCTCTGAATTCCTCGCTGAGGCAAAGGAATCCTCATGACTCTCTGGAAGCGAGAACCTGGGAAGGGGTGCTTGTAACACCTGTTTTGGGTCCTCCCTGAGGAAAAAAAAAGTTAGGTGGAGTTTTTGAAAGTCTCTTATGACTTAATTTTTATTCTGAATTAAATGTAATAGCAATAGCATTAATAATTATGCAGTAAATATGTTCACTGAAACTAAGGAACTTTCTCTCCTAGCTTCATTTGGGATGAGCTGCTATCACAGAGATGGTTATGATGTAAACCAAAGGTCTCTCTTAGGTATTGGTCCTGTGACAGGAGCTCTGAAGCAGCAAAGCAGGACTGGATGGCTGTGGGTCTAGAGTACGCTTGTATGTTTTGGTGTAATGCAATTGCACAGGTGGTCTGGGCAGGCCAGTTTTGGAATGGTCTGAAAGCGATTGCTTTGTCTTATTGGGCAGTCACAGCATGGGAACTAAGGACTCCTTGGTATCAAGAATATCCTTGCCAGCAGGTTGGGGTAGAACATCATGATGTAGCTCATGGACAGGTAAAGGATTTAATACACTGTACTTCCCAGCGTTTTGTACTAATGTGAATCTATCACTTTAGAAAGAAAAGCAAAGGAGCACTGAAAATAGGGCTCAAAAAATCTTTATATTGTTTGCATATTTTTTTACCTCAGACCTATTCAGACTTTGAAGTTTTCTAGGTGAATTAGTTTGCTATTAAATGTAATGACACTGTATACAATAATACAACCTCCTGGGCTTCTTAATTCCACCTGTCTTCCAGAAATATGCCACTTCACAATGCACTGAAGTGATAGCTGGAGCAAAAGTTTATAATCTCAGTGTGTTATGAGTCCCTTCTATGCTGCCAAATACTGTGTTGTAGAGAAAGCACAGTAAGTTAGAGTTAGGCTGCCATGGACTGAAAGGCAACATGCTTTCAAAACAGTTCATCAGTCTGAGAAAATACTTAGCACTTCGCTTCAGAAAAGCATAGCTCTTTGGGCGCTTTCCATGTGGGCCTGGTGGAAAAGGACTGGTAGATAATCCTTCACCTTCCATTTTGCTGAGCCAAGTACAGAGGAAGTTGGCCAGGACATCTCAGCTGCTGCAGTCCATAAAGGAGAGGCCAGGAGGAAACATGTTTTGTCTTTTCACTTGTCTGCTCTGGAAAGCAAATACATATGCTAAAAATATGGGGAGAAAGGGAGCCGATGATTAGCATCGACATCAGTTTGATCTGGCTAAGTTATTTCTGCATCTACTTCTTGTGGATTTTCATGGTCCGTGCCATCACTCTGGTACTTGAGAGCAGGAAGACTGAAACCCCGCTAGTGATTTGGTTATTAAAGCTGGTATTTAGATGTATTTCCACATGTTACCTTCAGAATAATATGGTGCATTTGTAGTATTTTGTGCCCTACTAGGTTGAGTAAGGAGACTCTCACAGTCATTACCAAATCTGATCTCTGAACAGAACACAAGTTGTGGGGTTTTGTGTAGAGCATGGATTTGACTCAAGGGTTGGAGATATGCAAATCCACTTGAGTTGAAATTTGTAATTTCCAGAACTGCTTAATGCTTCTCAGATAGAGTCTTAATCTAAGGGATCAAAGAAGTTTGAATATAGTGTTCATGTATCCAACAAATAATATACACTTTTAGATTATGTAATTTTTCTGTATGTTTAAAAGTGGTACAGGAAAGAAACTCTTACTCCTTTGTTCCTGAAATATTTGTTTCTTGTCTGGATGTATAGCAGATGTACTAAATATAACCTGTCTATGATTTAATGCAGCACACGTGTAGGAAATGAAAATAACATTAATACATGTTGTTATTTTAATATGGACCTTTAGGCAAAAGGAAGCACTGTTCTGGTCTGGACTGGTTACGCTGTGGTTTAAATAAGAGGTTTGAGTTTCCAGGACTGTCAGTTTGGCAAAGTTTATTCGACCTCAATTTGTGATGCAAGACTCCTGAAAATAATGGCCTCACTAACATTTGTTCTGTATTTCTGTTAATAGGAGGAATGCTTTTTGAATTTAGAAGCTCCTATTTCAAGAGTGTGTGGCTATGACACTCCTTTCCCTCACATCTTTGAGCCTTTCTACATCCCAGACAAATGGAAATGCTATGATGCTCTTCGAAGAATGATTAACTACTGAGCAGTAGCACAGGTGAGAAATGGTGTCTTACACCGACAGTTTGCCTGTAAGGATTCTGACAGAGCGGTTACAAGGTTTGGAGCTAAAGTACTACTCTCTTATTTATTTATTTATAACAAGAATTGCCTCTTATGGCTTAGAGCCTTCAGTCTTAAAGGCATCAGAATGTTTTTAAGCAGTGCCATTGAAGTCAGTGTTTAAAATCAATTACCTTGCTTAATTAATCTGAAAATGAAATGTCTTGTATCCTGAGAAGTGAAAGGAATGTAAAGTGAAAGGTGAAAGGAATAGTAATGCACAGACTACATTTTCACCCGTATTAGAACACTTACGATTATTTCATAGGCAGCATATTGTTACGTGTTATAATTTTTCACTCTTCAGGGTGGCCTGTGATCCTGTGAGGTACTAAAGCGGCCCAATTTACACTGAATATAGGCACTGCATCGCAAACATACACAGAGCATTGAAAATAAGTGAAGTACCTGTAGCATCTGACAGTTCTGTTCAAATAAAATAAGGCTTACACTTAATATTTATTCTAAAAATAATTTTTCTTTATAATCTTTTATGTAATTTGGCCATGCTTGAAGATTTCTGTTTGCAGAGCCCTTCAGGCACTGAGTCTGTGAAGTAATATAGATTTCTATCACTTGCCTATTAATCACAGTCTGTAACATCTTTTCTCTGTGTTTCATTGTAATATAATTCCACGTAGCATTAGACTGTGCAGTCTTGTGATCATGACACGTTGCATACCAAATTGAGACAAATCTACCGGACTTGACTCCAGGTGGACGGGCCACCTTTACTTAACCCGGAAAAGGAACATATATAAATCTTATATACTGGGAACTGATATTGTACGTTGCTGTGGGAGAAATTCTGGTGTTTAATGACCAGAGATTGATAGTTAGGAAATGTGTCGACGTACGGTAGTTTTCGACATTGAGTCGTGATGGGTCTTGTACATCAGAACTCAGAGGAAACGAAGCAGACAGCTGGCCTGCTTTTCTGTGGAAGAGGGAGCTCCTGGAGCAGGTGGGCAGAGGGTTTTAGCTGTGGACACCACGGAGGGGAGGGCCCAGGGGGGCCCCAAGTCAGCCCTACCCTCTTGTGGCCACTCTGCCTATACGTTAAGCTGCAAATTAAATTTAGGGCCAGGGATGGAAGATTGGCAATACCTTAATGTTAATCATCTCGTTTGTATGGATACTTACTTGTAGGACGACTTTTTGCATTTCGCTGTCTCTGTTTCCCTCAGTAGCTGATAGTGGAGTTGCTGTGTGGGAAAGGGGAACGCTACCGGTGAAGCAGTGTCTCTGAAAAATAGTGTAGTTCCACTTACACTGTTTCTCCAATAACACCCGTTATTGACATACCAGAGTATTTCCTTGGGCTTAAAATGGAAGAATGTTGTGATCTGTTTTGTAGAGTATGTGGTAGATGCTGTCTTTTTCACGACAGTTGTCCTTGCCTTTTACCCGAGTTGAACTAAATGTATTGAACATTTATTTTTCTTTTTTGTTTGGCACCTCTGTAATACAGTCAGTGAGGCTGTCCTACAGAGAACTTCTTTCAGATGAGTGACTGGGCCATGCTAGGTAGCCTCTAATGAATTCCTTTCCAAAGGAAACCGAAGGACCAAATATTCTTACCTGTGTGTAAGCAGAGGGGGACAAACCGATGACATCTGATGGTTCAGAGAGGTAGTTTAAGCCCCATTCCTCCATAGCATGGTAAATTGAGGGAAATGTGAGAAGAAAATAGCAGGTTCTAGGACTGCAGTGAGTTTGCACACAATCTGGTTTCCACGCTGGAAGTGCACACTAAACCTTGCTGTGAAGGCGATGTGTACTAAAACTTGGAAAAGTTGTCTGCATTCATATTTATGTTTCTCCTGTGGGCTGCACCATGCACAAATATCAGAAGAGGTTAGTAGCCACCTGAAAACGTGGATTTAGCATATCTAGGAGCTGCTTTATTAGGGGCTGTCTGGTAAACAGTGTAAAGACACAGAAAACTGCTTTCTGGTTTGCCTAAAAACGTCCTGATGGTGGGGCCCATAACACCATGTCTTTTGGTTGGTGTGACTAGTTAGTAGGGTTACAGAATGAGCTGCTCAAAGGTTTTTCTAAGAGGGAACCTTAATGTGCCTTGTTGTAAGGCACATTTCAGAGCAGTATTCCCTTAATTTTCTGTGTGCTGTACTAGGTAATTGGTCTTATGAGCTTGGCACAACAGTTACAGGACATCTCCATCCTGCAATCTACTCCGCAGAGTTTGCATATAAGGTAGCGCACTCATGTTTCTGAGAAATGGAAGGATTATTTTACATTTGCTGCTTTTTGTACCCAAAGTAACATTTATCAGTGACATTACTTGCCACCGGTCTGGACTGATGAGGTTAATAAGTTCCAAACCACCTCGCGTGTGGGGAGACAGGGATATCTTTTCTAAGAAATGGTGTTACAGTCAGTGTGGATTTGAGCACAGCCACAGTCCTCGGGATGTTAGAAAAGTTGGGCCCCTTCCCATCCTGCTGCTGGAGAGACAGAGGAGCTACCAGTTCCCCGTGGTGAGGAGCGATGTAGGGCTGGCTTTTGAGTTACAGAAATGACCAAGCTGGCGAAGTTGTTGCTTTGCTTATGCTTGAAGTAGTTTCTGTTACGTGTGGCATGGCTGACTACCTTCTTTTCCCCTCTTAATCAGCAGCTTATTGGAAGTTGCTTCTTTGTTTGCTTTTAGGCAGGTTGTGGGGGAAAAACCCCACCTAGTAATAGTTGTCAAATATATCAATGGTATGTATCAGATTGTCCTTTCTAACGTGGCCCGAGATCTCTGTAGTTTGACTGCAGAGCTGCCTGCGACTTTATTTCGTGAAGTCTGCAGTGATGTGGTTCCCTGCCCTTGTTACTGGATGACACCAAGCTGTATAATGTTTCATGGTCTACCACTGTCTGAAGTCCCCTTGAGTCCTGGAAAGGCGTTCCGTATTAAAGCATTGGGGATGCTAACTCCAAACTTATTTTTAGCAGTTAGGGGATGCTTTTCTTTATGTTATTGGCTTGTTGATATCTTTCAGTCCTTACTCACACAAGTAAGTATTTCTTACTTAATAAAGAATAAATGCGTATCTTCTTTAAAAAACCAACCAAACAGCCAACCCAAACCCTCTCAGAAACATGTTTAGCTGTGTGTACGAATATACCTCATACCCTGCAAGGTGCCTGAATTAACTTGCTACAGTGTGTCTGAGTATAATGCAGGGTCTTCAGCCAGATTCTACAGTCAATCATTTCTAAACTTAGCCTTATTATCTTAATGTACATTTGGCTTTATTCAACCTGTGTTGACAGTGTCTCACACATATATAATTGCCTATCTTGAGGTCGACAGTACAGACAGTTTTCCTGCTCAAAGACAGTGTTTGACAATGCATACTGTATACATCAGCGATGACAGAGGCAAGAGCAAAATCTGTATCTTTCAGCAGCTCTTAGTTATTAAAATTTATAGCTATGTTAGCTATAAGAGAAATAGCTTCCAGGTAAGCAGCTGTGTTCCAGATAACTCTTTGTAATTGGAAAAAAGATAAAGAGAAAAGAAGCCATGAAATTAGGGTGGATGTGCATTTCCTGGATAGCTGGAATGGTGTCTGGCTGCTCACTGGAGGAGGGGAAAAAAATAAAAAAAAAAAAGAAGAAACATAAGAAAACAGCCACATATTTTATAAAATATACTCTTGTAATACAGAAATATATTGAGGAGTGGCTGTAGCACAGAAATGTCAAATGGCCAAGTGCTTTTCTGTTGCCTTTTGCAGCTTTTTCTACCACATTCACATATTCTGTTTTCATGTAAAATTCTGAATTTTAAAGCTGTCCCAACCAGGTGAGAGTTTACCTCCATGAGGGTGTGTGTGCATATATAGAGACACCGTTACTGTTACAAATTTAGTCTCTAAAAATACAAGAGTTATCACACTGAACTTCATTATGGAACTGTTTTATGGAAAGTTTAATCTTGGTGCTTAAAGATTAGATGATGTTAGGGGATGATGGGAGGTTGGTTTAAAATTATTTTTCTTTCGAAGTATGTATCTGAAGTTATATTTCAGTATCAAATATAGTTTGCTCAGAAGAGGTGCTCCTTTTGGGAGAGACTTGCCAGTGACAGCATTGCTTTCCCTTTCTCCACCAGTAAGTTGTGCTGGGAAAGAGGAAGGGACCTGGTAGATACTTCGGTTACTGACTGTCTGTTCTTTGCACTCCTGGGCTGCCTACAGCTTAACTTGAGGCACAGGAGAAACATAATTCCTCTCCTTGTTTGATAAATAAAATATGAGAGACTGTGGAAGATCATTTCTTTTTAACCTGAGGCTAACAACTAGGCTTTTTTCAACACAGAATCCCAAATGTGGCAGGCTAGACTGCCTGTCGTTTATAATGCACTGTCTGTAACCCACTAGAATAAACAACCTCCAGAGGCTTGAGTAGGACACAACGTTCCTGGTTTATAATGTTTTCCTGCTGGATAGCAAAAATTATGCAAATGGCCAGTGAATCATGTCTTATTCACAAGCAGTGAGGAATCCAAGTATAAGATAACACTCTACCAGTGCTGTGCATTAGCCTGTTAAGATGGCTGTTGTAAGTCTACGCTTGCATTCAAACCTTGCTGAGAATTCGTGCAAGATCAGGAGTAATGAAATTATCTTTAAAAAACCCTATAAATAGGAAAAGTATCAACTATAGTTTTTTTTTTTTACAAGACCCCTCTTCACTGTAAAAGCAGATTGATAGTGTATCTATTAGAGCTTTGAAAGAACACTTTGCTTAGCATGCTTGAGTGGGATGGAAGACACTTCATCACAAAGTTCTTGCATGAATGGTGGTAATTGGCACTGTCTTGACACTAGGTATCAGTTGCAGCATTTCTGATTTCTGCGTGTCTACCTTGGCAGCTTTAAAAATGGAACATAGTTTTTAATACCGAATAAGTAATTATTTTGTTACAGTTCGCGCACCTTGAGGGTAAGAGGACATTATAAATTTAAAAAGTAAGATTACCATGGAGGGCACTGTATGTTTAAGTTGTGGACATTATTTTCAGCCTTAAGATTTGTAATTTATTTTGTCATCTTCTTCTGCAGAGATGAGAAGAACGACAGGGTAATACAGAAACTGCCTTCAAAACTCTTGACACTTTACTCACATCTTTTGGGTTTGGAATTCACATAGCAGACTGTTTTCTCTGAACTCAACTATCAATACTCATCTTGGCTATTCTTTGGAAAGTTCAAATCCTCCTTAATTATGAAATCAGTGATGGGCAGGTGATTGCTATAATAAGTAGTTTCAGATGTATTTAAAAATATTCCAGATGTTGTACTAATGTTACACATTGCCACGCTTCACTAGGTTACATCTCTAAACCTCACTGTGTAAATATTAGAAGCAGGATTTTATTCAATAAAACATATTGTGCACATGTTGTCTCTTGGTTTTGTTATTGTTTTGGGAAAACCCAAAGAAGTTATTTGAATGTGACCGTATTTTCAACCAAATGAGCCTTAGACAGCCAGACCAGCTTGTGTGTCTGGTCTAACTGAGACCTCCTTTAACCAGTGTCATTAGCTGTCTTTCAGCTGAGTGGCTTCATGTAAAATAGTCCCAAATACTGATTTCCTTTCTGCAGGGGAAAGGAAAACTCCATTTTTCTTGAGAAGGGAGGAGAGATTTTTATTTTTGCTTGTTGCTGTAGGTGAGAGGCTCAATTGGTACATCTTTGCGGCAAAATCTTTGTTGGATTATTTTTGCTCTAGGTATGGAATGTGTCTGCTGCTAAGCACTTGTGCGAAAGGTGCCAATTTGTTGAGAAAAGGTAACAGTACCCTGACAGACTCATGCTAGTGGTGGGAGAAGCGGCAGCGCACATATCATTTTCAGTTGGTGAGGACACAGAGGTACAAAATTACCCAAAAGACTCTACTGTAAAATTGAACCTGAATGTTTATTTTTCCTATGCTAATACAAAGGGCACTGAACATAGCCCTAAGTGTAAAAAGGAGTCCAGCCTTTCAGACTGAGAGCTTCTGAGTTCAGTGGAGGTTTGCTTAACTTTTAATAGTGTCCTTCTTTTCCGTATGACAAGCCAAGGACACAGCAAAGATGCAAAAAATTATCCTCTCTTGTCCTACATTCCAGGACTGCTCAAAGAGCAGCAGATCTTCCAGCACAGTAGTTTCAAAGCTTTTTACTGGATTCCTTTGGTACCAGCTCTGCTCATTTTTCCACCACCTAAATTAAGTGTGAATTCAGCAGTTCCCAGTCTTTTTGGTTGCTTTGCTCTCTGTACAAATCAATCTCATGCTGCGTTGCTTCTTATTAGATGGGGGAGGAGGGGGAGGGGGGTTGGGAAGATGTAGGCCAGTAGACAGATAACCATCGTTATTCAGGGGGATCTTGCAAGCAGAACAAAGAATACCTTTGTGCACAAACCTGCTCAGGGCAGTCCTGGAGGTGACAGCTGGAAGACGCCAGGGAGGAAGCTCGGGAGGGTAACTTCACTCTGAGCTTCAGTGGGTATTCCCCGCCACACCCCTCCATCACCCATCCCGATGATCTGGGGGGCTGTGAACCGAGCAGATCCGCTGAGACCCAAGGGAGATCTGGCCTTTGGGACAACGTCCTTGATTATGGGTGCCGCATCTCAAAGCGGTGTGCTGCTCGGGCTCCTGGGCAGCTCTCTTCTCAGGCTCCCAAACCTCAGGAGCAGTCCTTGTAGCGTGGCTCGTTGTTTGTGACGTGGGGCGATGCTTGCCCTCCAGCAGAACTCAATCCAAGAAGCCACGTTCAAAGGACTTTTACAGGTGGAAGGTGCTAAATGAGAATCTTTACCATTTTGTGTAAGGTTCTGCATTCATAGTTCATACATTCCCTACAGAACCCCCCAAATGATAATGAAGGTATTTTTTAATGTTTCTAATCAAAATGGCAGTATTAGTCAGGTCTTCTGTCTGTAAGTCTCCTGTAAATGACATGTATAGAATTTGTTTATTCTTTTAAATGAGATAGATGCAGTATGTATTTTATATTTTTTTATGCTGGATGGAAACTATTTTGGTTTTATGGAGAAAAGTGTTTGTTAAAATTATTTCTCTTTTTGTAGAATATCAATAGATATTTTAATAACTGTCTTCTGAAAATGTACTGTTACTATATTTCAAATCACATAAAATAGATACAATTACAGTGCTGCCAGAGTAAAATGAGCTTTGATAATTAATAGCTGTAATACTGTACACTTTGTATTTGCGTTTTTCGTAGATAAAAGCAGTTTGTAATCTAGCGCAGAGCTTAAGTTCAAGTTGTGTGTATGGAAATGCAGAATAATACATTTCTTAATAAAAATGTACAAAATATGTGCTTTTAATGTGGACTTCTACAGTCTGGTTGAGGGGCAGGTTTTGTATTTTCAATGAGTGGTGATGTGCCATTTCTTAATAGTTTAAAAAATGTTCCTTTCTCCTCCGTTTTTTTATGATAATAGAATATTTTTCCCTGGCAAAGACAATTAATGTTCTAAAATAGGTGCTGCTCCTGAAAGCCTGCCTAGATGGCAGTATCCACTCATGTAACCTGTGCTCAAGGATGGCGGCTGTTTAAAGTGTGCTGTAGGAAAACGACATGTAGTTCTAAATTGGACAGGAAGGTGTATGCTGTTACATACAAATAACTGTGTCTCATTAAATTCCTTAATAATGCAATCCAAGGACAAGTCATATTTTCTCATTTTAAACCATTTAGATCTCTTAATTAGATTAATTAGATTATGCAAAAAATGTGTGGAGGAATAATCTCAGATTTAACCTGGGCAGTGATTGTTTCACTCTGAGTAACTCCTCCTAAAGCAAAAATCATGTCAGTACTCCTTGCTGACAGTCCAGAAAATTAGTAATCTATCTAGTCATGCTCATTTAACACTAATTGCTGGAAATACTTATGGTACATATTTTAATGTTGGATCCTGAGACTGGAATTCAAGACAGACATACACAGCCTTCGTGGGATCCCAGATTTATTAACTGCAAATGAAAGACTTGTGTACTCTTCTTCTGTCATCTAGCTCAGTGAAGACTATAATGCCATAACAACCTCGTTGTAATAAACAGTGCAACAATTAATAAAAATTGGATTTAAATCTCTAGAGGTGTTCTCCCTCGTGGAAGTGCACGTGTTTATTAAGAGGATTAGCTGGTAGTGCATTCTCACTGCAGTAGCCAGGAGCCTTGACACAATGACCTTCCTCTTCTACGGTCTGATAATCAATTCTGAGCTCATGAATCTTTTCAGACAGCTCGTTTGCTCCCATAGCTAAAAAACGGTGTTCCCGGTGCACTGGTGTGTTGCAGAAGCTCTGTCCTAGCCACGTAACTTCAGAGGCAGCAACTGAAAGGAATCCATTCAGCAAGCTGGCAGAGATTGTTATCACAGCAGCTCATGGGGTTCAGCGAGCATTACATGTTCATAACAAAATAAGCTGACACAGTCTGTAAGCTCTGCCAGGTTTCCGCAGACCCGAAGTAAGGATACAATTCTTTTGTCGCTCTTTTGCTGCTTAGCTGCTCCACGAGATACGTGTTTGTCAGATATGGGAGATGTACGTCTGGCTTCAGTATAAACAAGATTTTTAGAACTTCATTCGAATGCTTATGCTTTGGCTTTGAGTACCGTTTGAGGCACGCTGGGGTATCCTGCGTGTTATCCACATCTCCAGCTGCTGCTTCCCTAGGTCCTATGTGATATCTGCCAAGCCCGTGTGTATCTTGGGTGCCTTAGGGCATCTCAAATGGCACTGGATGCCTGCTTTCAGGCATCTGAATGGAGCCCTTTGTTTCCTGGGGTTTGGATAGCTGATGTCTGACTGTTTTCCTATGGGATTGCGTAAAATGCTAGCACTCAGATTGGTGCGTGCCTCAACTTTCAAAATAAATTGCTCAAATCCCCAGTAAGCACCTAAGGTGGGTAGATGCCATGTTGTGCATGTGGAAGAAAGGATTGTCTCCTGGGTGACAGGCTGATGCGGAACTGGGCAGTTAGTTCCTTGAGGCAAATAATTTAGAGCAAAACCCCAGCCTTATGAATGCCCCCTGGCTGGAGTCGGTTCCTGTAACTCACAAGGTTTCGGATGAATATCTGAAGATAACACGTGGGCAGGACCTGGTTCAAGTTCAGCAGAGCCATGAGCAGCAGTGGTCAGTTAATGGGAGCTGAGGGAGCTGCAGTCCCCTCGCTTCCTGCAGGAGCTGTGTGTGGGACTCAGCTCGGGATTAAGCCACTGAAATTTAAGTGTGGAGCTATAGGTGTGTATGGCCGAGCAGAGCAGTTAAGCTAGTAAGCGCCTTCAGGGTGACCTGACTTGTTCTATAGGCTGAACTGACCCTACGGACTGCCTCGGTCGGGTAAGTTGTCCATGCACAGTGCCACAGGAGATGCTGTAAGGTGTCCTGCCTGGCCTGCGGCTGCTCGTCTAGAAGGGTTCAGGTCTCCCATCAGTCCTCAGTCACACCTGCCAGCTCAGGTGTATTTTTCATGCCCTGAGTCATCTCGAGCATCATTGCTAGATGCTGGTGTGGGCAACAGGATCTAATTCTCCACTGGCTGTGTCTGTGATGGGATCACAGCCCAAATGCGGGTGTTAGATGCCTAACTTCAGGTGGAATTGCCCATTCCATGCTTTTGGCACAGGGGAAAGAGAGCAGAGAAGTGGCACACGAAGCATTAGCTGGATGCTGGGGCCACACACTAACTGGTGCAAGAAGCTGGGAGAAGATGGTCTGTCCCTCAGTCCAGCTGCTATAAGCAGCAATAGCCTAACCCCTGGCTAACATCACATTGGTCATCCCCAGCCCTCTAACAGCAAGAACTAAGCCTGCTGATGAACAGAGCTGATTGATTGATTGATTTGATCATTAGCCTATTTCATATTATAAGTGTAACACTGAATCAACCCCAGCTTTGGGTTTATGTCGCTTGCTTTGGAATTGTTTTATGGTCTTTGGCTACATTTTTAAGCCCTATTTTTTTCTGGAGGGAAAAAAAAAGGCAAAATAATTGTACTACACTAAAAGTAGAAACTAGTCTCTGTTCTTGCTCATGTCTGTCTGTGGATAACTATTCTACAACTGGCAGTAATGTGCCACCATGGTTTGAAAAGGACTCCCTGTTGATTCCTGCATCTAATTAATTACTTTTATATGATAATTAAATAATTCCTCTTTACTTGCACTCCGTTTGCTTGTAGCTGGCTACTTGCTGAAAACAGAAATTGTCTGAATTTATGAGGCCTGTGGTTGCACTCTTCTTGCAGCATTTGCGAGCTCTGCTGTGCCTGAGCCGCTGCCGGTCCCAGTTTCGTGTGGTCTCGGGCAGCTCTGAGGTAAGCGACCTGGGCTGCAGGCAGATGGTTTCGTTCCAGCACCCCCCCTCAGCCTGGGTGACGAAGCAGCGCAGACGAGCACAGTTGTTCCCCCTTCAGGCAAAACCTCACCAGTTAGCTCCCACTATGAATTCGGGCTGCTCACGCCTGACCTGGACTCGTCCCACCTTTTCCAGGGGGAAGCCTGGAGGACAAGGGAGATGGTGGAGGTGTGGGGCTGCTCGGGGGGCTGGCGGGGAGAGCAGTCCCCCCCACCCTGCGGAGCAGTGAGAGCCCCCCACATACAAACGCCATTTTCTTGGCTTCCCAGGGCTGTGGCGTGAGCTGTGTGGGGAGTGAAGCTGATGCAGCCCCTTCCCCTCTGCTGCCCTGCCAGCTTCGGCTGTGCCGAGGACCTTGGGGTGGCCTCTGCTGAGGGTCCGGCTGGTGGAGGACACCGCGGGCGTGCGGAGCAACGCCAGGATCCCAAATACCTCTGGTCTGGCCTGGGGCGAGGGCAGGACCCCCTGCACGGACCCTGCCTCTGCCCGAGCTGCGGCAGCGGGACCGCGTGGGTGACGCGGGGACTTCAACCGTCGAGGGGTTGCGGGAGCAACCGGTGTGAGGGCAGGCGATGGCAGCGTGGGCAGCAGCCGCTCCCTCCCTCCGGCAGCCGAGTCTGAGCTGTTGGGTACCGACAGGCAGGAAAGAAGCTGAGAAGGGAGACGTGGAGGAGCCGGGTCACCCCTTTGAGCTGGGGGACGGGGTCTGGCTGTCCTGGAGCGGCACATCCAGGCAGTAGATCCCAGTGGCGGTTGCATGGGGGAGACATCAGAGAGAGACTGCTGTTCAGCGACGATCTGGGACCCAGCAGGCACTGCGTGACTCTGAGCCTGCACGCGTTGGCAGCGTAGCACCTCGGCTTTCCACGTGCTTGAGTAGCTCAGCTATCTCACACTCTTTATGTGCTAATCCAGGGTTTTGCAGGAAGGGGCCAAGCTAGATATGTTTAAAATTTTGGGCTGGTTTGTGCAGAAGTCAGGGGGAAGGTGTCTCCAGGAGGACCCATGGCTGCAACGTAGTGCTGTAGGCTTTGCTCTGCCGCCCAGTCTGGTGCAGGGAAGTGCTTCAAGTCAACGCAGAAGACACTTGAGAGATATATGTCACATATTAGAGTATTTTTCGGTAATTATTCATCCCATAAAACCCAGGAAGATTGTGTCTGTTGTGACAATAAAGCTCTAATGCCTACTGGCTCGTCCTCAGGGATTTTCAAAGATGCCTCTCGAGGGAGCAGTGAGGCAGCAGAGGAACAAAACACAGACTTGTTCAAGTGCAGCTCCAGTGGCTTCATGGCATCTCATGTTGTAACCCACAGGTCCTATCTTTTATTCACAAAACAGAATTTAACTTGGGAGGAAAGTGTGAGCAGGTTGCCATTCGAATGTTAACATATGGAGAACAAAAAGGACTAAGGACAAGGTTAGAGTAACTACAACTATTATTCCTTTCCAGTAATTTTTTCTTGTCACCCCGCCCTGCCCATCTCTCCAGGAAAGTTTTCCCCCTCCCTTTTTTGCCAACATCCTGGCTGCTTTTTCAACTGCAGCACTTTTAAAGTGACTTTTTCTCACTTGCTTCTAACAAAACCAAAGTATAGGTTATAGAGCTGTTCCTCATTTGGTGTTTGTTACGCTTGAGTTAGAGGTCGCTGAGGCAAAGGCAAGCGGGTATTGAACTGTCTTGCAGAGCAGAGACGGTCTGAAGCCCTTGCCTTCTCCCTCAGACCTTTTCTTCCCAGCTTTCCCCGTGCCACAACCAACCCACGGCTCCCCCAGGTGTGGGGAGTCTTCTCTGCCCCCAGGCAGGGTCCAGGGCTGAGCTGGGGCAGGCGGTGGAGTGGGTGCCCCACTGGTGGCCGCTGCTGCTGCCGGATGATGGGAGTGAGAGGACGAAGAGGTGTGAGGTGGGCACTAGCATTTCGCAGCGGGGTCGTAGCCCTGCGTGCCCTCAACCAGTGACCCCAGCTTCCCCGGGATTCCCCTCCACTGCCAGCCCCAGCCCTGGCCCCTCGGAAGAGGGAGCCAGCCTGACCATCACGGACTGTGCATCTGCTGCCTACCTGCAGCGCCCTGCCCGCTGCCAGCCCGTCCCACCCCTGGTCATTCAGTCTCGTTCCTCCTGCCCCAGGCGGAGGCAGTTTTGGTAGTTTACGGCTATTAACTGCCCAGGACCATCACAAAGCTGAAACACCCACTCAGGCTGTGATAAGGGTGTTGTCACAGGCACAGCGTGAGCCTTTGGGAGATGGCACTTTATCTAATTAGCTTTCAGCAGAGAACCTGTGATTCATCTTGTGTTACGAGCAGTGAAATCGCGGAGAGTTTTGCTGTCGGCTTTGCTGTCTGAGCCCTTAGCTGCCGTAGTGCTGTGGGTGAAGTGAAGCCCGGCACGAATTTGTCTGGGCTTCTGCTGTTGCCGCAGCAGCTCCTGCTCCTCGGGTTAATGCTACCTCTGCTCATGCAAAGCTGTTTTGTGGTAGCGCAGGAACTGCCTGCCTTCAGCCAACTGTTTTGTGGGGTAGGACGTTCGCGTTATTGATTTGGTTAAAATGATCTCGGTGGAGCAGAGCTGGAGAAGCGAACGGATATTTGTGTGTCGGTGTCTATACACACTCACTGAAGTGACTGAAGATGCTCTTGAATGAATCTGGCTCCCTGAGACTAAGCTTTAAAGTATTTTTCCCAACAACTTTAATTAATTTTATTTTTAACAACAAACAATCCTTGAGTTTCAGTCATTTCCTTCCCTGTGCTGGTAACATCTGTCCATATCTATAGATGAAACCTTACGATCCTTCATCTGGGTATGAAATATGGGGCCATTTTCTAAGCAGCTTCTTTGGATTTATTTGCTTTTTTTTCAGCCAGGGAGAATAGTTGAATTTAAGTGGGCTTTGTGCTTTTATTACTTACTGATGAAGTTCTTTAGTCCTTTCATTAACTCTGATGCTATGCTGAGAAATCTGCTAGGCAAGCCTCGCCGCAGCCCCTTGCAACAAGGTGAGTTTTGACTGTGAGCACTCCCCGTTCACTGTCAGGGAACTTAAAGACCTGACACTGTATCAGAGAAATAAAGCCATGACTATACTGTCCTGTGTCCTGTACATCTGGAAAACATCAGTGCTCGCCGCCCGTCACCAGGCCCTGGCCGTGCCAGCTGAGATGACGACAGGGGCTGTGCAGGACCGGCCACCCCTCAGCGTGTCCCTCCGGCTCGGGGAGGGTGCCAAGGGCCGCATGCCAGCCAGACCACCATGTCAGAAATGCTCCCATGCACACTGGCATGCGAATAAGTGGTTCATGACCAGGCCACCACCACCAGCTAAACGTTGTTCTCACCAAGGCTGAACAAGATTTCAGCTGCTCTGCTGACATGCTGTGCATCCTTACCGGCACGCAACCATAGGCTCGCTCTCTGCACAGTCCCCGTGTGCCAGGCAGGAAGATTTCAGGCTCTCATTTGGACATAAACCTTCTTTTCTTTCCAGGTCTGTCGAACCATGTGGGTGGCAACCATTTCGGCTTCACCAGCCAGTCGTTTCCTCTGCCCACAGTGGAAACAACTGGGTGTCCCTTTGCCCTGCGATGGAGGCTCCTTGCTTCGTAATTTGCCAGCCCCACCATGACAAGATGGGCCAAGCCCGGCCGTGCAGCACACGGCTCCTGAGGCAGCGTCCCAAACCAGTGCTCAGCCCCGGAGGCTGCTAAAGACGCGGAGCTGAAGGGTGAGCTCCGCAGGGCCCGTCTGGGGCTACGCGTGCACTTCCTTGTACACAACCAGGAACGGGTTTCATCAAAAACTATCGGCAATGGAGATCAGTAGGGCTGGCCCCGTGCAGCTGGTGTAGACATGCATGAATTTTAGGCTGGTGGAGCAATGACTACTGGCTGCACGTGCGTGCGCTGTATATACACTTTGGTGAAGAGTGTACTCAAGATACTTGAGTATCCTGGAGAATAAAAGCCAACAAAACACTGCTCATACATTTTTAAGAGGCTGTATATAGTACGGCACTCTAGCTGAAGTCCCATTATCTGAAATGAGATGTTTCTGAACATCTCAGTCAAGAAAAGAGAAAGTGACAAAATGTGGTGAGACTATAAATCATAAACTACAAAGCAAGCCCACACTGTGCAACAAAAGCTGCTTTATTCAGGCAAGGAAGTGCACTTAGGCATAACTTTAAATAGCATGCATCAGAAAAACTCTCTCAAATTCTATATAATTTGACATAATTAAATGTAGGTATTTCATCCTACTACAATTTACTGCCTTGCCCCTTGTGCCTACAATGTTGATATTCATCATAGATTCGAGCAGTTTATTTCAGTGAAAGCTAACCCGCACTTGCCGAGCCCAGATTATAATTATCCTACTCCGAAGTGCCAGCCGCGGCTCCCTCCGTTGCCCGTCAGAGCCAGCCCCGGGCAGAGAGGCGTTCGCAGCGCAGCGGATGCAGGCGCGTGCGGGCAGATCCCTCAGCAAGCTGCCGCCCGCCTGCTGCCCCTGTCTTCTTTCCAGACTCCTGTTTTCAAGACTGCTCCGTTTTCCTCCTTGTTTTGCTCTTCTTGCCCCCAGCGTAACTGCAGCTCTGCCTTTTGACTGCTGATGTCTGGGGATGTCATGTTTCTATGAGAAAAACATTGTTTCGGGCAGCATAAACAGGAGGAGAAAGTCCTGGAAACCGTTTTTGTCCTGGCTGTTGTCTTCAAACCAGGGAGAGCCCAGTGATGGCAGCCACGAGATGGACAGGTGGACCATGGGGCTGTGCCTCTGGCTTCTCCCAGACTGGAGGGCTGTCAGGGTTTGGCGCAGGACCTCACGGGGCTGTGATGTTAAACGTGGAAATACACCAGCCATGCCACAGGGGCACAGGGGCCCCAGTTCCGGCATGCACCCGTGCCATGGTGCCCAGATCAGGCAGCAACCCTGCTCTGCCACCAGGCTGGGAACAAAAGGCTGTTGTCCAGCCCAAACCACGGTCCCTGCATTACTTGCTGTTGCTGGTGGAATGCCACGGGAAATGTGGTGGGACGTGCAGTGAGTGGGATGAGGCCTCACCTATCCCCGCATCCAGGTCCGTCACAGGGGGAGGCATGGGAACACCGGGCAAGAGCTGAGAAGCTTCTCCCTCAGCGCTGTCGGCGTGATCACCTTAAAAACTACCTCATCACTTGAATTTCTAGCTCAAGCTTACCATGATATTGTCAGTAAACATTGTATACTGATACATGTCCGTACTATAGGTACTCAGCCTGGTATATACTATCAGACTGACTATTTTTTGCTGGGATGAAGTCTGCACATATTACCAAGGTTCAGTTTCATGCCTTTGCTTCCCCTTTCTTTGCTTGTTATGTCATTGTTGGAATGGAAAAAAATGACCAAGAGGCTTCTCCGGTGATTTATGTAGAGAACATCTAAAAATCTGGCCAGCAATGAACTCAATTAATTCTTTGATGTGGACTTGACACTCAGATCTGTGTTTAAAAGAATGAAGTTGGTTTAAGTTCTGCTGTATCAGCCTGAACCGCCCCAACCATTTTTTCACCATTACGGTTTTTTGGTTTTTTAAATGTTTTTTTGTTTTCTTCCTTTTACTTGTGTGAAAAAATACACCCCAGAGAAAAGTTCCAAGTTTCTGCCAGTGTGCCGAATGCCAGAGATTCACTCAGGTAAATGTATTGGAAGAGAGGGATTACGCTTTGGTCTGTTTGCTGGGATCTGGTTTTTGCTCTAGAGACTTAAAGCAGGGCTTGTAGCAATGGTAGCTAAAAATACTTTCATGCAGATGTAGGATTTCCAAATTGACACAATTTCTTTAACAGAAAAACCTGTTTAAACAAAGCCCATGATTTATTTTTTTCTCACCACTGCCTCTCAGGCTTGGCCACCCTCAACTTGCAGCATAGGTACAGCTAAAGATGATGAAAAACATGCAAGAAAGTGTGATGGGGGTTAGCTTTCATGTTTAGCCATTCCCTAAGCAACACTGGCCGGGCTTTCAGGGAGGGATTACCATATCCATACGTTTCTATTTTTACATCCTGCAGCAAACATGTTATTACCACTGAACTGAGTGGGGCCTGCTGAGAAAAGAAACTTCAGGCATGGCCTCTCGCACACCAGAGGAAAGCAGTGCCACGAGCCCAGCCAAGGGGGTTTGCAGCGTGTCAGCTCTGGAAGTGGTGGTGGGGATGGGATGGGATCTGATGGGGATGCTCGACCCGGGGAGCGTGTTCCTTGCTTGACACCAAGGGAGCCTCAGCCTCCCCCTGCTCCAGCTGCAGCTCCAGGCACGGGAAGGGTCCCAGCGTGAAAATCAGAGCCAGTTCCTTGTTTTCCGTGTCCTCAAGGGGAAGCTGTGAGCCGGCACCTGGACCCAAACCTACTGGAACCTTCAGGGCTTTGCAGAGAGAAAGAACTTTTATCGAGCTCTTTGTAAGTTCTATAGTTTGCAACTAGTGCACAGGCCAGTGATTTCACTGCACAATTCAGCTACCAGGATTAAAGTCTCAAGAGCGCTACTGAGCTTCCAAAATAATAACCATAATTAAAAACCCCCACATTTTTCCTATTGCGTGAACATGCCAAAAGATACAGGAAATCCATGGAAAGATAGATGGATTTTTCATTTTGGCAGATCCCGTAAGATTAATACATTTGCTGAAAAGCCCTTTTGCAAGCAGTATTTATGCCAAGCATTCCCTTCTGAAGCTCACAAAATATCTGAAAGTATTAAAAAAATCCAAGTTGAGTACCTGTATGCCTTCCAGTTATAATAAAGTCGGTCATGTGGCAGATGTGATTGGACTGATCTTTTGTAGCATTTTGGGGTTGTTTACATAGTTGAAGTTTTCTAATTCAGATGTCTGTGCCAGAAACATGTAGCAACCTTTTCACACTGAAATTTTTTTTAAATATTATTTTTCACTGTGTTCTCCCACAATCCCACTTTGCGTTTTGATACAAACTGAGGAAGGCAATAAATGAAAAGTAAAACTTGCATTCTGGGTGTGATCCTCTCCACAAGTGTTTGCTGAGGTGAGCTGTCCTGTACAAAACACGCTAGCTTTTGCTTTTCAGACCTCCTTTGGGCAAAATCATGTTCATGGAAATGTGGTGCAAGTTAACAAGAAAACAACAGTAGGTCCCAGAGGGGCATCTTCTCCAGTGGAGAGCACGGTGGCTTGGCTAGGCCAGAGGCACGTATGCTAACTGAATGTCTTGGCTATATCCTTAATTCCAGTGAGCCCTCCAACCAGCAAGACAAGTTTGGCTCTATGGGAAGGGACAGTGGCTGCCAATGGGGTTAGATGAGAAGGCTTCGGAGATGGGAGGTCATGTGTGAAGCAAACAGTGATGCTGGCAGAGACTCCAGAAAATGCACTGGAGACCTAGGGCCAACCGTGAGCTGTACCACCTTGGCAATACTCTCCTCATAGTTGTGGTGGTTTAGAGAGAGCCCAGGGAAGGTTACAGCACCTGGAAGATGTCAGAAGAAATAGAAAAACAAACTTGCAACTCTACACCAATGGTTAACGTGGTGTAAAACCCCATCCCAAACCCAGCAGATTGATTTGAGGTAATGGCAGAAATTGGGCAAAAGTGATGGCAATTGCCTCTTGTTTTTTAGATGGGCTAAGGGATGCCTCAGGCAGCAGTGCTGGGGTGGTGTCAGCTGATGGCAGGAGCCCTGGATGTGCGAGTGAGTAGACGTCTTGCAGCACCTACTCCTGGCATGCAGGCAAAGGTGCCAAGCAGTGTCCAACACAGGAAGGAGGCCTGTGTAAGTCTTGTTTGCTTTTCACTGGAGAACAGCAGATGCAGCTCAACAAGAGGCAGTAAAGGTCAGTAATGCTGAGGAATTTTGTTTCCTTGGTGAGCCCATACTGGTACAGCAAAAAGGGAAAGGCCAGAGGAAAGGTCATGGAGAGAAGCTCGTGAAAACCCTTCAACAGGTAAAACATTGAAGCAGTGAAGTACCAACACTGTGCTTTCTTGTGGGAATAAAGATGGACGGTAAGTGTTAAAACTGCTCACTCTGTCTCATAATGTTGACAGCTGGGAGAGCACACTGGGTTACGGGTCTGGAAATGTCTGAGAGCTGGACCACAGCCAGTAACCTATGGTAGGAAAGCTGGTTAGGTCAGGCATACAATGAAGTGGAAATCTGGCAGGGCCCTGAGCTCAATACATGTCCAGAAAATGTTTGGGAAGAGAGGCCATGGATGACCAAGAGCATTGTGTCAACAAAACATAAACAAAGACCTAAATGAGCTGAAGATCAGCTGGGAAGAAGCAGATGAAAAGGCCAATGGCTGTGGTTTTGGAGACATCATCTGCTGGCTTTATGAGTCACGAAGACCAAAACCAGATAGGAACAAGAACAGGGCAGTCACAGTTGTGGCCTGCTGGGTCTCGGGATGAACCGCTAATTTTTTTTTGCATGTACTGTATTGCTGTAAATCTCCATATTTGAATTAAAAAGTAGGGCTTTTTACACCCAGAAAAATGAATAATGTTTGTGAGCTTAATTCACACTACTTGTAGCACTGCTTCCATTAATCTGGCGGCCAGCAGTTTTCAGCGTACGTGGGAACCTTGGGCTGTTCCCTTGCTTTCATTTCAACTGTTTACTACATTTGCGGTGAGACACTGGAAGTGGTGCTGAGCATTGCAAAACCGGGTTTCTTTTGCTGGATCTCGCTGCATTGCAGCTCCAGCTACTTTCCCTTCCCATGAAGCCACTGAGTCCTCCACGCTGCGGTGCAGAGCTTTCTGTCCCAGGCCAACAGCTGGAGAGGCAACAGCTGTCACGCACTCGCGGCCAGATATGTGCTCACGGCTGCCTCTGTATCTGTAACAGAATGGGATGCAGCAAGTTATGAACTGCGTTTTTTATGATGTGCTGGGCTTGCTTGGAGCCTGGCTGAGGATAAGCCTTTTCTGTCACATGCCTGAGAGTTTGGGGAAAGATTTCTGAGAGCCCTTTATGGGGTGTTACTGAAGGCCACCATGACACAGTAATTTAAGTATGTGACACTGACTGTTTCTCAGTCACTAACAGCCTCATGGTGCCTGGCGGATGGGGACGCCAGCATGGCTGATGGATCTGGTGTTTTCCATCACTCCTGATGCTCCTTGACTTAAAGGGGAAGGTCTCTGATGTGCTAACATTTTCCTCCTCTTTGTGTAGATAGTGGCTATCACATCTTGTGATTGTCATTTCTAGTAACAGCAACAACCGTGGTTAAGCCTATGGCACACACAGAAAGACCAGTAGGAGAAGAAAGTATCAGTCGTCTACCTGGGCTCAATTTCTACAGCTCTAGTTGACAAATTCAGGATTTCCCCAGCAGAAAAAGAACAGAAAGTCTTGTCAAGACGTCTTTTACCTATAGGAAGAGGTCCGATCTGTTTTTATCCTGAATGAAACCTTGATGCAGTCAGTCACGGGGTGTTCCTGGTTACTGCAGTCCCAGAAGGATAAGCACATGGTTCCTTCACAGGTCATTTCAAATAGCTCAGCTGAACAGGAGTTTGGCTTTTCACTAGAGAAAGTAGTTTCCTTTTCAATTGTTATTCCAAAGCAATGCTAGGAATGTGGTCGAGAAATGCTATGACGTAAAACTTGGACCGACTTCAAAATAAGTTCTAAATGTATTTTCTGCATAATCATCTCTGCTTAGATCTAGACTTTTTTTTTTCCAAAATGCTGATGGCAGTTCAGAGACCACAACACATCTCTTCACAAGTGCAGTCAGCTTCTGGCCCGCAACTTCCCAGAGCCTGTCCAGTCACTTCCTTGCGCAAATCCCATCAAAGCCGCCTGTAGCTCACCAAAGAGTTCCATTTTGGTTACATTTGCATAATTACACAAGAGACACAGGATATATCTCTCTCCAAGCACACTTATTTTTCCATATCAAAGACACTTGTTCCCTTGTGCAGATCAAAGACACTTCTCTCTGTTAGAAGTTTGTTACATTAAGAACTGAGCCAAACAATTACAGCACATTTGCCCGATACCTCTATCAAACCGTACCTCAGTACGTTCATTACTTTTTCCTTTCTGCTGTTGCTGCTGTGTTTACTTTCTGTTTCTTCTCTTTCAACCTCAGAAGCATGGGAAGGCTGGCACCAGGCACCACAGCATCTTCACTGTTCTGTTACAATACAGCCTTTTTCTGAGGTTTTTTTTTTATGTTCCATAAAGAGCATGGGTCCATATTCGAGAAGGTTATGACAGCTGTTTAAAACTGGATTATGGGCTCCCATAGAGAATGGTATTAATGAAAAAAGAGATTAAGTGCCCAGACAGGTGGATGCAGAAGGTGATGGGGAGTTCCAGGGAGCTGTTTCTTGTCACACTTGGGCATATCCCTTGGAATAATTGCCCGTATGCCCTAGAAATTGCTCGGAGTGTTAGACCACATGCATTTCAAAAGCACAAGATTGTCCTTTGCCATCTGCTGATTAGTCAGAAAGCTCTGGTAACACTGGTTAAAAAAAAAAAAAAAAGAAAGAAAGTGGGGCTGGCTGTCTTGGCTCTTTTGTCTCCTTCAGTGGAATTTGCCCAAAATATACAGGCACCATTTTCAGCACTGTGGTCCAATACATCAGCAAGGCCAAGCATATATTCCCTCCCAGCTCTTTCCTTACCAAGTAAGGACAACAGAAGGGAATGGGGTCTCAACGCAGCAGTAAAGTAGCTGTGATATCCCTGAGCCTTCAGAATATCTCCTATGCCTTCAAAATGGAAGGGCATGCACGAGAAAAAGCCTCCGGCTTGGGGGAGTCGGTTTTGAGCCTCTTCACTATTTTGGGCTCCAGGTGACACAAAAGATGATAACCCAAAGAGAGGGGGACAGCTTTCCCTCCCAAGGTGGGAAGGACCCCGGTGAGTAAAGCCCCAAAAGTTAAGTATGAAGTGGGTGCAGATCACGAAACTGCTAAACATGAAACATGAAGTGAGGTGTGAGGCAGGCCTGACAGCTTGTGCCTCTTGAGCAGTGACAGCAACTGAGCCCAGCTGCAGCAGAGCTACCAGCTGCAGACAAAATGTGGGCTAAAAACATCTAGTCAAGTTTTAGGATGAGACAGACAACATCTTCCCAGTAAAGATGGGAAGCATTAGCACCGCTGTGCAAGGCTTTATGTATGATTTTGTTTAGAAAACTGTTTCCAGCTCTGATCAGCTGAGTTGTAAAATAAGATAAACTGGAACAGATGTGGTGAAAGTCTGTAAGGGTGATCAAGGGAACAGGAACTCTATCTCCCACGTGGAGCCTGACTGTGACTTGTTTGGCTTAATGATATGAAGAAAGCAGGACCTTCATGCAAAAATAATGATATGAATTCATAGGGAGGGAAAAGAACTATTTAGGTTAAATATCAATGCTGATTGATAGTAAAAAAAAAATTGGTGATGAAGAAAGTTAGGTCAGAAACGAGAAACTGTCCGGTCATCCAAGGAACGGCATATGGAAGAAGCTTTCTAAGAAAATGGAGCAGCAAGGAGTTGAGCTGGCTTCAGAAGGACCTCACTATGTGTGCAGAAAGGTTTGTGTGATGCTGGGGGTGAGCTCTCAGATGTCCTCGAACCCTCCTGGTGCAGTGACGTGCCTCCTGGCGCCCCACACGTTGCAGTCCCTGTGGGGCACTGGAGGGACAGTTGCTTGTCCCTGCACACCCCTGAGCCTCCCCATATACTGTAGAAGTGCCTGGCCTTGGACTGTACGTGCTGCCAGATCTGTGTTACATTTCGTAGCGCTGGGCAACACGATGCTTGCATCTTCTTGTGGCTCTAGCCTTTGGTCTCTCCGCTGCCACTTGCTATAAACCACAGCTGTTACAGCTGTGCTGCTCAGCAGAGGTGTGGGGAAGATTGATGTGTTAAAGATGGTGAGGTGCTCAGATGCTGCAGTCATGAAGGTCGGGTGAGTACGCGAGGCAAGCAGGCTGGGATTTCAAAACCTAGGAGAAAACTCCAGTTTTCTTCTTTCTTTCTTTTCAGAGAAAGCCAGTGACACCTTTATTCCTGTATCCCTGGGGAGCTTTTGAAAAGCCTTCGCTCTGACGGCAAAGAAAACCCATTTTCTTGCACCTGCTCCTCTGAAAGTTTAGTGGGAAGAAGAGAGTAGTGGGTATGCTACCTGGCCTGTGATTAGCATGCACTGAGCGCTTGTCCCACGTTTCTATATTCCTGTGCTGTGTACTCCAGATCCTTGCTCTGCCCTTCAGCATCCAACCACTTCTGCTCAGATTTTTATTCATGCACGGTCTTGCAGAGCTGCTTAGAAAGCCAACACCTACAAAACAAAACTAATTTCTGTCTTCTACCTTTCAGAAGATTGCATTAAAGCTTTTTCATGTTCCCGGAAAAGGCTGCTAAGGCTAAAATAATTATGATCCAGATCTTCCCTCCCCCTAGCCGCAGGTCAGTCCCACAGTAATCAGTTCATCTAAATTTGGCTGTACAAATGTACACTTTCACGTAAAGAGGAAGGAGAAGTGACACGGTGCATGTGTAATTTGGATATTTTTTGCAGGATCCCTGAGGACTGCTAAAGAACTGCAGATGGGCAGGAGTGGGATGGCGATTGCTTTAATCTGGAACGGTCTTCAGTATGTGACCCGTATGTGTCTGCCAAACACCTATGTGGAGATTTACACTAATCACTACTCATCTTCAGTGGTGGCTAGACGATATCAGGAAAGGAAAGCAAAGGATCAAAACTAAATCATTCCCAAGTGAAAACCAGAGCCAACTAGTCGGGGTCGGTCTTCAGCCAGCTGAAAGACACAGTGCCATGCTGCCGCCCTCCCACCCGGCGTGTCGGGGCTGTGAGATGAACAAGCTGGCAAAGAACACCTCTTCCCCTACCCACCTCCTTGGGCTTTCTGCTGGAGTTTCACTCTGAGAAATCCAGTTAATGATTTTCACCTCACTTTTGATGGAAGAAACACAGCCTGCTTGTGTGGCTCCAGCTCCTGTTTCATTTATCTCTGCATGTGTTGCATCCATGGCTTTACTGAGGTTAGTTCTCAAACAATATGTCCTGCGGTGCTCTAAGTGCTACCCAGGCACAGCTCTAAGAAATTAACAGACTTAGAGGATCTGGTCAATATAACAACACAAAAAAAGACCAATTTGCTCCCAGTCAGCAGCTTAATCATTTTCATCACAGCTCATGCATTATCAGCACTTGCTCTTTGATCAAGACAAGTTTGGGCTTAGGGGGTTGTCATTGCCATTTGTCTGCTTAATTCAATTACTTCTTTGATGACTTCTGAGAGAAGTACCTGCAGATTAAATTCCCATTCACTTTGTTTTGGACATGAGCAAAGAATGCATCAGCTGCGGAACTCACCTCTTCCTTGTTACCAGGGATCACAACAACAACATGAACTGTGTATTTATTCACACATACATCAACCATAAGCCATTGCTGGCTGCTGAGAGCTTTCAAATGCAAGAACAAGTTGCTCTGTTTCCCCATGGATCCTGGTTATCTACTGAGAAATATGAGATCCCCCTCTTACTCCCCTGCAATGACACACACCTCTCCCAGAGCCTTAACTTGGACCCCATAACTCTGCCGTGCTGTTTCGTTGCAGTAGCATCGGATGTAACATGGACACATGGTCTGGTGTGACAGAGACCAGTGGTCAGGTTTCAGTCCTGATAGAGCCTCGGGAACAGCAGGACAAAGGGTTACCTGAAGAAGCTGCAGACTCATATTCCAATAAAACTCCATAAAACTATCAGTTCATGAATACCCAGAAAGCAAGTCACATAGGGCTGCAACAAACGACCTGCAGAAGATACAAGCCCCTCTCAGGGAGCTACACTGTTTTTCCACCTAGGGCACTCAAGAGCGCAAGACCTTTTTGTTTGCTTTTGAGGAAATTGTAGACTAATATTTGGAGGAGACAGCTAGTCGGTTGTACTTCATTCCTTCATCAGCTGTACCGAACCCTCTGAACTGAATGGCAAGAATAACAAAGATTTTTTTTTGTACAGTCAGAGTGTCTGTAGTGCCTGAGTAATTAGTTTTAATTAGGTATGAAACCCAAGGCTAACTGTAACTACATCTTGTTTTCCTGGCTATTGTGTCATTGTAATGTTGGTGGATATGATTTTTGTAACCAATAAGGACAGTACTCTAACACATTGACCAGTGTGGTGAAGCAATGCTTAACGAATGTAAAAATGCACCTAGATACATAGACATGTTTAAGGAGCTAGCTCTACAGCAACTGTCCCCAGTCACATTTCTGGACACCATGCTATCTTGCTTTTCTTAAACTGTGTAATAATAAACTAGGCAAACAGTGGCACTGATTTTAGCTATAAGATATATTCATCTCCCCTCATGATGTATGTTTGAATGAAACCATGGTTTTGTAGGGCAGTTGTGTTCTGTTCAGCAACAAGAAACTGTTAATTAAGTCTCGCTTAATCTCAGTATGACATGACGGTCCACAGTGCCCTCATCATGAAACCAGCTTAGCTGAAGATTTCTGAGCACATCCGCACCCTCCCCAGCTCTTGGTTGCACAACATGGTCCTGTCTTCATGGGCAACTCCTTCTTACCCAAGGTTCCTGACTCTGCCTTCTCATCTCTCTCCCCAGGACTTCTGGTGCCGATCTAAATCCTCCCCACAATCTCATTCATAAGGGGCTATTGCTCTGGCCCCTTTCCAGGCCCTGAATTAACACCTGAGAAGCAGGTCCCCACGGAAATGTTCAAAAAGCACATGTGGAAGGCTTTTTTTCTGCAGGGTTTTTTATTTCTCAGCAAGGTCTTGCGAGACCCATTTTAGCTTGAACTCAGGCAAACTCCAGACCTGTAGACAGGGTCTGGCATGATTAAAAATAATACTTTTCTTCTACTTCCAGCTTGCAGCACTCATCATTTCTATGGTAAGTTGCTTCTCTGCCTATTTTAGTTCATGTTTAATGTAGAATATATTTAAGAAATGCAGAAGAGCATCAAGCCTTAAAGTAGTCCTTAAGTGAGTCACAAGGCCCAAATAGGTCTGCTGAAAACAAAACAAAAGCAGTTCCCAGGGCTTAACCTCTCCCCAGCCACCCACGTTTCTCATGCACCACCAGCGTCTACCTGCCCTGCTGGAAGTGAAGCTGGTGACAAGTCCTGTTCAACAAAACGTGCTGAGGTCGTAAGCATGACCTCAGCATGTTTGATATGACCCTGATACATACGACCCTTCTTGTTTAAGAGGTGTTAAACACGTGCTAAATTCTTTTGTTTGTATGTATGTGGAAGGATTTTACCATCCACTTCTGTTCTCTAACGAACTGGTGTCAGGATGCATCGCACCGGGCATAGCCATATGGCTCACGCAGGTTACGCTGCATTTCTCAGTCAGTTTTTCTTTTGCAAAGTAGCTGGTGACATAGTATGATTTCCTCCATGAAATTTTAATGATGCACTAATTGGCTTTTTCCTAATTGTTTTCCCCAACAGAAAAATCACTAAATCACTTTATTCATAATGTAAGTACAATTTCTCCTGCTGCAGCCCCCCAAAAGCCTATAAAATAGAAAGTTTTGGTCTGTATTTTATTTGTTGCAGGTTTAGCTAGAAGAAAGGCATGTATTTTTTCAAATCATTAAAATCTACATTTTAGAATTAACTCTGTAGGAAGAGCAGTGTATAACTGATACTGTCTAAAAATGTTGTTTAGACATGATTTTAATTTTAACAAAATTGGAAAACATTGTATGGCTAAATGAAGAGTTGCAAAACATTGTTTATTCTGAAAACATTTTTTTTTTTGCTGAGATTTCTACATGTTCATGCAATTCTTTACCTGCAATAATAATTTGTAATTTATTATTGAGCTGGGACATTTTAGTAGATTATACTAGCATGGTAATAAAACATGATTTATCTTTCATTTGCAGATATGATCAGAAAATAATACTGAGTGAGGACTTAAGTGACACATTTATGATTTTCAGCTCCAAGTTCAAGTTGTTTAAGAAATACCAAGTGTATGTTTTAAACATGTCATGATCAGTATCCTGATTACCTTTTCTTTTCTGAAGTCGTCCGCTATGTATCCATCAGACTTCATGATGATGTTACATAAATTAGGCTACAGGTTGTAGTGACATTGTAAGCATTGTAACTTCGATGATTACACAAAAAAGAGTTATAGCTCTTTCCTTTCTGCATGTTTAAAAGAGAAAGTTACAATTACTGTAAGCAGCAAGAGAGATCTATAACTTCTGCATCAACATGAAACTCAACAGCAGCAGAGCTTGGGTGCTTGATGGTTTAAGGACGTTTACTGTGGTTTCAGTATGTGCTGAACAGCCACAGAATCATACCAGCTCCAGCAATGCTGTAGCACTGTCGTAGCCATCAGGGAAATCTGTCATCTGGTCAATTTACTGATTTTTCTAATCCTACCCTTAGTGAATATAGTCAATAAAAGTAGGGGTGCTGTGGGAGGTGTCCCTGTGGATTTAGAATTTGCTGGTATGACAGAAGTGGAGCATGTTTCATCCCATGTCTCAGTCCCTGTCCCTCATCCTCCATCGCCTGTTCCCTGTCCCAAAGGAAGAGCCAGGATTTGGAGCCTGCCTGGCAGCGGGAGGGATGCTGCAAGTGTCACCTCGAGAGTTGCCTTTTTGGGAGGTGTTTATTGCAGCCAGATTCATTGCACATTTCCACACATGGTCTTCATGAATTAGGGCATAGACTCACTACCCTAGTGGGCTTCCTGAAATCAGAGGACTATTTATTCTATTTAATTTTGGTAAGGAATTGTGTAGGTAATTAACTCATTAACTTTAATTTCACTTCTGTTTTTAAGCAAAAGGAGCTTGTTGGCGTCAGTGGACGTTTTGTGAAGTTTTGGGCACCGAGGGTTAAATCAGAACATCTGACTGGTTGGTGTTCTGAGGAGCTGCTGCAAGTCTGAGTATTTTTTAGGATGAAAAGAAATGATAGAGGACACAGCAGAGTCCTGTATGTATGCGTCACTGGGATTACCATGGTAGCATTGTCACCCTGGGCTGAACACCTGGCCCCAGGGGAGGCAGTCGGTGTTTTAGTGATAACTGTGAGGATGTCAATTCCAGATTGAGATCTGTGTTTGTACAGTGTCACAAAAGGAAATGGACTGGTAATGTCTGCTGAGTGTCTCTTAGGTGTTTTTCCACATCAAGGAGCCAATGCAGATTTCATGCCAAATTCAGTCCATTTTTCCCCCTCTCTAAATAAGAAAAGAATATCTGAAGTAAGTGTGTTATAAAATCAGCATTGGCAACAGTGTGTTGCGAAGTAAAATATTCCATTATTTCCTATTAAACACTCATGACTACACTGTTGCAAAATGGAAATGTCATAACCTTGCTGGCTTTTCTACTAGAATACAATGAGACATCTTGTGCAATTTACCTGAAGTATGAACGAAATAAATATCCTTTACAGGCAGAAATCATCAGCACACAGCCTTGTTTGCTGTTTTTAGTTGAAACGGAGCTATTGGTTATTTAGGAAGGTGTATATGGAGCCAAATGTCAAAGGTAATGACTATTTACCTGGCTGTCACTGTTTTATCTGCACACACTCAGCTGCTGTAGCACTTTTTGTACGTTCCTCTTGCTCATAAATACGTTCCTCTGCCTGTTGTTTATGAGGCCGGTTGAAAGCAGACCCCCACTTGCGATGTATGTGGGGTTACTTTATGGGATCCCAATTTCTGGGGCTGTGCCTTGCCACAGCTGGGAGGAATGGGTATAAAGCCTAACCATAGACTGTAAGCTTTGGTGGCATTTGCGTGTGCAATCTGGGAAAAAGCAGGCTGCTAAACTTCGATTACATTTATGCGCATTTTACTGAGCATACAGAGTATTGCCAGAGCAATACTCCAGAAATGTCCTTTCTTTCCCCTGATGATTTCATAGTGCTTGTGCTTCTTGCCAGCACCTCTGATTTCTTTAATGTCTTCAACTATAGAAGTGCTTCATGTGCTGGCTTGTAAATCTACCCAAAGATACCATTATTGCTTAGTTAAAAGTATAACAACCAAACACTCCTATAAAACTAAACTTTAGTTCTAGATCTGATGAGCCTGAAATCTAATGAAATGGTTGTGGATGTATGAAAGCGCTGACTGCGCCCGTGTCCCTGGGGCTGCTGTGGGCTGTGCTTTGGGGAGGGGTGGAGGGATGGGTTTGAAGCCTGGCTGGGACAAAGGGCTCGTACAGCACTTGCCCAGGGCCAAAGGATGCAGGGATATCTGCCCAGAATCCCTGCCTGTGGCTCTGAGGTGGAGCCGGTCTCGTGGGGCTCAGCCCAGAGATGCCATCGCTCCTCAGAGCAGCGATGCCCCACGGATTAATGGAAAAGGTGGAGTTCAGCAAAACAGGAGAGAGGACGGCTCTTGGCATCGTTCCCTCAAGCTGTTTATTTCCAAAATGTCTGCATAGCCCCCTATCCCTCTCATTTGAACCGCTGCGATATTTTCAGTTGAAGCTTGGAGCATTCCGAGCATGTAATTAGGGGGGAAAAAAAAAGTTTAAATCAGGAAATTCTGAGAACTTGCTCATTAGTGTAAATGTTTGGGTGTGGGTTGTTGTTTCATCCTTCACAGGGAAATCAGACATTCATGCACGTTTTTACAACTCTCACAGTTTTGTTGGAAGAGAAACACCAAGTGCAGGAGGGGAGACCTATCAGCAGCTCCTCATTAGTACGTCTCTGTTCGGAAGCAGCCTGCGTTACCGGGTGAAGCATTCACTCCTTCAGCAAAAACCGCCTTCCCTAAAAACATGTGGGGATTGCAACACTGTTCGTGTGTGTGCATCGTCTGCCTCTACCCCCGGGCAGCGGCTGTCAGCACAGGCAGAAGCGGGAGAGAACAGAAGAGGCATTTAGGTATCTGTGAAATATGTGCAAAAGGCGGTAGTGCTCTGATTAAATTTAACCTCCCAGTTGCGCTACAATCAACAACCCCGCTCTGTACAAGACTGGTTAAACTAGGAAATGAGCTCCCCTTCAGAAGCAGCAAGCAAATGAAAAAACTGTGGTCCCACACACCCAGTCCCATCAGAGCTCCAGTGAGATGCTAATGGGTGGCAGAGCAAAGGGGTGGCTGTGTCATCACACAAAAAGGGAAGGAAAGAGAAACAACATGTGTCAGAGGGCACATTTTCTTGACCAAACAGTAAAGAGTTCATACCTGAAAGTAATACATCATGGCTATCTGTGTATAAAGAATAGAATCAATAAATCAGGGCTATCTGCAAAGTGGCAGTTGCTTGTACAAGTGTTGGAGGATAAACTCCGAGCTTTCCAAAAGCTGGTGCCAAACGTGCTGCTACCAAATGGTGAATGCAGTTTTATGGCAGCAGGGCCCCGGAGTCAGGGTATGCGGTATGGAGGTGTGGGTGCCTGGGGGCACGTCCCCCTCCTCACCTCGTGCAGTCCCACCAGCTGCGCTCAGCGTGCAGGGCAGGCAATCGTCTCCATGCACAGGAGGAGCAATAAGTGGGCAAAGGGGAAACTCCAAAGCACCAAAAATGCCTGCTCCCTACCCTGTCCTAAGTGTCGGCGGAGGCTACGTGGTAATTCAGCTGTGCAGCTGCAGGGTGTTTACAGTAAGCTGAGTCACCATCCAAGCTCCGTCTCTAGTGGGATTCAAGCACCTACTTCAAAAGAAGGCACTTAAATTTAGGTGTATTAACCTTGAACTACATCCTGGACTAAGTATTCCCTGTAGGAGTAACAACAGCTTCTTGCAAGTGAGACTTTTTTCCCAATCTCTTTAAAATGCCTTTGAGTTCACCCAGGGGCGAAATCAAATAGCAATTAAATAAAGCCCAGCAGGAAGAAGTAATTGTGATGAGCAATGACTTCTAATGACTGCCTGTAACCAAGTAATTTAGCCTCTCTGAGCCGGCCAGTTCCTTTCAAACTCTTCAGTGCGGCTGTCCAAGGCTCCCTTCGCAAGAAGTGGGAACAGAAATAAAGGAACCCCTAAACATTGTGAAAAAAGCCAATGAGGGTTTCTAAGCTGCTGTATAATGTGAGATTAGAAGAAGGGAACAGTGGTTTTCAGGCTGCAAGGAGAAAACAAAGTACTGGATTTCCAGAGGTGCTGGGTGCCTTCACTGATTTTGACTGGAACCACGGGAGGCTGGAGAGTTTGCATCTCTCCAGGGCTGTTGTTTCTACGCCGTGTGAAGTCCAGTGGGTAGAGGGTAGCAGCCATGTTTCTGAGTAGCCTGCTAGCAGATGACTAGAAGTGAGTATTACCAATACTCACTAGAAGTGGGTATTACCAGTGCAGTGTTGCAGAGTGAGCTGAGTAATGCATCCCTTCTGTTGGAGCACCAGGTCCTTCATCTGTCATGTGGGACTGGGACAAGCTCTGGCTTCTGATACATATGCATTAGCTGTCCATTTTCTTATCCTTGCATGTTTAAGGATCCTTAAACACACAGTAATAGCCATAGCCACACATGGCAATGAAAGTAAAATGATGAGCTGTATTGCTGGAGAGCTTATATTGAAATTGCACACGGGAAGTGACAACAGCAGAGAAACAAGAGGGAAGGGTGAGGACTATCGGGGTTACAGTGATAAATTTCTGCAGTTGCTTGGTTTGGGCAGGTGTGGGGAGCGTCCTTGTCCTTCCCCTCCCGACAGCCGTGACTGCTGCTGTGATTAATCCCCTCAATGGAGACTCTTCTGCTGCTCACAGCCAGCAGCCCACGTCCCTGCTGCACCGTAAAGTGTACCACTTTCTGAAACTCCGTCGCCTCTCTGGCTCTGTAGTTTTGTGCCATGCGAGGTATCTATTTCTCCTACACAGCCTGAGTAGTGGAGCTGGTGGAAATGACTGTTCCTGTGTGTGCAGCATGGTAAGTGAGCGCCCAGGTCCTGGCCAGCACTGCACAGTGCAACTTGTACCTGCCGTTAACTTCATTTTTATGAGATGTCTTTGCTATAATTTTCCAATTTAGAAACATCCCAAATTACCTTTTTTTCACTAAACCCTTCCTTGAAACTACTTTTTTTGCCAGCAGGAAGAACTGACATCCCTAAGAATAGCTGAAACCTTAGGGCTGCATGTTCAGTCTGCTTATTGCCAGCAAAGCACGGCTCTGCCGGGGCAGCCCAGTGCAGCCGTGCACGTCCCCGGCTGCCGGAGACCTCAGCAGGCTGGCTCAGCACCAGTGGTGTCTGGAGGCACCGGTGGCATTCACTGGGGCATCGTTTCAAACATCTGCCCGGCTAAGGCACGTCGCTGTGGTCCTTCTCCTCACCATCTCTTCCTTCGTGCACTGGGTGTGACGGCTCCTCTTCGCTGCCTGACCTCACATCCCTCACAGCAGGACAAAACTCAGACGAAAATATCACCTTGTTCGTACATAATAAAAAAGTCATTTTCACCCTCAACCAGGACTAGTTTTGCTCTAAAGCTGGCGTACTCTCAGTGGAAAATGGGCCTGATAGTGCTTTAACAAAATGTGCAGAAGTGAATCCGTTTGTTTATACTGAGCTAGGAAAATCCCTTTACTTTGCTGTAGTTACAAATGTTTTTCACACTACTGTTCAGGACTTCTGTTTTTTATGTCTGGACTAAAAGACAGCTCTCTCCAGCCATCGAGTACTTGTTAACCCCATTTATGGGAAACGGTTGCGCACTGAGTCAGAGGGAAGAATGACACTTATTGAATCACCAGCACCAGCATCCCATGGGTTTTCCTTGGAGGCCTCTCAACTAAATATTAGCTAGGAAAACACAGTGCTGTAGGGACTGCCACACCGACTGCAGCCGGCGGCTCACCTATCGTTGTTCTGTCCACACAGACATGCCTGTAACCGATGGAGCCCAGGCTCTGCCTTGGCGTGAGGTCAGGCACCACAGGTTTGCATCCAGAGCTCGCATCTTACTGCACATTAATTCTTTCCAAGCGGCGGATGATGTTTTATCCTGAGCAGCAGACAGCCTGTTGCTCTCCAACAGCAAATTAAAATGCTTCCAGGCAGCATTTGCTACCTCTCCCCCCACCCCAGCTCCAATTCTGGCAGGGGCAGGGGGTGACAGCACCAGCAAACAGAGCTTCCCTGCCCCTCACAGCTTGGGCGTTTGCCTTTGGGTGCGATGCTCGCCACAGCTGTCCTTCCATCACGTGCCTAGATTGTCGCACCGCACCAGTCCTCTCGCTCTCCATTCTTGCTCCCCTCTTCTGAGGAGGTAAGTTATGGCATCCCAGAGCCGGGGAAGAGAAGAAGGACAGCTCAGAAAAGCAAACTGCTGCAAGCAAAGCTGGGCCTCAGGGCATCTGAGACCATAGAGGGCACAACTGGTCGCGTTGGAGAAGCCATTTGTGCACTGAACTTGGTTTCACGCCTGACTGATCTGAGCAAATCAGGACCAAGAGAGGATCATGGCATGCCTCTGAGTCCTTTACATCCTCACTTCCTTCTGGGCTTCTTTCAGGAACCAAGGTGCTCACACTGGCTCAGAGTTCAACCTCTAACTCAAGTCTGGAGTGAGCAAGAGACATTTCCATGTGGAAACAAGCCCTTTCCACCATCAGAAAGGGTGAAGCTGTCTAGGTAGGCCTGGTAGCTGCAGAAGTGGGTGTCAAAATGGATATCAATAATTCCCCAGAAGAGAACATTTTTCTTAATCCTAGAAAGCAGTATTATGGTGATGCTGTAAAGAACTTTTTTATCTTAAATTTTTAAATTGAAAAGGTTCTTATTAAAAAAAAATCCTCTTTGCTACTGACTTGCGTGTGTCTAGAAATTTTTTATTTTCTGCTGTGTAATAAAATGGGCTATATTCGTTATTCTTCTGTTTCACAGATGCCTTTTTAAGATTTCTAAGAATGCTGAAAAGATTTAATGGCAGAAGACATTTTATGCAGTCTGGATGTATCCATTACACAGGAGAAGTATTCTACAGTCTTTTATGTAGGCTTTGCATTCTTTGTTTCACCTGAATGTGTTTTAAAGTGCAGATAACAATATAAAAGACATTCAGGTGAAACAAAGACAGTACTCTTTCTCTGTATGTGTGTGTGAAGGCAAAATGAAATGGAGAAAAGCCATCATTCACCACACTTAATAGAACTGAAAACTGCCCAGATCTTTGCCCAGATCCCAGCTGCCTTCCAAATCATGCCAAAATACCACCAAGTGCACAAGTCAGGACTGCTGAAGGAGGTTGCAGGACTGAAGGCTGTCATACTCCCATCAGCCCGCAATGAGTCAATTCAGCAGCCTCTGTAAATCTCAGCAGGAGATTTCGATGCGTGGTCAATAAAAACTTGATCCAAATCAGGGTCCTTGACATAACTGATATTACCCTTGTCCCGTGGAAGAGTCTTTGAACTCAGCTGCGGTTATGCCACCAAATTTCTGGCAAGGTCAGATGTTTCGTGGATACCCCCTTCCAAATGGAGGTTACCCTGATAGAGCAGTTTCATGTGCAGAAATGACAGTCTTTCTTCCTTTGCTTATACAAGCCATTGCATAGTACTGGCAATTGAGAATGACTTTTCAAGTGCTGCTGAAACCTGGACACACTTCAGTGATGTGTGTGGCTCCTTAGTACTCTCTTATATGAGGCCCTGTTCTGAGGCACTAATAATTTTGTTAAATTTTAACCATTTGGTCTAATATTTTCCATCCTGGGCATGGGTCTCAAGCTTTTATGGTTTGTTTTTTTGGCTGTTTTCATAGGAAGGTGGAGAAGGAACTGGAGATTTCAGAAATTTGACATGATTCCTGGGCAATCATTTCCAGGAAGCAGGCTAGACGAAAATATACTGATTTACCAGAGGGACGTGGGGGGCAAAATCTTTCGCCATTTCTCCTGAATGAGGCCCAGGCCCATACCTTTGGGATGGTGGCCGTAGTACAGGCTGGGTGAGAGAGGGTACGAGGGAGGCAAGAGGGAGCCAGGGCTGGGAGGGGGACGACTGAGATCTGGATCTGGGCTGCTGTATGGAGCAAGGACTAAGCACCTTGGTGAACTGCAGTCTCTTGCACCCTATGAAGCTGGGGAACATGCATTTGTTTTTTCCAGGAAGACCAGGTCCAGTTATACTGCAGAGCTGCTTGTTGCCTGTATGTTACAGCCTTTTTCCCCAACCCCAGCTTTGAATTTTATATTCACAGATGCTAACCTCTCTCAAGCCAACAGCAGTGCTTTCATTGGTTTAACAGCCAAGGTTGCAAGCCAGGTCCCAAAAAAATAAATGAGAGATGATTTTCTCTCGGTTCAATGGGAGCTAAACCATAGCATCTGCATAGTTCCTCTCCTGCTTCCTCATGGGACTGAAGGATTGAGCATATGTTGTGCAAAGTTTAAATCAGACAAATAATATTAGAAAATCTGTTGTGTTGGCTGTTGCTGGAGAATAATAACAAGTTTTGGGTATGTAATCCAGGGTGAGAGAGGGTTTGTCCTTGGTTTCAGAAATCTGACATGCCTGTGGGCATCAGGTTTTCAACCATTTATCGCTGGAGGTCAAGTAGTAACTGTTTCACAGGGCAAACTTTAATAGCTCTGAGGAGCAGAGTAGCAGTTTCAGGTCTTCTTAAGCAGGTTAAGCCATTCTCCAAGAACTCACAGTTGTGTTGATGTGTTCTCTCTTTGTTGGCTTTTTTTGTTTTGTTTTTCTATTTTATTTTTCTCCAGAGTACCAAGGACTGGCTGCCAGGCAGAATTCATGAACCCTCTGAGACTGTGCAGCAAATCCTGTTGGCTTTGCTGCCTGACTGGTGCATCTCCATCGTCTCATCACCTGAAGTCGATAGGCCATCTTACCTCCTGGCCTTCTCTTCAACACTCTGGCAGGGATCTTGATGTGATTTTTCACCTTTTTAGTAGCCTGAGGTATTACTTATCCTGTGGTGTGATCTGATCTTTTCTGTGATCAGTTTTTTTTGCCATTGTAGAGGATTTGTGTGTCGGTGGCTCCAAGCTCTTTCCCACTTTCTGCACACATCTTACTTGTAATTTCTTGAAGATTGAAATGGCTTAGTTGAAGTTTCTGGATTTATTAAAGATATTTGGATGACCTGCGATGACTTAGGTATACAGGAGATCATACTAACATCTCCTTTGGAGATATTTTTGACGTGTCCAAATACAAGGACTCAGGCCAGCAGGAAAAGGTTACGGAAGAAGGTAAGAACAGCCATATTGAGTCTGACTTCTTTTTGAGTCTGGAGATCCTGCTGGAGACAGGGTACTGCACCATATGGACCCTCGGCCTGGTCCAGCATGGCCAAGCTCATGTATGCTTTAGCACGCTCAACATATTACCGAATGACCTATTGTGCAAAGAAACATTTTCCTTTTGTTAGCTTCAGCCTGTTTCTTTCTCCTTTTCGCTGATGATCCTCAGTTCATGTATTGGAAGGGATAGTGAAAAATTTCTCAAGTGTGGAAAAAATAATCAGCTACTATTGAGAAAGTTTAAACATAAAAGAGTCATTAACATTCTGTTCACCTAAATTTTTGATAACAATATCAGTTTCAGCAACGTTTCCAGACACATGAATGCATCGTAAGAACATTCAGATTACAAGAATTGTCATTGAGATGACTTCCACGACAGACACAGATCTCAGTTATTTGGCTTACAGTTGGTGTCTGTTGAACCTGAGTGTGCTTGTGGGCTGGGGTCTGCAGGCAGCAAACTTGCCTGTTGCTTGGTCCTTTCCCCTGCTTCATCACATCTCCTGCTGAGATATCCTGGGGATATAAGACACCACAAATTAGACTGTATTTTGGACTGAAACTGATTTATTATATGAAATGACCAGGAGCTTATACGGACTACAGTATTTTGTTCAGTTTAAACTGGTATTTCATATTATATTACATACATATAATGGAAAAGTACATCCTATTTTTTCTAGCACACATCTGTTCTACAGGTCTGTCTATTTTCCTTTCTCTCTCTGCACAGAATACTCACTCTGGGTAAGTGGTTTGGGAAATATAAGTAAAGGTTAAGCAGGTTATTTCTGCATTATATAACTACTCTAGTATTAGTGCTTCTTTAATTTATTTAAAAGTAAGTCTGCATTACTTTCCTGTCACTCATAAATATTGATAGCTACTATTTGGGTAAATAAATAATAAGGACAATCAATTTTGCTTTGGAAACCATCTGAAGCTACAGTGGCTAAGCCCTCATCAGCTAATAAATATATTGCCAGCTGTGTTTGGCAGTGTCTTAAGAAATCCAAGCAAGGGGGCACTTCAGATTTAATACAGTGAGCTTCTATTATACTGGTTTAATTATGAACTTCCTATGCAGATGTTTCCATCAGTCAGTAAAGGGAATGCTTATTCTTTTGTTTTGCCATTTGGAGTACTATCTGTCACCCAGGGGAGCAGGTCTAAGGAAATGTAGGTGCCTGGGTCAAGGAAAACAAACAGGTTCCTACCTGCGGAAACAGTGAAGGAAGAGGAAGAGACAGAAAATTGGCCCTGGTCAATTATTGCTCTTCTGGGGGCTTTCTCTGAACGGCAGCAATCCACACAGCTCAAGAGGTAGCACGTGGATGTGAGTTTTGGGAACACAAGTGCATTACCACAGGGTATAGCAATATGGGATTTCAGCGCCTGTCATCTGCTCTATAGCACCTGTGCGTACTTTGCTTTGCCTTTAATATAAAATAACTCAATTGTCTTTACTGGGAAAAATAACTGGGGACCAGCTTATGCGGAGTATCTTGGCATACATTGCCTTTCAACCCCTTATCAATAATATTCCATTTGTCCTGGATAAGTTGAAATTGCCATAGAATCTTGAAAAATTAAAGAAAAAATAACATATTGAAATAAAATGAACAATATTGCCAGGTACTTGTTCTCATTAGGAAAGTCTGAAAAAACTCTTTCCAATACATTTTCTCTTGTTCCAATCACAGCCTTCCCTGAACTGGAACAGAACAGAGTTCTGGTGGTCAGCTGCAGCTCAGCTCTTAGGAAACACCATTTCTCAGCTCAGCTGCTGTCCTCAAGAAATAAAAAATCCCCTGCTATTTCAAGAAGCAAAGCAAATATGTGTCTTTACTGTTTGCACAGTGCAAACTTTCATTTACCTAGCATCAAAAAAAAAGAAAAGAGAACATCACATTCCCACTAGAAAAGAAGTATTTAAATTAAAATCAAATTAATTGTGCCGGTTATCACCCCAGTCTTTCTATGCTAAAGTCAAAATCTGAAGCTTTCAAAACAACATAACGGTATTTAATCTTTTAGACCATGGACAAAACCTCCCTAGGAGCCACATTTTGTGTTTCAAGGAGTGCAAGGATATTTTTACTTCAGGAATGTGTTTTGTAAATAAGGAGGGTTTTACTGTGAGTCATTAGTTAAATCAAAATTTCTGTTAGAAGAATGGGTTATGGAGGTAATATCTTTGTAATTTGGGGTTAGATTATTTGAAACCATGTTCTTAGCTGAATATAGTCAAATAGGAGTTTCTTTTACTTGCTGGAAAGCTGGGGCCTTGGTAGGATGGAGGCTTAGGTTATTTGGTTGTTTTAATTGTTTGAACAAATCTGAATGGCATGATAAGGGCAAAAGTAAGTGTCCAGAGAGAAAACAGGTGGGAGCAACTCCTTCTGGTCATTCCTTGTGTCTGTTCCGACGTTGGCCTCCAGCAAGAGGCAAGAGCAATTGCATGTAAAGTCCTGACCAACCCCCACCAATCCACAATGGAGAATGCTCAGTGAAATATATTTTGGGATAGTTTTACTGCCAAACGCTAGCAAGTATTTGCATTTGTCTTTTATCCTTCAGAACCTTAGCCAGATTTGGACAGCTTTTCTTAGGTGTATCTTTCCTGCCCAGTGTTAGTACAATCTTTTTGCCAAATTTCAAGCCTTTGATAAAAGGATGGGAGGCAAAGCTAGGGCTTATTAACAAATGAGTAAATTTTCACAGGGTACTTCAGATATAGATACCATTTCCAATACATCTGTTATGAGCGACCTCCAGTGTTTTCCAAATCTTTGTTGTTGGATTCAATCAGAACATTTTTCGTTAAAATATTCTTTTAATGCTTGCTTGTGTACATCTGCATCTGAATACACAATTATACCTGTTCCAGTGCTATTTTTCAGTTTTGGAGGAAAATAAACTTGATTACAAGTTTTTTATTCCCTTCCCTGTACATATTAAAAGGCAGAGCATATAGTTCTGCATGAACTGAGGTGACAGACATATATTGTTACAGACATAAACACTTTCCCAATGAGGATGAAGGAAAGCACTGTCTTCACTGTCAATACAGTGTCGAGACTGATTGTATTGTAATTTGAAGTTTGCCACTTGCATGTCTCATAAAAAGCACTAAACATCAAACCAGGAAAGAAAAACAAATCCCTGACTTCTTGCCTTGCCATAATAGAGCTGGAGTTATTTCAGGAACAAGCTGGACTGTTTTTTCCTGGGACTTAAAAATATACGAGAGACCGTGGTTTCCAAAAAAGAACCAAATGAAACGAGAAGTTAGCACTGGAAGAGTGAAAAAGACCCTTCTCAGACGCTGGGTTGTTTTTCACTGGGTAACACTGGTCTGGAGCTTGGGAACATGGCGTTCCACCAACTGCGATAGCTGCTCCCATGGCTAGTCACAAATCTACATCTCCCGGGGAGAAGCAAGCTGTGGAGACTGAGGAAAATGAATTTCTGAGAGCAGTGTGTTTGTTAGGGAAGCACAATATAATAAAGCAGAGTGTTCCCATAACCAGCCATTGCTAACAGTGCTTTGTATTGGGAAGGGCTGATAATCATCTATCAATCAGCAGCATCAGGTCCAGAGCATCGCCTTTTACCTCCAGTGAGTGTGAAGGACAAACTCAGGATGACTACCAGCAGCATCGGGTAGGCTTCCTACTCCTAACGGGATTACAGATAAACTTTTTCCTGCTAACAAAAGTAATAGAAGTTCATCCCTTGAGCCTTCTTAGTATTGCTGGAATGTCAAATCTTTTGTTTCAGGAAATTCTCCTAAATGTTTGCTGATTATATGGGCAAAACCTGATCTCAGGTTCTTCTTCCTTCTCTCAACATCAGTAAAATGCTGCTGAGTGGGAAAATGATGGTGTTCTACCTGAAGGTTTGAGAGGCCACTTGTGTTGCAGACCCGAGGATCTAGGTCTGTCTTGTTCCACTGACTCTGCTGTTATCTTGTCCCAGCTAATGGCCACCTCAGGTACTCCGACTACCTCCTCTCATCACGGGTGCGGTGGTGCCAGCAAAGAGGGGAAACCTATGTTTCCCCTAGCAGAATCTGCTAACACAGACGGCGCTGACATGGATGATGACATTGTATCATGCATTTGAGATAATGAATTTGGTTTGCTGAATGCATCAAAAACAGTACAGTGGACCATGCACTCTTTTTGTTCCACGAGAATGTAAACTGACTTATTTTATAAGATCAGTTGGGTTACTTCTCAAGATAAACTTAAAAGATTCATTTAGATTATAACCCTTTTGAGCCTGGGAAGCCTTCATCTTCTTGTGATGCTCAGCACAGCCATTCACGGATCTGGAACCCATTTTAATAGGTACTTTACAAACATAGAATAAAAAGAGCCTCTAAGTATGAGGCAATAGATGGATACAGACTGGGCAGGAAAGAGAGATATGCCTTAGCTTTATAAGCAGTCATAAGAACATTGCCACTTTTTTTTTTTATTGTGTTGGCAAAAGACAGTTTAAGGAAGGATTTGAAGGATGATAATGAAGTAACTATCAATCTGCATACTAATTACAAGCATGCAACATAAAATCACAGTACTGCTTCGTTTTAGTGGTTTGGGTTGTCCAGTGTCTGGAAGACAAACATCTTTGTTTTGTCCAGAGCTTTCCTAAAATCAGAGACTGTTCCAGACTTCGTGGTTAGCAATCGGTGTTTCAACAGAGGGATTCCTGACATGAGAGGGCAGGTTTGTGACAAAAAATGGTCTTTCACTTCTGCAGTGGTTGATGACTGATTCTGTAGTAATCTGGGTTTTGACTGGGCTCAAAGCCTATTGACTGCAATGGATTGGGGTTAGACCCTGAGGTCTGCTCTGTTTCCCAAGTCACTGAGTCTGTTCTCAGGAATTAAGTGCTGTGATAAGTGTGAGAAGTAAGTGGGAAGATAAGGCAGTCCATTTCTCAGGATAGTTTTCCAATGCATAATCATCAAGTATTTCACAATTCAATGGAAAAAAAACCTCCAAATCTTTCTTTGGTGGGGAAGGAAAAAGTCTTGGGGAAGAAAATGGGTTTGCATGGGACAGACAAGACCTCAAAGCAGGGAAATTGCCAATAACTTTTTTCCCCTTTTAAGTCTGGTGCTTTATTTTTGTTAAAAGCTTGGGTTTGTTTTAATCAGATGGAGTGCACATGGGTCGGTTTCACTGGAAATAAAATTCCAGCAGAAAATTAAATTATTTAGACTTACTGGTTTACAGAAGGCAGTAAAAAATGTCTAAACACCAAATATGCCAATAATAGCAATACAGTATGAAATGTCCAACAGAGAACTCCAAATCCTGCCTAAATATCCCTCATCCCCAAGTTTACCAAACTGTCACAAAACTAATCATGCCTTGGTAATTCAATGGAAACAATAACAGAGCCCTGCAGCAAACCTTGTTTTGTACCAGGCAAAATGTTGCAGATATGAGACTGCCTGGTCCATGTCGGGTGCATTTATGCACTTGTTGAATACAGATATTCCATTAGTTCATTTTTAAGAAGTAAAGCTTATTTATCACTGTTGCAAATATTAAGGGGATATTGTTTTTTAAGAAATGACATGTTGTGAAACTGTGGATATTGGCTTGGTTTGGATGAAACATGAGCTCTCGTTCTGAACTGAAACCACTCCAGAGCAGGGTCAGTACAGCTTTGTCCTGCATAGTATAAGCAAATGGGGAGAACACATCTTCTCCCTTTGGTCACAAGAAATTTTATAATCTGGATTAGCAGCCCTGCCTCTTTATGTTCAGGGTTGGTTTGCATCCTGACTGATGGATATTGGGGATTTCATTGCTTTTCTGTAAGTCTGCGTGTGCCTGACCCACTAGGTCAACATCTGGGTGGAGAGGAACTGAATTTTACCTGCATGTTTCTCGTTACTGCCAGCCAGGACTTGTTTTAGGCTGACATCTGTTATAAAACAGGGTACAAGAAACAATGATTTTTATTTGAAACTTTTTGGAGTTTCAAATCTTTTGATTTGCACCTTCAACAAATAGAAAATTATCTTGTAAAGACAGCAAGACATGGTGGCTTTTTGATATTGTTTTATACAACTGCATGGCTGCATTGGGTACCCTTATTTTTCAGAATCACTTCTGTGAGAAACTATGCATCAGGAAATAATACTTTGCAATGCTGAAGACACGATCTTGGCCTCCTGCTCTCCTTTTTTCTGATATGTTTGAGTATGTTTTGTTATTCTCTTCAGTCTCGTTTATGTAATTTTCCTTTTCCCTTTCCATCCTTCTCAAATTTTGTTATTCTTGTTTTTTGAAATATGTAAACAGAGATGGAAGGGCTGGGTTCCAGCTGCTAGTTTCATTTATCAAAATGTACAATGATAGCTAAGAATCCGAAAGGATATAATTGAAATCAAACCTCTGAAATGGTTTTAAGGCATTTCTAGCTAACCACTTGAAATTTTTGTGGCTATGTTGGTAGATTTGTCTTGTGGTGTCAAGTTGTTGACATGGTGCCCTGCAGAAAATAAAACCAATTATTAAATGGATTTCCATTAATATAAAATAAAATAAAATAAAATAAAATAAAATAAAATAAAATAAAATAAAACTTTTAAAAACCAACAATATTTCATAAAATATTGTTTAGAGGTCTTTATAGAATTAATTTTCTAATGGATGAGGATGACAACTCCCTTCCTTCCCTCCAACGTAGGTTGCCTTGGTCTAGAAGTTTCCTGTCTTAGAAATCCGTATAACTAGATAACAATGTGATAGTGATTCCTAAAAAAATTCTATGATGCAATACGAATTTAAACAAATTAAATTTTTTTATTTATGAGTATTTTCTGTTTCCATCTAGAGCTGAGCGCAGACACAAATAAAACAAGTAAAATATATCCCTTCCATTCCCTCAGATTAAAGCAGATATTGTGGGCGAAATTCAGACCCTATGCAGAAGCCCTCCAATTTCACCTGAAGAAAGAGACATGTGGTTAGGAATCTTCAAGGTTTGGGAAAAAAAGAATCACTTTCTTTTTCAACAGAGTATTCATATTTAGTAATGCTAATCATGCACCTTGGCAGTAGCCTCCTGCCCCGTTGCCTCCTTTAGCTTAATTTTGCAGCTTCATATATATGCACATTCCCTGGCTCTTCCTCCTGGCTGACACTGTGAGACCCGAATATTCTCCTGTCTGAGTATGGCTGGTGCCACAGCAAATACAGTAGCAGGAAAATTGCTGTCAATAAAAATGATAAATAACCATCATTCTGTACTATATATGGCCATAATTCCCATAAGAAATAAAGTTCTAGATGTTACTGTATACACTAAGGAATTTTTTCTTGTGACACATTACATTTTTTTACCAGTTTTTTTCTTGGCTTCATTCTTTCTGTGTTCTCTGTGCAGCAGGCCAGCCTCATCTTCTGGTGTAAATTCATAAAAACTTCAACTTTCACAAGGGCTGAAGCTGGATGATGATCAGTCAGGGGGTGTGTGATTAATATCGTGCTCAAAGGCTGGAAGAGATGGAAGACGAGGAGAGCGCTGGAAGTGGGACCAAGAAGTTTACTTCATGCTACTGACAGATAGGTTAGACTGCCTCATCTGAAGTTTTTTGTGTATTTGAAGTATTCAAAATACATTTTAAATGTGACAAAGGTTTGTTACAGCACTCAGTGGGCCTAGAATAAAGAAGCCAGTTAAACGAGAACACAAACAAATGGTTGGAGTACTGCAGAAGTGGTGAAAGGCACAGACCACTGTGGATTTTTATCTAAAACATATGGTTCTCTCCAGAGAGAAGTGACCAAGTTGAATCAGCATTGGAAGTGGTAGGAGAAATACTCTGGGATCTAATGAGAAACAGTTCTCCCAAATGAATAATGTCATCATCTGTTTTTACCCATCCTGAAAAGATCTTTTTTATGTGCAAGACTTTTTATTTTTCCTTTCCTTTCCTTTCCTTTCCTTTCCTTTCCTTTCCTTTCCTTTCCTTTCCTTTCCTTTCCTTTCCTTTCCTTTCCTTTCCTTTCCTTTCCTTTCCT
>Ga0065711_1027642_pt1 | contig 47221 bp, 20 predicted proteins | sample Hoacrofraction12_FD_59098 | JGI IMG/M metagenome (GOLD analysis project Ga0065711, IMG submission 59098) | Hoatzin crop microbial communities from Cojedes, Venezuela - Epithelial fraction 12 v2 (version 2) | ecosystem: Host-associated > Birds > Digestive system > Esophagus > Crop | place...
GCTTGTTCAGCCTGGAGAAGAGAAGGCTGCGGGGAGACCTGATTGCAGCCTTTCAGTACTTAAAGGGAGCCTATAGGAAAGATGGGGACGATCTTTTTAGCAGAGACAGCAGTGACAGGACGAGGGGTAATGGTTTTAAACTAAAACAGGGTAGGTTTAGGCTGGATATAAGGAAGAAATTCTTTACAATGAGGGTGGCGAAACACTGGAATGGGTTGCCCAGAGAGGTAGTGGAGACCCCATCCCTGGAAACATTCAAGACCAGGTTGGACAGGGCTCTGAGCAACCTGATCTAGTTAGCGGTGTCCCTGCTCGCTGTGGGGGGGTTGGACTAGATGACCTCTAGGGGTCCCTTCCGACCCAAAACTTTCTATGATTCTATGATTCTATGATTCTGAGCACTGGCTCTGCAAGAAGTTCAGAAAAATAACAGGAAAGAACAGAAAGATGAAAGTAAAATCCTGCTTCCACTTGTAACCTTTGTGATGTGTCCTTGGAATCGTTTTTGGGTCTGACCCCCCACCCCCACCGCAGCCTGTCAGGCAAGGAACAGTCACACAGAATCACAGAATCACAGAATGTTCGGGGTTGGAAGGGACCTCTGTGGGTCATCTAGTCCAACCCTGGTCTCCTCCTGGGTAGCGCCGGCAGGAGAACAGAATAGCGCAGTTACACTCTGTTATGCGTATGGTTCTGCAGGGCAAGCTGTGACCTAGGTGTGAGGGGTCCAGCCAGGAGGGCAGCTCTGTGCAGGGCGGGTCCCGGGCCCACCCAGGAGAGAGGGGCAGAGACGGGCACAGGTACCACAAGGCTCAGGCAGGGACTGGAGGCCCCAGGCAGAGCTGAGACACCACGTCCCCTGGGCCCTTGGCAGGAGAGGTGTGCGTGGGGGTCCCAGGGGTGGCTGCTCGTAGCCCTTGAGGCCTAGGAGCACCCCCAGGGCCCTGGCAGAAGGAGACCTGCAGCGCTCACGTGCTCTCCTTTCAACGGTATGGTTGGCCCCTTTGGAGGCAGAGTGTTGGGCCAGATGGACCGATGCTCTCATGGGGTACCGTTGTGCTCTGGCTCTTTGGTTTTAGCATGTTTTTCCAAGAGAAACAGCTCAGACATTTCTAAAAATGAGTACAAAGCCAAAAAACATCCGCAGGAATACCAACACATAGCGCTCACATCAAAAACGGTTGCAAGCATTTAATTGCGGAGCCCTCCCTGCTTCAGGCTGAGGGCTTGATCTTCGAGCCCTGCTAGTGTCAGAGGTGTGGGGGTTTGGCTGTCCTGTCGAATCCCAGCTAAACTGGATGAACAGATAAGACTTTCAAAAACTACACTTCACACATGCTTTCTGCAAATTTGTTGAAGTGGTCAGAGGATCTCGAGACCATCCACAGCTCTCACCCCCATCAGAAGGTACATGCCTCCTTCCCACAAGGTGACAGAGCCAAGGAGCCAGTGCCTAGGAGGGAACATGGTAACCCCTTCAATCACTTCTGCTAGTGCAGGGCTGGGAAGAAATGACATAGGAGATTTCCTCAGCACGTACTGGTAGAGAAAGGAGGAGGCACGAAGAAGAATGGAATGGAATGGAATGGAATGGAATGGAATGGGATAGAACAGAATCAGGTAGAATTGATGCTGGAAGGGACCTCCAACGGCCATCAAGTCCAACTGCCTGGCCACTGCAGGGCTGACCGAAACAGAAAGCATGTTCTTAAGGGCATTGCCCAAATGCCTCTTCACCACTGACTGGCATGGGGCATCGACCACCTCTCTAGGAAGCCTGTTGCAGCGTTTGAGCACCCTCTTGGTAAAGAAAGGTTTCCTTGTGTCAAGTCTGCATGTCCCCTCCTGCACCTTTGAACCATTCCCAAACATTCTGTCACAGGATAACACAGATCACTCCCATAAATAGCAAAGATGCTAATTTTCAGATTGCAGCTGTACAAACTTGTTCAGAAAGCATTTTCTGCTGTAATCTGTTCCATCAGAAACCTGGTTGTCTTCTCAAGCATTCCCCTTGCATACAAGGTTCTCAAAAGCAAACACTTTCAAATATGTTTCTGCGTTTCTAGTGAAAAAAACAGATCTCAGGATATTCAAATAACATATAATATGTTTTTATTTAATGTAAATAGATGTAAGAAAAAAACCATGTTGACCTCTCTCCAGTAAGTTTTCTCAAGAACATTGCAAAATACTTGTAAACTCCCTTGGACTTCTCAACCTTTCCAGATGCAACATTCTCCTGGGTAGCTAGACAGATGCAGAGTCAAGTGGGAGTGCAGATAAGCATGTTGGATACCACCACTGTACTGAGATATATAGGCCTCCATATGGTAAGGTAAATGGCATAATTTTTTTCCCATTTTAAAGTTTCCTATGAGGAAAGTTTAGCCCTATCTGTGGTTACAGAACAAAGGAAAAATCTTCTCTATATGCATTTTATAAAATAGCTTTTTCATTTAATCGTTTATGGCATGTTATAGCTGGAATACATAAAATGTCACAATATTTGTTTCTCCTCAGAATTGCTGGAGTTTTGCCTCATCTGTGGAAATGACTTGCTCTTACTAAGCAGTGTCTGATCTGCGTGTCTGTATTCTGTGGTTACTTTAATGCCACAGTTTATCAGATTCTGTTTCTTGAAGCAAAAAGTATATGAAATTCAGAGAGAAAAATATTACAAAAGTAACTTGATTAGAGAGTGCTGTAGAGAAGATTGATGTGCATGCTCAGAATGGCACTTGGAGAATATGTTTTGTTGAAAAACAATAAAAAATATTCCACTGATGTTTCAGAGGATGTAAATGTGAGACTCTGTTGTCCAAATTACTTTAGTGTCAGATATACTTACTTATAATTGACTTTGTTTTCGAACCGTCATCTCTCCTCATTTCTCTGTCTGCCTTTGTAACACATCTTTCCAAACAGCACATGATTTGGATTCCATTCTCAGTAAAATTTTCTGTCCTCCTGCAGTTATCCCCAATGTCAAAATTAGGGCATGACCGGCCCACCTGCACGCTAAAGCAGTTGATCAACCCTCTTACGCAAACTTACAGCTCTTGTTTTTCAGACCTGTGGGGACTCCGGTGCTGATGGTCACACAGAACACTGGGATTACACCTTTTCCCCTCCGTCTATGAATTCTGTTCATGTCTGCAGCATTTACACAGCATGGAGTGAGTCTTCAGTGGAAGCAAAGGCTTCAATGGATGAAAAGACAGAGCAGAACTGTTCGGAGCAAGGGAGCATTTCCATGGCAGTGCCTGAGTGCATGGTGAACTTGGCAAATCTGTACAAACTGACCAGAGTGGATGATGGGTTTCACTTTCCCTTGCTTAGGACAAAGGTATTTCAGAAACAGTGAATTTATTTCTCGTTCCAGCACCTGCAAAACAACCCCCTGATCCTTGGTCATGGTATCTTGGGCTCAGATCTTGAACTCAGGTAGAAGAGGTGAATTTCTCCTCTCTGGCTGGCCAGATCACTCTGCTTACCTCCTTTCCCCACAGCAGGCCGGCTTACTTTTTTTTTTCATCTCAAGGCCATCGTGCAGTTCTCTGGGTAGGCAGGTCTGGTGCCTACCCAGAAACTTCTGCTAGTTCAGAACACTGATTCTCCTCTTACCTTTTCAGCTAAAAACATAGCAACCCACCAAACTTTCATTAATTTCCTACTTCACTTCTTGATCTTCAAGACCCTAAAAAGGCCGAGCATCCAAAGGACCATACCTCCTTTTCGCACAGCTGTAGTAGCTGTGAGGCCTGGGAATGCCTGGAGCAGTGACCTCTGGGTAGCTGCAGGCAACATCTGAATGGCAGGTGGCATCTGTGGCACAGTTCAGCACAAACGCTGACTAACATCACCGTTTGGCTGCTTTAACAACATGTCACGATGCCAGTAGCTCTGATCAGACCATTGCCTGAGAATATCTCAGAATCATTCTGGCAATTATTTTCTTATTTGGCTATTTATCTCACATTCCCTCTCTCCCTTTCAAACAATTGAAATCTTGCTGGGAAAAAGGGCAGCTTTTAGAATTTGACATACACCTTAGGGTTGGGAGAATCACGGAAGTATTGTTGTCTTTCAAGGCTGCCAGTTATGTCTGGAGCCTTCTGCAGAATCTCTGTTGCCTGTGTGATAGGAGCTGAGACCCACCACGCTGCTGACATTACGGCTATCACCACACGAACAATTGTTTTCAGGTGTATGTTCACAATCTGCGTGTTTCTAGAGGGTGACTGCCACATGATCTGTAGCTAAACTATCTTGCCATCCAGACAGAACAACAGTTAAAACAGATGAAGCTCTATCAATAGTTCCCCATTTTTATCTAGGTTTTGTGGACTACCCTTGAATGTCTGGGCAGTACTAGCTGTTAGGTCTCTAGGGAAGATGTTTTGTCTGGTATAGGGGTAGTTAATCTATTTCTAACACTTTTCGTCCTCACATCAATATTCAGTAAATGCCAGTTTTGTGTTGTTGGAACATCTTGACTTATCATAATTATTCTGCTATGGCTCTTTCTCCTTTGTTATCCAGATAGCTTTACAAACCCACAGAATTAAGCCTCATAACATCCTCTACAAAAGTGAGGATGTTTTTCCTTCCATTTTGCAGAAAGGGAGATCAAATGCAGGGTGATTTTGACTTGAAGGTCATCTGGACTCTGAAGCAAAGCTGGTGCTTGAACATAGGCGCTCACTGTAGTGCTTTCCCTATGCAGCTAAGGCCTTCCAAAGATAAGACCAGCAAAGTGAGGTTGTAATCCTTTCGTGTGAAGCTTCCCTTCGGTAACCCAACCAAATTTGTCTCGTAACAAGGGGCTTGATTTCATTAATCATAACTAGCATGTAGTCCTGTTGTACCTTGCAAACAGTTATGACTCACTTCTGCAGCAGTTTCAGAGGAGGCAAGGTCCCAGCATGGCTTGGATTTTAGTTTTGTCAGAAAGTCCTTTTATCCTTTGGGATAAAAACTAAGTTTTGCATTGTAGTTCTATGGTTTTATGGACACATTGTGTGTACAATAGCGTCATTTCACCTGCTACAGGAATTGTATACTTAGATCTTGGCTCATATTAAGAGGATGATGGAATGATGGCTTTCATGAAAGACTGATTTTAAAGAGTCTTTTGTCTAAGCAGTTCATAGATTTTGGCTTTGTCTTTGTGATGTGTTTTATACAAGAAAGGATCTATTCGATGTAGTTCATTTTTTTCAGCTGTAGCTAAACATTCACATGCATCTTTTGAACAATGTGAACTCAAACCTAGCCAGCCACAAAGAAGTGATATCTGTTCACAATTTAGAATCTGTTCTATTACATATTTCAAACCCTCACTATTGGATTAAATTATACTACCAAGTGTCTCAGATTTGTGGACAGTTCATGTTGTCATTTGAATGTATTATTCATTTCTTTACTGTAATTCAGATCAATTAGTTTCTAATTTTCAGCAATATGAAGTTCAGATTTGTATATAAGCTGAGTTATGGAATATGGAACTGTGTGCTGTGGTTCTCAAAGTTCAAACAGATTCTATTTAAACCCAATGGGTTCATGTGGCTATTTCAGCCTCAAATATTTTGAACTGTATTAAATTTATTTACAGTTTTAGTGGAAAAATAGTGACAGGTATTACAATTTTCTTAAAAAATAAGTTATTTAAGACTAAGTAACTTTTTTTTAAATGAAAATATAATTGCAAATAAGATATGCCATAATTTTATATCTCCTCTGAACATGATATGTCCATCTGTACAGTTATCCCTGACTCATCAGAGCTGAATAGCAATTGAGCAGTGGTAATATCACACAGTGAATCACCAGTGCCACTTCTTGCAACCTGTACTTGGCTTTTCATTAGGACTGCATCTACCTACTGGTCTTCATAATCCAAAAGGACTCACACAGATGTACTGGAGCAGATGTTTGATTTAGGTACATGTGGTGAGAGTATATGCCTAGTTTCTTTCTGGTTTCCTTCTGGTGATGTTTTCTCCATACTACTTCATATAAGATTAATTTCCATCCATCTTATTTTCCCTGTCCTAATCCTTTCCAATGCAATGCTTTGGGATGACTAATACCCAGGTGAACCTGCAGGCAACAAACCATAACTGGTTTCTTTGGTAGTGGATTTATGGGAAGAAGTGTATTTCTGCCCTGCGCTCCTCCCTTGCTCTTCATCTTCAGATCCTGGAGTTAGCACTGGTGCTGTAGCCTCGGTTTCCACTATGGCAATGCAGAGGAACAGTAACTGGGAAGTGATGTTTGCACTGAGGAGTGTGTGCCTTTTTCAGAGAAACCCTATCTGAATAATCTACCACAATCTGAAGTTTTATAAACTTTTGTCTTACTTTGCAGTTTCCAAGCTAAAATAAAGCAGTTGACTGATAAAGTGTAGCTTTATTGTAAATCTTCTAACAGTCATCTATCTTCTACAACCTGCACACACCAGGGCAGCAAGCACAATCACAGCACCTCACCCAAAGGAGATATGTTTGCTGCAGATTCTAAACATATGACACAATTTTTGTTCTGTATCATTTCAATTTTGTGCTGTTATCATTTCAATTGAGAGATTGCTCTTTCTTTTGTTCATGGAGACAAAAGGAAAGAAAGTCAACACATAACAGGCTGTCCTGGTTTTCAGTATTGAAATAGACGAAGAATGTTTCACTATCTTGACTGTATCACTGCACTCAAGCTGGATAAACGAACTGAGGAGGCCTCTGACCCTAAATAATGCTGTTAAAAATGCCTTCTTCAATTATACTGAATACAAACCAACTCTGTTTTTAAGAGGTTGTATCTACTTTGTCTGTATTCAGTCCTGTTTCTCCCCCCACATCTCCCTGCCGCCTTTCCTTGTTAATTCATTTAAACAGGGTTTCTTTCTGCTCAATTTGCATTCAAATGGCTGTCAGGGGAATTTATGGAAATAATATAAGTGCTTTTATCATTGTGTATTTAGTCACATGTGCTAATTTTCAAAAGATGAACTTGTCTAACATCTTAGCAAAAAAAAGAGTAAGAGTCAAGTACCAGCCTTGTCGTGGCTACAAAGCCAAGAATGCCCAGACCAGTACGGTTGAAAATTAAAAACAAAGCCAGAAGGCCCAATTAATGATTTCTTGGCTCAAATTATACACCTTCATCTGTTGTTTTAGAGGGCCCATCCCACCCATGGTCTGGCAGTTCTTTTCTGCTTCATTCTCCTCCCTTGGTAGCAAAAACTACCCATCTCTAGACCCAGCATACAATAATATCTCTTTCTTCTTTGTCTTTAGCAATGAAACACAAATTTACTGAGTTTTTGGAATTTCACTTTGAGTACTGTTTCTTTTCTTTGATTGATGTTACAGCAATAGTGGGGCACATCTCTTTTTCTCTCCATTAGCAGGAACTCCACAACAGCCACCGCGAACCACCAGTGGTTACCTGTGTGGACTGAGTCTCTGAAAGCTGATCTGCCCCCTTTTCTTCTCAAAGAGGCAACCAGCATATTCCCCAACCCCCACTGTATCTGGTAACACCTGCAGCAAATTCACAGCCAAGGCAAACTTGATTTTGACAAACTCTGGAACCGATGGCTTGTTAACTCGAGCATATAGTTATTGCTTAGGCAACATGAGATATTTTTTTATCTGGCTCATTTCAGACCCAAGTAATTCTACTTGTTCTTTTTGGCACTTGATGACAAATACTTCCTCCCCCCTTTTCTTGAAAATTGAAGGAATTAGTACAAAAAGAGACTTCCATGAAGCATTTAAGTTGTTAATAAAAATAATTGGTGACAGGAATGTGGTGGTTTTTCAGACAAAATAATAGAGATTTCTTTTTTAAGATATTTTTCTGATCTACCATTAAGCTACCACAACAGCAAATTATCCATTGTACTTTTGCATTATTTCTAAAAGAACGGGAAAAATTGTGGTGTGTAAACACGAAAATGACACATTTCAAGCCTTTCAACCTAGTGAGTTGTTAGATCATTAGTGTTACTCCGCACTTCTTGTTTAAAAAGTATATAACTATTATATAACACGAAAAAAGAGTGCTATTTGTTGTGTGAACATTAGTTACTGATTTATTTGTGAAATTCCTAAAAGGGAGGAGGGTCAAAGGGGGACTCAGAAAAGCTTTCGAATCTGCAGATCAAGAAAAGTAATGCTATGTCCAAATATATTTAGTGAATGATAATGCAAACCACAGACAAATATAGAGAAGAGGAGAAAATAAATTCCCTGGCTCAAGCTGGGAATTTATTGAATGCTTAGAGCCAGAGAAACAATAATTTAGAAGGGAGTATTTCCCTGGATTCTACACTACTAATAAATCATTGCCGATCATGCAATTTTTAGTGGTCCCAACAATGATTACATCTTGCATACACTGGTCACACTTAGAAACTAGATATTTTTCTTTGTTCTGTTCTCTGTATTACTAATTCTCTGGGTGCTCGCAGGTGCTGAGGAGTAACATTTTCTGTACACAAAGAAAGAGGCATGTGTCTTGTTTTTATGCACACACATGCCTATACATATGCATACACCACCCCTCAGGTCCAAGGAAAATACTATGTATGATACAATTTTTTTTCAGAATTGCCATCAGAAAATATAATAAGATTATGTAAAATAGGCAAAAATCCTAAGATTTAAATGAAATTCTATTTCTGAGCATATTTTCCTTATAGAGAGGATAAGAAGCAACAAAACCTGCCAGCCTACCTTAGCTGGTGTGAAAATAGGTTGCTTTGTGTTCGTAAGTGACTTAAGATTCTTTGGAGAAAGGTAGCTACTAGAGAGAAAGTATTATCAAAACTTGCAGTGTACAATGCCTTTACTTTAAGAAATTGTCATTCCCTGGGATGTGAAGTTGCGTAGGGAAAATGCTGTATTAAACGGGGAGAATAGGCTCTAGATGTGGGTGCTGGTAAAACACCAGCCATAGGAGCACAAAGCCTGTGAAGTGATGGAGGAAGGAATGAGAGTAGCTCACTTATTTTTTCAAGGGAAGGAGTATAGATGCATCTCCCAAGCCACTGGGAGAGCTTTCACTAATGCAGTTATGAAGGAATGTTATGAAAGTTTGTAATAATTGTTGAGTCAGAAAACCTTTCTTCCAGAAAGGACAAAAGGTGAAAATACCCAATGCCCATCAAATCATGAATAACACAAGTTACCAGAGATGAGGTGGTAGAGAGTTTTAAAAAGATCCTTATGAACATCTGTGAAGTACACAGAGTACTTTCTGGAAGGCAGAGTTGTTCCTCCATCCCTGTGGAGCTGGTGGAAGGGCAGCCCAGAGACAGCAGATGAAAATCCTGGCACCAAGCAGTAAGACCGTCTCTCAAGGAGAGCCTGCTGAGAGGAACAGCAAACCAGCAGCCAAGCTCCAGCGGTGATGGAGAAAACTTTCTGCAGACTACAGAAGACTCTGCCAGGTGTGCTGCTACTAGGGAAGCCACTGGGTTGACTAGAAACAAGATTTCATCTTCCTTTGAGAATTCACCAAAATAAAATGTCAAGGCAAATCTATTCCAAAGCTGTGGCTGACTTAGGTGTTGCCGCAGTGTTGAAGAACTGTTCTCAATTTAAGTATTAGCAGAGCAAATGACAAATTAGAGGATTTTTTTTTTAAGTTTGTCTTTTAAGCAGCTCACTAATGTACTTAGAGTAGACACTGGGTGAAACATCTGCTAGAGCTTCTTCTAGGCTGAAAATGTGTAACAACAGAAAGAGCAACAGAGATGTTGACAATGGAAAACAAAAGATGGGCATGCTAAAAGTGCAGAACAACATCTGTAGTTTCCAAGCTGAACTGACTAGGTGCAAATCTCTGAAGAGTTGAGGAAAAAAAAAGTTAGAAATGTGTGAGTATAGAACAATTTCAATGCCTTTGAGTGAAAAGTCCAGTCTCCAGGTTTCTGCAGTATGGATAAAACTGGACTGAAGATCACACCAGCACGCAATCACTCTGCACCTCTCCTCCAGTCATGTGGAACAGCAATCAGGTCCTACGCTCAGATTCAATTTTGTTACAGCGGGCAACCTGATGTTGTCACTTGAAATAAACTGAAAAGAGTTGTTTTGCTGAAGCTCAGAATGCTTTTCTTCATAGAAGAAAACCTCAGCTAGACCGGCTAATAAAGCCAGGTGGAAGGCATATCCAATTTGGGCATCTCAGTGTTAACTATCTCCCTTGAAACACCCATTTCAGAAATACCGAACTATTTAGTGTCTCTGAAACATCTGGACTTTCTACTTGTTTCATAAGTCTCTAACAAAAAATATCTGCACATCATCCATCAATCCACGGCCACATTCTTTCCTCACCCTATCATGATTAGATTCCTTGGGAGGTTGTAGGGGTTTTTTCCTAATGCTTTTCTCCCAATTTTTCTTGGACATTCTTGTATTATTAATGGGCTCGATATGTGCTCACTTTGAGCCATTAGAAATTAACTAGTGTTTTTAGTAGTTGTTATATAAGTTGGAGAAATGGGGAATTTGGGGGACCTGACCTCTTCCCTTAGCCAACAGACCCATTCTTGCAAACCAAAGACAGATCCCGTTCACTGTTTGAAGAAAGTCCCCCTCCTATTGAGAAGTGGAGAGCAATGGTGTAGTGTTTAGTCCAAGACAATGTTTTTGACAGGAATGTCCAGGTCAGATGTGATGTTGCTAGAGCTGTCCTGCTGTAAGTGAATGGAAACTCCTAAATATCACCTCTCTAAAGAGGTAGATAGCTGCTTTCTGTGGACCAAGATCCACACAGAACAATCGCTCCATGGAAGAAGAGCTGTGTGGCCTCTGCATGGACCCCATCTCAAAGAACTGTTCCTGTAGTGTAAGCAGTCAGTGTTTACCTGAGCTACGTCTATCATGAAATTAAAGAGTAATTACATATCCTACTGTGGAAGTGGCATTCTCCTTCCACTTTAAAAGTAAGTAAATGGATGGGGAAATCTGCCCCATCTACATGGGCTGGCACTGGGGAAGGTTTCTCGCAGAGGAGCAGGGCAGCCTGCTGTCATGTGGCTTTAAGCAGAGTCCAAGCCACCACACACATTCCTCCCCAGCTTATGCTGCTGGGCTGGGCGCTTCGCCTTTCTCCCCTGCGTTCGCACCAGTGTCCTTTTTCCATGTTAGTTTTCAGCCAGATGAGTTCCCAGACACATCTCAGTATGCAATAGCATGCGTGCAATCGGTGCAAGACAGTTGTAAAATTAATTAGCTGTATAACTGCTAAACTGGGAGCAGGAGGGAAGGTGGGGGCAGAGGAATCCAGCCTGAGACCATATGGGGCTGCCACGGCAGAGTTTCTCATACGCCGAGAAACCTCTCAGAGCCGGCCGGTTTGCTGCCAGGTAATGCGAGGAGCCGGCTGATAGCAGAGTGTTGTGTGGGGATTGTTTCATCTGTCAGGCTGCCAGTGGATACACAACAATTGCAATCTCCACTGCTCCTCCCTGACACAAAGATTAGGGGAGCTAGTCATGTGGAGCTGGGCTACGGGACTGTTAGACGATAAGAATGCACAAACATTACAGTGGTGTAAATATTAAGGAGAAAAGGGATGGTTCAAGGATGTGTGTGATTAAGAACAACGGGTTGAAGAAAAAACATCTTTTTGTGTATGTGACTATTTTTATATGACCTTCGTCTGGAACTCGGCAAATAAAACTGAGGAGAAATACACAGTCTCCTCAAACAATATTACAAAGTGAGACCTTGCTTCTGAAAATAAATCAGTGTCAGACTTCAGCTCATTGATTTTATTTGTCTGAATCTCAGGCTAATTAAAAAAAAACAGTCTGAAGAGCAGACCCTGCTTTCTGATCAGCCTGTTAAATAGTCCTGTAGGGGGAAATTGAGAGATGTCTTGTATAGTCAAAAATCCTGGAAACCCTGCTGTGATTATCAGACAATTCATCTATTTTCAGTAATAATCATGATAATAGAAGTGGTCTGAAAAACTGAGTATGTTTCACAAAACGAGTGAATAATGTATGTAAAATGTTATTATTTTCCCTTCTGACCAGTTTTTCTACTAGGCAGGAAAAAAAATCCGAAAACATTGTCAACAATACCTGGACAAAGTGGCTTTTTATCAAACAATTAACCAAAGGTGCTCTGTAAAAGCCCAGAATGCAGGAAGAGAAGCTGGCACCTCTCCATGTCCCCAGGCTGGAAGGTAAAAACCTGCCCTCTCTGTGTGACAGAAGTAGTAATAGGAGAAGGCACGGTGGACTGGGGAAGGCAGAGGAATCATAGGTGCTGCTGACAAGCCCCGGTCACACATCCAACAGCTCTTAACCCATGGTGTAGTCTGTTAGCACCCACCCCTCCAAAGCCAGCCCAACTCTTTAACTAGACATTTGCTTTGGCATCTGATTCTTTGGTAAGGGGCTGCACGTGAAATACAAGTATTAGCTGGTGCGCACAGGTGGTAACTCTAGGACGTGTGGAAAAGGGACATAGGGTCTGAGACATCCTCTGAGGATGCATGTAGGGGGATGAGGTGTGGAAAAGAGAGGAAAAGGAACTGGTGAGAAGAGGAGCAGACAGACAGCAGAAGAAAGATGAGAGGGCGACAAGAGCAGGGGAAGCATATCAGCAAGGAAACAGGAGACAAGTGGACAAAGGAAGGAATACTTTACACCAGAAACGCACTTCAGGCATATGAGATATTCTGTGGGTCTCTATCTTATTTTATCATAGTGCTTATCCATGCTTTCTGTGCCATGCTGCTGCTCCCACGTGCCTTTGCCCAGCAAATCCTGCCCAACAGCCAGCTGAGCATGCACCATGCTTGTAACACACCAACGCAGCTGCCCTTCCAAGCTATGCTGGAAACTTGGGAGAAGGGGAAAGAAAAGAAGTTGCATTCTGCAAGACCTGATGTTGTTCCAAGTACTTGAGCCAGAAAACAGGTAAATGTAATAGGGATTTAATGTCTTGTTAGCACTAATTAAAGTCATGTCTTTGCCAGCAAAGCCATTACAGACCACCTTTTCAGGCACTTAGAACCTGGCTGTCATCATATGTTCTGGGAGTAACAAATTTTCTCTAGTTATAAAATCAAAGTCATTGTGGGGATGTTGACACAATGGGATCCTGGACAGACAAAACGTGAGCACCAGTGCGGCAAGATGGGAGGGTAAGGGAGGAGGAATAGCATCTTCTCACAACACTTTCAATATATTGAATAGCAGTTAGAACAGAGATAAAAGTAGGGCTCAAACTTAGGCAACCACCTTAGATTAATAAATTATAGAGGTTGCTGTAAGATTTAATTAGAGGCTGGTATAAACAACCATGATTTTCGCTGTCTTCTGAAACCTGATAACCACAGGCTTTGGCAGATTACCAGAAGAACCAGTCTCATCAGTGGGGATCCCAGAACTGCCTTGCTTCTGCTGCTGGAAAATAAACCACCATGAACCATGAAGAAAAATGAATGCAGCAGATAGTGGAAATTGTGCAATGAGATAAAGGGAAAGAGGCCCTTCATCAGGTAGCTCCAGCATTACTCAGGGATTGAGAAAAGAATAATCAATACTTTTTATTACTCTAGAAAACTACTATAGTAAAGGGTTGAGCAATGGGCTTCTCCCTGCCTCATCTTAAGGATTCTTCAATCGAGGTTTGTAAGTGAAACAAGGAAACCGATCCTTCCAGATGTGTCAAATAGGTGTTAAGCACAAAACTCACACAGTTCATTCTGCCCTGCTTCTCCCCTCAGGTAGGGCTGCTCCTCACACACTTTCACAGTGCTGAAAAGAGACTCATTATAAAACAGTTGCAACTTGACACTGACGTCCAGCCTCTGACATGAGACTGCCTCCTGCTTGGCAGAAAGCACTCTTCAGCAGTGGGAAGCTCTTATTCCACTGGGTAAGACAGGCCAGTGACTTCTTACGGAGCATCTGAGAACCCGCAGCAGTTGCAGCAGTTTGTCTTAGTAGCCATCGAAGTAAGAACAGGGTCATCCCTGGCTCACCCACCTAGTTCAATGTGGATTAGAACATTTCTGTCATATTAGTCATGCCACACAACGTGAAATTCATGCTGGTTTCGCACTAGCTGCAGAAGGAACTGTACCTCATGGGGTACAAAGCTTGTGGTTACAGCATTAACACAGTAACACTCCTTAGACAAACTGGATGAAGCAGTGTGTTTCTGCTGCATCGCAGCTTTGCAGTGTGTGGGATTTCTGGTCTAGTATGAGAAGCACTGCAGCTGCCTCCAGCTGGACCATGGTCTGATCTATCGGAAAAGTTCGTCTAATGCTGAACACATACACGGGCATAGTAAATATAGATATATAAAATAGTATGCAGAGAGAGAGAGAGAGAGGAGGAGAAAGAGGTTAATGAGTTAAGGATTTTAAAATCAGACAAAATATGATTCACTGGCAGATGGCCTCAGTAAAGTGGCCATCCTAATTAAGTGTGTTATACTGTATCATCAATAATCCATTAGAAGAGTGTCAGTAGTTTATGTGCAGCAAGAATTTGCTAGAAGAGCTCCATGTATTTCACAGCAATGGAATTTACAATTTTCTTCAGAGGGGAAAACAAACAAACAACACTTTTAGTTTTGAAAAATAACTTAAAAAATTCATGGTGTAATCCACTGTGCTGTCATGTGCTTGACTCCAATGAGAATCTGAAACAGTGCCTCTAACTTGTGTGAACTGATCTAATTAATCTTAATCTCTTGATTGTCGTCCCCCAGGCTGAGGGCCTCTATGCTCCATGGGGCAATGGATACGTAATTTGGCATTTCGTCAGGGTGCCACCAAATTCAGCATTCCCTCATGGAATTCCCTATTTTGCTGCAGGCGGTTACTCAACCTTTTGTTTTCTGTCCCTGCTTTCCCTATGGGGAGGAGGTAATTGGATTACAACGCATGCTCCCTTCCCTCCTCCATGCAGGCAGGCAGCAGGGGGGCTGGAAAGCAACCATCCGAGTCGAGCGGAGAGCCAAGCATATTGGATGGCACACTGGGCCCTGCAGGGAGAAGAGCGGCCGCGGGGAGCTGGGCAAGGGCTCCTGAAACTGGCTGCAAGAGCCCTGCTTACCTGGCACGCATGAGAAAGGAGGTTTGAGTTAGGTTTCCAAGACAATATCACGGGGGCTGAGACCTGGGATATAGACTAGGGCCCTTTGAAAGCATCACAGAAAAAATCCCACCCTTGAGAGTAATGAGGGCAGGAGGGTGGTTTTGTAAAAAATCAAGTGGTGCCAAGGCCTAGAAAAACCACTGGTCATCTTTCCCCTTCTCCCAGATCCTGACACAATATATTATATTTTAGGACAATTACATTGGATTTCTTTACTTTTTAAAATATGTACAAAGATGTTTGTGTGTGTGGCAACCTGTTAACTGTCTCAAAGGTCTCCCACGTGTATGGAGCCAAGTGATATCTTGGCTTGTGTTGCAGAAAACTTAGTGGTAATGCACAGCCTCCCATTCTGCCTGAGCCCCCTCCCCTCCAAGCTTTGACTCTTTCCCCAGCAGGCCCACAGTCGCCCATCCTCCATCTCAGCAATTACACAGATGGGCCACAGCAACTGTTCTCACCCCACACCAGCACCTCCAGTGTGACTGCCCCACTCCTGCATGCTGGATCTCCTGCTAGCACTGTCAGTCCCCTGCTTGGCAGACATCAGATGTTGCATTAGTGTCACTTTCTCTCCTGCTGAATGGGGGTCAAATGTGCCAAAAACTTTCCCACAGGCACTGGTTCGCTTCCAGCACTTGCAGTGTGCTGCCTGCTCTCACGCATGGAACGTGAGGAGACCTAGAGGACACCGCCTGGGGTTTCCTCAGCTTCAGCTCCTGAGACCCTGCTGTCCACCTGGGTCGATGTGATGCCATGCCTTGCCTCCAACACGCATCCTCGGCCATGGGTTCATCATTCCTCCTAGTCTTGTAATGTTAGCTTTTGTTTTTGTATTAGGGAACAGCACTTCATTTTGGAAATCCTAGAAACAGCTAGCAGATTTTAAACTGTTTAGTTCAAGTCAATATCAGTGAGTTTTTGTGAGGATGGGGCACAAGGAAAAAGAATACTTCAGGGTCATGAAAAATGTCTAGAGACTGGTAAAATGGCGTTCAGTCCCATTTTGCCAAGGGAAGGCTTTTTCTCATGGAATTCTTGCAATGAAGTAATTCTGAGAAAGAAATTATTATTGACTACTACATTATCTTAGCTTTGTGAAGTACCAGGCTATGAATAGGCCCTTTATCCTCATAACTGCACAATCATATTAGAAAAAAAACATAGTTCTAGCATCACAATCACTTTGTCTCCTCATTTCACTATGACATAATGAAATTGGAATTGAATGGACAGGACAGGATCCTGAGCGTCATCTCAGTTCTGCTGATTCAAGCTCAGAATAATAGCAGAAGGTGTTTGCAACAGTACAAGTTTTACCTTTAGGTTTATCAACCTTTAGGAGTTAGAAATCAACTTTTAAAAGATGGGTTTCAAAATGGAACTGTGGGGCCGGAAAAACTTTTTTTTTTACAGTAAGCAAACCCCCATTGTCAGGATGTCATATCACTGCTGGGCAGTGGGCTGAGGTTGCACAGGGGCTGTGAAGTGCACATGGAGGCTCCTTCTCCTTTGACAATATAATTTCAGCCAACAACTCTGTTGCCTTTGGCTGTGTAGCTGTGAAATCCAATTCAACCTTGAAAGTCTGTTGTTTTTCTGCAGCAGCATAAAAGTCCAAACAGATCAGACTCTGTTTTGTCTGCCCTTAAAACTTACCACCGGTGTTGTTCATCTAAGCATTCTTGGTTTGTGATTGCATCTTCATACAGAGTAGCAGCTTTCCCACTTGTAGAGGAAAACAAAACTCTCTGGTTTTTGTTTTACGCACATGTGTTTGTGTGTATGTTTGCACACATCAAGGCTATTAGCTGGATATTGGCTCTCCTCCTTACAAGACACTGCACCTGCATCATTCTGGGAAGCAGGCGCAAACACACCACCTAAATAGCTGGAAAGAGGACTCACAGGGAACACAGTGGTGTATTGTGTTAGTGACCCATGATTTCAAGTACTTTGAACTAGGCTGCAAATCAAAGAGTTGTTGCAATACGCACTTAATTAACAGAGATTGCCTAGTCCTAATCCTTAAAAAGAATAGAAGCTCTAGCACGTTTCAGGTTGTTTTATTTCTAAGATCTGGGTCCTGTAAGCACTTGTGCACATGCTCACTTTCATTTCTGCCAAGTCTCAGGAACTTAGGGGATGAAGTTAAACGTGTGTGTAGAATTTGACCACTGCACTTAAAAACCTCAAGCAAGTTTAGCAAACAAAGCCAAATATAGAAAGATTAGGATTTATTCTGACAAGTACGATATAAATTCAGCTGGACAGCATCAACAGAAAGAGTTTTGTTTAAGAGCCTTCAACAAAATTTAGTAAATGTCTTTAAAGACCTATGTATTTTTTTACAATGCAAATGTCATCCTTCTAGGGGAGGGGGAAGGGAGATGATGTGAAGACCCTTTAGTTTCTAGGATGTCATGCTGCATGTTTTTCATAATACATAATATTGCAAAAATGTCCTAATATCCTCTTCTTCAACAGTGTTTCTTTGTTCATTCCTGAATCCATATAAACAGAACATATACTTGATACAGGCATCCATTTCCTATAAATCATCACAACCAGGCTTAGTTGCTCTGTTTACCTTACTCTGCAGTTTGTTAAAGGATTAATGATGAGAAATACATGAAACAATTTTAAAGTGGAGAATGACTGTGAACTTTAGGAAAATTCATATTGATATGTTTTGATATCTATACCTGTAGTTATGCTTCATTTATTAAAACACAGACATTAGCCCAACACCAAAAAAAAAATAAACACTTGGACTTTATGAAGTTTTTACTACTTTAAGTCTTTTAAACAACTTTTTAAATTTTTAAAAATCCTTTCTATTATTTTTTAAAACATTGGCAGAAATTGCATGCTCACAGTGAGATTAAGATGTTAGCGCTTCCCTGCAGCTTTGCTGAAGCAAAACGAATCAGAAAATAACAGCTGCTCATTTAAAAACAGTAAGGAGTCTGAGAATTTCCTTATTAAAAATAGTAATAAATAAATAAAATAGCAGAGCTTTGTGACGCTTTCACTGAAGTGATTCATCATTCAGTTTATATCTTCTTGTCTTCCTCTGAAGGGCATAGAAATTAGTCGGCTGAAAAAAACCCAGTGAAGTGGCTGCTGTTCCCCTAGCTTGTTACAGGTCTTTATGCAAAATCACATTTTCTTCCTACAAAGTGCCACTTAGATCTGAGGAAAAATGCCGTAAAAAAATGCACAGAACGGAGCAATTTTTTTTCCCCCCAACTGAATAGGTCTACATAATTGGTGAAGGCATAGTCATCTCCTACTAGCTGGTTTTTAGGTGCCAGTTGAAAGACAATGGTGGCATTGGTGTTTAATCCAGGATACTTTTCCTCACTTAGAAGCTGGTGTGACACAATTTAAACTTTTCAAACTTAACTGTGATTTTGTTGTTGTTGTTGCTTGAAAAAGAAAAAAAGTAGAAGACTTTATTATAGATACATCCTGTGTCAAACTGGCTCAGCAGTCTATTTTAGACAATTGTCTAACACAAGGCAGAAGCTAATTTATGTGGCAACAAAGCACACCCAAATTTTCAGATGCATTGAAAGGTCAGATGTTAACTTCCAGTTCACACACTCCCAGAGTTTTGCTTATGTTCCTGACTGAGAAGCTATGTCAGCTTTGTGCTGTCCCACTAGTACAGCTCCAAATTCATTTTTATTAAGAGAAAGGGGGAAACTGAGATTTATCGCACTAGAGTCAGTTTGGGATATGAAGCAAATTTTGTGAACTGTTGGCGACTGCTATTTTTATTTGCTACTATTTCTAGGTTGCTGTAAATGGTATGACATGGGTGAAAGATAAGGAAGAAATCAACCTGAAATTCTGAGATTAAAAAAAGAATCAGATGTCTCTTGCAAGACAGTCACCATGTGATTTCACTGCAGATGGAGAAAAAAAACCCTTAAGTTTTAGTCTCCTGTGCTCCCCCTTTATATACTACAAGGAAGAATGCATCATGTTCACTGAGTGGGAGACCTATTGCATTTTTAAAGAGTACATAAAGGTTTTTTTCTGCTCAGCAGGGAAAGTATATAACATAAATTGTTAACTCTGCGGCAAATCTTCAACTTGCAAACAGAAATCCATCATTCAGAAAAAATATCCATGCAAGCGTCTCACAGACAGTGAGGTGATATTAAATGACAATATTATCTAAAGATGTTTCCATTTGAGTATAAACATGTCTTGATTTCGTGGTAGCTCTGGGAAGCAGCTGGAAGAGAGTAAGGGATACTTGCTCCTCCTTACTTTTGGTGTTGAAAGAGTACCCTAGCCACGACGGGTTTCGTTGGATGGGCCTACTAATTATTTTGTAGTCAGAAAGTGCTCTATAAAAGGCATAAGAGAGTAATTCAATGCAGTTTCCTTTTATCTGCCTTGCCAATTGATGTCTATACAGAGCAAGCAGGGCTCCCCAAACACGTCAGTCTGTTTCAGATACACAAGATTAAGTAGCAAGTGACATTCAAGAGCAATCGGCCCACCCAGGAGGAGTGAAACCAGCGGAAAAGCTGTCAGATTCCGCCTTTTCTCCATTAATCTTGAAGCTTTTCAATGCTGCCAGGTCGCATCTCCATCAAACAAGCTGGGAAGAGTGTCGGGCTATTTTCTTTCGTCTCACTCTCCCCTCCCCATCACCCCCCATTAACCCCTGCCGTGCCAGGTTCTAGTTTGGGAGCAGCTCTTGTCTTATCTCCAGTAGGTGGGGCAGCACGTAGGGGTGGATGGAGCCCAGCATGGACCTTGTCTTAGCAACAGGCCGACATGTAGGTGGCTGGAGCAGAGGGTGGCAGGTATTTCTTCCATGATGGCACTGTTTTGAATGCTTGTGTAAGCAGGAAGGAAATAGCAGGTGCATTTGTCTTCTATAGACAGACTGTATAATGACGTACTCGCTCCCAGGTTGGTCTGGTTGGGGTGCAAGCTGTGTTTTCCATAATCTAGATTGGAAGGGAAAGGCATTTGCCGTTTCCGTCATTTAGGGGTAAATTTTTACCAGTTATAGTTGAGTTGTCTGCCGCAGCCAAGATCCAAGATTTGACCATGGCACAGATATATATCTCATTCTTGCCCTGGGTAGTTCCCTGTGTGTAGGACACATCGTGTAGCTGTCACAGAGGAGGCGTTCAGGCTGGCGGCAACCTTCAGAAGTTGAATCATAGAAGCAGAGGGTGGCTGAGTGGCCAGAAAGTGGCACAGATTGTGAAGTGCACATGGCAGGGATACATGATAACACATGTTGGAACTGGAGCCAAGTGACTGTGTTCCTCTGATATGAGGGGATGGGTCTAACTGAAAGGAAAGAGGCCTCTTTCCTTCAGTTTCTAGAGACTGCATCCTGAGGATGATATTGAGGAGGGTGTGGTTTTGAGAGGGAGGAAATTATGGTGGAGGCGAAATCCAGCTCTGAGGAACTAAATCTATGAGCATAAGCATGGCTGCAGCAGGTAAAGCCAATGATACATCTAGACTCTCTCTGGCAGCAAGTATCTTGGGAAGTTTGAATGAAACATATAGGCATCATATAGTGATAGGTCCTTGGATAGTCTTCTCATTTGTAGTAACTTGTACACAAGGAATTTTGCTATACAGAGGTGCCATCTCTCTCCCTCCACCTCCCCCTTTTTCCTCTAATAATATACTTGTGGTGTTTACTTTTTTCTATTCTTCTCCCTCAAGAAATCTCTTATGTTCCTCTTGCTACAAGTGACCTTTGAATTTCTGACAATTGATGACATAGGGATAGTGGATTTGTTTCTACCATAAACCAGAGAATGATAATTATGAAGGAAGTGTGTGCTGACACCATTCATATACCAGTATTCCCTTCCTCGTTTTCAAGCAGAATCAAAACCAAGCAGAACTGGTCAGAGGCTGCAAAGTAAAATGATATGAAGTCTCCAACACCTGAGGTGACTGTTCTAGACCCAGGGTGGCTGAGTACCAGAAAAGGGTGGCAATGGTCAATCTCCAGGAACGTTTCCTTGCATCCTAACATGGTACATGTGCTCTGAGAGTGCCCGCTAGATCTAACCTTGAAGGTTAGAGAGGGGACACTGTTCTTAGTGGTCCACCTGTAAACTGTCCACCTCTCAAATACCTTTTGTTATTCTCTCTGTGTGCTGCTCCAGGAAAAAGGAAAGGAAAGGGATATGCTTTAGTTTGCAGGGGTGGGGTTTTTCGAAGGAATTAAGAGAAGTTTCTTGGTAATGCAATCTAGGTCACTCCTAGTTTCTCCCTACTAGCTACTGTTATACCAGATATATTTTATTTAAGCATGCAGAAGCTGCATTATAAAATGCATTCTTCAGTTTACACTTAAGTATGCCACCAGTGTGCCAGTGCCTTGAATGGCTAGCTCTGTGTAGTTCATTCTGCTCCTGCTCTTTATCAGTGTCCTGGCTGAGTAGGCCAGTGGTTGTAACTGGTCATTCTTCCCATGCAGTATAACACTGCCCACATGGTAGTCTGTGTAAACTCGGTCAATGTTGCATTCAGACAGTGCAATCTCCAGCAAATGGGCTATTAACACATTGAATGGTTGTGACAGAAGCAGCAGGTTATTGGAAAAGCAGTTGTGTCGTTATCAAATGTACATGCAGAAGCAGAAGGACAAGTAGTGTGTGATGTACAGAATAGTGAGGTGAAAAAACAGCCAAAGGTGAGAAAAGGTAGAAAATGGATACTTAGAAAGCAGTAGCTGTATTGCACAGGAATAGTGCAAGAAAAATCATCATTATGACTTTGTTCAGACTACACTGACTAAAGGAAAAACATGCTTCACAAAAATGAAATACCCCTGTGCTGGTTGCAAGAACTAAATGCCCCTGCTCAGCATGGCAGCAAAAGCAAGATCTGTCATTCTAGGGAACGAAGCAGACATGGAGAGCTCTGTACATCTACAAGCACCAACAGGCTTTAGCAGGTGTGATCACACAGGCCTTTATGAACGATCATCACATTAAAGGTGAGTCCTTTCCTCTCTGCCATTGCGTTGAACATGCAAGCAGAAATATATGGACATGCAGAGAGACCCACCAACGTACTTGGTGTTTACTATTCTTTGGTTTGTACTCAGTAGCCAGAGCAGGAAAAAATAATGACATTACAGTGCTGGTGTCAGAGCTGAATAGACCACTTGAATAGGACACCCTTTCCCAATGCTCACTACTCACCCACGCACCTGGCATTCACCAAGCCCACACAGCCAGTATGTCCCACTCCTAATTTTACACAATGGCTAGACATGAAGTTTTTCCATTATGTTCATCTGTAATTCAATGACATTTATCTTTACGAAGAACTACACTAGCTGTCTGTTCTCCAGAATGGATTACTGCCAATATACAGAAACGAATGACCTTAAAATGTCTCCCTAAATATCTCTCTGCAGTCTCTTTTCCCATGCACAGTCTCCACCATACTCCTCCCTTTCAAACTGCCTGCTGACCCCAGACTGACAAATAAACTGGTATCAATTTCCTCCTTCCAAAACAAAATTTTTGTCCCACCTTTCTTTTGCTCTCCATTTTCTACTGCTATTGCCCATGTCCTTTTCTCACTCTTTTTTTCCTCCTGTTGCTGCATCTATTTATTTCTTGTTTTGGCTGTCTGGTTCTGTGTTCCCAGTTAAGGATAACTGATCTGTTCTTATGTACTAGCTCTCTGTACTCACATTATGGCACACCTTTCTATTGTTGTAACTACTTTTGTACTGCTAATTGCTCTAGTCTTCTCCCATCTACATTTCCATTCAGACCTTTCATCATATACCACGAGGTTTAAGCTCCAATGCCTTTCCTTTCAGTCATTTGAGTTGTATTTCTCTACATCTTAATCTTTTTTTAATGGCGTAAGTGAAGCACAGGGTTTGGGACATTTTGTTTGTGCCTGCTAGGCCATGCTAGTTAAGACACAAGACCTTCGTGACTCGCAGGCTCAGTGGTATTTCTGGATGATCCTATGGGACAGCAGTATATAATTAGTTTTGGAACCAAGTTTCTCTCCAAACTTCCACACAAAATCCTGCCTTAAATAAAAAGCCAGGGTGGGAGACTTTGACATCATTTTCACATAGGTGTTAGTGCTCACATGTGGTTGCTGTCTTTGAAACAGCTCCTTTCCCTGAAGTGTAATATGTTCCATTTCCATCAGTTTATCTTCCCAGATAGGGCTCAGTGTTGCATAATGAAAAACAACTAGAAATTCCAAAGGTCATGAAAAAAGGTTCATTGCATTCCTGTCTCTGCTTTACTTTCTTCCTCCCCCATTTCACTTCCTTCTTCTTTAATCTTTCTATTTGCAGCACAGTTCAGGCACGTATAGGTTAAAAAAAGAAAAAATAAATCTAAAGCTACAATCTGTATACAAAAAGATGTTGCTTTTACCAAGATGGTCTTTTGAAACCTGCACTGTTTTTTCCAGAAGCACAAAAATAGCTTGGAAAGAACTAGATTACTACTTTATTCTCCATCTTCTTCTAGTGTTTCCTAAAAGAAATTCCAATCATCAGCCTTCACTGGATCAACAGTTTTCAGAAATGTGTTTTCCTGATAAGGTGAAGTTATTACCTAATGTGCGTGACTAAAATAGCTGTTTTAAATAACTGCCGGCCATCAGTCCTTGGACTGGACCGACTCACAGATAAATATAAGTGAAAATGATGGTAAGTTTAACATCTAATCTAGGTGTTTATTAAATTCAACAGTGTTTTTCTTGTCATTATCAGGAAAACATAAATGAGCTTTTGGCAGAGAAAATATTTAGGAACACTGCAACACCATTAATACTGTTTTCTACTGAGGATCATCATGTTCTCACAACGATTCTTAGGGCAACATGTTCCCAGAACATTTCATTTCTTGTGGAAAAGCTCAAAGCAAGTTTGATTCCTGACTTTCATACACATACAATGCAAAGAAAGGGGATCTGAATGTACCTTACAACCTCAAATTCAAACAGAAAAATTAAAGTCGTAAGTCTGCCTAAGCAAGTAATAAAATTATTCAGGTGCTGTGTGTTTCTCTGAAAGGCTCACCTGTAATGCTTAAAGACTGAAAAAAAATTAGGATACTTTGTGTGGCACAAAGTAATATACTAAATGACTTCTGTAGAGGAGCTTTTACTTGGGTAGCAAGTCAGAAAAGAGCTCTGGGAAAGTGAGTGTAATTTTGCTGGAAAAAAACTAGATCGACTTACAAAGACATTCAGCATTCTGAAGTATTAGACTGGTTTGATCTGCAGTGAGGCTTTTTAGGGAGTGGGGAGTTGGGTCGGGTGGTTTATTTTATCCTTATGAACCTTCTGCCGTTCCTGTGATTCACATAGATGCCTGTAAGGTCAATTAAGACTGTTGTTTCAAGGCCACGAAGACAAGCAGCCGAAAGAGGTAAGAAAGTGTAGCAGAATGTCTAATAGACTTCTAAATCTCTCCAACCATATACTCAGCTGGACTTCAACATCCTTTTATAACCAGATTTTAAAAATACGTCTGATTTTTTGTAAACTGTTTTATTCTATGGACTGTTTGGAATTCTTAGCTCCAGTCTACTGGTAATTCTTTTTTTTTTTTAACTATATTATAGAGGCGTAAAAATAGTCCTTCTTAGCCAATATAGAAAGTGTTACATTTATTGTTATTCCACTATAACAGTGATGCAAATAGGAGCTGTGGACCACAGAATGCACAAAAACCAGCAAAGTCTGGCAGCTGTCTAACACTAGGAGACAAAACTGAAGTCTGGGTTTGAAAATGGATGTTTCCATATAGGTATCATTGACCACTTTGTTTTATGTTTACATTTCTAACCCCTTCTACCCTCCTAGTTCTGAAAGAGAGCTCGTGCAAAGTAATAAAAGAAAGACAACTCAAAGCTACAGCCTCTGGGTTTTCAGAGCAACTGCTATATATTACATTACAGGAGCCAGGAGCTATGACAAAACCTCAATTTTCATGTTGGACGTTATTTTCTAATAGAAGAGTATATTGACATTACTCTCTTGGTAAAGTGGAATTCTCCATGTCAGTCTGCAGTGGGGACATGTGATGTGTTCAAGAATCCACATAGGATTTGTATTCGACACTCATAGCAAAAGTTTCAATGACTGCCTGACTTAGAAACCGTAACTTTTCTACAGCGCAGCAGTAATGTATAGTAGCTAAAAAGATAGACCTGAATTATACATCACTTTTTTTTTCAGAATATGACAAAGAAATGCATTTCTCCTCTCTCAAAGGTATTTTGTGTCCTGGGCGTTGTCCTTCCTCATCAGTACACATGCCGGCTTTAATTGTTACTCACATATGGTCAGTGCAAAGAATAAGAGCATTTATGGAGAATTTTTTAGCAGCAGGTTGATTAATTTCTGAGAAAGTGGATTTTAATACCAGAAACTGTGACAAGACCTTCCTTGTAATGGCACTGTGCAGTGGCAGGGCATTCAACACAAAATTTTACAGTAGACTTGCAAGAGACAGAATATGTGTGTATGTATTTGAGGCAATGGCGGTTTTAAAGTATAATACTGCACAAAACAAGAATAGTATAGATTACTCATTATATAGATAATACTACCAGGATGAAAATATATTGTTGTTAGACAAGCTCTGGGACAGCTACTGAAATCCCTGTAGAAGGCTACTGCACAGGTACACCAATGCACAACAACTGGCTAAAACACGTAAGCATTAAAAAACCACATCTATGGAAATGTGTCATATGTTGCTCAGTTCTTGCAGACCTCCATCATATTACATCCCTCTGTTGAGACACAGTGACACAGATTTAGCAAGGTTTATAAAGCTCTGGTGGGAATAGGCCTCACTGTCCTCCAGATAAGAGGCACTCTTGGTTCTATGTTACTACAGGGAGTTTGCTGAGCCCACAGCCATTGATGAACTCTTCCTCTTGCTAGGATAATTCCTTTGTCATGGACCTTTTTTTAAACTTATGTACTGGTCAGGTACTTTACAACAATAATGCTGACTGGCATGTAGATTCTAACACAACTGATTTACTAAACACATTCAGATTGGTCTTTGCCTGGTCAGTTTAAGATCATCCATCCATCATGAGCTTCTGCCATGCCTCGACATCAGATACACCTGGCAATAAAAGAGTGGAAAAGAACACAAGGGACAGGGAGTGCTCAGATGAGTTAACATACCCGTTTTTATTAAAAGGTGTTGCTTCAGGATTGGTTTAATTTTCTAAATTAGTCACAAAGCTTTTAATTCTAGATCTTATTTGAAACACAACAGCCATGGCAATAAGAGAATTCACACATTGAAGTCATGGAGTGAGATCCTTACTGCCTTACCGTGCTGGATTGAAAGGGCATGCCTCGCTCCCTGCCGTGGAGAAGGCACTCACAGGGTGCGTCTTTTGTTACAGCACTGTTCTATTTTTTCTGGTCTGGGACTTCCTGAGAAGTTATTGTGGCTCGCAGTACCAACAACTACATTTTTAATTGCACATGAAATGCATAAAGAAGAAATGCTTGCCGGTGCACTGGTTGGGAAAGCAACGCTGTCTTGGCGGTTTAGGCCAGATGCTTTCTGTGCAGATGATGTAAAAGCAACAGGATACACTGTGAAGAATACACTCGCTCCTTGCAGTCCACCAGTTCTGGATGCTCTTCAACATACCATGTTCAAAAACACAGCAGCAACTTCATCTTTCAACAATGAAGAGGCAGTCACCGCCTGTTTTGGAGATTGCATCTCTCCAAACTTTGTCTCACTTCTGGAATCCTTCAGCTTCCTCTTAACGCCAATGGTGACTTTGGCAGAGCCTTGAGGGTTGTTTAGCTTGCACAGTACACTTTATTCTTATCTTTTTATTTCCATTGTTTTGTGCTATTATTTTATATGACAGTCTAGGGTTGTTACTTCTGACAACTCAGAATATTAATCTCCCTCCAACAGCTCTTCCTGTGCAAGGACTAGTACTTTCCTCTTCACTGGAACACACCAAGAAACAGCATACTGTGGCAAAAAAACCCCATTGCATTTCAGTTAAAAAAAAATATACCAGATTTGTGTGCATATATACTTCTTCATCCATTTATTTTTCATTGTTTTTCAAAGAGTTCAGTGTCACTATCATGAAACAAAGTTTACTACCTTACATCTGTGATAAGCAACCACTTCATTTCTTGACATAGTTTTTTGAAGACACGGACACACAAAACAAAAATGTTGCTAATACCATCTCATTGATCAGTAGTTTCCAGAACCACTTTAATGCCAGAATAGAATGGAACTTCTTGTGGCCACAGCCAAGTTTTGGCTCTTCACACACTTCTCTCTCCCCTTCCCTTAACCAGATTAGAATATATGTATCAATATCTCATCTGGCATCTCCCTCTGTTAAAAACTACCTCTAGTCATTACACTGCAATGTATTTAAAGGACTTGTTCCTGAAAGCTGTTTTAGTAAAGCAACTGTCTAAATAAAATAGCTGTGTGCTACATAGCAACCTATTCAGTCTATCACTGTTGTCAGTTTTTGAGCAACAGCAAGTTCAAAGGATAAATTTTGCCACAAAACTTTGGAATTTCAAATTAAAGCTAATATTCGGTTTGGCAGCCTGACAAAAGAGAACTTTGCTTGGATTTGGATGAAAATTTGATGAAAATTGACTTTGCTTACATTCTTTGCTTTTTTAGAAGAAGCTGTTGTTGTTACTGTTGTGAAGGAAGTGAAAGTCTTGATCTGCTGGAAACAGGCAGTTTGATGATTTAACTGATTGTTAATATTAATTTCATCCAAACCTACAGATTTAGTTACAGTATTCTTATTAGCTCTAAGGTTAATTTATAGTTTGTTTAGCTGCATGATTAAGTGAATATGCTTTCAACAAAAGTTTACACTTTTTATAATAAACATTTCTTTCTTCAGTCGTTAAAATAAGGAAAAGAATAGTAAAGCTATCAAAGGAGTATCTTAACACGTTGCCTTTCCTAAACAATTTGGGCTTAGCAGATCAGCATTTGTTTCAACAGTTGCAATCCTGATATACATTGACCATTGTCACACTGCAGTCTGCAGTCTTGATGAATAACTTCCCTTTCTCCTTCATCTATCTTATTTGTGACTGCACACAAATAATCATCAGATTAGCAAGCTGTGTTGCAAATGGAAGGTAAATATTAGCAGTCCAATCACAACTAGAACTGTCATTCTAGTAAGAAAACAACTCCCATTTGTTATTTGTTGACTATATTCAGCTGACTTTTTTCTTGTTGTTTTGAAGTTCATAAGACAAAGTTTGCAGAGAGACGTGATATCATTTTTAGGCCAACTGATGATAGAATTTTCTTTGAAAAAACTACCAAATCAACAAAGAAAGTGAAAATGGAGATCTATCCTCAGTACTTTCAATGCTCTAAATTTCTCTCCGTTTTAGGATAAATTTATTCTTTTTATATTTAGTGTAATCTAGGTCCATGGAAATGTCTCCCATATTGAAACAAAATTGCTAAACCCGAAGTAATTCAGTGTCATTAGAAGGCAGTTAAAAACTACTGGTTTAATCAATTTCATGTTTGATTGCTACTTGTTAATAAGGTAGAAGTTATTTCCTTGAAAACAACAATAAAAATCAGAACAGTAATTTCTTTTTCCCAGTGCTTATATGAAAATTTGCAGTGTCTCCATTCAATAGATTGACCAGACTGGTATTCCAGACTCCTTACAACCAAAGTTCAGAATCTGATTTGTAAGTCACTGCCAACTTTCAGACATTTTCTACTTCTGAGTAAATTCTTAGGCCATGATGTTTCATACTTACATTATCAAATGCTTGTCTGGGTTAACCACACTTTGTGGCAGAAACATGTTTCTTCCATTTCCAGAGCATCCTCAGCTCTAATGACAACAATTTCTATTCCCATTCTGAATAATGTTTTGGCTTTGCACTGTGCATGATTTACGGATGAAAGGAAATTGGCTGAATGGAAACCTTCAGGTAAGCCTTCCCTTTTGTCTTCACGCTGAAATGTACTTTGAGTATAGGAAGAGGCTCATTCTTTACGTATGGCCCTGCAAAACGAAAAATGTTTTATAGATACATTTCTCTTCTAACATTGCCTGCAGACAAAGCTATAGAGAAAACTCTCTTCAAAAGAAAAAACGTGCCAGTGGCTAAAATTGTGTATGCTCAACTTGGTGGTGCTTGTCTTGCTGTCTAGTAGACTAGCTGGTCTTAATAATATTGAAGACAACTGTACTCTGCTATGAGATTATTAGTGCTCTGAAAATGAATGGCATCCAAAGCTCTTACCCCTGATTTTACAAAAAGAATAATTTAACACAGCAATGGCTAGTAAAATGATTTGGGAAATGGCAAGACATTGGCATGAGAGGAGATTAAAGAAAGTGTTTGATGTATTTAGTTTAGTAATCAAAGGCTGTAAAGGAATCTGATTAGGTATTTTAATTCAGAAAGCACTTACCAGAGAGGGAATATTGGGTAAGTAAGTGGAAAGGTGCATGAATTGGTTATGAACAAAACTAGTCTGGAAATAAGAACAGAAAAATCACTATTTCAGAGATCAGCCATTCTAGACTGGCCTTTGAAATGCAATAAGGACCACAAGGAATACAACATTTCATGCTAGCAACTCGCAACTGTGTAAGTGGGATTTGATCCTGCTGTTGAAAATTAAAACTTGGGATTTGTATCTCTGGGTGGTTAACTCCTTGTATCTGTAACAGAGGCTTGAAAGGAGACTGCATTTCCATACATATTTTTTGCACAGTATTTTAAATACTTCAATCCTGCCAGCTGTTTACCTGCAGGGGCCAGATAGATTTACATTTGCCCTCAGTGCACAATTTGGCTTTTGGGGAATGAAGGTAGGCAGGGTTACTTTCTTTTGAAGCATCACACAATGGCCACAGAAAACGATGGGATATTGTGGCAGAATCTACTGGTATTTTCATGATATTGAAAAACACTTTCCTGCCTCTGCTCAATCGTTTAGGAAGACCCCGACAGTTAGGTATAGAGCCACGTGGATTCCTCTCCCTGAATTCAGTCTGTTAACAAAGTCTGTTAACAGCCTTTTCTCTTTTCTGCCTTTCTACATGATGTTAGGCTACACTCACTTTCCAGGATCCCCTAGGCATTTTATTTTCACAAATGCCCTGCTACTGCTAAGGCCATGGTTGGGACATCAGTGCCATGTTTAATTTTTCCTGTTTTACTCTTGCATATTACCCTCTGTGATGATGTTTTTGTCTTTATACTGAATGTTTTGAGTGACAGAAATTTTTATACAAGGTTTTGAGGTTTCACGGTTAAGTGCATGGCTGGATACTTGGGGCAGTCAGAGCAGATATTTTTATAGACAGCTGTGCAGTATCTGTTCATGGATGGCTGTGATTGATTCCAGCTCCCTCCAAAGACCTGTTTCCCAGTATTTACGTTCAGTAGCTGAATCTCTGTGACTAGTTTGAATACGTTTGAAGCCCTAACGAACATTAAATATAGGGAACTGCTCCATAGGTCCTTTACCTGAACATACTGAAAACATGCAGTTTACAGTGGAGACCTGATTTTTTTTTTCATGTAGGCACTCCTGTGCTCTTGCAGTAAACCTCCTTGTCTCTGTTTCACTGGTTCATCAGCTAGAGGAGTAAGTTCTAGCTTCTTGGGATGCAGGAATAAAATAGTCACTACAATTAGGTTTCCATTCTAACTCCATCATGTAGGCAGGTTGGCAACATAGCAGGATTTGGTCTTTGGATTGTGATGTTAGAGTCATAGCCTTCTATCCCAGATGGCATAAAAAACTTCTCTGCAAATTACCATTATTTTTTGGTACCGTTCCGGAAGCAGCGCAAAAGATTGGACAAGCGTACAGAAGGGACCTTGCTCAGCTTTGTAAGATGTCACTCACCACCTCCTATCCTCCGTCTTGACACTTGGAGACTATAGGCCACTTCGTTTATGGCTTCCAGATGTAAAAACTCAACCTCTAGTACTACAAGTAGATTTATGATGAGTGAGTTGTTTTTTTGGAGGAAGAACAGTAACTCCTACTAACCCAGCTCATTTTATGTGTTCACCTGCACCTTGATAGTGCTGCCACGCACACAGTAACAGGAAACCCTGCCTTCCTGGAATGTAAGATACTCTGGATAGCGCTAAAAGGGCTTTTCCAATGTATTATGAATTCTCTGTTCAACATACTGAGTGACCAGAACACATCTGTTCTTCTAGAAAGGATCAGTCTTGGAAAACCACCACAAACAACTCTGCTGGAGCTAATGATATCCAATCTCTGAGCAGAATTGTGAGGATCCCTTAAAAGAAAAAACATCTATGTATCCTTATTTGTTGTTCAGTGAGTAGCATCTATCTGGAATTACAGCTCAGCTGTTGATAAAATGGGATGGGATGTAGAGAGAATACCCAGCACTGGTTAACAGTACGCAGACATCAAACCAGTTGGATGCCCTTAGGGAAACACTGGAACATAAGCTTATTTGATTAAGCAGCATTTCCATCTTTAGCTAGATAGGAAGCATCTCTTCCTAACACTGGATTAGCATTTGCAAGGTACAAACAGTGAAAAAAATAAACACTTACTCAAAGGAAACCAAACTGCTCCTTCCCCTATGGATGCTGTTTTATAAAATCTATTTACGCAACAAATCTTTACCTGTTGTACATGTGCTGTACATGCACTGTCTTATATACTTAACTCTGGGCTGTTAAGATGGTTTTCGTCGGAGTCCCAGATATTTCCTTCACTTACAGCTTTATAATAGTAGACTACTGAATACATGTATACATCACAATGAACAGTTAATTTGTGGAAATAATTCAAAGGAGAGAGAAAAGGTATCGTGTATTTTACTCCTGGACGTGACTTCAGTGGCAGGAGGTAATTGCTTACTGTCTGACTGAAGATTAAAGCACCACTTTATCAAAATAAGCATACAACCCAGACTTGTCCCACAGGGAGCGGTGTTTCATAAATGCATAAACAGGTGGCATAGCGCATAGTCCAAAGATGGGAATATTTCCAAAAGAAGTTACAGAAGCTTTTATGAAGTAAATCTTTATCTGACTGGGGAGAAGGTTCTCATTTAGCTATCTGTTAACATAGAGTATTTGAGTTAGCAATCCATATGGATTTGTTTTGGGAGAAAATCTGCCACACTGCTTGCAAAATGGTGTGTTCTTTTACTCTTTCAACAAAGCCAGTCACCTCAATCAGGTTGTGAATGTTTTGGTAAGATGCGAGTCATCACAGTGTTCCAAAATATACAGTATGTGAAGACTCTTTTTTATGGTAATTAAGTGATGTGGAAAGCTAAAACTATTTTAAGGAGAAATTTTGCTTGGGGATTAAGGTAAGGTGGATGTCTATTGGTTCTGAAGAAGCAGAATTAAAATGATCACAAAAGGTCCTATATTCACACAAAGATAATTTAAGAAACAAAACTAAGGAGTCAAAACCCAGTCCCTCTTCATTTCACCTATGATGCTAGAAAGGAAGGGCTAAATAACTGCAGAGTACACATGCACAGCAATTTTTTGAGACTGTAACAAGCTGGGTGCATTGCTGCTAAGTTAAGTACAAAGAAATCTTGATACTTGATCAGTCTCCCCAGGTCTCAGGGAAGCAGGAGGAGAGCTTATTTGGATGAATGTAAGATTGCAAATTTTTTTATCAGCGTCACTGCAGGTGAAGGCTGTGAGAACAGCCTTACATATACTGTAACAGGATCCTTCCACCAGACACACTAGAATGTTTTAGTCTCTGAACCAGGATGCCAGGCCAGAAATTCTTGCATATGACACAGGTGAAATCTGGCTTCAAGAGAAATGGACATGCCCAATGGCACATGGCTAAGTATTCTGAGACTCACAGTTATTAATACCCAGGGATTTCTCTAAAATTGAAGCAAGCTTTACTGATTCCTGTTGATGCTCTGAAATCCAAAGTTTGCAAATTCTGTTCTGTACGATGGCATTAGAAATTATATTTCTTTGTCATTCTAAGCCAAAATTTGGCAGAGATTTGAGAGGCAGCATATTCTGTCTGTGCTTTGGCAAAGAAGATACTCTAAATTAACTAGAAGTGGGTGAGGAAATATTATCCCTGAGCATCTTGCTGGGAAATAAGACCTGGAGCTTTTGAAGTTCCTTGCAAAGAAAAACAGAAAAGAGCAACACAGAGCAAGTAACAGTCATAGCAGCTACCTAGGAGATGCAAGATCCAGACTGAAGTTCTCGTTCCAAACCAGACATCAGGGCCTGGGTGATTCGCACAAAAGATAAGCACCCTAACAGTTTCTGGAGTCCTTGCTTCAGTCACTTCTTTGGAGCAGTCCTATTCTGTGCAGATAACTGGGTATTGGTTGGGTCAGCAAAAAGGAGAGGAATTCCTTAGCCTAACAGTTAGAGGATTCACCTGGGATGTAGCAGCAGCAGGTGCCAGTCCCTCGACTGTGCTGTTCCAGACATCATACTTTCCTGCCATTAGCTACTCTCATGCAAGTTCAGTGGTTTTGATCTGAAGTTATGCCTGGCTGCAAAACACTTCAAAACTAATGTTTACTTAAGCCAGAATTTTCCCACAAATCACAATTATTCCAACAACTCAACATTTCCCAGTATTACTTCATTGTTTTAGAGAGTATTTGCAAGCTGCCAAGATTCAGAGAACTTTTTATGTTGCTGACAACTCAAACAGCAGGACACTAATAGGTTAAAAAAATTCAAAATGAAGCCTAAAAATAAAACCTTTTTGAGCTAGCATAGTACTAGATTAATGATATGCCACAGATAAAAAGAGTTAAGCACCTAGACACCACTAGTAATTCTAATCATAGATGAGACAGTTGGCTACACTCTACCACTTTACGCCCTCAGGAGATGGTGAAGGTCATTTAAGTGCACAGATGTAAGATGCTGAGCCTAGTGGCCAAAAAAGAAATTCCAAACTCCAGAAAATGTAGCACAAGGATGGAGCACACTTAACCACATCACTCAAAGACTGACTGTGAATCTTTAAGGCAATGCCTATGGAAAAGAATAAAAGGTCCAACAGGCGCCAGTAAGAACTGGATCTTTGTTGCTGTGACACCATTTGTTTTCTATTATGGATATTTGCGTCTTACGTTAACATTCCTCTGAGATAAGACCTCATACCTGATAACATTCATCCCCAGGCCAGGCCACGGATCTATGTCCCTGGCACCACAGAACTGTTTCTGTCTGGAATCCAAAATACTCCCAAGAACCACATCACTGTGTATTTAAGTTGGGTTTTTTTGTATAGAGACATGGTCAGAAAAATTGTCCAGGAAGAGAAAAATGAATCGTGATCCTGGAAAGAGACCCTGAGCACGTATGAAAGACCATATGGTAGCGATCAAAGTTGAGGAAAAACAAAAAGCTGCCTTCCACCTGCAAAACAGAATTGTCTGAAGATAGTGAAATGGGAATGCTTTGAAGATAAGCCATCATGTAGTGTGGGAAAAGGAGGCAAGAAGCGAAACCTGGTATTGAGACAATTTCCTAAGGTGCACTCTGTGATTGGTGAGTGGGGGAGCCAGGTGCTGAGTATTTTCTACCCTGTTCTAACATGTAAAAGTCATCAGAAGAAGTGCTAATTGCATTTGTTACCTGCTTTTCCTCATAACCTGCCTTCCAGTGGATAGAAAGCAGACAGGGGAGGAACTGAAAATTATCTCAGCTCGCTCTTTCAAAATACTTCAAGTATTCATCTGCCCTTCCTCAAATGGGATTCCTATATTGTCTTCCATGCTCTTCTCCCAGCTTTCTTCAGGAAGATAAAGGCTTAAGTTCAAACACGGGCTCTTCAATTTCTCTCTTCTGTGCTTCTAAATCAGTCTGAAATTGGAAGGTAGGCACTGTGAGGATGCCATTTTTGAGTTCACAGCAAGAGAAGTGAGTATACCTCTCTCTCTCCACTCATCTATTGCAGTCGCTGGTAGCATCTATGCCTCCTTTAGAAAGCATACGGAATCCCGAGACATAGGCAGGACTTTGATACTGAACCAAACTACTAGTCTGGAGAAAAGAAAAAGGCATTTCCTCATCATTCTTTGTAGCAGAGGTGGATGCTTCAGCCATCATTTTTAAAGGAGGCAGAAAGAAAAAACCTGAAGGAAGTTCAGATAACGTACCAAAATAAAAATCTGCAATTCCATCCTAAACTGTGCAAAGGAGACTCAAATACAGAGATATAAATGTAACAGTTTTAACATCCCTCAGTTAGATGATATTTTACTGACCATAAATTAATTCTCTCAGACATGAAGAGTACTATTGGTATTGAACTTCAGGTGTTTACAGTGGAGATGGCAGTAGCTCAACTAGCATCTGCTTACAGTTATATAAGTGGTTATACGAACTTTAAGGTGGTTATGGTGGCTCCGTCTGGCCCAGGTCCTGTTTCTGATGGGGAGCAAATGCAGACAGCTGTCTAGCTCTGTAGGGATGCCTGCCGCCTCATATACCTTTGAGTATTCTCACAGCCTCCAGCCATTTGTGCTTCAGGGACTTCTGCACTGGAGGTGGCTTCTCTATGTTTAATATCCCTTAATGATTTTTTTTCCCCAATAACTTGCTTAGTCTCTCTTTCGAGACATGAACATTTAGCATTCACATCACACCCACGGCAACAGACAAAAAAGTACTTCTACAGATCAGTGTATCTCACCTCTTCAGATTTCTCCACTAGCTAAATTAATCAAAATCCACCAGCTATTAAAGGAATCCAGTTTAAGTGTGGATATCCACGTTGACGACAGGTGGGTAGTTCTCACATCTGTCCACTTCAAAGCAGATCCTGCAAGATGTTGGCATTTGCAGCTTTACACCAAGTTACAGTGATGGGCTGCAGCAACATTGTTCCCAATTTAATGTTATTTTAAAAATTTCGATTATATTCACAGTGGCAGGTTTTGCTTTTTTATAGTCTAGTTATTTACAGTCATTTTGTTTAAATCATTTCATTTACATAGTTACTACACTTGTGCAAATGCAGCTCGTGAAATCTAGCTACCGCACATTCTCAGTGCTGTGAGGCAAACGTACCTTTTGCTCCCAACCTCTGTTTTATGTGTCGCTCCAAAAAGCAGTTGCAAACTAAGGACTGTGAAAGTGGATATTAAGGAAACGTTATTTAGCTGAAGTGGTAAAATATTTAGTAATTTCCTTCACAGTGTCTCAATGAAGCTTCTTTTCTGTTATAAATGAGATTATCTGTTCTAGATATTGGTATTTTATACAGTTGAAGGCTATACTTTAGGATGTTGACTGGTAAATGAACTTTGCTATCAGTACCCCAATAACAAACTAGAACTGCCAGAGAGAGCGAAAATATGCGCTACCGGAAAGCTAAAACTTGAATGACCCATGCAATAGATTACTTAATAAGACAGTCTGGAATGCAAAGGACACTGTAACTGCAGCATTTCCCTCTCCATGTGTATCCTTCAAAAATATTTTCTCAAGCGCAGTGCAGACATCCGAAGTGAAGCAATAAGAGTGGTCAGGTGGGGGGAAGGGAAGGAAAGCAAAAATTAACTTCATTTCTGAGCAGCTTTGTAATTTTGACAAAACACCTATTTGGCAATAACATCAGATCCTATATAAACCAAAACAATGAAACATCCAAGAACTGATCAAAAGAGGTGCTGTAATAAGCAGAGAATTTATTAGGCACTGCTTGTAATAAGCTGTATGCTCTGGTTTTAAATTTACAGTATTTCTCAATTTGATGTTTTACTTCCCTTAGCTGGTTAAGGCAGAAGGTGGCAATGACAAGCTTGCATTCGATTAGAAAAATCATCTCAGTAGACTGACTACAACTGTGCATACATATTCCTGTAACAGACAACCAAGGCATGCTAAAAGACAACTGCTCTACTTGATAGACACGCTAAGAATTTTCTCATCCTCCCTACCTAACACAGAGATATTAAAATATCTTCCAGTATTTATAGGCACAATACCAGAATGGACAGTTTTCTTCAGTTCTTCTGACTCAGGGATACCTTTTTAAGAATAATTGTACTTATTTATTAAGGCAAACCATTGTTCTACTGGGATGTTTCAGGAGGGTAAACTATACATATAATACGGAAGTATTTGTTCTTCATTTAAATATTTCTGCAATCTTAGACGATAATTTTGAATCTGTGGAATTTAGCCATGTGTAGGCATACGAGTGTAATAACATGTTTTGAAAACATCCAATGGTCCGTGAAGGTCATCATGGTCTGTAGTGAATCTCCATCAGCTTCGAAGTGGAAATTGTGGTCATTTCTTCACTCTAAAGATCTATTCAATTAATCACAAAACAGTGACAAACATAACAGCATGAAATGATACTAAGAACAGCCATTCTGTGCCTGATCAGGCTATCCACCTGAACAAACCCAGCTTTGGCAGTGGCTAATAGTGACTGCCAAAGAACATAAAAACAAGGCTACTCCAAGGATATCCTTTCCCAGCTGTCAGCAGCCTTTAGCTCAGGGATTTTTCTAAACAGGATACTATTTTATGTTCAGTGAAAGCTTTTATTGTATGCATTTCTTGTGTTGAAATTGAGCAAGTGTATAGTTAGTTTAGGTAGCAAAATAGTTGCCAAAGAATTTCAAAATCTGTTACGTGAAAATGAACTCGTTTATTTTTAAGCTGCATCCTCATGAGTTTGTTGATCTGCCCCTGTATGAACAGTGAATAATTACACAGTATTCTCTGCACCACTTGTGATGTTAAAGGCCACTCCTGTAGACTGAACAGCTAATTCCACCCTACAGGTTTGCCCTCAGACAAAAGATACTTATGTCTAAGTATGCTGTTACATGTCTCTATGACTTGGTAGGAGACCTTTTTGAAAGCTCTGTAAATCCAAATGGACTACTCGAATCACCTTGTCCCCATATTCACCAACACCTCTGAAGAACACAAAAGTGAATGAAGTCTAAAATAGTATGACTTATCGTTTTCGTATCATAGCTGTTCACAGCAGTATTTACAGAGACTTTTTTTTTTTTTGCGGGGGGAAAAACCCCCCAGTAAACAAAAACCCAAAACCTGTTACTCAGGTATAGAGAGTTTCAAGCAAAATGCTTAAGCCACAGATAACATTTACGAAGTTTCAAATTTGAATTCCTTCAGGACTCTCACAAGACTACTGTCTGACCTTTGTATTTATTCTCATCAACTTGTCCAAAAAGGTTTTCATTCACATTTTCTCTGCAGGAAGGATTCAAGACAGGGACCTTTCTACCTTCCCTCATGATGAATGTGGATGTGAAGAATCAGTATTTTAAATCCAAATGAAATCCACATTTTAATAGCATTTCAAAATAATGTGCCTTTCTTTTCTATTAAGTTGCTGTAGGCACATTTATTTCAGCAGTCTTGTGATGTTGGTGATATACTCCAGCAGCTATCAAGTATACCAATTAAAAATAAATCCCTCTGAGGATGTAGGAATAAGAACAAGGACTTATCAAAGCAAGCTGTCTTACCAGACGTACCATAACTTACTATACAACCATCTAAATATTTTTGGTTTTTTTCAGGTTATATCAGGTTTATTTGCACTTTTTTTCTTTTTGGAATAACAAAATATGTTTGTATGCCCAGTAACCAATATAAGGTCAGATAACTGTATCTCTGGCAAAACCAAACTACACACGTTCCTGGTGTGAAATTACAAGCAGAAGCTAAAATTAGTCCAAATTGGATTCTTCTTTTCTACCATGACAAAACTTTGCAGATAAGGGTAATTAAGTTTTAGATTTCATAGTATCACTTAATAATCTGAATTGTTTTAAATTATCCATCAAACTGCAGTTAAGGAATATACTGCCAGAAGTCTGAAACTGTGCTTTCAGTTTCCTGACAGTCTTTAGGTTACATTACAACATCATGCTTTTGAGAGTTGCAGGGCCTTTGTTATAACACCCAAATTTTCGTTTTTTGTTGGAATTATGAATGCTGACAATCTTCAAAATAACCTGATATCCTGCAAATGTCATTTTATCACAACAGAACTATGCAAAATATATCCCAGTATTTGCAGGTATGCACCCACGTTTTGTAGGGAGTCCTATACTGCAAAGTAGATAGTGTTATCTGTAGTCAGCAACAGAATGGGGAACATTTATTCCCAGCATTTCAATTTGGCTTAGGTAAAAGAAATGCCATAAAATGTAACATTTATGACATTCTGAGCATTGAGAAGACAGCTAAACAGGGCTGGTTTGTGTTTTGTTTTTCGGTGGCTTATGACTGAATTGATGTAAGCGGGCATACAGTTAACAGAATAGGATTCATTGCAAAGAATTTGTCAAAAAAAGTATCAGGAAGGGGGAAATGCAAATGTGGGGTAAAATAAAAAAAAGGGGGTTTATCAGTAAAGTTAAAGTTTCACCAAAACATTGTTGGTTTTAAACCAGAGTGGCCAACCTTTCCAAACTCATGTACAAAAATTTTCGTGGAGGGACATTAAAAAAAAAAGAAAAAAAAAAGATCTGTGCCACACACCTTGTAGAACTGATGGGAGCAAAACTAGTAGCATATGGGAGGACAAAGATTATGATGTTGCTTCTTTCTTATAGGAAGGAACTTTCACCCGGACTTGACAGAAATAATCCAAATCTGAAGTTCTGGAGGCAGAACCCTGCTACTGGACAAAGTCCTTTCCCAGTTCTGGCAAATTAGATATGACATTGTGACCTGTAGCTGGCTGAGACAGCAATGACAGCTGATAAGCCTTTTTCAGAAAACTGGTGATACTGTGGACTAATTTGCTAGAACTGCGAAAGGACTTTGTCCATTAGCAGAGCTGTGCCTCCAGAACTTCACACAATGTATCCACACAAGTCCAACTGCAAACTACTTCAGATCAGCCCGTTGCTTATTTGCATTAAGACTTTTCACAACAATGGAAGCTGCAAAACTGTAAAGAAAGCCTCTCTTTACCTACACAGCTCAATGAAAGAATGTAAATATAACTTCTATGTAATGCTCCTCTGCAATGCTGGCATGCAACTGTCTTGTAATTCTTTAATACTCTCTTGGTTGTTATTGCCATGTAAGGCAGCAAGATACCTCAGTTGCAAGCAAATCGCACTAGGTAAAGAACATGTTCTATTTGGGGGCTTTAAACTTTTTCTTCTCCCACTAATGATTTTGATACTTCCAGAGGTTTGAAATATCACTGCCACAAAAAGCTTCGATTAGTTAGATGCAGCACAGCTACACCTATCACCAAGACGAATCTCTAATCTCATTCAGCATTTGTATTAGCCTTGAGCCCTCAAAAGCTCTTTACATTTCCATTTTCAGATCAATGGTTGAGGACACTAAAAAAACTAATTATGGTAGTTTACCTGTTATGCCTTTTGTTTTCACATATTCTGGATCTGGGAGCAATTTTACCTGTCATAACACACTGCAGAGCAGGTAGAAGCTGGAGTTCACCAATGAAACATTCACTTCTGAAGGTACTTAATTGAAGTCAGTCAGATCATCTTGTACAATTTCAGTTCCAGCCTAGTGCTGCAGTATTCTGCCAAGTTAATGGAAAGCGTAATGAAGTTTAGTATCTAGCAGATTTTTTGATCTCTAAAATATATTCCTGTTGGCATTGGTCATCTGCAAGGTCTTGCGCTCAACTTCACTTCTAGGGTTTGAAGACTATAACGATGACAATGAACTGTCTTCTACTGTCAGCATGCTCATTCCTAAGAAGCCATCCAACAGGAGGGAAAAAAAAACAAACCCCAAGTCCTAAGAGAGTGATCGCAGGAAAAGAAGGTCTGGGCTCAAACACAACTTAAAGACTTCAAGGTGGGGCACACAATACAGAATCATAATGCACATATGCATTTGAAAAAAAAAAAAAAGCTTTCTTCCTTGTGAAGGAGACTTAACGAATTCTCCTTTGAATGTTTCCACTGTCTTAGAATGAAAAGAAACTGTGCTCTACGTGAAACTGATCCTAGTCATGAGAATGCAGCAATTTCATATATTAAGTGTCCAAGGATAATGTTAGGTGTCTAACATTTAACAGTTATTTCCCTGGACTATGTAATTTCAAAAACCAAGCTGTACACCTGCTGCATTAGATATTCAAGCACTTTTCAATTTTAATGTTGACAATCTTATAAAGCTTGAAGACCATTAAATTCAGAACTTGCTGCTCGTTACTTGTAAAAGACAGAAGAAAAAAACCTCAGTGAATGGCTTTTCTTATTACTAACTCCTTAGTAAGATCAGTGTGTTAAGCTTAGCCAAAAAAAAGAAAAAAAAAAAAAAAGAGGAGATGCAGTAGATTCTGGAGTGTTAAGATTCCAGTTTGGTGCGCTTTGGCATTCCTGGAGGACTTCAGGCTGCACTGCACAACACAGTGTTCAAAATTCAATAGAAAGATGAATTGGAGAACAGTTGTCTGTGATAGGAAAATAGCAACATCAGCCAACTGGTAGATTATAGTGAAACTGGGTCAAAACCAATGCTTTAAACAAGTGTTAGCCAGTTTATAGGGCAGCTGGTTAAAACTGCAACAAGAATATAATCAGATCTGGGCAACACAAGGTAGTTTTTTATGCCTTCTTTTAGCTAGATAACAGTGCATAGCACTTACACCATTCTTTAGATCTATGTGGAGAGAACTGTCTCAACTGTTTCTTTTGTGACAGTGGGGATAAAACTCTCAGTTGGATATGAAAAAGGTGTACCCTCCCCCATTTTGTAATAGATTTCACTGTCCATGCGTTGATATCTCATTGTTAAGTAAAAGTTAAAGTGAATAAATCAAAAGCTGTAGATATGTAACCAAGCATTCTAAACACAATATTGTGCATTACTAAAATTAATGACAATGTCATGTAAGACAAACTGAGTCAGGGCTATATACTCAATGTTAAGGCTGAGATGCTGTCACCACATCTTGTCAGTCAACCTCAATGCACACAAACATGTAACTAGCAATAAAGAAACAGAACTATAATTATATAATTAGTATATGCTGATGCTGTGTGAGGCACCCGACATTCTTCTGACTTAATTTGTGAATATTTAACTGACTTAGTTTCACTTTCAAAGAACATCACAGAGAAACAATTACAATCTCAATCTTTTGGACTAAACCTTCCCCATACCCAGCGCAAAACCCAGTACTTTCTGTTCCAATCATGAACGCTTCTGGCACAATGACAATATTAATTTGCACAGAAAGGAGGTTATATAATATACATTTACAGAGAATAGTTTAAGTTATACTCAAATGTATTAAGTTTTATATATCATACTTTGCTCTTAATTTAAGAAACTTCTCTTGTATAGAAAAAGAAAAAAACCCAGTTTCTATTGAGAGAATTTGTACATGCAAGGCTGATAATTTTAAACAAGACAGTGACTGTAAAATTACCATCTAAGATAAACCATAATCTTTCAAGTTGCTGTTGATTTCAAACATTCTTTTTGAGAAATTCCTACTACAGCCATTTTTTAGAAGTATGAACGCTCCAAATCTCCTCTATTTATAGGGAAGATTGCAACAGGTTCAGCTGAAGACATCAAAAACATTTTAAATAGACATCACAAGATGCATTTGTAGTTTAAAGGTCAAATTTATTATGAGATTAAGAGATGTATTATACATGGACTATAAATATTGCACAGCTGACTTTATTCACAGTCAGACAACCAATGCCAGCCTATTTTGTAGACACTCTTGTTCTTTTGTTCCAAGAAAAGTTGGCACCGTAAGACTTGGATTTAGGTTTTGGAATCTTCTTCTCTTCAACATCATAGCTCCAGCCTGGAGGTTACAGGGAGAATGGTGGGGGGAGACAGGAAACAAAGAGAATTCTAAATATTCTCAGCATACAATGTAGAACAAATGCAACTTAAACCTTTACACTTTAATATCTTTTTCCCCACGTAGGCATCCACTAATTTATTCCATTGTAGCTGGCAGCAGAGAATACTGAAATGCCATACATGTGACGTATGCCCATTCTCTCAGTTGATAAGACTTCATCATACTACGTATCTCCATTTTCTTTGCTCCTGCAAAAAACTTGACAGCTACCAGTGAAAAGCTCAACAGAGAATACTGACTGTCCTGCAAGTTTGTGGCTCCACAACTCAACAGCATCACAGAAGCACTAAGGCTCTGTGTATGCTGGGACAGGAAATTAAAATAAAGATAAGGAAACACGGAAGAAACCAGCACACAGAACATCAATCCCAAAGGCTGGGAGAGAATGGAGACCTTAGAAAGCTGGAGAAGATGGGTGGGAGGACCAGAGAAAGCAAGAGCAAAGATAAAACTTCAGCATCAGAAACGAGTTTAATACTTAACATTTTTATAAGAGCATAAAAAATCAGGAGTAAAAGAAAAGGGAATGAAGTGATAGAAGACAAGTAAATTATGTGATAGTTAAGCAAGAGAAATGCTAAAAAATGTCAGAAAAGAGGAGGTGGAGATATTAGTGTTTATGTAAATCAAAATGCAAATTGGTTGCAGCCTCCAGGTGCCTGGAAAGTTGCCAGGGCAGCACTCAGTATTCCAAAGTTTGGTCTCTTTAGCTGCAACATTTCACTTGAACTTGAGATACTTAAGTTGAAGCTAGAAGTGGTTAAGTACACAGTTTTAACAGATACTAGTAACATGATACTTTTCTTCCTTAGTTTTCAAACAAAAACTTCGTAAGTCCTAAAATGTTTAACATATATCCAAATTTTTACATTTAAGATGGTCACAGAAAACACTCAAGATACATCTACACATCAAAACATGGTTCATAAGATACACAAATTGTCATGTCACTGTGCCTTAATTTTGTATATTAACAAATGTCACACAAATATTATTGTCATTTTTATTAGGCTAAACTAATCTTAATTTCCAAGTTAGCTATCCTCTGTAAGAAATACTGGAATAGAGGTTTTAAAAACATACTCCTTCCATCTGTAAGAGCACTGGCTTTTGCATCCTGTTCTGAAAAAAAATATAAGCTTGAGTAAGCAGCCAGAACTAGATCCAGACACAGGCTTTGGTATTGTAACATCCAGCATTGTAACACCTAACTCTGAAGCACTTGGCTGCTGGAGTGGAATCTACAGCCCCGTTATTGCTTCATCTTTTTATACACTAGATAGAGAGGAGCTGAGTGCCTCCAAAAGAGATTCGCAACTACCAGCACAATGCCTTGGGCTGCCACAGCTACCCAAAATCCACAAAGTTAGTTATATCTAACTTTGGATTTCAAGGAACCACTATATGTGATAAGGTTTCACGCTCTGGAACAGTCTCCTTGAGGCACGCACCTTCAGTTGTCCATGACAGAGAGCAGAGATCACTTTTACAAAAACACTACAATGCTGCGCAAAGTCATTCTTGCCCAGAACCCTGCCATACAAGCCAAGTGGATACAAAGCAGATTTCATTGCCTCTGGAAGAACACTCTCATCACCTGACTAAAGGTTATTGTGGAGTGGAAAAACTCTTCATCTTTGTTACAAAAGCTGTATGTTTTTAAATAACTCTCTCGGTGATGTTGGACAGGACAAAAAAGAAATTAGGTTGATGGACTAAACTTTGAATTTCATCCCATTACAAGTGTCTCCTCCTTGCCTTGACTTCAGACCATCCTCAGCTGGACAGAGATCTCCCCCATTACTGTATTCAGTGCAGTTATTCCTACATCAGAAAACACATCAGATGGGGCAGGCAGAAAGATAGCTTGTCTCAAGTTCCTGAAGTTCTAAGGTGATAAAGAATTCTTAGGTTTCCCAATTGTATCAAAATACCTGCAATATCTAGGATTTGCAGAAGTCAAACCTGAGGTTCTTAACAATACAGTTTTTTTGGGTATACAACACAAGCCATGTAACAACTTTCCTCAATTTGGTCTGACCAAGAAACTTTACTATCTATTTACCCCAGACTAAACATAGTTGAAAGCTGTAGACCACACGGAAGACTTCTGAAGAGGCTTACACTCCATGTGCCTTATTCCTGGCTTTAACTCAGCGCAATCAATCTTCCTCACATCCAGGAGTCCTAAACATCAAGACTAGCTCTTTAAGGAAAATCAAACTGATTTTTCCAGAAATGTAGCAAAAAATTCATAGCAACACATAAAAGGACTGCTGAAAAGGCTGAGAATATGGATACTGCTTGCAGTGCCATAATTCTGTGAGACAATACAAGCCTAAATAAATAAATGACTTTACAGACACAGTCCTTCCGATACATCATCAACATTCAAAATATTAAATAATGATACTGGATTTTTTACTATCTTTTTCTGAAATATGAACAATCATCAAGTGTAAGGATTTAGACTTTAGTATGGTACTTGGGAAGAGTTAGGTACAACTTCCTCAATCTACAACTTCCTCAAGGGGAGCAGCGGACTAGAGCTGCTGATCTCTTCTCTCTGGTCATCAGTGACAGGACAAGAGGAAATGGAATGAAGCTGCATCAGAGGCAGTTCAGACTGGGCATTAGGACAAGGTTCTTCACCGAGAGGGTGGTTGGTCACTGGAACAGGCTCCCTGGGAGCAGTGGTCATGGCACCAAGCCTGTCAGACTTCAGGGAGCGTCCGGACAATGCTCTTCGTCATACGGTTTAGTTTTAGGTAGTCCTGCGAGAAACAGGGAGTTGGACTCAATGATCCTCCTGGGTCCCTTCCAACTTGAGATATTCTGTGATTCTATGATAAATCCATTCTGCAACATGACCAAAACTGAAGTCCAAAATGCTTACTTGGTAGTCACTTAATTTTAGTTTTTCTAATTATCAAACATTCACAAGGGTTCTGATAGTATTTCCTAACTACAATTCAGACGTTCATGTCAAGCCTTCAGCTAAAAATCCCACTGCCGTGTAGCTGGGACCCCCAGACCGGGACACTCATAAAGAATTAATTGCAAAAGCATTGCAACAGTAATGCTCAGAGGCTGAAACACTTTTCTAGAAAGTGGAAGGCCTAGATTCAACGTCTACAGCACCCTTGGAAATATTCTCCCTACCCATTTACCTCCTCCACAAGTACAGCGCTAATGGTTTACCAATTTCGTGGAACACAGGGAAGGCACTTTATCCTGTACTACTTCTGTTGTTAATACTTTGAGATCAAGATTGCCCATAGAAAGCTGAATCACTCATACTCAATACGTACAATACATACCGTTTTTTTCAGCAAAGGCAATGGCATCTTCTTTAGTTGAAAAAGTAAGAACCATGTTGGATAAAGGATCAGCCCTGTAAGAAATCAGATGACAAATTTTAAGGACATCTGAAATATAAAACAATTATATCTCTATCTCAGATGCTAACCAAATGCTGTATTACACAACTTTTTGTAGCACAACACCTCACAAGTCATTCAAAATCTCTATTTTTTCTTATTTACAGGTTTAACACCTACTTTCTGCAGAGTATTGTTTCACTCTTCAGTCTGTTAAAACTTCCCTCCCAACTCCTTCCAGAACTTAACATTTTAAGTTTTCTATTAGACAAATATGTCTAACCACCTGCTGAGGTTATAAAAAGTTATCTGCCTCAATATTTTTGATTTTTAAAGCTCTTTTTGCAAGATCAGGAGGCTTAATGTTATTTTGGACATTTCAAGGAGACCAGGAGTCTGCAAAGCAGCTAGGAGACGAATAATCTTATATAGAAAAGAGCAGCATATTGATAGAGAAGATTGTAAGAAACGTGAAACTATAAGAAAAAAACCTTAATATTTTCTAGTTTTTAGTAGTCTTTAGTACTGTAACTTGTATTTCTGCATGCATAGCGATCTAACGATGTAACTGTTACACTAATCCCTGTTTTCTCATTAAGGAATGTAGTGGAAGGACATGGGCACAAGCTATCACTTAGTTGTTAAGACAAAATAATTAGGTGAAACAAAAGTGGTCTTGGTTCTCAGCAAATAATTGGGATAACTGTGGGATAAAAGAGACTCCTAAATAATTCTACTCCAGACAGCTCGGCCTTGGGA
>Ga0065711_1027643_pt1 | contig 47207 bp, 32 predicted proteins | sample Hoacrofraction12_FD_59098 | JGI IMG/M metagenome (GOLD analysis project Ga0065711, IMG submission 59098) | Hoatzin crop microbial communities from Cojedes, Venezuela - Epithelial fraction 12 v2 (version 2) | ecosystem: Host-associated > Birds > Digestive system > Esophagus > Crop | place...
ATCTAGGTTGAAAATTAACCCTTCTCTATAATCCTGCATTATTATTGACCTAGACCTAGATCATGTCAAGACAGGGAGGAAAACATTGGGTGGGGAGGATAGCTCTTTTAGCTCTTTTATTGCACTCACACTGTGGATTAACTCCACAGTTACACATCCAAAAATCCAGAACTATTCAACAAATGAGCAACCAGAGAGTAGTTCAGCACTCAGGAGATATATTAGTATTTGAGTCAGGTACCAACAAGGCACAGATGGCATCTGTCTGAGGAACAAATCCAGTGACTGCGTTTCCTCATCTCTGGAAAATGAATTATTGTGGAGGGAGGTGGTACAGATAAAATGAGCAGAGGAAGGTAAACCAAGAATAGTTGTCCACCTTTTCTTCCAGTACTGGAACTGGGAAGCGGCCGCTGTAACTTGCAGGTGGCAACTCAGACCAGATGGAAAAGGAAAAATAATTTTTCACCCAAAGCCAGTTTAGTCTGAAGAGCTCCTCACCACAGGATGTTGTGAATGATCAAAGGTAACTGGAGAAAATAATGGAGAAAATAAATTTGTTTTGGTTACATTGGGAAGTTCCTCAGCCACACATCTGTGGCTTGGGAGAGTGTTCCAGCGAAGGATCACTATGAGTTTTATGGTGTGGCATTCCTTCATCAGCATTCACTGCTGGCCATGGCTGGAGACAGGATGCTGAGATGGACCACCCTTTGCATAGATACTGTCTACATCTATTTGCCTTAGAACTGACCGGTGGAAATGGCACTGTCATTTAACATAGCACTAATAGATAACAGGTTTGTGTCCACAGCCCTGCCAAAGTCCAGATATCTTAGCAGTTATTCTGACCGATACTAAAACTGCCAGGTCCAAGTTTTCGGCTCAGTAGTGAAGCTAGCAATGGATGTCTGGAGTCCAGCTCTCACGTGCTCCAAATTCACAGGTACAATGCACTCCCCACTGATAAGGGAATATCTGGGTTTCCAACAGTCGCTGTTCTTATACCGATTGTTAATCTGAGCAAAAACCCAGGACTGATTTTCATAAGTGCTGAGTACAGACAGCCCCTACTTAAGCCAAAAGGAGCTGTGAGCCTTTGGCATCCAAGAGAACAAGGCTGAACCATCAAAATCTCCTCTGCTCAGAAACTCTGTGGTACTACAGAGTCAACTGCCGGCAATTTGCTGTCTGGGTGCTGCTGGGGAGCAGGGCTGTGCACAGAGCACAAGTCTGGCCTGGGGTGGGGATGCTCCGGGAGCTGTCAGGACCATGCCATGTACTTCCAAGAGCGACAGCAACGCAAAGCTGGTAAAATCCAGTGAGCATCTTTTGGAAAAGGGGTTTCTTAGCAAAGGAGTGCTTGGTGAGTGTGGGAAGCTGCTTTGAGACCCTGCAGCCTCACATCTGGGGAAGGTGGTCTTCAAGGTGCAGCATGACAAAAGCCATTCCCCATCAGGAAGAAGGAAATTTGTTTCCCTTCCAATCTGTTTAGGGCTCGACTGGGCAAAGCATTAACCCCCACAACACAGATTTACCTCCAAGCCTCCTTCACACTTCTCCCAGAGAGGAGAGCTGACGGGTGTTTTGTAAAAATCTGCTCTTTCTGTATTTACTTCCTAACCCAAATGCCAGGAGACGGTCGACAGCTGGCTTAAATCTCTGCAGCTCAGGAGATCAGCCCTCCCCGCCCCCCTCTTTTTCTAATAAAAATTAATTTATTATGATCCAGAGTGTTGAAATTAATCTGCCTCCGGAGAGGCTGTGTCTGGTGAGTCCCAGTGAGGATGGAGGCAGAGGGCTCTGGAGGGCACATTAACAGTATAGTTGTGCTTAATGTTGTGTAGCCGCAACATCTGCTAATTTAATGCACGAGCAGCCAGCTGCCTCCGACAGCTCCTAACAAGAAGTGGGCAGTGGGGAGAGGAGGAGCAAGGGCAGGTGTGCAAGAGGGTGAAGGTGTGAAGAGCAATGGCTGCTCTCCAAGCTCCCCACTCCAGATCCCATGTAATGGCAGCCTTTACTGATGTGCCCATGATTAAATCCTTGAGGCATCACCCCAGCATGGACCTGCTTGCTGCTCCGGCAGTTGGCATCTCGGTGACATCGCAGCTCTGTAAGAGCAGTGGTGAAGGGGACGCTGGTGGATTGAAAGCCCTGTTTCACCCTCGTCTGATGGGACAAATGCAGCAAGGAGCGAAGCATGTGCTCTGCTTCGTCCAGCTGCCTGCAGAGCAAATAGAGCAAGGGATGGACATCAAGCCAAAACCACATGCAGATGGTGTAAGAGAAATCACACCTGTACCAAGCCAGGTTTGGTGTTATTCCCAAGCAGTTCATCTAAGCAGTGGCTTCTTGTGAGCTATTTTTCTTGTGAGCTATTTTTGCAGAAGTGATTCTTCTTCTGCCAAATGAAAGAAGCTTAAAGGGGAAAAAAAATCCCAACCCTCAGACAGCAAGAAAGGTTCTCCACTTATGGGATGATAATCAATGCAAAGTTGTTCTGTAGCATCATGAAAGCAACGTCATCATCTGGGACTCATGTGGCTTGCAGATCTCTGAGCTCAGTGAGCCTGCGTAAATAAATACGGAAATTCACTGGCTGCTCCAGGCTTCACTCCCTGGATGCCTGGGTGCACGTGGACCCCTACTCAGCACAGGCACCTGCAGGGACCTCAGAGGCTGCCCTGTGCAGGCTTCAGACTGTCGTGGACTGGGGGGTGGCTCAGAGGTTCGCACAGGACCTAGGAGAAAAGCAAGGTGAGCCTCCATCTGAAAACTTCAACATGTCAGCACTGCAATGATCAGGGAGGAGTATTTTGCCTGTTATTGCAGTGGCAGAAGGCTGCAAAATTCAGTTGCAGATCTTGCTGTGGGTGGAAGGAGAGGGAGAATGGAGGTTTTGAATCTTCCCATGAGGTGAGTTTCTCCAAGAGTGAGTCCAGCCTCTTTTCCTAATCACAGTGATAGCTGTGTCCATACCAGCTCTCCATCTTCTAAGAAGGGCGCAAGGCCTGACTCCATGCCTCCCATCACCAGATGATCCAGTACACACAGAGAGGTATCAGTCATTGGAGAAGAAGGCAAGGTTAGGTAGCAACTCTGATTTCCATGGGGAAATGGAGAAAGCCCTAGGGGTTTGAGAATGAAGAGCAAAGAAGCCATGGCATGCTCTCTGATACAAGATGGTGTCACACAGGCGACCTGGGACAGGTTACCTTGCATCAGCTGCTCTGCACAGCTGCCTGTGGACAGGCTCTTACCCTCAAAAAAGAGATGATAATTCAAAGCTGCTCATGATGAGGAGGAGTAATCAGGATTCACATCTAATATCTGCTGTAGGCAACAATTGACAGTAGCTCCACAGGGAGAGAGGGTGGGAGAAGCCAGTGCTCTGAGATCCCAACAGTTGGACTGCTCATACCCACATGGTGAACCCCTATAGGAGTAAGAGGTTCTTGGTCCTTAAAACAACTGGGACACCCCCGTGTCCTTTGGGCAGAACAATTTCAGGGCCCTGATAGACCCTGCCTCCAGGCGAACCAAGAGCAACACAGAGTGGGAAAAGATACTGTATTGGGCTAAAAGAATATGGTAAACCTCTTAGGGAAGGGAATGAAATGATTTTTCTCAAATAACCAACATAAGGATTTGAAAATGAACATCTCTTAGTATTAATTTAATTAAAGCAGCATGCTGTCGTTACTTATAAAGCTAGAAGAATCAGTCTGTTTAATGGGTTCTCAGCTAATCAAAAATTAATTAAGCGTTTAGTGGGGATTCCAAATCCCTGAATTGGATTTAAAGAAGCCTGTTTCCACACCTTTTTCAAGTGTTGCTTGTTTTACTATAACAGGAGACGTGTTTGATTGTGCAGACCTCCCATTATCCCTGGCTTGCAGGTGATCAGCCTTGAAATTCATTCTTGTTGGTTGATAGCTGCTCCGTTCCCCAAAATGACTGTGACAAAGCATCACTAAGACTCTGCCAGCCCTAAAAGAAGGCTCAGAGCTTTCCTTTGAGCATTGATGCCACGCATCTCCTTGCTGGTTCACAGGTGATAAAGAACGAACAGCCGAGCGGGGCTTTCCTTTGAGCATTGATGCCACGCATCTCCTTGCTGGTTCACAGGTGATAAAGAACGAACAGCCGAGCGGGGCTGAGAATGGGGAAATCTCCCCCTTGTTTCTGAGGTTTTTTGGTTATGTAGTGGGGAGTGGCAGTGCATTAAATGGGCTCCCTCCCTCCACATGTCTGCTTGCAAATGTCCTAATGCCTTTGCTTTTGGTAAGTCTTACCTATTGCATCCTTATTCCCTCTCTCAACCACTTTCTCTCCCCCCAACAAGACAACATCCACCACTGAGTGATGAAATCCCCTTGCCCACAGACAGCAGCTACCGTAGCCCAGTCCTGCACTGGATGAAGACGACTTTCAACATCTATGTGTCTCAGAAATATGCTTTACCCAGTCCCTTCTCTACCTGCCCCTGGCTCCCACCTCTCCCCCTGCCCACCACCCATGTAATCCTTTCCGTCTTAAGGCAGAAAACAACCCCAAGGAGCAGATCCATCTGAAAAATAGCCTGTCCATTGAAAAGATAAAAAATAAAATAAAATGTAATTTAACTCCTATCAGTTCTCCAACCCATTTCCCAGTGAGAACAGCAGGGAGGGCCGGCGACCCCCGGAAGGGAAGGCTGGTGCACAGGGAGATGTGGTGCTGCTTGAGCCAGCCGCCTGCAATCACTGCTCAACAACCCCTAGCCTGCAACTGGAGACAGCTTGATTTGCCTTTCACCTCTGGAGATCTTTTTTTCAGCTATTCAGCATGCTGACAATGTAAATAATATCAATAACAATAATAAAAAAATAATGCATCAAGTGTCATGCAGGATGCAAATTTTTCCTGCTTCTTTTTTTTGGATGGGGGCATGGAAACTTAATAATGCTCTACCTGAACCCCTTAAAGCACAACATCTTTGAAGTAGCAAACTGGCAAATACACTCAATCAATTATAAATGAAATAATCTTCTTAAAATATTAGAGATTTGGGTGCTAAGCAATACTGGAAGATTACGGAGAGAAAATCAGTTTTAGAGCTTCCTAAAGTGACAGAAAGAGAATAATCGGAAGAAATGGTGAGAAGTTTAAAACGATTATGTAGATTTGTGTCAGTGAAAATGTCCCAGCAATCCTTAGCCGATCTCTCGTACGCTGGAAATAGATTACGTTCAATCCTTTCTTAAAGGGGCAGGTTTCTTTCAAGTGTGGGGGTGGTTTAATTTTTACTTTTTTTTTTATTTTTCTAAGCACCTTTACATTATTTTTAACCTCCATGTGAGGCTGGGCCTGAGGGCATGTCTGTGTTTCTTTGCCTTGTTTTACCAGAGGTGCACACCCTGGAGCAGGGTTTGGGGTACCTTGATGGGCACGGTGAGCCCTGTCTCCACCTCACAGCGTGACACCCCACACAGAGCAGCCACCAACGGGAGAGAGATATCGAGCCAGAGATACCCACAGAGCCCAAGACACCTGCTTGCGCTAGGCAGATACAGAGAGATTTTCTCAAAACCGGTTGGTTTCCCCCACTGGAAAACACCTCTGAAATCAAGATTACATCCATCTTTACATGGAACATATGTTTTTTGGGTGACCCTGGAAAAACTGAGGTGCCTAAGTTAGAGCAAGACTCATTCCCTGTCTTCCTGTGGCACAAGCAACACAAGAAGGGGACAACAGAAACCCAGGAAGGGAACAGGAGGACACAAGGGGCAATTTGACCCTGGTTTTGAGACAAGCAGGTTGTGGAGAGTCTGTACTGCCTTTCCTTTTGTTGGTGTGGCAATTAAGATCCTGTCTGAGCTGTTACTGGCTCTGCATTTCACTTTATAGCCTCAGTGCAGATTTCTGGAAAGATTTGGAGCTTACCCTTCACACACACATATGCTTTTTAACACAGCCTCCAGATATATCCCCAGCACAAAGGACTACACGATCTAGAAAAGAGCTGTTCTGTACAATCACCTGCTTTGGTTTCATGGCACCACTTGGGTTTGAGATACAAGCCCAGGAGACCTCACCCTCCCAGGTGTGATGGTCTCCTGGATGCAGGCAGGAAAGTCCTTGAGCTAAGAGAGGAGGGCGGGAGCCCTTCAACCCCCCAGGACCTCAGTGCTGGGGTTTGCAGTCAGAAGAAACAGAATCATTCAGAGGAAGAAACTGAAATAGGAAAAAGGCATGTCAACATCCAGGCTGCTTTTAAAGATGGTGCAATTAAACTGAGGAACTGGTGAGAGCTATTGTTAATTGATAGCAAATGAGAGCAGGCTGTCTCCAGGGAGAAGCAGGTAATGTAGGTAATCTTCAGAGAGGATTTGCCTAAAGAAATGGAGGTTTGGGAATGGATATTTCTGGAGGGAGGCAGGGTGGAAGAGGAAGATGAAATCTGGTTTGTTAACAGCCAGTAAGGAGAGGTGGAGCCACCAAAAATCAGCCAGGCTTTCTAAGAAGATGTTGCTGCCTTCACCTAGGACCCACACATCAGTTCACCTCTGGAGTAATGGATATTTTTAGTAGGGGACAAAGCTTTCTTTTCTAAGTCAGATAATTTCAATTAAAAAAAAAAATCATCTTTTTGACAGTGTGTTTTTTCACTTAAACAAGAAAAATCTTTATTCTCTTGTTTGGGCTTTTTTTCCCTCAACTGCTTATTTCTTTCCCGACATTTTTGCCCTTACTTCTTCCTTTTCTGAGAGGCAAAGTGAAAAAACAAAGACAGAAGAAAAAATTCCCATGTGAAAACATTTCCTAGAGGTGTTTGCAAAAGATAGAAATGAAAAGCTTTCCTAAAAATTCTTGTAAAAAATACAAGTAGGCACAAAACATGATTTTTTTAAAGGTCCTATTTTTCAGCATCTCTGAGCACTGAAGGTGTTTTTCTTTGGATTTGGAGTAATTTGGGGTTCATTCCAAGTTATGGCCAGCCCCCTGGATGCACATCGCTGCTGTGGTCTCAGCATCTACAGCAGCTTCCCCAGAACAACTTTGTCTGATCCCAGCTCTCCTCAGGGAATCAGTCGGAAAAAACCGCCCTTACCTGTCGCTGCTGGAGAGGGTAGGCAGAATTAGCTAATGTTTGTAAAGCTCTTAGCAGATGACAGTGCTGTTGTGTGGTACTACTCCTATATTATAGCTGGATGCTGCTTGATAGTCAGGCATGGAATCAATTTTTGAATAGTGGATATTAAAAACGTCAACTATGACACCCAGCCATAATGCCTGCCGTGTGCTGAGTGCCTATATATTGTTTCACACACTTAATATACAGTGGAGGCACTGTAATTACTCTTTGCTAATCCCCACACTTTATAATCTGCCTGTATGTATGAAACCTGGCTGCCTCTTCCCACCTCTCTGCAAAGATTTCAGAGCACAAGCTGCACCTAGCTGTCACTGCACTAAGACACTACTATTTTTTTTTCCCAAAATGTTGTGAATTGCCAAGCATAGATTTACTAATTGCATTTATCTGGATCCCTAGACCTGCTCTCAACCTGCATCTATTACCAGCAGTCACTTAGCATCAGCGAGATGGAACAAGTTGTCTATCCGGAGAGCGAAACGCAGAGCTTTCTTTGCAGAGGCCCTCAAACAAATTCTGTCAGAAATGATTCACAAAGGAAATATGTTTATTTGCAGAATAAGTTGTGGTAAATGTGGGCACAGAGGCCTCATTCTCACGTAGAATTAGCCATCTGAAAACTGAACATGGAGTCTAAACTAATCTAGGCAAGTTGTCTCAACTTTGTAGCTACTTGGGCTTTGAGCCACCTTCTGTTGTCAGTTTTTCCTGTCAGTTTAGGGAGATGCACCCTGTTTCTGCTAGACCCATCCGACGATATACAGAAGGGGTAGGTGAAGTCGCGACAGGAACGCTGAGTAGCTGGGAAGTAACCACATATGTTCCAAGGCTGGGAGAGAAGAACCTTCTCACCAACAGAAATAGTTTGAAACCGTCCTTCCACATAGAGCAGAGGGGCCTGAAACAGCAAAACTAAGCTTCAGGTAGAGCTTGATGGGATGATGGGAGGTATAACAGAACAATTTAGATGGGTAGGGACTTGTCCAGCCTCTAGCACAGCCTCCTATTCTGAACAGGGCCAACTTTGAGGTTAGATCCCACTTCAGTATTATATCAGGTTGCCCAGAACCTTGTCCGGCTGAGCTTTGATGGGATGGAGCTCCAAGGATGGAGATCCCACAGCCTCTCTGGACCCTTTTACAGTGTTGACAACAGACTGCACAACGTGGTGCTCGCACACAAGGAAAGATGCCCAAGAAGCCAGGAGGTCCCAGCCTGTACCTCTGCAGGGCTGCTTCTCCTTTGGAAGCCCAAACCACTGGATGTGGGAGAAGGTGGACAGAGAAGGAGCACGGCTATTCAGAAACTCTTCGTTGCCAGCTGATGACCCCTTCACTGGTGTATGTGGACTTCCTAGAGCAAGCCTGCGCTGGCCTCAAAGAATGAGGCAACCGGAGATGGGCATCTTTTGCTGGATTGTTGGATAGACCTTGGATAGCATGGATGGCAGGGCTGGCAGTGGAGGGGGAGGGGAGAAAATACCAGCCTCCATCCGTTTCTGTCCATGACACCCCCACTCTGCTGCAGGAAAGGGGTTGTGCATCTGCCACCCCTTCAGAAATGTCCCCGTCTCTCCTCCCAGTCCTCCTCCATCTCATTGCCTCCAGGCAGTGGCACAGGCTGCAGAGGGATTGCTATTAGGGAATAGAACTTTATTAATTAGATCCAGGCCCAGTTTCCTCACAGGAGAAGGAAATCACCTGTGCTTGAGCTGAGTGAGAAAATCCTCTTTTCTGCTCTTATTGCACACTTCATCTCCTTCCCCACTCATGGATTTTGTGCTGTGCCAGGACCACGGTGTCGACAGATACTGTCTCCCAGCTGGAGCTGGGTCATCATGACAGCCCTGCCCACTGCACGGGACACCACACAAGGGAAAATGCTCCCAGAACCAGATTTAAGAGCAGCAGTAACAAAACGGACTTTCTGCCAGCAAGGCAGAAGAAGGAGAACTTTGCTAGGATGGTGGCTGGATTTTACCCCTTAAGCTCCATCTCAGACAACTCCCCACTCCTCATGTATGAGGACTCACATGAGGTCAGACAAGCCACCACAGATCAGGCAGAGCCACAACGCTGATGACCCGAGGGCTCGAATATAAAAGAAAGGGGTCCTGAGTTAGGCTTTGTTCACTGTCACCCTAGATATAAAACCCCAGCTGGCTTTAGAAAACAATCTGTGGTTGTCATGTATGGAAACACCGTAGAGGTAACACCTCCATCTCAAAGCAGGTGTTTACTTACACATCATAGAGGTAAACTGAGGCATGCAGCAGTGGAGAAAGAACCATAAGTTGGACCTGAAGCCTGAAGGCTTCATCTTCAAAATGCCCCCTTTCCTTTTTGTGGAATTGCTTGGATTTTTGCGTCTGATCTGTTAGGGGTGACCCAGGTATGTACAGGGGCCCCTGGATGCTTTGTGCTGATGCACAGCACAAAGTCAGTCCCTGCCTAAGCATCCTCAATTTCCCAGCCATACTGATGGAGCAGGGGTCAGAGAATAGAGAAACCTCATTTTTGCAAGAAAGTCAGTTTAAAAAGAAAAATCACATTTACAAGCCTATGCAAAATGTGTCGCTTCTGCACATGGTCTGCTCTCTGTGTTCAGCCTCTGCCTGCTGGAAGTCGCTTATGGGGTTAGCCCAGGGCTGCAGCAGACTAACCCACTAGGTCTCAGTTCACAGCATCTAAGGATACATCTTGCTTTATTTTTAAGCCTAGGGAGGGCTGGGGAAGCAGGCTGACACCCACCCACTCGAGATTAACAATATCAGCGCCGTCGCTCCCTGCACACAAGTGGCACAGCTGCTGCCCGCCGTGCCGGGAGCCGGCCAGGACCTGCATGAAGCCGCTGCTCACAGATCCGGCATCGCGCCCCAGAGCTCTGTGAACCGAGCAAGACAGGCAGCACGCCAGCCTGAAACGGCTCTGAGCCCAAAACTCGATTATTGCTTAACTTTCCTGCCAAGCCTCCAGGTCCCGCTGTGCTAAATCATTCCCCATCGATCGGTTCCCATTATAAAGCTCCTGTCTCCCCCACGAGCGTGCGACTCCATACGACTCGACTTCCAGCGCAATTGAGCTCGGACCCTAAAAATCAATACTGCAGCAACCCAAGGATCAGAGGCCAATGAGGTCTTTAACAAACGTGTCTGGTGCTCTTGACTTGAGTAGGCTTCAGCCTACTTTGGGGTCCTTTCTGATCCATCATGGGTTTGTTCAAGTTGTCATAAAGCAAATTTGCAGTCATTGATCCAGGCAGAATGAAGTTGTGAATATCAGATGGGGGAAGGAGGGGGGAGAATAACCCTAGAGAAAGAGTTTTAATAGCTTATAGGCAACACATGTCTGAGCCAGAGGAAAGCAAATTAAGAAAATGCAAACAAAATAAGGTTTTTCTATTTTTTTCAGCCTTTCTTCCCTCTGGAGAAGGAAGCTGTCTTGGGTCTTACGAAAAACAAAAGGAAACAACACTATTAACTATAATATAGGGCTGTTTTTTTCCTAATGGATGGGGGCTATAGCTACATTTACCTGAGATATTAACCATAGACCATGTTATATAGAGATAACTTATAAATATGTAGAAAATAACAGGCCAGATCCTTTTCTGCCATGAAACCACGTGTCTACTGAAGCCAGTTCAGCTCCTGCCAGCAGACAGGACCCAGGGAAACTCATTTCAGACCGAAATAACTGACTAGGGAGGAAAGTTGCTTTCATAAAGTGTGATCCTGATGACAAATGACCCAACCACCTGCAAAATGTATTAATGAGGCTTCGCTATGCAACAAATTGCACAAAAGCCAATTGAATTTAATATAAGGGTCATTCATCTCCCTGGCTTTTTGTTACTTTTAATGCAGCTTCAAATCTTTTCAAAACTCATTAAATGAAATGTAATCAAATTTCACATTTCTGTACCTTTTCTTTTAAGTCCAAATCCGGACCCTAGATCCAAACAGTCCCAGCTCTGCTTTCAGAGCCAGCATCCATCCTCTACAAGGATAAAGCTGTTCCAGGGTCTGAAGATCACTTAGAAATGGGGATCCAGACGGGGATTTCTTGTGCGGGAGATGTCCATTCCACTTTCACATTATCCAAAACATTGGCATATTCAGAGCAAATATGAGATGCTCACTGAGCTTTTAGTGGCAGGTCTGGAAAAGGAGAAGCAGCAGCCAACAAACCTGAAACCCTCCTGAGCTCTGCTCCCACAGGCCCTGCCTTTTCCCCACTACATTTCCCTAGACATTTTTCAACTGGCTTGTTGTGATATTCAGGATAGGTCCCAGTTACATCCCCTGCTGGGATGTAATAAGTTTGGTGCCTGCCGTGCCAAGCTGGTGGACTCCCGACATCCATCACTCTCATGGTGATGCTGCAGCAGCAAAGCTTAGCCAGGCAGCACCCTGGGCTTCTTGTCCTCTCCCCATCAGCAGTTCTCACTACCTTCCATAGCTGGTCAAATCACCCCCCACCCCCCTCTGCACAGCTCAAGATTTGGGGATCTTCAGCCTCCTCCAGATGAAGCAGAGGCAGGGCCAGGTGAGCAGAGTTTGCCCTGATGTTGGTGGGAGCCACTGATTACCTAGGAAAGACAGCTTGGCCCCATGAAATGGAGGGGGCATTGGGAAGGGAGCTATCACAAGCACTTCGGAAAGCAGGGGCTCAGCAGATAACTCTGCAACGAGGTCAGAGCGGGTTATCCCACTAAGAATTTCACTCCCCAAACTTATGCGCCTGTGTGCATCAGAACTGCTACACGGGGAGCGCTGTCTCTGTGCAAGCCATGCTGTTCTCATCACCCCCCAGTTCCCCGTTCATCTCCAGGTGTAATTCAAAACCGCTTGGTACCACAGGGTCTCGTGAGCTTGCTCCATACCCTCACCTGATCTCGGACTAGCAGCCTCTGCCCACGGCCTGTCACTCAAGATTTGTCCCTTAAGAAGTCCCAGTGAAACTACCCTCAGGTTCAGTCGTCACTGGTTAGGCCCAGAAATCCCAGTCCAAGAAAGCATTTCAACTTTTCTCTTGTCACTCACTGTGGCTGAGTTGTGACAGGATTGTCCCTTCTACAGGAAAATCCATTATTTCATTTTTTCTGACAGTCCAAACTCTGATGAAAAGAAAAAGCGCTGGAATTTCTCGTGCTGCTCTTCCCTACCAAGTGAAAGTTAATTCGGTGGAGGAAATTCAGTTTCCTTTCCAATTTTGTTCACATTTTTCACCAAATAGTTTTGGTTTTATGTTTATTTTTAAGGAAAACATGAAAACAGTCTGTTGTGTCACTCCTGTTAATGAGACTAAAACACTGTTTCCCCTTACAACTGGTTCTGCTCTAAAACCTTTTGCACTTCTCATACCGACATTATCCAGAGAAAACAGGCTCAGAGAGAAATTTCCAGCTTGGTGCATTTGCATCTTTGCACGCTTGGCTGTTTCCAGGGAAGTCAATAGGGCAACGCAGTCGTTTAAGCACTTCTCTGGAACAAAGCGGTGGCACCTACGCTGTCCCTGGCTCTGTTTCATATTGCGGTGATGAAAGAGTGAAAAAGATTTCCATTCCCGATGAGCAGAGAGCACAGAGGTTTGCTTTCGCTGCCCTTGATCCATTTGTCTGAAAACATACCTCCCTTGAACGTATTCCCCTTTAGAGCTATCTTTCCTCAATTCAAATTGCTCCTTAATTCCTCCTTTTCGAGTGCACCTGACTACAAGATTTTCCTCATATCCATCAGTTCTCATGCTTACCGTAATAGTCTGCCTGAACGTTTGCTTATATTACTGCTGCTTCCAAGTTATGCTGCCTCCACCTTGCACTCTCTGCTCCATCTCCATCTATTGCTTTACCCCGCTGCCTGTCTGAGAGCGGCTGCACGCACTTCTGCAAAGCGTTATCTCATTATTTCAATTCTATCTGCTAAAGCGTTTGGAGAGACAGTGTATTAAAGACACTATATAAAAATAAATTGAATTGAGAGGAAATCTATATACCTTAAGATGTAAAAAGGAATAGTCTCCGGTGATGACTCCATTTCCAGCAACAGCATTGTAACAAGCTGGAGCCCATCTCCCGGCTGAATTTTAAATAGATCTGCTCAAATTGAGCAGACCTGGCCAGGCTCGCAGGGCTGGGGCTGTGTCCCAGGGAGTGGGGGCTCGGGGAGGCTTCGGAGAGAGGCACAGGGAGCAGGGGACGGGTGCTGCAGCCCAGCCTGTCCCCCTGCCCCGGCTCCTCCGGACCCCTGAGCCACCAGCACAGCTTGCCCAGCTGGGCTGGCAGCTGCAAAGAGGGCCAAGCTGCCTGTTGCTCAGCTGGTCCTTTGGACATCATTCCCCACATTTGGCACTCCCTCCATCGTTAAAGTAGCTCCACAGTGCAAACCCTGGTGGCTGCTCCCATGTCCGTCCTCAGACTGTGGAAACAGAGCCCAGCATTCCTCCCTTTGCTGTCTGTCTCAGCAAAGGAGACAGGCACAGTCCTTAAGTGTGGAAAAACAAGAGACTGGCAGTTTTGGATCCCTCTACAACCACAGCGTACTAAAATGGGTTGGTTTGCTGCTTGGCTAAATGACTATAAGGCAAGAACTTGGGTTGGTCGTATGGTCCAACAGGGACCCAGATGCGGGTTTCTGGGCCACACTGCCAACTCAGAGCCAAAAGAGTCTGATGCAGTTCCTGGGTCTATAAACAGGGAGGTGAGGAGGGAGCTTATCTCTGCATTGCAGAAGAGAGCTCTGCTGGGCTGTGGGGCAAAAAGGATCAGAGGTTCCAGTAAGTGACTGAGCAGAAAGCAGGTTTACACATGAAATCTATGACAGGGCTGACAAACCCATTCCAGAAGTTTTGGGGGCACGCCCAAGTGAAATAACCTCTCTACATAAAGCTGTGCATCATAGACTTAGCTGAGCTATGGTCTACAGGGAACCTTTCAAATTCCTTGGTTACTGTGACTCTGAACTCTCCTCTGCATCCCTGGGAATCTAAGATACAGAAACAGGAAGGCTTTGCCCCACTGGTTTGTTCTTGTCCTAACAACACCCAGATCTTCACTGATAAGTGACAGGGAAGAAAAAACTGTGCCATGAACTTGTACGCTGCAAAATAGGGCCAAGTCACAGTCCAAATACTCCACAACACAGGAGGAGATCCATGGGCAAGGTTTTCTGCCAGTCAGTCCCACAGCCCTTCTCCCTAATTAATTCACCATTTGTCTATTTGGGGGAATGGCTCAGCTGAAATGACGCCTTTTGCTAGTTCAAAAAAGAAGGTAAAAAAAGAAAATCTGACTTACATCATGAGCTCTTCCACCCCTCCTAGTTCAAAGCATTCTCAGTTCTCTGTTTCTTGCTTTACAACTTTTAACGTTAGCTTTTGAGCAAATTGTGGGAAACACTTGCCTCTCAGTGATTCAAATTAAAATGGTAAGAAGTAAAGCAGAATTTTTCATTACACCTGAACTAAGGTAACCATGTCACTTTTGCAGTTCAGGAAGGTTTTGGTTTTCATTTTTCTCTCAGTCCTGGTTCAGAGTCAAGTCTCAAAATCAAGATTTCCAGCTGGAAGAAATATTTCACAGCCTTCCACGGTGACCACCAGCACCCCTGTAACACTGATGCAAAGGAGGAGGGACATATGTCAACCATGGGGTTCTTCCAGCACCTCATGCTACCAGCAGCTCTGAAGAGCAATGACTTGACAAGGTCTCCTTAGCATCATTTTATCTCTCTTTCTGCCCAGGATCTGAAGCTTGGTGGCAAGAATATGTTTGCAATTCTTTGAGTTGTTCAGGGAACAACCAGTTGTTACCTGCACCCCAGGTACTGCATAGCCCAGTTCAGTGGCTTTGCTCAGGAAGTGAAATTCAGACCCTTCAATTGCTCAGGACTCCTGTGTTTCAATAGAAATATTAAATCTTCCAAACTGCAGTGAGGGAACCAGTGGAGTAGGCTATAAAGTGGCAAAGCATCTCTCCCAGAAAAGCAACCTATGCAAGTCTGGATCACAGCTATTGCAAAAAAAGAAGTAATAACAAACCAAATGTCTGGAGGAATTTCTCCTCCCTATCTTCCTCTCTTTCCAGCTCATTATTTCTTTATAAGGCTCATTACTAGCAGGTCTGAGACTCAGCCACTGACCCATGAAGGCCTGGAGGGAGGAAAGCTTTCAAATGCTGTCAGATCCAGCTGAACCGATTGAAAAGAGATGCAGAGAGGCAAGCAAGGTGACAACCAAGGGGACAGGTTTCCTGGGGCCTTGTGTTGGAGGTGGCAGTATCAGGCTCCACTAGCACATGCCCAGCTCTGCGCAGCCTCAGCATTTCAGCTTCATTGGAAATCTGATTTTCCAGTATGCCAGACCCTGAATCCAAAGGGAATTTACTGAAATCCCGGTGGAAAAACTTTAGATGAACAGCATCCAACAAACAACATTGGACATTTCTATAACCATTCACCAGGAGTGGGCTCTGTCCCAGCTGAAGCCTACATACACCAGGACTGTGGTGCTCTGTTCACATCCCAGCCTACACATCTGTGCATTCTTGTCCTCTTCCTCGTGCTCCTGATGTGTGGCGAGTTGTGTCAGTTCAAGAAATTGGTCTGGCTGAAAACTAAAAGAGCAGGGGAGGGAAAAAGAGGGGAAAAAAGAGAGAGTGAAAACCACAAGTTTATCAAAGGCAAAACATGCTTTCACTTGGAAACATCACTCTATTTAACCGCCTTCCTTGTTTGGATTCCACTTGAGCAGCCAAACCCAGGGATGATGCTCAAGCCCTTGATTTGGTAAGGCACCATGAGCCCAACACTGACTCCAAATGCCTCTGCAGGTGCCCCTGCAGGACTACTTCTATACCCTGACCTGGGACACCAAGATTTTAAGATCTTTTTGGAGGATTTCAAACCTTCCAGAGGACTGCTGTGATGGTAGCCTGTTTGCATCCACTTTCATGTGAAAGCTGGAAAGGTTCTCACCCTCATTTTGACCATATAGCCCAAGTTTTTCAGCTGGAGTCTCCACTTCTTTCCCCAGTTTCTCTGTAAACCCATCACCCTACATCCTTGGCTGAATTTCCCCCTTGCCATCTGCCCCTACCAGCTTGTTTCAATCTGTGGTGTTGATTCTCCCTGCAGTGGAGGTTTCTTCTGCTTCTTTGCATTCAGCAGAACACCACAGCCCTTTTTGCATCTGAATTTTCATTTCTCCAACAAGTGAGGGACAACACTTTACTGAGTTTGCCGCTGAGTAAACCTTTCCACTGTGAACTCTCGGGAGAGAATATTATCTCCTAGTGGTGTGCAAAATGCCTTGGAGAAGGGACCACAACAGGTTGGTGGAAAAATACTGTAATAAATAACATGCCTGATGGTCATAACAGGCAAGTGAGGACATATGACATAATCAGGGATAATAAAGAATCTCACCAGGCTTTCGGGAGCACGGAGCTTGAAGAGACACAGAGCCACAAGCCAGAGCCACTGCCGGGCTCATTCCTTGCTGCCAGGAGTGAAGCAGCTTCATTCCAGCCACTGAGAGGTGGTTTGTGAAAGCCTCGGATATATTCACTGGGGAGAAAATTACCTGTCAAAAGAATGATAAAGCCACAGTGTGCTTGGCTTCTGGAATCCATTTGTCCTGACTGGTGATGGGAAGAGCTCAGGCTGTGTCACGTTCCTCTGCTAAGTCTTTTGCTGCTGAAAGGATGAATGCAGGGGAAGGTACTAAGGAGTAGCATCCACTTTTATAGCATGGTGAGATGTGTTATACAATATCTCTTTTTTTAAAAGTATGCAATCCTCTATATTGCCATACTTAAGGTTAAATTTGTGCACACATCTGCAAGCCTTAACCTGCAAGTAGCATGTACTTCGTAGGAACTGACATGGTTCTTGATGTGGCTGTGATGGGAAATGTGCCACATACGTGAACCCAATCACCAGCAGGCATCACTTGTGCTAGAAAAAATCACAACCATTTACATTTACACCATGCTCGGGAGTATCTCTGTTTGCCCCATACATGTTTTTGTAGGTAGTTGGGATGGTTTCACAGTGTGGGTCACGTACTCACTGAAGCTAGGATAGAAGGCACCTTAAGAGGTCACTTGTTCCCATTTTTCTCCCCTTCTTTAGCCAGAGATGCAGTGTTGATAGGTGGGTTTTGCCTGTGTTTTGGTCTAGATGGTGTTGAATTAGGAGGACTGCAGCAAGGGGATCAAAGGAAGTTATCATCCCCTCTGCTCGGTGTTGGTAAGGACACAGCTGGAAACATCTGGTCTAGGTCAAGAGGAAAAAGGTGTCTGGGGCATGTCCTACAAGGAGAGACGGGGAGAGCTGAGCTTGTTTAGTCTGTCAAAGAGGACTAAGGGGAGATCTAATGCTGCTTAAAGCTAACTGGAGGTGGTTAGAAAGACAACAGGGTTGAAACATTTCTCAGCAGTGCCAAAAAATGTAACATGGAGCAATATCCACAAATTGTGGCTTGGGAGGTTCATGCTCGACAGCAGGAAACAATTAAATACCATGCTAGTGGAGCAGCACTGGGACAGGAGACCAGAGGTGGGAGATCTCCATCCTTGGAGGTGTTCAAGCCCTGGCTAGACACAGCCATGGGCAGCCTGACCCAGTGCTGGCAACAACCCTCTTCTGGATGGGAGGTTGGGCTGGAGACCCCAGAGGTTCCCCAGCACCACCCCAGGATGGCACTAATCTTCCTCTTCTTACTGCCAGACCTGGTGTGGTCATCTGCAGCGTGGTGCCACCTGCCTTACTACAAAGAGCTGGGGATCCTCTGAGCTCTCCTGTGGGACTTGGGGTCATGGACAGATGGGAAAGGGATTGTGTCACACCTCGAAATCCGCTTCGTGGTGCCTCAACTGGTCAGGCACACCTATGATATCCTTACCTAATCCATTCCCCTGGACACCAGTAAAGTGCTTAAAGACCCACTGCAGTTCCCATGGTGTCTGTTATACACATGCACTACTGCGTCAGCCTACAGCTGCAAGTCCCCCATCCTCCCAGCTAATCAACTGTTTGAGGGCCAGTGGTAAAATTAAACCTTTGTATCCCACATAGTAGGGATAATATCCAGTAGTGACTGGATAATAGCAATAGGAAAATAAAAGTCAAGGTAAAACTCTTCAGAGCAGGCAGCAGGAGAGAAATGAAAATGCTATTATCATTCTTCCACATGAGAAGAGTGACAAAGGAAGACCTCTCTCCTTACCCTTCTGGGTGCTGCCTAGATTTTCCAGCAGGGTCGCAGTGATAAGCAATCAGCTGATTGAAATGCCACATTTCAGCCAACCAGGAGAATAAGTGGACTTTCTATCAGGATTGTCCACAACAGAGCACTCATTGTGACAAATGAACTGGAGAAAAAGAAAAATGAATGTAACCTACTACTGTGCATGGATTCATCAACTCTGAGAAAGCTTCTGACAGTGAGAAAGGAGGAAAACACACTGCACAGGGAGCTTTGGTAGGAGAAGGCACACTGGGCTGCTATGATTTGAAGAGGTGACCTCTGCTAAGTTCCCGTGCAGAGGTGACCACAAGGTTACGGGGGCAAAGCAGGGTCTGTTGAGCTGTGGCTGCTCAGAACTTGTGTTGGGTAGAAGGGAACTTCACCCCTTATATGACAGCTCCTTGGTATCTAATCCTGACTCCCTGATGTGTGCAAATTGATCAGATCAGCCAAGACAGGGTGGTTCCTGAGCAGGCATAAACATATGAAAAATCCAAGTAAATTTCCTGCATGATCCTGCTATTCTCCGAGGGGAGACTACAGGTCTTTCACCCATGCATATACCTTTCCTTCTTCCCATGTACTGTAGACAGGATCACAGTCTGTGGTTCCTTCATCTGGTATAAAGCACTCTTTAATCCAGAAGACAAAGACATAAAAACATCCAGGAGTGGCAGCTGAAGTCAGCAAGGTTCAAACCAGTAAAAGCATGCAAATCACTAGAGGTCAGGGTAGTTAGCCATTGAAATGGGTTACTAAGAGCTGGAAGCAGTTCTGCATCACTCACCTTCTTCATCATGGACAGTCAGTAAATCAGGAGTGGAGGCTTTCTAAAAGACACAGCTGATCTTGGCCAACAAATGCTGTGAGACATTCAGGAAGGAGGGGGAAACCTTTTTTATGGGGTGACCCTAGAAAATCACTTCAGGCCTTGCTGTCTCTTCAGACGTGATGGTGGTGACTCCCATTACGCCATTCTGCAGTGTGCAGCCCACAAACGGAGCTAGCAAGGAGTCAGATTCAACAGCAGAGTATGAGAATTCATTTAACTTGCCTCTACTTCCAGGACTAAACTTTTGTCCGATGTCTGTGTTTTACAAAGAAATTTAAATTCATATCATAGTAGTTCTTAGAGTGATTCCCCCCCCGCCCCCCTTACAATGTAAAAATAGCCTGCAATGAGACTTTGTTTGAAGCCATGGAGTTAATTTTCTACAATAATTGTTAACAGTTGGAGTTTTTCTTTCTTCAAGCTCAAGGGAGAAGCATGGACAGATGTATTAATGGTGTCCCCCTATGTGATTGATGGGGTGTCAAACAGGCAAACTTCACGCCTGAAAAAACTTGAAGCAAGAACACTTATACCAAAAATAAAGCCTATGCCTGGTACATCTGCAAGTCTCTGTGTAGTGACTTGTGGCTGAGCCTTCCCAGGGGCTGCTCTACCCCAGTAGCTCGTCTGTCGGTTCAGTGCTGTGCTCAGTTCTTCTGTTGCTACAGAGCTAGATGCGCTCATGGCATCACAAATATAGTGATGGATGATACGAGAGAATAGGGATCGTCTCTCCAAAAGAGTGAACCGGCAGAAATGAGATTCTCTCTTGGGATCATTGTCTTCGAGTTTCCTCCAGCACAAGTGCCCTTCAGAGCAAACGGAACTCATACACATGATTTCCACACATACACGTAGTGACAGATGGGTAAATCTTGACTCTCAGGTACATGCCTTTCACCATCGTTGGTAACAGGTAGTACTTGATATCAGCCACATTGAGATTTTCCAGTCTCTGGAACAGATTACACACTTCTGCTCCAGAAAGCACCAACAACTCTGAGGTCAGGCTGGGCAAGTAAGAGTATGATAGCCCTTGTCTTTGTTCCCGCTGGCCAGCAGGTCTCTATCCTGACAGCATCTGCTGTTTCATTCATTTCCCAGGTCCAGCGGGTATTGGGTGTGAGCACCAGGAAGCCCAGCGCAGGCATTGGTGCCTACAAGATGACTCCAGCAAGATCAGCTAGATCAAAACCTTCTTACAAAAGGGATCCGTAGATGTTCTGGCAGGATGACTGTGTGGTTCTTCATTTATGTATAAATACCAGCCCTAGTGTAGTCCAGAGAAATGCACCTCTGATGTGCTATTGCGTTGATGAGTTCATACTTTCCACTGCAAAGGAAACCAGGCAGCAGCGTGCACAGGAGGGAAACTTGTCCAAATGGAGCAGGTCAACAGAAAAAAGTGTTTGATCCTTCCCTTACAGAGATTGCACACACATGGATAGACAAACCAGGCTATTCACTGTGCCTCTGCCTCCTTTCCCAACAGCCATACAGCAATGGGTAGAAGACAAGATGACCAGAGTCCCCTAGAAACACCTCGGTCTCAATTTCTGACATTTGTTTGAGCTCTTCTTTCTGCAGACATTTGCTTCACTGGTATATTCCTTCTTTCTCTGAAATACCAGGCAAGCACTTTCTTGATGCAGTTGGGATGAATTTTTCACAATGCTACTCTACTGCCCTGGTTAACAAGGTCTTATGGAACACCAGCGTGCTCCCAAGCACCAGGAGAGTGCCTCTCAGGGTACCCAGGGTAACTACTGAAAGGCATAAGGATTTGTGAGCCCTCATAAGTGAAATGAGGTAGCACTGGGAACTATCTCAGCATGTGATAGGAGTAAGGAAAAACTCAGGCCTTACCCACTGATCGCAGCTTCTGCTCCGACGGCAAAAATAATCTGTTTTAATAATCTTAATAATCTTTCTCTAGTATCCTTTGTCCATATGGCTGGTAATCTGGCTGCTTAGGAATGAATCATAAAAAAATCCTCAAATAGGGATCTGATGGCTTAGCTCAGAGAATCAAAGAAATTAGAGGCAGAGAAGCCCTATCTGGCCATTTAGTCTTCCTTACCCTCCAGGCCTCCTTCTGTCAGAGTCCTGCTGGGCTGGAGAGACAGTGTCAGATCAGAACCCCAAGGGGAAACCTCATCCTCTTCCCAGCTCTTCCCCAGCCTCCCATCACTGCGGACACTTCTCTTGCTGCCTCATTTCTCCTCCCACTTGTGAAAACTACTTTTTCTTCAGGACAGTGATTGTCCCCCTTACAATGAGTTTACACTCTGCCCAGCAAACAGGGACCACGCTCGGGGGTAGACCCTTCCCACGCTGTGCCAACAGTGACAATGAAGTACAAAATCCTCATGCAGGCTCTTCCGGGGCTTACCAAGGTCTTAGAAGGGAGTCCACAAATGTTTCTTTGACCTGAATTCTTCATCTTTGACTTTAGCGTGGGTTGTGGGCAAGGAGGGAGCTGATCCCGTTGCCCTCTGGTGCAAATCAGCACATGTCCTTTACTGACATGACCCTGGTCTGCTAAGGGGATCTGGCTGAGGCCAGAAATGTTGCTGCAAGGAGGAAGCTCATACCTTATCTATTTCTATTTGTGAGGATTCATCCTGACCAAACCAGAGTCGGTCTGGCAATATTGACACACAGAGAGCAATACCAGAGTGCAAATGAGACCTTGTGCAGAAAGCAGGGGCTGTGCGACCCCGTCCTACTGGTGGTCTTCAATGGGCTTTTAATTTATTTAACCATTGGTAAACAGATGTAATCAACATAACCTTCCCCATCTCCTTTGGCACCACATCAGAGCCACAGGCAAGCTCCGCTGGGGACCGGCCGTCACATTGGGATGAGACTGCGAAGCCTTGAGGTTATGAGACCACTGCTGTGAGTTTTGCCCAAATCTTTACATGCCCAGTTGGTCTCAGCAAGACACCATTAACTTACAGAGGAAGAAGAAAGGAGCCCCATCTGGAGCTTAGAAAGCACAAATCTGCCATTCTCTCTTCGCAGGCTGGGGCTGTCTGAACAGAAGGTAAAGGTTGCAGGGAGATGCTTTCATAGGAAACAATGCACGGGAAACACAGAGACAATACGCTTTTCTCTTTCCACTCCCCCTAACTATTTCTCTGCAAGAGCAGGTACCTAAAATCAAGAGCAAAGAAAACTGAAACTTAGGACCATCTATTCTGCTTTCAACAATACTTCCCACGCTCTTCTCTGACCGAATAAATATTTTGCAGTATTGCACCAGTGCAGCATTACCAAATCCTCTGATCAAGGAAAATAAAATCTACCCACACACTGATTTCATATTGCAGCAGCTAAAACAGTAAAACACACATCGGCAACAGTCACTGCAGGTAGTGAATTACGTAGTCTTACTCTTAGGGGAGATCAGGGTGCAGGATTTCAAACAATTTTAAAGTAGTAGACTGTCAGAAACGCTGAAATCAGAGTGCTTTCTTTCCCTTACAGAAGCTCCAAACTGAGAATAGAGCTGTTTGTCTGCTCTGAATAAATCAGTGAATGAAGTTATTTTCCCCTTTTTTCTTTGACCTATATGCATAAGCCAGTCTCTGCATTCTGTACGTATTTTTGAAGCATGAAAATCTGCCAGTCACTTTGGAAAACAAATCAGATGCTACAAGTCCCTTTTCTGCCATTTGGCAGGTTCGAGGAATGGGTGCCCGAGATGCGTAACAGCTGCTTTGATTCCAAACAGGAGAGAAAGATTTCCCAGCCAGAAGGATGCCCTGATTTCTTCAGCTGCTCTAAATGCAGGGTGCCCAGCCACTCCTTGGACTGCCTTAAGAAGTTTCTGCCCTTCCATCTCCCCACACTGATCAGCCAATTGATCCAGGCTGAAATCTGTCTTTAAAAAAAAGGTGCAAAGGAGGAGGGCATTTTTAAGCTCCATTGTTTAGGTCACTGAAATAACAGCAGTGCCCCAGTGCTTGACAAGGCAGGCAGAAGCAGGAGGGTAAGCAGGGAGGAAGATGACTGCTTCCAAAGCCAGCATGGTACTAGAGAAGATGTTTTGTTAAACGATGATGTGTAACTGATGATGCAGGTCTTCTCCATTATGTGTGGTTGATTATTCCCTCCAAATAATCCCCTTTTGGTTGCAGTTTTAGGTAGCCATTTTAGGTAGCCAGGACTTACTATATTCTGGCTTGCATCCCTGATCCCACCCAGGAACCAGAACAAGTGACTTTAGCAGAAGGTGCAATAACACTGCTTGGAGGCAAATGGTTTCTGACTACGTGGAAGTGTCCTAACACCCGGAGATCAGTTTAAACCCTGAAGCATGAGGTTTCATATCCCTTGCAAATCGCTTGGAAGCACTAACTGTGGACACTGAAGCTAACCACGTAAAAGTCCAGGTATTGGTACCAGAGACATATCAAGCTCTTCCTTTTAATAACACATTGCAGAAGGTAAAAGAAACCCTCTACTGATTCTGAAATTTTTCCAACTTCTGGCATATCCTTCATTGTTGAGCTATAATTAATGTTACTTGGTTAAACCCAATACTTTCCAAACGGGTATTGCTATTCAGACCTTACAGCAGGGGAAATCTGAGGTGAAAGACAGCCACTAACTTGCACACAGCCAGCAAGCACATCAGCAGAATAACGCATAGAGTAGTGGGCTGTGTTACTTCTGTCTCCCATAAATAAACCCCAGGAAATCCAACATAACAGTAAATAAAAGCTGAACAGCTGTGTGCTGTGATTCACCAGAAGAATAGAGGAATTCAGTGATGATGCAGAAATAAGTATGGAAAGTACAGTTGCACATCCAAGAGGGGAGAGAGACCAAAGGGGAAGGGATAATCAGATGGAAGAAAAACCTGAAAGCAAATGCTTTTTAATTATCATCATTTCAAGGGAGCACAGAACGACTCCACATGGTCCCTCATGGTTGTAGAGAAAGGTCCAGGTCAGGGCAGAGGGCAAATCCAGGGTCAGATTCTTATTGAAAGTGAAAATTGTTCTTATTGTGCTTAACACCAGCTTTAGGAATATTAAAGAACAATTTGGGTTTTGTTAGTTAATACACTGTGGCCTGTGGTTAATGTGGCACTAAGACAGATATATTTTTTTTAAAGGCCTTTAAAATCTTGCTAGACTAATGAGCTCAGCAAATATAATCTGACTCTAACATACTTCATCTAGAAATTAACACCAGCCTCATTCACTGGTGCAAACATAATGGTTCTGATCAGCAGGTCGTGTTCACCGACTGCAGAGAAGTTACGAAGACTCGAGGCAGATCAGCTCCTGGTCTCCTATTTACTTAAAGGCACTCTGGTTTTCTTCGCTTTTACATCACTGGAAGATGCTCAAGGGGTCGTTGAAAGCCTCCAGACCTCAACCTTGCTCCAGTCTACACTCATTTTCCTGACCATTTTTCTGCCAATAGTGGATGGCCTTATCAAAGGTGCTGTCTCTCCTTAGAAAGCCTGCCCTCTTGTCCAGGACAGCAATTTCCCCACTAAACACAGTCCCATCACATGTTGCTAAAGAGCACTGTTAGATGGGTGTGTGAGGTCACGAACAAACTCACGATCTCAGAGTTGCATTTTGGTAAAAGTTCTGGTGCAAGATTCCTGGACACAGACTACATCGGTTTGGTCTCCAGGAGCAGACCACACAGCTTTGTTTCCCTATGAAAAAGAAAGATGAGCAACCCAGCACAGCAGTGAAAGAAAACCCTGTGAAACGGGGCTGGATCATCAAAAGGGTGCATTAGCAGAGGTTTTGGCTTGAAATTTTGCCAGACTGTCAGTTCTCAGGCAAGAGGTACTATCAGAGGCTGATCTCAGCAAGGGACTCCTCCTGGGACAGCTGTGCAACCCAGTCCAGCGTTCATTCTGTTTGTAAAAACATGAAAACCCAACCGCGGGGAACCACACAGGGGCTGTAGCAAACCTCACTGGTGCCCGCTCTGCTGGAGACTCGTGTCCCGCGGTGGAAGAGGTGTCCACCCCTCAGCCTTTCCAGTGCAAACTCCCATCTCCTCCCTTCAGTCCTCATGAAGGGAGAGAAGCAGAGCTGCTAGAGGGCTGAGAGGAAAAGGGATTTGTCTGCAGAGGTTTAATTCCCACATTTCCTCCAGTGGCACATTCCTGGCTACTCCCTGACCCCATGGAGGCACCTCACACACCCAAGATGGGAGGGTTCCCCTGGCTGTTTGAGAGCCTCTGGAAAAGACTTTCAAAATGACACATATTTTGTGCAATGAAGTGAGAAACAGAGAAAAGCCTGGAGGGATCAGCTCCAGCCCCTCTCCCCACTTACTTGGCATTTGTGCTCCATTTTTTTTCTCTCTTAACATTTCATTTCTCCTCTCTTTCCAGTAGCACTCAAGCCCTACATATAAACTCCTCTGGCCCCAGCCTCAGCTGAAATTAGATGGTTGGTGTTACTGGGAACATCGATCCCGTTTTCCTTCCCATCTGGCTTTACTGCCAGATTTTATTGCTACTGCTTTTTGCTGGGGGTACACATCTCCTTCTGGCACATCCGAAAGGCCTTAGAAATAAAGGAATGAGACCTTTCAACCAGAAAAAACCTGTAAATAAACAGTTTGGACTGGCAATCAATGGGCAATATCTCTAAGCTGTGGGATTGTTCAGTTAGAATAAGCCTTTCTAATGAATTCCTCATTGAGCCACTGAACAGAAATGAAGCCTTGTTAGCTCATTATCTTTCTAATTAACCCATTCTAAACCTGCTCCTTCCTCACCAGGAGGTAGCTGTGCTGTTTGGGTTTCACACTGAGGTTTATCAATGACCCCCTGAGAGTCTTTTGTATCAGTAACTGAGATTTATTTGAAATGACTGAGGAAGGCAGCTTCCAGTTTATTCCCTGTGCCAGATGAAGGTCCGAATACTATGTTATCCTCGGGCTACAATTTCCCAAGAACAAGCCATGTGTTGTGAGCATCTCCAAGCCCTTTTCTGCAGTGATGAATGCTCTCCCCCACCCGCCCTTGTTTGTATGCAGATCGCTGGGCTCGTTAAGCTGACGAAGGGGCCTGCCCTCCCTAATGGGGGCATGGGGCTGCACTGTGTCTGCCTGCAGAAAGAGTATTTCACCACTGGCATTAGCTGCTTTCTGCTGGTTTTGTGTTTATAAGCACCGGCAAACATAGGAACATGTCTGATAGATAGAGAGCCCTCTCCTGAAGGATAACCACTGCAACCCCATTATTTGGGCCATTTTGAAGGAGACAGGCCATATAGTAAGATCCAGTGGAGATCAATCCCGTGTCAGGAGTCAGCCTGATGGATTCAAGCCTGGTGTTCCTACAGCCCACTTAACAATGAGGTTTACTTCTTGGCTTCTCCCTGGAAAGCCCCAGCACAGAGCAGCTCATGGGGTTGCGTGCTTAGAGGTCCTGCGGCGTCAAGTCCATCCTTGCACTCTGACACAGACTCATATCCCACTGTTCTCAATGCTGTCCCAGGCATTTGTCACCTTCTGACACCTCTCTCCCTAAGGAGTTGGTGGGGCTTTCTCCCCTTTCTCCCTCCTGTTCAAGAGAACCTCTCGCTTTTGGGCTCTCCCTCGGCCTTGCTCCCACTGAGTTCAGGACCTGGCTGACAAGCTTTCCTGCTAGGTACCTGAGCTGAGAACACCCTTTTCCGTTCCAGACCAAGTGACACGGCATCCAGAACAGCCCACGTACCCCATCAGCATCCCTCAAAGGAGTGAGAGAGGCAGAAATACTTCTCCTCTCTCTCAGTCCTTTTCTGCATCTCCACAACACACACAGGACCTGCTCAGGAGCCCATGTCCAGGCACATCCTATTGCACTCAGCCTTCAGCCCAGCTTGCGATGGGCAGCCCAAGCCATGAGCTTCCCTGAACATCACCAGCCTGCAGCTCAGGGGCCAGCATTGCCTCCTCTTCCTCGCACACCTCCATCATTTTTTCCATCCTTGTCTGGATTCTCTGCCAAACAGTTCTAACTGACCGGCCACAAGCACTGCAATATGGATTTCAGTCCCTGGTCAAAGCCTGGCAAATTTTGAAGTACCCATTGCGGGTTTTGCCAGTAGAATAATAACAGTCTACAAACTGCCTTTACGGTGGTTTTGGAAACATTTTTGAAGCAAATAAAAAAATTACAGTCTTTGGAGTTCCATTTCTTCTGGGTTTTTTTTTGATTCTGGTTTCTCCCTTTATCTTCTTCCTTCAAGCAGTCCCCAGCCTGGGGGGACCCATGACCCCAATCCACCCTGCGAGATTCATTCAGATCCTGCCTCCAAGAGCAACATTTTAATAACTTGACCAGCCAGGGATCTCTAAATCTCTCCGAGGAAAGGAGGCAGTGAGGATATAAACAAAAATATGCTTTGCCTAATTGTTTCTTACATCGTCACGAGCAATTGAAAACGGCTCCTAGGGCGATATCCATTACATTTGGTAACAAAGGACTCTAACTGAAAGAAGCCCAGGCGGAACAGCAGAGTCAGAGCTAGACACAAGCCTGGCATATAAATCTGTGCCAATCTGCCCCCACCACCACCCCAAATGCTCCCACAAGACCTGGAAACTGGCACGTCAAGAAAGAAATTCCAGCACGTGCCACGCTGGGGTCTCCGTTCCTCAGGATACCCAGCAGCTAGAAAAGCTTGCTTCCCTCGAAGAAGACAGCACAGCCACCCCCCCACCCATTCAGCCCACCATGCTGTGGCATTTGTGTCCCACAGCTTCCTAGTGGGCTTTTCACAGGGTCCCCACACACCCATAGCGCTGCAGGCTGGTTCTCAAGGCAGGAGCTGGTGTAGAGGACCACACGTCAGCAGGGGGACTACTGAAGAGGTGAATGCTAAGCCAAGATAGGCACCTCTCTGGCTACAAAAAAAAAAAGGCAATTTACACTGCATGGTATTCCGGATCGCTGCCTGGGTCACTGAAATAATTTTGTTCGGCATTTAGGGTAAAATTCACTTTGTATACATTAGTCCATCCTGCCATCGGCATCTCTCCATAGAGGGATGAAGTGAGACTGCTTACACTCCTGGCATATTCTGTTCTATATATTGGCTATAGCACCAGCTGGACTTTAAGAAATCCATTAACATAGGTACTTTTTTCAGTGTGGAAGCAGAGTGAAAACTACAGCTATGAGCTCTTCTGCTAAACAACTTTGTGGAGTAGCAGGGAGAAAACAATGCAGTGATGCTAGGTGGGCAGACAGAGAATATCAAGTGCATTTTTCTGACTGAGATAATTTATTTTTTCAAGGAATTTCTGAGTTTTAGACTGACTTTTCCTTTTTTCCCCTCTTACTTCGGTAGTCCAGCTTTGTGGTTTGAAGACAATATCGCTGTTGACCGGTAGATTGGTTCCTGCATGCAGCTGTCTTTACATTGCAGAGGCTGCTTCTAGAGGCAGCTGCCCAATTCCAGATACAGGCAGGCTATTGCAAAGCAAAGTGATTTTCATGCTTTTGTGTGCTGTCTCCATCATGGGAACTCAGCATTTTATTTTCTTGGAAGGACTCTGCTGTGACTACAAATCTCTGCTATGACCTCTCATGATTTGAATCCCTGGCTCTGGTCTCTTCAGACCTCAGCTCCTTCAAGACAGGCAATTCAGCTTGCCTGGGCTCTACCCCTTCCCTCCCCATCTCCTTCTCCTTCACCTTCCTTTTCCTCTTTGTTTTACCCACGATTGTCAAAAAGCCTTGCAAACATAACACGCAGACAGGACAGAGCCTCAGAAGTCAGGTGACAAGGTAAAAGAGACCTTACTACACATTGTTTTTATAATCTCAAGATTCATTTTAGGACAACTTTATGTCATCATCATCAGCTCTCTCACAAGGTGTTAATATTAGAAGCAGATACAGATGTTAAAGCATAAAATTGCTCTTCGTGCATTGAAAACCCATCAAAACCTCCTAGATCTGCCTTAATATTTTAACTCCCAAACATTTAAAGTCCCATCAATGTCATGGGATTGATTTCATGAGATTCTTTCATTCTTTAAATGTGGGCTTAGGAGAACAAGGAGATGATCCCGAACCTCCAAAATCAGGAGAAGCTTAGCTCTCCATGGGCTCCTCCAGCTGCTTCTCTACCATCCCCCATGGGTACTCCACGGTGGGTAGAAACAGCATTAAGACACATTTTTTGATCTCTGTCTATTTTTTAGAGACATGCTGGTTCCCTCTCTTGCAAAGGAAAGCACCAGCTAGGCTCCACATATAACCGAGACGATGTGTATTGTGATTTCTGTGCAAGGAATGAGGCAAAATTAACATAATGAAGCACCTCATCCAAATGCTGAGCTAGCCCAAGTAAATCAGCACCTTGCTCACTCTGACAGCGCTTACCTCCCTTCTCCTCTTCCCCCGCTCCCTCCTCTGCTGCTGCTCCCCCCATCCAGCCCCGCCAGACATGTCCGGAGGGATCTTTAAAACTCTATAAAAAACATAAGAAGCTGTTTTCAACTATTAAGAGAGACTGTTGATAACACAGTTCCAATAAAAAAAAAGTCTATACATGTGCTTTCTACAGCTTCCCTTGGAAAATAATTCATTTCTCCCCGCATTATATTTCATGGTAACCTAGAGACTCAATATGTTCTGGATTACTGCATCCATTTCTGTTTCAGCTCTAATGGCCCACTGGAGTATGAACCTTCCAACCAGAGTCCCCTAAATCTGGTGACTGGGGAGCTAGCTGTACTTTCTTGTTTTCCACTTGATAACTAGCCCCTTCCAGCATTGCTTTTATGGCAGTAATCTTCCTAGGCTGGTTGCAGATTGCTTGTCCCGGTTTTTTTTTTTTTCCTTGCTTGCTTTTTTTTTCCTCTTGTCCTCCAGCCACTGGAGCCAATGGCCACTGTGGACTATCCATCACGCTGTTTTTTACGTCAAGCTGAGTCTGTTTACTCCTTTTTCCTCCCCCCCCATCCAAATGCTGCTGCAGTCTGGCAATTGCTTGTGTCAATGAACTGCCCCTTCCATTTAGGAGGAAGGAATCTGAGATTGCCAATGCCTATCAATGGGCTAGAGATAGCCTGGGTTTAATCTTATGGCTTCATATCACAAATGACGGGGCTAATGGAGGAGGCTAAGCAAACACCCCTCTCCTCTTACTGCTTTGGAAAGTAAAGGACATTTGAAATAGCATGAAAAGTATGGAGGAAATAAATCAGGCCGAGCTCAGGCTGCCCATCGGTACAGGCTTGCTCAGTACCGGGCACCCAGCCCCCTGCACAAGTGCAGACTGTGTTGTGGAGCCTGGGTTCTGTTCAGGGGACGGGGTCTGTCCTGCCCCATTTGCATTTGCACGTAAGTGATCCGAGATCCAGGGACAATCATTCACTTCATTTTCTTTTTCTTCGTGCTCTGAAAGAGGTGGGATGGAAAACTTCATCTTTGAGGGGCATAAATTAGAGTTCAGGAAACCAGTCTGAGTGAAAAGTAAGGGCTAAACCTTCGTTTATCTCTTCAACCTCAAACCTGAATACAGACTTACATTTAAAATGTAAAGGTATAGAACTTTGTTCCCAAATATGGGATAAAACAATATCTAAACTTTTCAGAATATTAATTTCAGGAAATTAAGGATGGATCTTAGGATTTTTGCTCAAAGCCATTTCCAGAAGAATGAGAACTATTCTTTCTACAGCTCTTTTTAACCCACAGGTCTCACAACCCTTTGTCAGTCACAACACACACACTGTATTTGCTTCACTTTTCCTTTCCTGTAATAATTCGTATCTGCAACAGTTTTACTCAGTCTTAAGACCGCTTCTAAGACTTGACTTCTCCAGTCTCTTAGTGCTGGTGCTTTTCCTCTTCAGGACACTTGCATGTGTTTTCTCTGCCTAGCTGTCATTTAATTATGCCTTTGAGATAGTGGCAGAGAATCAGCTGAACTCTTCATAGCCTTGCTCATCTGTCTGCAGATTTGCCTTCAGGTCCTGCCACGTTAAAGGTGTGACAAAAGCCATTGTGCAGTGCTTCCCAAGGCCAATTCCTAGGGTTAGGCTGATTTTAGCTTCCATACCGTGTTTACAACTTCAATTTTCTAGAACAGGTTGAGTTCATTGGCATTAAAAACTCTCTATAGTGCATCAGTCTTAATCCAATTTTAAAAGGCAAGGCCAGCAACTGTGTTAAAGGGATTAACTCTTATTAAATACAGTGTATTCGAGTAAGCCCTAAGGGAAGGACTCCAGTTGCTCCTGTTTGCATGGATGGAGGCAGTCATACCAAGTTACATCCTAGGGACCTGGCAGTAAACTCAAGCTGTAAATTACATCATACTACAGGAAAAGAATTTTTAAAGTATGGAGGTAATTGGAAAGCAGTGTCCTCACCAGGCTTTACAAATATTGAGAGGCAAACTCTTCAACTTCTGTAAATCCACATGGGAGGGAAAACACAGGTGAGAAGCTAACCTCTCATAGCAGAGAAGCTGCTGTACAGGTCTCACAGCAGAATGTGGACAGAAGATGTAACATTAGACTGTTGGAGACAATGGAAAGGGATGGACCTGTGTCCTCCAAACTTTGGATGTAGCTAGGTAACAACCAAAAAAAAAAGCTGAAGCCAGCTGTTCCCAAGCCTCGGTGACTCTTCCCAGTCCATTTGCCGTTTACCACCAGGGCACAAATCTCCCGATCAGGAGATTCCCCTGAGCTGCCCGACCTTGGCCCAGCAAGATGCCCCATCTGCCCGCAGGTGCCTCTAAGGACACAGGTAGGGACCAGTGTGCACAGAGGCTACTTTCAGTTCAGAGCCTGGTGCTAAGGAAGCATTAGTAGCCTGGAAAGTTTTTTCATGGCTCCCACAGACCAGATTGGCAGTCCCTTGGTATGTCCAAGCCTAGGGAGGGGAAAGAAATTATGTTGATATAAAGGCAACCTAATAACAACTAAGAAAAATTGACTTGGCAAGCTTGAATGTGTGAAAGTTCCTCTTATCCATTCCACATGGTGTAAGCAGTAAATGGGAACAATACTTAGTACCTCCAAAACAATGATGAATTTAAGCGCAACTAACAAATCCCTACTTCTTAATTCCTAACGGGAGCAAAAGAAGATATACGGATTTGTAAATATTTTAACCTAGCTAGCAACTGCTGCCAGGGAGTTTACAAAATCAAGGCCTTTGAGAATAACCTTAATTCTGATTCAAAAAAAAGATCACATATTAAAGAGGAACCTGTCATCAGCTATTCCCTGTAATTAGTTTAATATGATCAGCTCTCTATGATAACGAAAGACAGCATCAGAGCTGCCCAGAGAGAAACTTCCAGGGGATAATAAATACTGACAGATTTCAACCAGATGGCTTTACCAGACTGCAACTTTGCAAGTGATTTTGAAGCTCAAACACTAGTGCTTATTACTTAGGATCAGCCAATAACCGAAAGAGATCTGCAAACGGTTCCAGCTGGGCTTTAAAAGCAAACAAAGCATATGGATAAAGACTTTGATTAAGTGGTAAAAGATCATTTTTGAAAATTACTTTCACAGCGCACCCAAAGCCTTGGGAGTATGACACACTCCTCTTCAGACTAGGGCTTCGCCTCCATGCATGGGCTATTATCTGAACATCCCAGTCGGCTGCCAAACCCAGCATTGCCGAGGCAGTGCTTGGCAGCTGCAGGGCGGCATCAGGAAGCACCAGGATGTCACTTCTAAGCATCTTTCCCAGACTGCTTGGGGTTGCCTTCAACCCTGAGGAAGACACAAGCAAGGGGTGGGCAGGGAAGGGGATGTCTCTGGGATCTGCATAGGGCAGAGATGCAAGGGGGGACCACACACAATCCCCACAGCAATGTCCTTTTGCATTTGTCCCCACAAGGCTGGACATCCATGAGGACAATCCTGTATTGCCTCAGGGCTATCATCAGAAACAGCCTGCAGGTTTGGTATCAGCAGCATGTAAAGGGAGTATAAGTCGCTGACTCCAAAATTAGGGGCACAAGATCAGTCACCTCTGCCAGACATGATCACTGAGGGCTTAGTGCAGTTGATTCAAGCAGTAGGGCAGGACACAAGTCCACCTGGACCAGTGGGGAGCTGGAGGCCCTGGAAGACTCACACTTAAAAGGGAAGCAGATCCTTCTCCTCTGGCTCAACTTCAGTTTCATACAAACCTCCAACTTTTAAGCCCGTAAGTTGTCACAGCCTGCTAGGACAGGCACCAGTGGCACCAGTTGCTGGCCAGGGGAAGTCCAGCCACTTTCCTTCCACAGGAGCCTTTGGAAATGCATGTTGCTGGTGACCAGAGTGAGGTTTGCAGCCACGGGACACCTGCACAACCCATACAATTAAAAAGGCCAAAGGCATCCCCCACTGTATCCTACCCATCTATCTCCAAGCCAGACGAAGGAGATATATCCTGGAGAGGAGCACCAGCTGGCACCAAGCATGCATCCTCCCTTCTGAACCGCCTTGTGTGGGACAGCCCTGAGCCACCAGGCACATGTGCCACCAGCGTCCGCTGTGCCGGTGTGGTGAGATGGATGCAGGGAGGAGGAGGGACACCACAACAGACTGTTTTTCTCTGCCTCAGTTCAAAGACACATTTCAGCTGTCTACTTACTGCTCCAGTCGGGTGAAAGCTCCCAGTGTCTGAAGGGGCTTTCTTGCTTCTCTTGGCATTATGGGCAAAATATCATTAAGACTTCTGTAGCTGGAACTGAGCTGTCAGTAAGAGAGAGAACTTGACTGAAGGCATTTTTGCAACCAAGGGATTTTAATTTTTCCCCCCTTCTTTTGCCTTATCCAGGAGAAAGGAATATAACAAAAAACCAAGACAGGGATTTTTCAGCTAAATTTATTTCTTCCAGCATTTGCTGCAATGGGGACATGTTTGGGTTTGCTGCTTGCTTGCTGTTTGCAGAGTTTTTCATGAGCTATTCACATCAAATATTAAGAAAAGCAACAGAGAGTAGAAAAGGCTGAAGAAGAGAGATGGATGCTCTGGGCTCCAGACTCAAAACCTGGGGGTGAAACTCTGCTCGCAGTCGCTTCGTTAGTGTAAAAAATAGAAGTGATATCACAGTAGTAGTGATACAGTGAACTCCACAGATTTCAGCCACGTTCATATAGACAATAATGGAGTGGATTTTGGAATCTCACAAAATATCTCAGCCTGCTGAATAACTGCATTAAGCCTCAAAATGTTCCCACCAGGTTGTTCAGTGCCGTTGTCCATAGCTCGGACTTTTAAGTCAAGAGATAAGAAAGAAAAAATGAAACAAAATGACACACATATCATTTCTGGTTTTCAGACTTTGAAAATGATGCATATGTTTCTTTCTGCAGCTTGATTAAAAGTCAAAGTGGAGAGTCTGGCACCATCACATGACTCCTGGACCTGGAGATTTAATGGTGGAGGACAAATGGGATTGCCGGCCAGACTGTAGGCTTTTGCAACATATTTTTCAACAAACAGATTAAATACCAGCAATACGCTCAAACCAGATATTCCCACATCTCACCACTTCTCCCGGAACAGGGAAAAAATATGGATTCAAATCTGAATCTAGGGACAAAAATCCCCCACTTCCAGTCACTACTCAACTTTTGAAAACAAAGGAGATGCCTTCAGTCCACCAGATGCTTTTTGGGATAAGCTTTACCCAAAGAATACTCTTTTAAAAAAAAAAAAAAAAACAAATAGATCAACCCCCTAAGACAGAGCCTCAGTGCGAATTCCCTGATCCTTGTTTGACTTCATTAGCACAAAAGCAAATGAAGGCGCTTTGCCCTTTGTCCCGCTCCAGTGGAAGAGCACTGAAAAGGCAAAGTACCAGTGACCTGTGGAAACTCTCCCAGGCTGCTCCATCAGAGGGACAGAAATCATCCCATTACCTCCACAGCTGAGCTCTTTCAAGCCCCTTTTACCTGATGACTTCCCGCAGTTGTTTTGGGAAAGGCAGAGCCCCCACCCTCAGGGCCATGTCCCCCAGGGTCAGTCACAGCCTTCCAAAGGCCAATGGGGAGAAGAAGCATATTGGAAAATAAAACAAACAATTTTTGCCTTTCAAAAGTTTCATCCCACCTGACACTTGATCTCCTGGACCTGATCATGGGCTGCTAGACCTGACCCTGTGACTCACCTCTGTCCTGCACCATGGCGCTGGGACAAAGGGTGTGTGTTTGCTCTGGGGATGCTCTGGGGTTCAGAGTGTTAAAGTTTCCTATTGGTCATCCTTCTCCTCCACTCGGGTTTCCTTATTCCAAGTCTGGTGCTGAATACACAACCGAATCAGCAGGTGACACAAGGTGCCGTAGGATCGACCGGTTGCTGAGCTGTCCGATGCCATGATGACCAAACCAAAGGCTGCTGCCGAAAAATCCCAGCCCTGTGCCATGACACCTCTGTAGGGTCATCATCACCTGGTGGAAAACCACCGCTGCCTGGGTCTATGGAGGAAAGAATAGGTCCACCAAAGCCTCCTTGCTTTGACAGGGGCCAAGACAGGGGCTCAACTCAGCACCTGCCATCTCTGCTGCCTCCCCTTCCCATCCGCCCCAGCACGGCTGCTCTGGAGGGCATCATGAAAAGATCCCACCTCACTCTGGGAGGAAGAAAAGAAGACAGCTTAGCTGTGGAGGGAAAGACAGCTACTATTTGCTATTCAAATCAGGAGTCACTTCTGGGAACAGGTCAATGAGAAAGGGAAACTTTAAGGCTGAAAGGATATGGACTTTGGAGATTTTCATCCAGAAATGGTGTTTACCGGTTTCATGCACCCGCCACGGGCAAACACACCCTGCAATACCAGGCAGACTTCAAAAGGGCCCTTTCAGTGTGGCTGAGCAGAAGGAGGCTGGGGGTCTTGGAGGAGCTTAACCAAAGATTATACACATCTCTCCAGTCGAGGACAAAGCTCCCGTGCCTGGGTAGCTGGGGACCACAGGGAAATACATTCCTTCTCACAGATGCACAGTGGGTCAGGAGTGCCTGGTGGGGTGCAATGCCAGCACAGGATAGCACCAGGTAGAGCATCTTGGAGGTCATGAGTGGCTTTCCTCAATGGTGACAGGGGGTCCACAGCTGTTAGTGCAGACTGGGATGAGCAGCAGCAAGGAGGGGTTTGGGGAATCCCTCATGAGCTGGGTCCAGGGGGGTTGCACTGAATGCCTCAGGCAGAACCGCTCCTCATCTGACTGTGGTCAGCCAACCTGTGGCGAAAACATGTTGTGTTCGACAGCCTTTCATAATAGGAAAATATCCGAAGAATCTGCCTAACTGTCTCCACGCACTGAGCATCAAAAGTGCTTCTTTTCAGCAAGTTTCCACGGCAGGGGCAGTTCCCTCGCTTTATTTAACTTCTACTTTTATGTATTCAGTTTTGTTTAATACCCTGTTCATGTCGTATTTGGTATTTACTCACGTCCTTTGACGTCACGACACGAAAATTATTTGCAGATAATTTTGACTTCCTAGTGAGATTCGCACCAAACCGCATTTCAAAGCACTGGAATTCCCCTAGGGACAGAAATACTTTTTGGGTTTTTTTTCTGCTCCCGAACCAGTTTGAAAGAAGGATCTGTGACAAGAAAAGGTCCCATCCCTGCTCTGGGACAGGGTCACAGCATGAGAGTGGATGGGTGGGCAACCCTGTCCGTCCCTCCCTCCCTGCTCAGGTGTGCCGAGGGGGCAAAGCCATGGTAATGTCCCCTTCCTTGCATCAGCAAGGTGTTCAGGCTGTATCAGGCGTGACGGAAAAATGTGGGTCCAGATTTCTCCTGCTCCTCCGGAGCAAAGCAAGGTTAAGGATGAATCCATGATGCTGTAAGAACCCCACTCTTCATCCTCCTCATCCTCCAGGCAGATTACTGGATGCCAGACTAGATACTGATGGAAACCTCAAAATTCCCACCCTGCCAAGTGTAGAGATATAAACCAGAAGAAGAAACTAATGGGTTTAACTGGTTTCCTGCAGCACCCAGGGAATGAGATGGGAGTGAGATGGGCACCTGTTCACTGCTGAGACCTAAATCAAGCAGGGTCCCCAGGGTGTCACCTCGGTTCTCCATGACTCCCTCAGTCCCGTCATTTTCCCACGTCTGAAGCCAAGCAGTGCTAAAACATGTACGCACACTGAAGCCCCCAAGCCAAACTGTAACACCTCTCCTGCCTTTTGGAAGAAAGACAACTTTTAAAAGCAAAAAAAAGTCAAGATTTTATTCGGATTTGGAGTGAAAGCTTGGCCTGACTGTTTAGAAGTTCCATTACTCCTTGCTACCACACTTACACACACCCATCCTTAAATTAATAAAGAACTATCTTTAACGCAGTCAAAGTGGCTTCAGATGTGCGCCACTTCAACAGTCCATTATCAGCATCATGTTTGTTTTTCCATATTGATTATGTGTGTAATATAATCCTTGTTTATGATAATTAATTTTCCTTGGACTGCCTGCCTGGGAATAATATGCACACTTTTTAACTCTCTTTCTAAAGATCAAATGGCATTTAGGCCTGGTGATTTGAATCTGAGTTGGTCAGAGCATTTAATACAATAAGAGTGAGCTTAAAGGCAAGCAGTTAAACCCTGGATATTTTTCTTATTGCATAGCCTGAAAACCCTTGAACTGAGAGGAAAGTTTGCATCTATTTTCTTGTCGTCTATTTTAAAAGCTGTCAGAGTTGGTTAGTCTCTCTTAAAATTAGTCCTTTGGATCATCTTCTTACTAAAAACAAAATCTGAGCTTTTTTTTTTTTAAAGCGATAGCGGATTAGGGCAAGAAGCTTTGTTTAGCTAAAGCGAGGGATTAGAGGAGATTTGCCCCCATAAAGTTGTGGTTTGATGGTGCTTTTATCCCTGGATGTTGCTAAAGCTGTGTTGCTTCAGGATTAGGAGCATACAAAGAGTCTCCTTGTGCTGTTTCACAGCCAAGAGAAAGACAGGGGGGAGAGGGAGAGACAGGGGAACACATGCAACAGAGTTGGGAATTCCTTGGTCACAGAAATCTAAAATTTAAACCCCCTGACACAAACTTTGCCGGACATGTTGTGAATGCGAGATGGCCAGACCTCTAGTGGGAACGGTGGATGGTGGAGCGGAGGGGGTGAGACTGCCCGAATCTCTACCTCCCAGCCTCCCACCGGTGACTTTCCTCCAAAATGAGTGAAATTCAGCTGGGATTGGCAAGAGAAAGGCAAGGGGAAGGCAAGACCTTGGTGTGGCTTGGGCAGCATTTCCACAGAGTGAAACTTGAGCCATCATCAGCAAACCCGGATGAAAAGAAGACACAGCTTTGCTCCAGACATGCTGGCGTCCACCATTGAGAGACAAGGGCATGTAATTTATTCAAACACTGACCAGCCTTGCAAGGGGCTAGAGGTCCTCAGCCTTCCCAGCTTTGGGAGATGTCTAAGTCTTGGCCCATGCCAATGAGATGTTCCCATAGCCAGACCCAGGACCTGGGCCAGCTCTGCCATAAGTCTGAGATGATACAGAAAAAATGGAAAAGCCCCACGTAACAATATCCTTGAAAAACAGCTTTGAATAAAATAGAAAGAAATGAAGACCGGGCACCAAGTGGTGATGGCACATCATTTCCCCTGACCGCAAGCCTTCTAAGCATTAATGGACTGCCTGCTTCTTTTGCAGGAGGTGGAGAACCTCCAGAAACCTGAGGTTTTATACGTACAGGAGATTTACCTCACCCAAATCAAAACACAAAGGGGCTTTCCTCTTGCCAGCCTCTCCTGCACGACAAGATCATTTCAAAAGCAGGAATGAGTGGCAGGAATAAACAACAAAACACAACTCGAATCCAACAAAACTCCTGACAGGCAACTTCTTTCCATCCTGTGGAGACTGATGTACCTCCTTCTGCTTTTTATTTGTTTTGGGGGACACAGGGTCGGGCCTCAATACCTACAGCTGTGAGAATACATGTGAGGCACCACATGGGGCTCTAGGGTCTGAGGGCTTCTTGCCTTGCAAGCCCTCATGTGTGTGACCCCACGTAGCTGTACCAGAAAGAGAAAAGAAGCATCCTTGCCTACATGGAATGAAGGAATCAGTCTCTTCTCTTCAAAACAGGAAATTAGATTTCATTAAAAGAAGTAATACTCATTAAAATGAAAGCTAAAAAGCCCTCTTGTCACTAGCAGACTATTATAGCAGATTTTTCTGATAAATAAGTTGAGTCTGTGACTTTATCAAAAGACATTTCAGGGGATAAATAGTATAGTCTGGAGAGTGTAGGTTATACACATGCATCTGTGTGTGTATTTGAACATGGGTATACAAATATGTGCACGTGTATGACTTTAAGCAAATAACTTTGCTTGTTTGACTTGGTACCCAACACCTGGTTGAGAAGCTTTGTTAAAACCAAAGCGATGTTGAATTCATGCAGGAAAAATACCCATGATAGTACATTAGGAAAATTCTCCTATTTTAAGCCATTATGACTAATGAATACCATCAGCATTTGAGGGGAAAAAAAAAAAAAAAACCCACAAAGAACAACATGGAAGTGGTATTATATGAATAAAGCAAGATTTCTCCAAGCCAGGGGAGATACTCCATGGGCTCTCAGTAGCCAGGCTCAGTTCGACCGGACGCCGATGCTGAGCCAAGGTCTGCTCCAGCCACGCTCAGCCCTGCCGCAAGCCCGCTCCCTTAAATAGCCGTGTTTTCATTTCCCTGACTCCTCAGATGGCCCCTTCCTCATTTGATCTCTCAGGTTTGAAATCAGAAATAACAGCAACATCTTGAGCCAAGTGAAGTTCATAACACCCATCAGAGGGAAATCCAGAAGTTTCAACACTTCTTTGGTCTGAAATAGGGTTAAAGAAACTGGACATCTCATGTTTCCTGCAGAATAGCAATTGTGGAGGGCAGAAGAAGTACATTTGGAAAAGTCAAAGCATCACATTTTTCAGGGGGAAAAAATAAGGTTTCACTGCTCTGAAAATCTGTGCTGTTTTGATTTTCCCTTTGCTTTGTCATAAGAAAATTAAACAACAATTTCCATGTCTCCTTGACACATTTAGGGCTTTACAGCCCGCTTCAGCTCTTCTCCTACAGCTCCTGCTTTCTAACCAGGCTGAATTTTCCGTGCTGGACTGCAGGTCAAGCAGGTTCCCTTGATGCACCAAAAAAGCCAACTAGCTACAAGCACATTGCCTTTTGGGAGGTGTAGTCTCCCAGAAACACCACACCAGCGTGGCCCACATGGCAGAAATACAGCTCTCTGACAGCAATGCTCCGTTGGGAAATACAATCTCATTTTCTTTTTCTTGACTTGTGAATACATTTTTTGCAACTGTTAAAAAAAGTTCCAAATATTCAAATTCAGAGTGGACCAACCTCAAGACTGAATCCATCTTTCTTTCTGTTTTTTTTTTTTAGTGGGAATATTTTAGTCTGTATTTTCCCCATAGAAGGGTGGTGTGTTCAGGGGCAGACACAAAAGTCATCCATCAGCTGTCATAGCAAGCCCTCCTGCTCCCTTTTGCTACCTTCAGATGTGCAAGCTGGTACGTTGCCCAAGGCTTTTCCTTCCCTGTGTTGGGGTGAAACACAGATACAAAGCCTCTGCAGCAGCTCACAAAGTGGGAGATGCAGATAGTACCCTATGGACTTGGAAGCTCTTAAAGCTGGCGTCCTGCTCCCACTGCTGGAAATGAGCATGAGATGGGGATGGGACCCTGCGTGGGCTGGCTGAGCCCAAAGCGACCACGTTACCCAGTGTCATTGGACCAGCAGTTTGCAGAGTGGCTAGAGGTGGTGGGGTGGGTGGGAAGTGCATCCTGGGGTGGGAAAAAGATGCTTGAAGAGCTGCTCCTCTGGAGGAAGGTTTTACCTCCTCGCCCTTGCGGGTGCCTGGCCACTCCTCCCCACCGCTGAGTGGGGTAATGCCCTTCCCTCACAGGAGGGTGAATAAAACCCCAGGCTGATGTGGGATACAGAAGTCATCTGTTTCTGCCTGCTGTGCATCTGAAGGCTGAGTTTTCCTTCCCTTGCAGGGCACTCACCAGCAGCAGAGTGTTGTGACTCAGGGACAAACCTCCTCAAAAAACAAGCATTTTGTCTCCAATATCTTTGCATCATACGACCTTCAAAATAAATCAGAAGGTAAAATAAACATATAAAAGCAGTCGAGGTATTTGGCCTGACTGAACTCCATCAGGGCTGCAGAGCTGGAGGAATGCATTATCAGTTCCCAGCAATTTTTGATTTTTCCCCAGTGTGGGACCGCAGAAGTGGCCTTACTGAAAGGCCAGAATCTGCTTCTATTTCAACCAGTGACAGGTACATTTATATTAAGTTGATTCCCCCTTGAAATTACCCAAGTTTAAAGAATTATCTGTCTGCAAGGGAGGGGGAAAAAAAAAAAAAAAGAAAATTCTGCACCAACAGTGGCTGTTCAGGATGATGTTCTGGGTTTGGAAATTATCTGTTTAAGTCAATAAATGAGTTGGGAGGGGGAGAAGGAAAGGAAGGTAGAGTTTGTGGCTCTTAATCATAGCTTTGCAGGGTTTAGCTGCTCTCCCACTGTTGAAAAATGTATCAAAAAGCAAAATAAATGATCTTCTGGTTACTAAAGTATTGATTTTGCCGACATCCAGTAATGAAGAGCAAGTCACCTATAGGTAAAACTCTTGTAAAATATATTTGATACTATAATAGTCTGGAGATAGAGTTACATGCAGCTGAGAGAGGCAGAGGGATGACAAATCATTTCTAATAAGGTGTTTAGCTAACATATTTCATGTCATGTGTTATACAAAACTGAGTGGGGATCGGCTCCTTTGCTCCTTCCCCACCTTTGTCCCCACCTCGGAGAAACCCACCGCAGCGGTGGGGTGGCACAGGAGATGGTGTCATGGTGGGTCGGCTTGGCTGGTGCCTGCAACCAACACATCCCCTCAACGGGGACCAGTGGAGGGAAATTGGGCTGAAACACTTCCTCTGGATGCTCGAAACACAGCACAGGGGCTGGAGCCCCTATCGCACAAGTGCTAGTGGAGGTGGCCACGGTGCCACACTCCTGAACTGGGAAGGAGACTTGGGTTTTCCCCAGCCTTCTTGTGTCCTTCAAATTTCTCCTGCGGAAAACACGGCTAGCCCGGCTTGGTGCCTGGGAGATGGATTTTATCCCCCAGGAAACATATCTGTCATTTTGCTCAGAGGTAGGTACAGAATAAAAGTAGTCATGCATTTGAGTACCCGTTACCGAAGGACCAAACTTAGTGTTAGATGATGTAAATCTAGATAAATATCATAGCTTTTGAATAAATTAGTTTGGATTTACATCAGCAAAACAGAGCTGAACTGCGCCCAGCCTCACTGCCAGGACAGGCAGAGCTTGCACTGATGTGCATGAGACATATTTGGACTTCTTTCCGGAAAGATGGTTGGAGACATCCAGTTCTGGGTCTGATGTCCTAGGTAAGGGCTAGATCTTCCACCTCAATGGCAAAGCCCTCCTTTGGTTTCAGTGACAGGAGGTTGGGATAACCCAGCTCTCGATATACCTTGGCCTTGGGTCCACACTTAGATACAAGCAAGCTGCAAGAGAAATCTCTCTCCCACGGGTAAGCAGAATCAGTGCCCTGAAGCATAAGCCACATCAGACAGCAATGCTGGATTCAGAGCATCCCACGGAGCAGAGTTAGACCTCAGCTAAGGAAACAGAGGGCTTAAGTGTTCAGGAAAACCAGGGTCAGAGACTCCTTCGTTACCTCCAACTTCTTAAATTACCTGTACCCACACAGGTAGGCGTATCATGTCATTACCAAAGAAAGCAAGTCCTCTTATGGACTTACCTTCTGTTCTTAAAAAAACACATTAAATATCTGCACAGCTAATGGCAGCTGCCTGAATCCTGGGGTGCTCCAAAGGCAAGCAAATCAGTGACTGAGTTTCCTCTGCTACTTGCGCGGGATGGGGCTCCAGCTAAAAAAAGCAGAGTATCTCCGTGCCAAGCCCATAGGCAGGACCTGAATTTAAGCAACTCACTGGAGTTTCTGTTCCTCTTGGATAACATTTCCAGCACTCCATGAGCTGGAGAACCTGCTCCAGGAGCTGTAACATACCTATCACAGCCTCCCTCCGCACCCAGATTTCTTTCCACGAGTCCCATCAGGGTGTAAATAACAAACCAGAGTGCAGTGGCCACGTGGAAAGCTCCCCACTTCTCAAAGAAGCAAGTAAAGGCATTTTCTGGTGAGGAAATGCCTATGAGAAGAGAGGCAGCATCCCACCGTGCACCCAACAAGCGTGGAAAATATTAAAATCGCAGAGGGACCTGGGCAATAAAGGATGTCTGTGAAGATGGTGGGTGCATTTGTTCACGCCGGGTTTCAGTATGATCATTATAAAGTTCCAAGAGATTATTTTCCCCTAAATTTATCCATGGGAGTGACAGACACACAAAAAAAACCAGACACCACGTTGCCTACCTTTCACAAAGGGGCTGGGCAGATCAGGCTTCCACAGTTCCTCCTCTGGCAGCAGAAGATAGGCTGAACCTTCAGCCTGTGTTCAAGCCCTTCTGAACCATGAACTTCACTGAACAATGGGGCATTTTCAGGTGTTTCATCATCTTTTTTTCTGTATAAAAGATTCTCAGCAAAATACAAAGGCTAGTGGTCTGGAATGACATTAAACTGTCATTAGTCAAGCCTCATGGAGGAGGAACATTTATGTCAGAAGATCTCGAAACCAAGGAGCTACCCAGAGGTCATTTTGGCCATCTGGTGGTTGATGGTCCAACCTCCCATTCACGCTATCTCCCCCACGTGACCGGGGAGATGTTGTGTGCCAAAGTACCCCATCCTCAGCAGGGAAAGGAGATGTTTCATACCCAGACTACAACTGCAACATACCACGGCAGCAGAGTCAAATCAGAATGGCCCACATCTCTTCCCTGGTTGGCTTTTTTTTTCCAGGTTATTTGGTTATTTTGAGGGTGGCTTCAAATTCCAGATTACCTTTTTTGAGCAAACAACAACACTTCCCCTGGGTTTAGACTGATGGATAAAGATTGGATGAGGACAAGGAGTAGCTCAGGCACTGGACGGTCCAAGACCAGAGCAAAGCCATGGATAAAGGGCTCTGAATCCAACCCAGGTGTTCATGCACAGGCAAATTTTGGTGCATCAAGTTGGAAAAAGAAAATTAATAACATTTGAAACCAAATAGGAACATTTCTGATGTATTACTGCAATATTTCTCTTTTGCTGATTCTTTCTAGGCAGCCTTTGAAAAGAAAGGATGAAAACCACCTGTGCCTTTGAGACAGAGCAGTCCAGCCATGGCGTGTCCCCGCGGGAATCCGGACCCCAAAGGCCATCGCTCCCGGGAGGGCAGGGACCCGGCCAAGCGAGGCCGCTCTTCCCAGCTCTGCCCCTGGTGCTGGAGGCGGTGCTGGGCACATCACTCCGCTATTTATTTGCCTTTTTCTCATCACCTTTCCCGCTAATCTCTTTTTGCCCTGGATGCCCTCCTGTTTCTCACTTCATCTGCAGCTCCTGGGCTAGAAAAGGCCCCCAGTTCGGCAGGAGTCTCTGAACCCAGCTGGGATTCACGGAATAAATAACTAAGTAGATCTGCCCATCATAACTACACTTTAAATTCCCTGCACGAGAGAGACTTCCCCTTTACATTCTCTCAGTTAACTCTTTTACCAGGAACCAGAGGCTGAAAAAATTGATCTGTTTGGCTGTTCTCACCTAATACTCTTGGTAGATTTGATTCCTTACAGGTATTTTTTTTAAAAATAGGCTAAACTAAGGAAAGGCTTATTACACTTATAAACTGCAGTTAATAGCAAAAAAAAAAAAAATTCCCTTAGCTGTGTTTGAGAGAAGGATGAGGCCAATGAGGGAATATGAAGCATTTTTACTCAAACACGTAAAACTAGTTATTGTCACACTTAAGGATGAGCAGAAACGGGAGGCAGAGCTGAGCTTGCTCTGTGTTTCGTGATATTCAACTCACCTTCTCCTCGAGGGACAAAATTATAAACAATCAAGATATAAACTTTAGGTCTAAGATGGAAGAGAGCTCTAACTCTCGTTAGAGGAATGAAAGGTGAGATGAAAAATTGGAGGAAGTGTCAGAAAGCAAGTGGGAGAGGGAAGGTGTTGGGTTCCCTTTAAAGCAGGTACCTAAACCTGAGGATTTTTTTTAAACCCTCTTTAAGATGAAGGCTCTGCTAATAACATGTCCAGAAGATGGCTCCTGGCAAATTGCTTTGTTATTCTTGTCAAAAAAAAAAGTCCCTTGGAAGCAGTCAATTTTAAACCATATATCAAAATGATTAATTGCCCTTAAATGAGCAGATGTTGAAGTACCCTTGAATGGGGCTAACGCCTTTTTGGATTGCAAACATAATGTATTCATGGACTTGGAAAAATATCATTAGGACTATTAATTAGCTATAAGCACCAAAAGCTTTGGTGACTCCAAGGTGTTCACTTTCTTTTTTTTTTCCCCCCCTTCTTCTTTTTAAGACTTAAGAGGGAACAACTGGTTTTGCTGGATAAGGTTAGCAGGTATTTTTTTAATGCTGTACAGAAAACCTTGCCAAGTAGCTCAAATTGGAAAAACTGTAAGAAATACTGGCTGACCTCTAAATGCGGGTAGGAACTAGCCAGGATGTAAGGAGAGAGCTCAAATATAGTGGGCCAAAGAAGGAGAAGAGAGGGAATAAAAGAAAGAAACCTGACATTGCAGGAGGCTGCTTAGGATATATTTCTGCTCTCAGCCAAGGGAAAATGTGCTAAACTGCAAAAGTTGCATGAAGGTTTGAGTCGATTTGGGGGGGAAAAAGTGCTTTGTGTCCCCCTAATTTGGGGAGAAAGGAACTTTTATTGTATAGTTGACCCCGGAGGAAAATAAATATAAATTTCTCTTCCCACTAATCTTGCTTTCCTCCAAACCTTCAAGAGCAAAAGGAGAAATGTAGCAAGCTGTGGCTGGAGACTTTTTAGTAACATAAAATCCTTAGAAGTGAGCCTGTTTTGGTCTCTTTTCAAATACTGCATCAAATATATTTTCAATGAATGCATGGGAAAAAAAAGGAGGCTGGGAAGAGAAAAAAAACACTTTTAAAATCTGTTTAAGTTTATAAACAAGATTAAAGAAACAATGTCAAGGGTCTTATGGAAATGGTGATAGTGCCCCTTTAAATAAGAGCAAGTGGAGATTTTCTATATCACTGTGCAGTTTAAATCTTTCTTGATGGACCGGACACTAGTCCTCCTTAAATCCTTCAGAAAGCTGCTTTAAGGAAAAAGGCTGCGAGGAATTTCTTCTCGCTTTAATTGCTTAAGAAACGGTTCCCACAATGAGCTGTGGCCTAGATTTGCCTCTCATTTAAGTTCTGATTTTTAAAAGTTCACAAGTTAATCCCCTTTCGGTCTCATACGAATGCGGTTGGCGTCGGGGACAAAGTACTGGACAATGTCTGGAACATTTCAAACCCCCAAAAGATGCCCCCCACCAAAAAAAAAACAAAAAACACCAAACAAAAAAAATCCCACACCAAAACCAAACCCAAAACAAAACCAAGCAAAATGGCCTTGATTTAGTTAAGTAGCTATTTTAAGACCTTGTTGCCATTATAATTTGAGGCAAGTAGAAATCGTCTTGCACTGTATCTGCCTCAGATCCAGGGGTAAGGAGGTTTGTCAGTGTTTGCCGTTTTCTTCCTTGTCCATCTTCCAAGGATGGAGCTTTCTTTATCTTTATTCAATGTCAAATTCAGCGTCCGTATCTCTAGCACAGTTTACTGTCCTGGCAAGAGGTGGGATAAAATTCACATAAAACAATGAGGGAGAGAAGGAAGGAGTTAATGCATTAGCTGTTTAAAACATAACCAGCTTGGCTTTGGTTTTACTTGTTCTGAAGGAAACAGCCACGATTTCTGTGCAAATGCAAACACAGAATTCTGTGTGTATGGGGATGGGGGGGGGGGGCGTAAAATACCCAGG
>Ga0065711_1027644_pt1 | contig 47207 bp, 31 predicted proteins | sample Hoacrofraction12_FD_59098 | JGI IMG/M metagenome (GOLD analysis project Ga0065711, IMG submission 59098) | Hoatzin crop microbial communities from Cojedes, Venezuela - Epithelial fraction 12 v2 (version 2) | ecosystem: Host-associated > Birds > Digestive system > Esophagus > Crop | place...
GTCTCCTTCTCTGGAGATATTCAAGACCCGCCTGGACAAGGTCCTCTACAACCTACTGTAGGTGACCCTGCTTCGGCAGGAGGGTTGGACTAGATGACCCACAGAGGGCCCTTCCAACCCCTACCATTCTGTGATTCTGTGTGATTCTGTTGTGTCGGGCAGCCAAGGTGTCCATGTAGAAGCTGAGGACTTCACATTGGAACCCTGCAGCCCATCTACTGCTTTGAATGACAGAGCTTGACTGGCAGGAATATGTGGCCAGAAGCAGAGGCAGATGGAAAAACCAGATCTCCCTCTTCCAGCAGCAGCAAACTATAATGTGGCTCAAACCACATCAAGAAATCACGCTTGAATTCCTGTTCTCAGGAGTCATTTAGGCACCAACCTCCAAACCTGTTCAGGGGTGGAGAGGAAACCAGGTGTCAAACTCGCTCTCAGTACAGCGGCAAAGTGGAAGTCCATGGTACGGCAATGCGATTCAGGAAAACTGACACTTCAATAGTGCCAGCAAAGGCATCTCAATCTAGCCTTTCATGTGCACGTTTAATTAGGTCTTGATCCAGTCCTGAGCTCTCTCTGCTCACACAAGGAAGGCATGTGTTCCAGCTATTTTTAGTTCTCACTCCTGACTTGGGTACTAATCACGTATTTTTTCGAATACAACATAAAGCATTCCCTGTAGGGAAAGGGACATTGAGATGGAGCCTACAAAGTTCATACACTTTCTCTTTGGTTATAATTATGTATTACATTAGTATTGTTTTTTAATGAACAAAACAAGCAACTTAGTCTTTATAATTACACATTTAAAAAAAAAAATTGTTGTAGATGCCTTTTGCAGCATGCTTCCCCTGCTGCCTTCACTGCGAATCCCAGCATGTGCCTCTGAAACAGATACGCTGGGATTTGCCAGACTCAAATCCACAAATTTCTGGTTGTGCCAGTTCGTGAATTACAGACCTGATGTCTGCAAATGACTGGTTTTCAAAGTGAAGGCAGCCATCATTTCAAAGGCTGAGAAATAAATATATCATAAATCAGCATATGTGGATTTTATTTATAAAGATCTAATTAAATTTACTTCTGTAACTTCAATATGGAGTGTACACACACAGTGTATATTTTTTCCTTCTCTTTTGGCCATAAATGCTAGCAATATACCTTATAATTCCCTTCCTCTGTAATGTGCCTGGTTTTTGTGCTAGTAAAGTAACATCTTAGCCTTTTGTAGTATGTTACAGTGCCCTATAGAATTTTTATTGTATGTTACAGTGCACTACAGAATTTTTATTGCATGTTACAGTCTGGTTTGGAGATCCTCCAACAAAGCGATGTGCTTCCTTTTAAAAAATAACATAAAATATGGCATTTTTCATAACGTGTATAAAGCCATGCAGAAATCCAAGCATGGAAAATAAACACAGCAGTGCCAACACCAAGCACTTAGCAGTCCTGTCTGAGGCCACAAAATCACGAGTTTGCCTTACAAATCTTGAGATTTCAAAGAAACGTAATTTTGGGTTTCCTCTATTTGCCCTTCTTCCTTTTAAAACTTTCTGGTTGTTTTCAAGTTATTCCGTACAATCACAAAAGTTGACAATTTACCTTCAGTTTTAAAGAATGTTGAAACTCTCACACAATTACAGGATACGAGGAACCAGAGCTTTGAAAAGCAACTGTAACAAAATTTGTGGTAAAATCACAAGAGCTGGTGCCACTGGAGGCTGAAATCCACTACCTGGCATAGGGCTGACACATCCTCATTCCCATTAACCCTCACCGCTGAGATGTTCAGAGAAATAAGCAGGAGCTAAGACTGCCCTGAACACGTGAAGCAGTTGCTTGTCGCTACTTCCCTTTGAAAATTCCAATTTTTTGGCTTACTATTTGACAGGCTTTCTGCTACCAAACCAAACTGCATCCTCAGGCTGAAGAGTATTTCAAGGTAATATGAAATATTTGCTTCAACCTAAAATATATTTCCCTTTAGCAGAGTTTTGGATTTGTTTTTTTCCAGGAAACACTGAAAAGAAGGCATTATTCATCAATGCAAAACAGGCATTGCTTCACCCAGGTTTTTCTGCACAACTCTTACTCTGAAAGTTGCTGTTCTCACTGCTCTTCTGCTGCTTCCACTGCCCGACAGCAAGTCTCACCGTGCGGATCCGAGTGCTGGTTCCGCTCTCGTGGACAGACATCCATGCACTTGCTTAAAAGAAAGGTACTGGCCTGATGTCAGCGAGTGCTTGACAAAGCCACGCTGCGTGGCTGGGGGTCACCAGGGGATCGGAGCTGCACAAAGGGGTTTTGTGCTCTTGTGGTTTTATACATAAGAGTCACACGGAGTTACCAGACCTCTGCAGGAGACTTCTTAGTTACTGCATTTGTTTAAGGGTAGAAAGAGGCAACGTACCCTCTGCGGTGGTACAGCAATGGCTGCTGCAGCGCGGCAGCTTGCGAAGGGCTGGGCTGGATTCCCATCCACCATAAGGATCACAGGACGGCCCTGTGTATGAAATACTGGGGCTTTCCTGATAAAACAAAAGCATTTCATTGTAGGCAACAGGGCCAGACAAACATGCATTAAATGATGGATCATCTGTCTTCCTCAGCCCAACCTCAGGCAGTACTCAAAGGCAACGCACTACCAAAGCCGGCTGCCAAGTACCTCGCCTTGGCTCTGCCCGAGGTGTGTGGAGCCAGTTTTCACAGGCGCTAAAAGAAACACTAAATCCCATGCAGAGCAGAACACATTGCTCATCACTCCAAGTAAGGCTGTTTTCAGTTTCCTGAGACATTCATGAATTCATTTGAACACCATGATTTGAGCACAAGACCTTTTTTCCCTTCTCTCTTCCATGATTTCCCAGGGATAGGAAATGCACTCTGGTCCATCGTACCTTATCGTCACTTCCAAGGCCAATGCAAAGGAAAGGGATGGGGAGACCCAAACTGCAGTCCTTCCACCCTTCAATGCTGGGTCATGGGAATGCTTTCTGGAGAGAGAAGGGAAGGCAGGACTGTACATTTATTCTAATTCAGACAAAAGGGGTGACTCGCAACTCATTTCAGGCCTCTCTATCCCTTCCACTTAAGTTTGCTGCTGTTGTTGGTTTTCCTGCTCTGCACAGGGATGCAGCCTGGGGTGCAACCTTCATGTGGCCTAGCTTGGCCGTCACGGCACCCACACACCGGCACGTGCCTGTCATACATGTCCCAGCCAGGTGCCTCACACAGGAGTGTGTCAGTTCACACCCAAGCACAGCCCATGGCACTCTGCAGCTCATTTCTGCTCAGAAGTGGCCTCGGTGAGTGAGGCAGTAGTGACCAAAGTGTCCAATACACAGTTGCAGACTGGGCATCTGGAAACCAATTTTACCATCCAGTGTCAAATGCTCAAGACCCAGTCGTACAAACGACGCACAGGAGGAAGCCTTCCTCACACAAGCAGCCCTACAGCACATGTAGGAGTGCCTGGCTCCAAGCACAGATCCATTTTCAGATGACTTCCTATGAAGTACATTAATTAAAGGGCATCTTTCACAGTGGCATTCATTGCCAGCAGACAGACTGTGTGCAGCAGAGATATGCTTTCAGTGTTGACATGTAGGGTAGCATCGCTTCAGCAGTGATAGGAAGGTGTTGATGGGATAAAGCCCACCCTCCCAGGAACTCCATCTCTGTAATCGTAGCAGGCCATGAGCCAGCCAGGTGTTGGTTTTCTCTGTTCCACAGAGAACGCCACAGAGAATTCCACAGCATTAACACTAAGCAAGGGCCTAAAGACCCCAGAGGGACTGCAGAGACCTCACTCTGTGCTGGGTGCTGTTCATAAGGCAAAAGGCAAACCTCATGTGCAAGCTAACCAGCAAAACGCAGCAGGGCAAAGAGACGCAGGGTCAGATCCATTCTAGAGGCCCAGTTCCTACTGACAAGTCACCTGAAGTTTGAAGGATGCACATTCACCTGCAAACTCGGGGCCGCAATGCTGTTGTGGTGTGGCTCACGCTGACCTCCCTGAGACCACACAGCGGGGTGCAGCAAAGCAGGGAGAACCAGGCTTCCTCATCCTCTTCGTCAGATTACACTGGTGTGAGATGGACACGTTCACCTTGGCGAGACAGAGGCGGTGGGGTGGGGCATTGCAGCACCTGTCGGCACAGCTCCCTTGCCCACGGCCATCACAAGGGCCCCCATTGGTCTCGCAGGGCGCTGTGCCCTGTTCCCATCAGCTGACAAAGGCCTTCTGCTCCAGGAGAGAAAAAAAAATGTAGCATGGTCCTCTGCGAATTTCAGTTGTTCCTTAAATATCCCCTTATATCTACATCAGGTCAGACTGTGAGTCGGTTTGACACATAAAAGGGCCGTTGCGCAAGGCAGCGCTGTGTGCCATACAGATGTGATCAATCACACAAAGCAAATAACCAGCTTCAACAACCACCCGGTTCCAGCAAGGGCAAACGTCACCCCTGTGCCAGCGGTGAGCCCACGAGCCTTCCCACCCACACGGGGCAGAGTCTTCAGAGGAGATCACCGGATCCTGTGAGAGACGGGCCTTGTGAACGTGATCCCCAAACAGTGAGTGTCCTATCCAAGAATGCTTTCTGTCCTGAAAAAAATGAACCAAGTTCTGCCCAACTTTTAGGCCAAAGCAGCTCCCATGTCCATGGCCAGGCTGCATGGCTCCAGAAGCTGTCCTGATATTTACCTGCGCTCACAGGGCACTCCTGAAGTCATGACATTCATTTGTAGGAGGTGATTAAAGAGCCTGAGAAGGCTGTGTGTCTGCTGGCATAGTCTGAGCTCTCATGCTATAGCATGTAGAGTGGATAAAGGACTAGATTTGGGTCAATATAAAGTGAAGAACTACTCAGGAATGACTTGCTGAACTAGCCCTTGAACTCTATGAAGACTTTGTAAGCAGCACTGTAAACAGTTTTCTACTAGGCTTTAGCCCCCAGCTCGTAAGGGCAAACCCACAATTACAACAGACTGCGCAAACAGGGAAAACAGAAACACAAAGTGCCACAAACCCCCTGAGAGGAGAAATGCTTCATCCTGTGTCCGGGCAAAGACTGAATGCAGATGTAATGGCAGAGGCTTCTGCCGCCTCTGCTGCAAGGTCTCCCACTGCGTTGCCCAGCGGCAGGAGGGCAGCCCTCGGCGGGAGCCTGCCCGGCGGCGGCTGGGGCTGGAGCCGGTCACAGGGCAGGCTGGGGACAGCCTCCGGATCTGCCCTGGGGACAGGCAGGGAGGTGCCTTCCAGACCATGGGTTGTTTCTACAAACTCCTCCTGTGCTGTGTGGGCCGTGTCCAGGCTTCAGCTGAGGGCGGGTGTCTCAGGCCAGGGCTCAGATCTGAGCAGGGTGGGCGAGACACAAACCTCCAAAGGTATTTCCAGCATCCCACCAGTCAGCGCTCGCCTTCCTCTCCCAACATGTGAGAGGCCCAGCTTGTATCCTCATAACCTCTGCTCTAAACAAAGCAGCAAAACCATTAAGTAACACAAAAGCAAATAAAAAAATCTGGATGGTGAAAGAGCCCATGTGCGGGGAAAACACAGTATTGACCCAATAGGGCAGGGAGCAAAAATTGTGTCTAAAATCGTAGCTTGGGACAGCATGGATCAGGCCCAACTGGCGGCAACACATTTAGACTCCCGTGTCACAAAAGCTCCTTTTCTGCAAGGCACCATACAGCAATACATGCAATAAGATGTCCAGCAGCACCCGGTGTGAGGACGGCAGGAGTAAATCCTCTCTGGGGAGGAGGCCAAATGCTCCAGAAGCACTTAGCCATGGTAGGAATAGAGCTAGGGCACTCTCCACAAAGAGCTCGCTTGCTAATTGAGCAAGCGAAGGCTTTTCTGGAAGAAAAACAAATATATTTGCAGACAGGCTAAAACAATAAAAGAAAATTTAAAAGGCTGAACAAAGGGACCAGAAAGTCAGTGACAGAAGTTAAAATCTCAGAAGCAGCTGCCTGCAAGCGGGCAGCAGAGGCTGCACAGCCAACGAGAACTCCCCGTCTCCGTCCTCCCTTCACCTGCCGTGCCGGGGGAGCAGGAGGCGCAGCAAGAGGCTGCAGAAATCCAAAGGATATTTAAAATAGCAATAAACTATCACAACCTGAATCTGCATCTAGGATTTAAAAAAAGAGAAATGCTGAAGCTATGCGCTCTGCTCGGGGAGGAGCCTAAGGCCAGAGAAAGCCGAAGCTGTCGGGGTCTGAGCCATGAAGAGAAGCATGAGGGGGACCTGGGGACAGGAGGTGGCTGCCGAAGCACCCGTGAGCACGGCACAGAGCTCGAGCCGCCACCTGCCCCTGCCTTTGGGAGCAGAAAAAGTTATGTAGCTTCATCATAGACCTTTTCCAAACAGAAGGATGCAGAATTTATTCTTCCTATGCTTCAACCATCTCAAGCAGCTTTAAGTCCACAGAGCTACAGGGTGGGGATGTAAAATCCTGAACTTCTCAGGAGATCTTGTTTCTCTGCAAGGTGCAGCAAATCACATATCTGCAAAAGAGACCTGTCTACAAGTTGGCAATTTTCTCCAGCACAAACCAGAAGCCTTTGACAGATACTTTAAGGAGGATTATAACGAGATCCTCAGCTTCAAGGAAAATTGAGCAGTGCCTAAAGCCATTTAGACTGCCTACATTTCAGGAAGACTGTAGGGGTATGCTTATAGCCCTGCATTTCTTTTAATATCAAAAGAAGAGGTGAGTTCCTTATGACATTCATGGACACAACCCTCAAAAGCACCATTAATGGAGCTGCTTTCCCGTAGCCGTAGAGGAGCTGGAGGGAGATGGGTGCCTGGCCTCACTGGCCAAGTGGAGCAGAGCGAGCAGCCCCAACCTTCCCAGCCTCTGGAATGAATTACTTAAGGCAGGAACCCACCTAGATCCAGGTCTAACTGCTAAATTATATGCTAATTATTGCCTTGATGTTCTGTTCTTCCTGACGCCACAGTGAGAATTGCTGCCCATTGCATTACTGTGGTGCTGCTGAAGATGCTTCAGCTGAGGGAGTGGTTTGGTCTGATTAACTCAGACCATCTCTTTTTCACACACTGTGTGCCAGATTTGCACGGTAAAATCCAGAGTCGTTCCTTTGAAACGATACATTTCATAAGTACAACTGAAAACTACTGGCTTATTTCAACAGCATTATTCTGGATTTACAGCAATGAAACTAAAAGGAAGTTAGAACTTGCCTATCCTTGACAGTTAATGAGGAGTAGTACAAGAGTGAATTTACAGCACAATAGTTGTTACTGAATTGGTCCTCAGAACACAACTGAATTAGAACAAAGATACTCTTCGTCATGGAATAAAACGATAGGATTTAGGAATAGGTATCTTCTTGTTATTTTGTAATTCTGGAATAACAAGTATAGCAATGAAGATTTAGCAAGATGGCCATTTTACGCTTTACCTTCTGGGCAACAGAGAAACTACTCTCCACCTATTTTTTTCAAACCCAGTTGACTCTCCTGAAAAGAGTTTCTGTTCATAAATACAGTGTGAAATTCTACAGGGCTCACCTGCACCATTTCCTTTCAGCATTAGCTTTTATTGCTAAACTCCTGATTTATTTAAAATGGAAAAAAAAAAATCATCACACAGAAAAGAAAAACAAGCATTTGTAGGAGTATGGCAGCGTTTTCCATACATGCTTTCCTCATGAGTCAGGGTCCACCCTGCGCACTGACACATCCTGCAGACTTGCGCTAACTTGTGGGGCAAAGCCGTAGGTGTGCACAGCCCAGTCACATGGAAGACACCCAGAGAAACCAGAGCGAAAACTATGCATCCCAGCAACTACCATACAGGACACAGTTTCCCAGCAGTTTTTTCCCAGGATATCAGCATGCTGCTCATTTTGCTCCACACCACAAAAACTGCGTATGTACTAGAAAGTAACTCCTTGGTGTTGGACTCGGGACATTCTGGAGGAGCTCTGAGGTCTCTACAGAGGCTGCAATTAGAATAACCATAATCAACATTGCTCTATGTATCTTGCAGTGCTTCTGCTGAGACTGGGAAACACAGGCTTGTCGAAGCCTGAGAAGTGATTTAAACTAAGCAGTTGTGCATTCAAAGCACAATGGTTCTTCCCACAAAACGCCACACCTAGACACTTTCATTCTGGAATAAAACGAATAAAATGTGACTTGATACTATGCACTTTATCCCTTTGGACAGTTTAGTTGCATTGGCTTTAAAAGCTGATTAGGCTAACATAGAACAACGCTCTATTTATTCCACAATGAGTTATGCAGGAACGAGTCCATCCCTAAAATTAAACCCAGAAAAACACACATTGAATTGCATATATTAATAACCAGTGTACATCATTTCAGTGCACAGAGGACCAAATGGGCCTTCTGATTAGGACAACTTGGGCAACTATCTGTCAGCAAGATTTCCACCCCCAAAATATCATTATCTAATCTGAAAACTAGGCAGTTATTTTTCAGTAGCTTGGACTGTGATTTATAGGATGGGGTATCAACCCGGGCCTCCTGAATGATCTTAATTAAACTCTGAGGGTGAAAAATTAATTACCATGCTTATTTTATTATGTATGACCAGTAAAAAAATTATTTCCAATTCACGTAATGTCTATCTGAAAATTATTTAGTAGTCACACTGAGACTCAGGTTATTATTAATTATTTAACTTGTTCTTATATCATCAGGGAGAAACAGGTAATGTTTGGGCACCAAGTTTCTGTACAAGGAAAGGGAAGGGGCTGCTTTGGTGTATTTCTGCCTTTTCCCATAGGTGGCCAGGCTCCACACCTGCTCTGGTGCACTGCGATAATGCCAAATGTCTGCTCCTCTCCCCAGAAATAGCCCTTTATCAGCACTCCATCTCCAAAAATACTTTTACCAGTAATATGTAACATATGCTGTTTGCCACTAATTAATGTCCAAGCCAACCCTGTCTAGAAATGACTGTTCTCAGTGCTGAGCAGGATTGTATGTAGGTTTCTCAAACAGGTAAGAGAACATGATGGGACAGGAGCTTCCCCACAGATACCTGCCCTGCAGGTGCTCCCGAAAAAGCCCCGCTTTGGTCACCGCTGTGTGCACAGGACCCAGCTTTACCTTCGCCATCTTCTCGCTTCGGGATGTCTCTGACACCTGCCTTGTCCCTGGGGGCCACAAGCCCTGCGCAGGGCTGATGGGGCGAAGCTGTATCTACTCCTCGGGTCCCTTCAAGGCACCTGAGTGACAAACCAAGCCTCCAGGCAGCAGGTTGGCGCCAGCCAAGCACGCTGGTGCTGCTGGGGTGAAGTAACCCCTCTCCACTCTCTGTATTGTCTTGACTTCTCCTTGAGGGAAACTCCAGGACATCCTCATGGACCTCTGTAACCTCCTCAACCCGCTGCAGCATCTGACTTACTGAAGAAATGAGCTGTCCCTCCAAGGAGCTGAATAAACTCCTCCCTGAGCTCTTGCCATCACCTGAGAGGAGTCAGGGACAGACATGGCCATCGAGGGTCTCCTCAGATCCCCGCCCACCCCCCAATCTTTTCTCCATGCCCCATTCCCAGTTTCTTCCCAAGCCACTCCCTGGACGCCTCTGCCAAACTGTGCTGGGGCTGGCAGGCTGCACGAGGTGGGGGCCCATAAATCACAATGTGGGACGTGCCGCAGCACTTGCTGAGAACAAAGAGGATTATATTGACAGGTCTGTCCACAGTATCAATACATCAACCCAGAAGAGATCCCCAAGGTAAAGACAACAACCTGCTTTATCAAATTACCACCTTAATGAGCCAAGATTGCAAATAAGAGACAATTGTGTGGGCTGATGCCTTGGTACAAAACCAGATAAAACAGAATATGGACTGGCACGGTCTCTGCAAAACACAGTAGACTATTTATACTGATTTTCCTTAAGAATATCAATAAGAAATGTTGAAATTGAGAAAGTAACCCAAAAATTAGCCTCATAAGGAAGCCAAGGAGTGCCTGGTAAACTATTACATGCTGCATTGCATTTGAAAGCCAGTATGGAAAATTATTACACCATGAGAATCCTTACTACTAGTTTCACCAGTGCATTTACTGGCTCCGGTGATTCTCAAGAATATAATAATAATATTCATCAGGAAACTGGTGCTTTTCTAATTGCTGTGCCTGTTTTCCCTCTTTGTTCAAATACTACACTGACAGGGCAAAAAGTAGCCCTCTGTGCTTCTGCCATGACTTTTTTAAACAGCTGTCTCAGTTTTTCCTTGTTACAAAATGGCAATTTTTATTTCACATATAATGGAAACTTTTTATTTATTGAAAACTAGATTTGCATTAACTAAAACCATTTAATCACCACCTTCATAACAGTTGGTAAAATGAACAGTGTTTTTAAAACCAAGGATAAAAAGTAAAATGTTTCTTTTCAGCACTTTCCATTGAGTTGTCTTCTTAGACATGGTAATGTCTATTTTTTAAATTTAGAGATGAAAAACAATACTTAACCTAGAGCTCTTCTTTACAGGTCTCAAAAGAGGGGGAAATGCTCTCAAGATAAGGAAACTGAGGCAGAGCGCAATTAACAGAAGACGTTGGAGATCACATACAGGGACAACGGCTTGGAGATTCCAGATTTTCTGGCCATCTACTACATTACCGACAGGATCACCACACAGAGGAAGTTTCATTTATAAGCACTTCTTCCTCCTGGTCTGTAAGTCACCAAGGTGACAGCATGCACAGGGCTGTGTCCTGACACCATCAGGGCCACCACTGCCAACCTCCCCTGCCGCAGCAGGACGGGCAGCATTTCTGAGTGTTTCTAAACAGAACTGTAAATGGGAAGGTAACACGATAAAGTAATTTACATGCAGTTAAATCCCCTCATTTGATAGCCCCAAAAGCTAAGCCCCACCTCCTAACACACTATGTGCTTATGCCAAAGTGCTACTGGACCAAGGCTTGGACAGCAAAATAAAGACCTGGAGGCTAAGACTTCACTGGACCCGTAACAGAGAAGAGATGTTGTTAGACAGTCCAGTATATATTTATATATCAGCCTTCAGAGAACAGCAATGCTCAGTTGTCCTCATATGTTTGTATGCCTGAGGAGAGGTTTCCAGTTACACAAATTTATTGCAGGGTGACACTAACAGATCTCATTTCTTGAGAGAGAGAATGAAGTCCAGGACTTTCTGGCAAGGAGCAGAAATGTCAGTATGACAAGCTGATCGCTTACTATACCATAACTTAATACATCCTGTGCGTGTTTGGGAGGATGTTTTTGATGAACTAGCAACCCAAATTAGCAAGGAATTTTTAGCATGTGCCTGGTCTTCTCATACATCAGGTATCAGGATTCACCTTGAACGGGGAGATCATTCCCTAAGCATGACTCCATTTGCTCTAGCATTGCGATTTACGACTCCAAGGTGCTTGGAGGGACGAGAGGAGAGGTGGGAATGTCCACAATTATTCAGGTAAAGCAGATGCTATCAGACAAGACTGCACCATCATTTTCCAGATCACACAGTTCTTCTAAACAGGACAGCTGCCAGCACTGTCTGCCTTTTGACAATCAGGATAAAAAAATGGACAGTAATATCCTATTCTTCAAAATGCAGAGGACAGTTTAGGAGTGATCTGGAGTGCTGCCTGATCCCAGATAACTAAGGCCTTCTTCATAAATCCCTGCAACAACAGGAAGCAAGGTTGGTGGGTGTTTGCTTCCAGCGAAGCAAAGGACTCTGCATGGGCAAGTTAAACATGGCAATGGTGGAATTAGTATGGCAACGGTGGACTTAAATACTGCAATGGTAGACTTAAATATTTCAATGGTGGATCATAGAAGGATGAAACAGAATGGCTGACATGAGCATTGACAGTTTAACTCAAACTGCGAAGGAAGAGGATAGGTTTAGGCCTACAGCTTTGTTATCTTACTGTAGGCAGATCCTGTTTACAAGACTGATGAGCACAACAGCTAGAGAAGCGAAACTGTTTACTTGCAGTAAACTGCTGATGCTCACAGCTTTTGCTCCATGTGCCTCTCATGTTGCTTTCCCATCCTTCCAAATATAGTCTTCTGTGACAGCCAAGACCTGGAAGGCTTTTAAGCAGCAGTCTCTTCCCAAAGGGCACTGTGCAGTGCAATCTGGCCTTTGCATATCACTGGCACTCAGGATATAGAAAGAAATAATCTTTCTGGAGATTAGACAGGAATCCATACAAACTCAGAAACAGAGAGATTAATTGCTGGAAATAATATTACCAAACCTGTATTCCATGTGAAGTGCATGCTTGTGTAGGGTGTTTATGTATGCGTATGCGTGTATCCTTACATAGTAGGTTTGGTGGGTGTATGTACACACAATCTGCCCAGAATTTTGCAACTTAAGTTAACTGGGTGGAGGGCAAAGAAGGCTGTGGGGAGGGAACAGAACGTTTCATCCATTTCTTCTATGACCGGATGATTTGTTAATCTCGGGAATTCTTGCTGACCTACTGGCCCGACATGAGTGCTGGCCTACTGACCCAACCCATGAATTCAACTCCTGATCCTCTTTTCTAGCCATGGGAAAGACCATAAACATCCTCTCTGCTTCCTCTTCCCTATGTTACATGGATTCAGTTCTAGAGCTACTATAGAGAAGGACACAAAATAATTTCCAAGAGCCAGAGAGAAAGAGCAGTGATCTGAAGACAGAAAAGGAAACGACAGATGTGACAGAAACACCAACCTGCAATTTATCAGCACAGAAAAGGTACCTCGGGTACTGCCAGGGCCCATGAGGCTGCCCACGGACTGAATATGCTTTGAGAAAAGCAGCTGAACAGAGACCAAGGTGACCATAAAATACATCCTGTCACAAAGAGTACGAAGAGAAATGCTGGCGCGCTGAAGTCCACGGAGTTTTGTCACTGATGTTACTGGGGCCATAGTTCTGTCCTGGTCCTTTCTTCCTGCTGTTGGTAACACTGTAAAAAGCCTCACCAAGTTACAAAGTGGAAACATGCCCAAGGCACTGCTAGTGATGAGCTACATTGCTGTAGGTGGTAACTAACTGCAAGTAAAGCTGTAACTCTTTGGACTTTGCCCACAACAATGTTTTTCCCTGTCTGGAAATTCAGGCTTTATACAGAGCAGGGAGAACACACTAACTTTTAAAACCTCCCAGGGCAGACCAATACAGAAGACCAAGCTGATGCCAGGAACACAAGTAACTGACCTCTCCATTTCAGAAAAAGTTGTTTGTGCTCTGCAAAGCTCCAGTGGGTAAAATGTATACGAGCAGATCTGGAAAAAAAAAAAAACCCAGAAACAAAAAACACCCAAGTAAAATCTCTGACATCAGCTGAAAAAAGAACATGCCAGATAACAGCCCTCTGGGCCTCGGGCTTTTTGTTTCTTTCTATATAGATCTCACTGGAGATGAGTTAACTTGGTTTTGGAGTTGGCTCCTGAGCCCACACCTCCCAAACTGCTGGACTTTCCAGGAACCTTCCAAACGCCCAACATCTTTACAGAGAAGGCACCAAATGTCCTACTTGCAAAGGGAGAGCTGGGCATAATCAGGCTGATAACTACACAGTCGGATCTACCTTCCTGTTCTTGCTCACAATCTGGGCTTTCTTGTGCCAATTTCTCCTCTTGTTTTATTTCCCAAAGCAGGACTGCCAGAGCAGCCCAGCAGCCAGGTGAAGCCAAGCCTGGGTGCTGACCTGAGGAAGGGACAGCGAAAGTCATCGCTGCACTCAGAAGTCAGGTGACAGAAGGAGGAAAGGAATGGGTCCAGTGTGTCTGTTCAGGAAAGAATTTGGTTTCAAGTTTTAAGCAACAGAAATGTTACTAAGGACATTATTTTGACATTTCTAAAAGCTAGAAGAAAATCCTGCAGAATAACAAGGTTTGAAATGGTGATCCCTGAAAGGAGTCTTTCTCCTCTAGTCCATACTGCAAATTCACGCATTTCTAGCCCGTGTCACTCAGAAGAGCAGTACGGTTTCATTAGACAAGTTTACCAGATGTCACACTGACCACGAATACTCCTTGAGCTATGTGAGCAAATCTCTCAGCACAATGCCAGCAGTACACAAACCTACACCTGAAAGACATACAGGTGTTGAGATCTCCTAATCTGAGCTCCAAATCTCACTCAGAGCCATCTTTGGCTCCTCATGCATCTTTTGATCTAATCCTTGTCCTGACTTGTATTGGTGATATTGCCACTGGCAACAGGCAAAGTCAGGAATGAAAGAACAAAGAAACATAGAACAGAGAGAGACCATCCAGGCCATAAAGCCCAACTTCATGAAAAACTCATGAGTCTGGAAACTTTATCTCTTTCTTCTTTACATTTCTTCTACCTTGTCAAATAGAAGTTTTTACATCACCCTATAAACAGACTGGTACAGACCTTTCCAATTTGGTCAATGAAAGTCCGTTTTGGGTTCTTTTCAGTCAAAAAAAATCATATTAATGAGACCAAAATTAATTTGAGTATTTTCATCTTTCAGATTACCAGAAAAGTAAGCTATTATTAAAAAATTGCTTTACTCAGTTGATGCTGATTTAACAAGTGCCAGAGTAGCTGCATCTCAAAGCCAAGCTTGAAATGATCTATCATGCCCATAAATGTTCCACTGATTTCCCTGGCCTTGCACAGCTGCCCAGCTCCTGCATATCAGGACATTACAAGTGGAAAGAGAGCACTTAACTCTCTTGTACATGTCTGCTCGTCAAGGCAGCAAACAACGGAAATACTAACTCTGACTGTCCAAAGGAAGATGAAATAAGAAAGGACGTATTCTCTCAATACCGCAAGACTCAAGACAGAGAAACAGATGTCAGTAAAGCAGACAGAAAATGCAACATCTATCACTAATTGCTGGGAAAACTATTTTTTTTTTTCAGTAGAAGCACACATAAGATGTCTGCTTCTGTTCCCATCAAAGTTAAGAGCAGAATTCCCACTGGCTGGCCTAAGGACCAGGCCCACTATATATTTTTAAAAGTTAGATCAGCAGCCTTCAAAGTCTCTAGAGGGTTTTTATGATGCTGCCTAATTAATTCAGAAGCAAATAGATTATTTCTCAGGAGGTGAAAAGCCGGAATTATTTAAAAGCTGTCTTTAGGCAAACTACCAGGGAATAAGAAAAATGTAACTACTGGTTATGTCAGGTTTCATTTTCCAGATCAAAATTCATTGTGTCAGCTCCTTTTCTTTGTTGTGATTCTTTAAAGATGTAACGAAAACCTTCCACATGTGGGAAAAGAAGGTGCTGCTTCGCAGAGCAATGCAGCTCCAGGTACCTGAGGTCTACACTTCACTGTACTTTTACCCACCTAATAAATATCCTCTAAATGGGACTGTGTGAGGGAGGGCAAGGCAGTCAAGGCAACAGCAGACAGAAATGCTTTTGCCTCATCTCCAAGTTGCCTCTGCATGGCATAGGAAAGCTTTTTACGCATGGAATTGTGCCATGCAAGTGATATTATGGGTCAGTTATTTCAGTGTCACATGACTGTAACGCCTCAGACTAACTTCTGCATAAAAGAATAATAAAGGAACCCTTATCCAGAGGTCTTGTCTTCTAAATGTGTAAAGATAGGGTTGAGGGGATAGCAGAGCTGCAGATAAAGTCGCATAGAAGGTCAGTGACAGGGGTAGAATTAGCCAAGGTCCTCTGCTTGTACCTGCCAGCAGAGGCTGCCTCCAGATTTGCAGTCGCTGTAGTCTGGCACAGCTCTGCTGAAGCAACTCAAACTATAACTGTCCACACCAGTTCTGGTTTTGGCCTGCGAAGGTGGCAAATATTTTGAAAAATTATGGCTGGAACATCCCAAGACCAAGAAGGCATTAAACACCCAAATCCTAGTGGAAGTCAACAAACCCAGCTTCCATTATATCCCTTGAAATGATCCAGCTGAGATGGAGAGTGATAGGAGAGTGCTCATCTTAATACATCACATATTGGTAATGTAGAAAAGCTTACTTAGTATTAGCTCTGTGTGTAAGAGGTTTGTGCTTCTTTATCCCATCTAAGCCTTCTAAGACACCGCTTTTTACTTCAAGGTTTTACAAGGGAGAGTGTTAAACCCTGTCCTGCACAAAGAAGAAAATGGTGCCAGGCTGGGGAGCAAAGGACAGAATCACAGAATCACAGAATCACAGAATGGTAGGGGTTGAAAGGGACCTCTGTGAGTCATCTAGTCCAACCCTCCTGCTGAAGCAGGGTCACCTACAGTAGGCTGCACAGGACCGCGTCCAGGCGGGTCTTGAATATCTCCAGAGAAGGAGACCCTGTGAAAAGCACAGCAAGTCCAGCACATTGCAGAACTCCGCTTTGTGGCAGCCCCCAGGGCCCTGGGTGGGCAGCAGGGAGGACTGGTGGGCACCGAGCAGCCTGGCCGGATCCTGCGGGAGCGAGTGGAGAAGCTGCGGCTGATGGGAAGGGAGGCGGCTGCCGGGGCAGCAGGTCCAAGCAGGAGAAAGCCCATGGTACTCCCCCCAGAAAGTGCTGCATCTTAACTCCAGCAGCTGCAAGAATAAATACACAATTTGAGGCATGGAAAGAGCCAGATGACCAACTGAAAAAAAAAAAAGCATCTGACCAAAGTCTTTTATACTTTGCAATATTTTTTTCTAACTTGCTGCAGTACTGCTGCAGAGGCTCTTCAAAATTGATTCACTCTGCTTTGCTTGAAGGACATGGGAGTGATTCCTGTGCAACAGGACTAGCAAAGGCCCGAGCATTATTCAGTCCCACTACACTGTCAGCCTTGTTGGTTCTCTCCATGCACAGTACGAATTTAACCCACAGCAATGAAAGCCCAGCTTCTGGAAACCACGAGGCTGGAATAACAGTGTGCCTTTGCAGCGGCTGCTGGCTCCCAGCACCACCAAGGCGATGGCTGCTGCTCCCCGGCCACGGTCTAGGTTTACAGGGGAGCGCTGCTGCTTAGATGGTTTTTCTTTCGGTGTGTGTGTGGGGGTGCTCCATGGGAATTTTGAAGACCTTTAAATATTCAAACTTAGGCTTAGCCAGTCAGATTCAGAAAGCACTTGGAAAACACCAGCATTTGAGAGGGCTGGCTCAACCTCCTGTTTTTCTGGGATGCCCTCCAGGTACCTGAGGACTGTAAAGCAGAGAAAAGGGGAGAGTCAATAATTCACGCTTTTACAGGACAAAATTCAGATAAGCCTGAGCAAACCAAGCCAGCCATGCACTCTGCTGGGGCTTAGCTGCTTCAGTCCTTAAATATTTTTGGCTGACGGTTCCTTTGAATTCTAAAGCAAAATTAAGAAGCTTGCTGTTTTAAGAGGTTTTGCAAATCTCCTTCCTTTAATTCTCGTCATGTACTCTGTCTGGGTGTGTTCTCATTACAACTAGGAAAGACCTGAAGATCTTGTTTCCAGGCTCTTCAGTGTGGGGCAGATTTGAATTCAAGTCATAAGAATGTGAAAATAAGGGAGCTAACATTGAAGAATTTCCTTACTCACCAGCTTTCCCTAGTCTTGACTTAGATCTTGGTGACTCTACTGATTTCTGTATCTTTTCACAACTACAGAGCCAAAATCGTATTTGATGTGAATACGCTGAAGGCAAGGTATTTACAACATTTCTTTTTAGAGTTGTCTATATTTGAATATATTTGCTGCCTGGGCCTTAGATGGCCTTGAAGAAAATAAAAAATAGAAAATAGGAATAATTTTTTACTACAGTGGGTTTTAGATCTCAAGTCTATACATCAAAGCAGGTACTGTGGCAGTAGAAGTGAGAATTGTGACTTCAGTCAGAGATGGCCAGGGACAAAGGACTAAACCCCTTCGTGCAATTCACTGACTCCTCCCAAATATCTAAGAGATGCAAGGCTCCTTTGCAAATATCACATGGGCAAAGTGCTGTGCAGAACACGGAGTTGTGCACAGTCACTTTTCATGTGTCCTACCAGAAAGTCTGGGGTGGTAAGGGGAGACAGGGAACATCGCTTGGCCAGGCAGCTCCAGTTCTCCTGTTTTCAAAAAAGACAGAGAAAAAAGAAGAAAAAAGGAAAAAAAGTAAGAAACCTGCCTGCTGAGAGGAGACCCTCATTTAGTCATTATTGTGGAAGCCTTGGAGGAGTCTAAAGGACATTCAGATGAGGCCATCTACTTACGATTATTTTATAGCCTTCATAATGTTCACAGCAAACTCCTGCAAGCAAGGACTCATTTCTGTTACATTCAAGAAAGTGTTTACGTTGGCAGAAAATGTATCTCTTCAAAGCCTATTAATATAGCATTACAAAAGACAGAACAGTAAGTTACTCAAACCGGAGATCAAACCTGCTTACTTTGATGAAAGAAATGGTTAAGGGCAACAAAGGGTGCAGCAACATCTGACAGGCCAATACGCTGAGCCCAATCCTGCAAATGCTTCCTCTTCTGATGAGGCCAAAAATCTAAATAACACAAATGATATGAATACGGACAGCAGCTCTGTTAGTTCTAGCTGTAATTGGGAATAAAACCGATCAGGCCATTTGTCAAGATGCAGCCATGCAAAACACAATGGCATTATCTTAAATGACATGCAAATAAATAACATTTCCTTTCAAGTTTTTTGGTTGCTTTAGCCACATATTGGCAGTCACACTCGCTAAGCAGAAAATAGTTGTTTTTTAATAGACTCTGCTGGGAATGCTGGACGGCAGGGACACTTCAAGACAGTTTATCACTATTTTCTTACTCTCAGTCTCCCTTGGGTGGCTTCTGGATTAGCCACGCCAGGACAGAGACACTTGGGTTGCCTCCAGGCAGGACAGCTTGCTTCAGCAGAGCCTCTTCAGCTTGTGTGACTGCGACTGTGCTGCTCTCAGCAGGCAGCCGGAGCGTCTCCATCCCACATTCCTGACACTGGGACACCGCTCCCATGCCGGGATGCGCACACTGCAGACATCCAGGCACGTTGCGTGGAGCCAGCCTGAATAGGAATTGCCGGCGCTGAGCCAGAGCTAATAAGGCTGGCGAGACCTGAGCTGACTCCTGCAGTCAGGAGTGCAGGGAGCCAGGTCAGGTCCAGCGCTGCAGCAAGGCATTCCCCTCGCCTGGAGCCAGGAGTGCTGGGAAGCATGGCACAGGGACTAGCTCAGATCCAGCAGAGTTTATTAGCACCAGCTAGACTTCTATCATGCAGACCTGCCTGGGTGTTTTATACTGCTCTTCACAGTACCCATATCACCTAGTTTCTTTCCTTACCTGAACTATCCTGACCTCTAACCTGTAACGGTGAGCTGGCTGTGTTTGAAACGAATTTATAAGAAAATTCAAATACTCTGAGGAGTTACAGCCAATCTGCAGTACAATGGTTTACGGCCAGATGGTCAGATGGTCCGGCTACCATGGCCATCTAGTCTGATCTCCCAATTAACGCGGGTCACAGAATTTCCTACAGACAGTTGGTATACCGGATTAGCTCTGAGAGCTATTAGCCAACAAAGCACTGGGCCAGCATGGCTCTCCATCACCCCCACGGTGGCTTGGGCAGTGCAGTAAAGCAGGACGGGTCTTTTTGCCTACTAGACAGCATCACTGTCATGCAGGATTCGGAGAGGTGCAGAGGGCTTCAGTGCACCAGGAGCTCGCTGGGAGCTGTAAAAGGGCATCGGCTCCGAGAGCCAGCGCTGAGCTGTGGCAGCCAGCTCCCATTGGCGGGAGGGTAAATCACAAAGTCCTGCCTCCATTTGTAACGAAATCAAGCGGAGTTTTGCTTAAGTCAGGGCTGAGTCAGTCATGAGTCAGGATTCATGGACTTGGCCCAAAACACACACACATTTAAAAATAATTGCCTTGAGTGCTTGGATAAGTTTTCAGCGACACTGGGGAGATGTGAATAATTTTTGTCCAGTAGGAAGATCAAAGAACACAGCAAACATCCATGTTACCCAGCCTCATGGGCACTGTCCAGCCCAACCACAGGAGCTGTTTGCTTCCCAGGGTGAGAACCTCAACCCATGGGTGTCAAAGAGTGAAATCATAGCTACTCTTTGATGTATTTATATGGGTGGAGATTCCAGGTCATGCAATGAAATGAAGTTACTCACGCCCTTTTGTTCCCAAGGATTAAAGCCTTTATCTTCATATTCTCAGCAGGAATATCATAATGTTTTGGGAAAGAAACCCTAAGATCTATACCAGTTCTACACTACTGTTCTTTTAAATATATATGATCTGTGGTTAGCCTTCAGGATAGAATACAGCAGCATAAGAGCAAACAAATGAACTAACAGTAAGGAATGGTGTATGACTGTGAACAACGGAGTATGACCTATCGGTATGGGCCCGAGTTCTTTTTTTCCTCACTCCCACGGAGCACTCATCACCTGTAATCATATGGGAAAACTGCACCAGCAAAATAATGTATTGTTAATATTCCTATGTTGATTCTTTTCTGCCTGTGATATCTTGCCCTAGCTTGAACAGCCCCAGGCACATCTATTGCACTCATCCAATGGAGACAGTTCCTTACGGTTTGAAGGTAAGGAGGAGATCCATGAAAGTGTTTGTCAGCTTGGGACCAAGTTCATACCTTAAATGATGAGCATGACCCCAACATATAAAGTAACTTTAGGAACAAGAATAATAAGTTAACAGGTATCAGCTATTCTGTAATAACTATCTTTGTGCTTGCTCTCCCCCCCTGGCAAATACAAAGTAAGCCAAGGTAGTTATCCCCTTCCACAAAACCGGGGATAGCTGCATTGCCTTTACTGGGGCAAGAGCACGAACAAGGCAGTTGTGGTGAAGAGCTTGACATGCAGGAGCTTGTTGTGCTGCAGTAACTTGCCTGCATGTCAGAGCCCTTAGCGCAAGCAAGACTCAGAACCAGTGCAGGTCGTAAGCTGGGAACGGAAATACATAATATTGGGCTGCAGAACCTCAGCACTTCTGTCATTGATCATACCGGCAAACCCTCGTGCCATGTATTGAAATCGTGCTACAGCATTTGTCATTTTTACAGTAATTATTTGCTTTGGTGACATCTCCTTGTGATCTGTCTTGGTTAGCTAGAAGAGGTGTGAAACAGAGCAGCTATTAGGACTAATTATCTTTAAGTGCCTTCAGCAGGTGCTGAGAACCACACCACAGAGTGCTAGGTGTTGTACAGGACAGCAAAGAACAGCCATGCCACAAGGAATACACAACTGAAGTGAGAAGTATGTGTCAATTCACAGTTTTAAAACACGTCTTATGGTATCTATGTGCTTCTCAGTCATTTACCAAATCAGACCTTAACCACCGTTCCTGTAGGACTTCACTAGACAGCCATAACAGAGTACATAATTCTACTTTCATTTCTCACTTTAAGCCATTAGGTGAGCATCCTGTATCCACTGCAAAAAAACACGATGTCTAGAGGTCATGGTTTCAAGGCAAAGCATTAAGTATCTCGAGCATACCCCGAAGCAGAGATAGCAAATCCCATTTAAAGACTAAAATTTAAAAACCTATATCTCATGAATTGATGACACTACCTTCGTTTTTTGGGAGTTGTTTGGTTTTATTTTTTTAACATTTGAGCAAGATGGAAACTTGGTAAGCCCCAGAATAAATCAGAGAAAACAACTAATGAGCAACAGGCAAGTAATTGCGAGCAATGAGGACAGCACAACATGCAGCTGCCATGCCACAGGCGCTTTACTCTCTACTCAGTGTTTTGCAGACATATCTAAGAGGACCTTAATAGAGGATTTCATGCTCTGTTCTTTCATTGGACAACCACAAATTGCACTCATCTGCCATCAGAGCAGACCACTGACCATAGACTCAGAAAAATGCTTTCACAGAGATACCGACGAGAGCCTCTTCCTCATCCTGACATTACTTGGGTAATCAGCGTGACCCAGTTGCGGCTGTGAGAGGGCCAAGGACTTGCAAAAGACTTCAGCACATGCTTAAGACTGAGAACAAGAACAGTTTTAGTGAAGTTAAGCACATTTATGAGTGATTTCATAGAGTTGGGCTGAACTCTGCAACTGCTCGGCATTTTTGCTGATTGCATCTGCATGAATAAAAAGACTGTTTCAAGAACAAGTATGAGCTGGGTGTTACATGGAAGGGAAAGGTGAAGAGAAGAGAAATCAAGGAGGAAGAGTTGGTTGCTAAAGGAAAATCATGGTCTGAACAAAGACTTTTTGGCTCTTCCAGCAATTACAAAACCTCCCCAGCTCCCAGAAGGGAGAGCTCAAGTGAGCTGCCTGTCATAGCTGTGACGCTAGTGTTCATAAAGGTCAGCCTGGCCACAGGAAAACACAGGCACAGCCAAATGCCAGGCATTTGTTTGGCTTTAAGAGTCACTTACTGCTTTAAAAACAGCAAATGAAACACAGCACAAAGCTGGAGCACACCATGACTTGAGCCTTCTCCAGCAGCACAGAGCACGTGGGAGGCTGCCCCTGTGCCAGCAGCGCTTGTGGCTCAGAGGTGAGGCCAGGCGTGGGTCTGGGCTCCTCATCCCCTCCCAAGCCATCACCCAGCCGCATCCCGCGCGGCCTGGGGGACGTCAGTGAAGACTCAGGGACTTGAGAGTGTTCATCCATGGTGGAGGATGGAGGACAGAGGACAGGACAAGTTAGTACACTGAGATGTGGCACAGGGACCTGATGAGCAGGGCCAGGACTCACAGCACCTGGTTATTATTCCTGGCCTGCTGGCTGACCACGAATAAAAGCTCAATTCCTCAGTTTCCCCCTCTGTAAAACGCGGTTAATGGCACTGACCTTTTGTAAAGCACTATTAGACAGAGATATTCTCATATTTCAGAAGAGAGGTAACAGTGCTATGCCTGGCACTTATTTACATGCTTTAGGGCACGAGTGGCTTTTTCTGTGTGTGTGGTGCACTGTATCACCGGGCTGCTGTCTCCAGGGGCTCCGCAGAGCAACACTGTGACAGAAATCACCAGTTAAATGAATAAACACTCTGTGTGTTAGGATCCGAACTATTGCATTTGGTCAGTTATTGGAAGGATGACCAGACTGCAACAGAAATTTCTTCTTCTTTGAAGGCAGGCAGCCAAAAGATCAGCATTTACCAAGCAATACACAGACAGGGCATCCCAAGCATTCCTCGTGGGAACAGCAAACCTCTGCTCTGGCCCGTGTGTGCCGCGGTGGGCACGGCAGCGTGCAGGGCGAGGGGAGGCCAGGCCAGGCCCACCCAGGCCACCCTGAGACAGGGAGTTGGAAGGATTGCACTTGAATCACCCAGCCCAGGATCTGGCCCTGTTCCCTGAGAGGGTGCTGAGGGCATCCGCCAGCAGACGAAGGCACTGAGCAGGTCCCCAGCTCTTGCTCCAGCACCAGGCAGCTCAGCCCTCCACACGCAGGCACTGTACCAATGAATTGAATGACTTTTTCTCTTTAAAAACTTACTTCTGAGTCTTTTTTTTTACTTTTCACTAACTGCTGTGACCCTTCAGTCCTTTCATTCCCTTCTGTAATTTTGTAAATCCCAGGGGACAGGTCCTGCAAGCCCACGAGGCTGGACCGTGTGCCTCCTCTGGAAGTCCGAGCAACAAGAGTGCTGATGGCAGGGCTGGAAACACAGGCAGAACGCTCTGCTCTGTGGGGATCCCAGCAGTGGCAAGATGACTCCCCGGCTTTCTCCAGCAACGCAGCTATTCCCGACAGCTCCAGCCTCAGCAACGTGCAAGAACTGGGGTTAAAACAATCATGCTGTGTGATCAAGCTCGAGATGACCGGCTATATTTAAACTTGGTGGGCAGAGGCCCTGCCGCAACTGGCCCGGGAGCAGCTTGTGGGACCAGACCCACACCCCTGACCCGGGGAGGGATTCCCAAACACGAGTGGGTCTGGCCATGGGGCTGCTATGGGGCTGCCCAGCCCTGCGGCTGGGCCTCTCCCGCGTCCTCCCTCGCTGACCACTTCCACGGACACTCACCGGGTGGGATAAGCCACCCCCCGCCCGGGGACAGACCAAACTGTTTGGATTGCCACAAGAGGGAGCAAAGCTGCTGGGCACGGCGGGGAGAGCTCAGCCCCCGGCTGGGGACCCCGCGCTGGGGACCCTCAGGCTGAGGACCCCCCGCCTGCCCTCGGCCTCTCGTCACACCTCGAGAAGGCCAACACCTGACACTTCCAACAAGCAATGCAATTTCTCCCAGAAAAAGGTCACACAAATATAGGACAGGCACAGGAACGAGCCATGAAAACCGATCAAGCCGTGAAAGATGACTCCTATCATCAGATTTCACAACTATGTATGTGTGTGCCTGTACGTATAAACATAAAAATATAAAAATATATACACATCTATATAAAATCTTCCATTATCCCTAAAGGCATTTTATTGTTTTGTTAATTCCCAGGATGTAATCTGTTTTGCATTAAGTGGGATGTTAAGCATCTAATTGTCAAGTGCTGATAAGCCATGGGAAATTTTATTATGAGATAGGCATCAGCTGAATGGAGATAAAACACCTCAGATGCTAAGGTGCAATTTCCAGGTGAGATCAGTGTACGTACTTGTGAATACCAGAACCAGGGGCACGCCAGGGATGAGCTGCAGAAGTGCTACAGGTGGAAATGGACAAATTGAGGAGTTATACATCAAAATCTGCTATTACCAACTGCTCGGCATTCCCAGCTGCGCGTGGCACTTACAGTTTGCACCTGGGCTGATGTCCTCATTTAGAAAAGGCCCCAAACTTCACGCATTTCATGTAAAACCTGTCATTTAGACCTACAAGTACCACAGCATTTAAAAATACCGTCAAGTACCCATAAGTACCAGAACAGAGACTGTAAACATGTTTTTCTGCCCCCTTTTATCTCTCCAAATGAGACAGAATTTGCAGCTCGGCCCCAACCTGTCGGCTGCTGTCTGGGAGCCAGTCCCTGGCCGGCCAGCCCTGCCATGCGTAGTTCATGCCCTTGTAAGTGAAGATCAGACGCATTTTTGCAATTCAAACTGAGCTTATTGTCAGGCCAAGTAATTGCTTGATCTTGCGATTTCCAGGTTACCTTCCACTTCCTCCTGCCTGCGTGCGCCGCACCACCTCTCACCACAGGCAGCGAGGTCTCGGAGCAGAAACTCTCTTCTCTTGTCTACCGTAGGGGCCCCAAGGCTGCGTGACTCACAGCGCGTGCTACCACCCACCCGGCATCAACATCCCATGTTAGGGTGTCACAGGCTACTCTGGGTCCTGGTCCATCGGTTTCACTATTAAAATTCTCTAATTGTCAGTAGGCTGTTGAGCAACTTTGTCTGGAGCAATCACCAGGGAAAGGGAAGCGTGTCCCCTTGGCACTGGTGCTTGGGTAACGGCTCCTCCACCAGACATGGCATTGTGTCAGCCAGGTCCTGCTTATCTCCATGACCTCCTGATACTTGCTGCTCTCTGTCCTGATTTTGGAACGGCAGAAGCAGATGCAGAGATTGGGGTTTGTGATACTAACACACTCTGAGCTTTTTAACCTCAAGTACTCTTTGTTTTGCTTGGCATTTCCTCTACGACCGACCACGCAGGGGCTGGTCCTCCGGAGCAGCCCTGCGGTTAGGAGCTTCCGACCAGAGGCTGGAAGTGACTGCGAGCCTGTCCCTAACCCGCCCCACTGCGAGATCTCCGGCTTCTGTCTAGTGAAGCTCAACAGGTAACAGAAAGGCCTTTAAAGTGCAGTGAACTTTGTGCATTTACTGGGAGCTAGAGAAGAGGAGAAATGTGCTCTGCCTGCCTCCGGCACCCGGCTGCGGCAGAGGTCACCTGCTTTAGCCACCATCCGAGCTCAACAGGGACAAATTGCCAGCCTGTACCCCGCGATATTCGCACAGGAGTGGGAAATAAGGACCATCAGGGAAGCTTCACCAGCTCCCCCAGAGCTTCAGGCAGCACACACCAAGGGAAGAGGGAAGGAGGCTGTGAGAGCTCTCCCAGCATCCTCCACCTCTGGGAACCCACCTTCACCCTCCTCAAAGCACCTCAGCCAGCAGCTGGCTGGCAGATACCCTGAAAGCTTTAACAGGGACAAGGAGGTAAAAGGGCAAAACCCTGACTTGTGGAAGAGTCAGGAGCCTTTATCCGTTAAAGCAAACAAAACTCAAGACATCGCTCTGCACTGCTGTTCGCCCCGTGCTATCACCTAACCCTGGCCAAAACAATTCTGATTTCTTAATGTTTCACACCCCTTTGCCCACCTGGGAATATCCACAGCGGGTACCACATGGGGGGGTTTCGAGCCCCTGGTTATTTTGGTGCCACTTGCGTTAGCATTTATTAGTCTCCAGAGGCAGCAATTGCTGTTGATGAGCTCACAAACAGCCCTTCCAGGCCATCCAGCTACTCCAAAACACGCGCTTAGCACATCCCGCCTTTACCTTAAATGGCACCGGCACAGAGGAGAGATTCACGTCTCAGTTTAGTGCGCTCCTGCGCTGCTGAACCTGAGGGCTTCTCCTCAGCAGGCCCTGCCCTCACGAGAAGTTTCACATCAAATGTGAAATGAGTCTCCATGCAGTGAACCAAAATCATCTTTTCCTCCTCTCTGGACTGCCCTGACAATTTTCTCATATTCTCTACGGACTTATTGGAATGGTTTTTTTATGCACAATTCTTTTTATTTTATTACATGTAAAAGATGATCATTTTCAGCCTCCTGAAATTTGCTGATTATACACCGTTAGAAAGCAACTGGCAATAAGTTCACTTCCAGTTCTTAAGAAGCCGCTTTTTTCCCTTTATTTGCTGTTCTCATTTTTGCCATAGAAAGTGGGAGAGGAAGCCATGAAGGAAACATTGTAAAATTCCTGCATATTTTAGGGACAAAAAGCAGTTGTCATTTCAGAAGGTATTTTTAAGAAACATTCACTTCATCGGTTGTCAGGCAACGCTGTTATGCACAGTGCTACTGCAGGCAAGGTAACGACACAAGCTAGTATTATGTCGTACAGAAAAATAAGCTTAAATTCACAGCTGAATCAGAGCTGCCTTCAAACGGGGGCTCTGACAGTCCTGACTGGCACTCGGGGCTGGTGACTCAGCAGCCGCTGGTGACTCAGCACCCACGGAAATCGATGGAAGCGCCTCCAGCATTTTTTATAAGAGCTGAATCAGGCCCTAATTGCATTTTAGCCTGGTAAGTGAAATGCGCTTCTGACAACTCTGCTTTGTAGCTTTGAGTCATTTTTTTCTATCTGCTCTAAACTAGCTTCAACTGTCTTCTGACAAAGACAGCATTTCCCCACTGGCTTCTTGACCCGAAACGGGTTGAATTTTGACACTTGGAGCTATTTGAGCTCCGATTTTGTATGTATTGCTTGCAATTACTGTAGGGATCTGAAAGACTTCTGACATGAAATCCTTTGGCTTCAAATCAGCACTTAGAACACAAAACCTTTTTTTTTCTCTCTCTCTTCTCCCTAGCTCTTTTTTTATTGCCTTAAGGTGGAATGTACGTTCTTTGGGTCACAAAAAGCTATCTACTGCTATTAGGACTTCTAGCACATTGTTATTAAACCATTTAACATACAATCAGGCACTGCCACAGCAGGTTTAGCATGGCATGTTTACTGATTTGAAGCAGACTGCACGGGCAGAAGGATCACTCTGTGGGCTGTTCCCCAACCAGTGATCCCCATTCTCTCCATTTACATACAAGCCCTCTGCTGTCCTCAGTGAATTTTTTACTGGCAAATAAAATATCTTAGAAATACCCAAATGCCTGCCTGCCAAGCTGTAGCTATTGAAAAGCGCTGTTGCTGCATTAACTAATAGGTTAGAAAGACTTAATAAATTCAGATGACAAGGCAATTCTGTGCTGGCCTTCCTTTCAGAGTAAGGCCTCTCCCAGCTCCTTCCCTGGTGTGGTGGAGGTGTATGTCTGCCTCTCAAACATTCGCCAGTTTTCTCTAGGATTAAATTCTTAGTGGTAAAAGAAGCTTGTTAAAAAATGTGAGGAGGAGGAAGGGAAAATATTCAGTTGCTTTCTAAATAATTTTGCTCTGCTTTATTGTTCCTGATGTTGCTGGCTGCCTGACTGCAGCCCAGCTCTGTATCTCTTCCCCATGTGCCACTCGCAGGAACCCCACAAGCAATGGCTCGATGCTGAGTTACCCTGAGCCAGTTCTGGTGACCCCACAGCTCCAGGGCAAAGCTCTACCACAGAGGTGGGCTCCTGAAAGCCACGTACGATACACGAAGCTGTCCTGAAGAAACATCCTCCTGAGCTACTGACCACCTTTGGGTCTGAACAGAGATCACTGAGGACCACGCATCAGTTTTTGCACTGCCAGGGAGGGGTAGCGGCAGCCGGGAGGTGGGGATGCTGCCTCTTCTGGCATTTAAATCAGCAAGGCCCAGCCTGCCTGTGCTGGGCAACCCCTGGTGTGGATGCCAGCCCTGCCGCTCCGTGCCAACACTAGCCACTTGGCATGCGTGTGGGAAAAACACAGCACACCCACACTCAGAGTCACAGGCTCCAGTCCCAGCTGAGTCAACTCAGCCCCTTATTTTTGCAGAGAAGATATGCAGAATCTGATGGGGCTTATCATGTGTGTTTGGGGCAGGGAGTGGCTCCTTGGCTTCAAAGAGCAGATAAGGCCATCAAAGTGATTGCCATCTTTAAACACTGTCTACTTACTCACTAGACCTGATAGCCGCATGAATTCAGACTCAAAGCCTCTCACTTCAGTAACCATGTGGATACATTTACTGCTTGCCGCTCCTGTTAGCTCGTGGAGTCAGCACAGCCCTGGGGAGAAGAGAGTCATTCCTGCTTTCTGCTTATGCATCAGCAACGTTTTAGTCAGACACTTTGCCCTGAGACGCAGCTGTTGTACCTACACGATGTAGAACACCGAGTCTGGAGAGTGGGAGCCCCAGGAGGGCTGTGAGCGGGGACTGCCTCCCGTTCTATCCCCCAAGAACATCACATGGATATCTCCGGGAAGTAAAGGAGTTGTGTTAGGACACACTGCGGGTCTGGGCAGAGAAGATGGCCACCTGGGAAAGAAAGGAGTCCTGTTTCATTCCAGGGGCCCGTTCCAACAGTGCAAGCAAAAGAAAAAGCAGGCAGGCAAGATGGCAAGTTCCCCACCCTGGTGAGAACAGAAGATGGGAGGCAGCACCCTCAGAGGCAGATGGGATGCCAGAGGGGAGGCAGAAGTGGGTGAAAACAAAGCAAACTTTCTTGGTTGACTCAGGGGCAGGAGTAGGGACAAGACAATCTTCTGCCAAAGGCTCCGCTTCACCCAGCACCGCCTCGCGAGGACTCAGATGGAAAGAATTTCACTTGCGGGCAGGAGGGCAAGTCAGACACAGTATCTCAGCACACTACCCCACCCTGCCCTAGGCTTGTCCTAGGTTTTGATATGCAGTGTGCAAATCTGGAATGCATTCATAAATAAATGTCAAATTCTCAGATGTATTGTCAGCCTTAAAGAAAACGACCTAATTAAAAATCCCACTGTTTCTTTGACTCATGACCTGAGTCACGTCTAGAGCCTTCACGCTTTTTGTATATTTAACACACAGGCACAGAAATACACTCAATACTTCTCAACTTCAGGAAGCCAGCAAGATGATACTCAATGTTTGAGAAAGTCATCTGTAAGCTGTAGCAACAAGAGGTTCAAGATCTGTGAGGAATCCCTGTGCAATATGCTTACCTGATAATGATAACGCACATCGCAATTTACTGAAATCACACAAGAGGCCACGAATCCTCTCCCATGTTTCCCATCCAATGATTATGTATTTTGCTGCATTTCAATTATTTTGCTCCATCGGGTGACAGCACAAGCCCATTGGGATCCAGATGTCTATGACTAAAAATCTCCTCATAGTAGGCTGACATATGTAGGCCTTCAAAAATAAAAGTCCATTTGTTCCAGATTTGTTCCTGTATCTCCGACCCGCGGGAACACTATGCTCCCGCCTGGACCCCTTGCTAGAAGGAAGCCAGCTCTGACCACCTACCCCATGCCTGGTGATGTCCCATTTCTTCTTAGCTTCATAGGAGTGGCCGGGAGCTGCTGGTGAGATGCCCTTTGACTGGGCCGGATGGGCTGCGTCTGCTGGCACCGCTGCCCACTTCCCCTTCTGGGCAGCCAGGCGGGCTCTGTCCCGGCGTGAGGCCCGGGCAAGCAGCTCCTCTGCCCATGGTGTTGTGCATTTCCAACGAGGATACAACACGCGCCAGAATCCCACCCCTCACAACTGACAGAAGACAACGAAACCTGCAGAAGGCACCCAGCCCTCACACACCGAGGATGTACTTGCCAGTAATATCCTGTGAGAAGGCTTCATCCAAACCAAAATAAAGTCCATGATTTCCATGGGCTTTGACTGAGGCCTGTTTGAAAACCCTTCATTTTCCAGGACAACCTCATTCCGGATCCATTTTGCCTTGTCACACAGCCAGTGGCAAGTATCCAGTGATTTCAGTAGGAGGTGTGTTTTAGCAAAGCTTATCACAAAGGGGGTTAACTCCCTGCTAAGGAAGACCACGGACATCACCTACCTGTCAGACACACAAAACAACCCTCTGGCTGGTGCATCCTGCTGCCGCTCCGTGGGCAGCAGACTCCCAGGAGCTCTGCAGCCGTCCTTCCTGCCCCTCCATGGCACTGTGCCCAGCACACCGGGCAGACACACAGACTAGATCACCTGCCAGAATCTCTTTCTGCCACATTTTCTGTCATTAGAGAGTTCCACGATTTTACTGTTATCTTATTTGCTACTAACAAGGTTTATCATTAAGGCTTGCTACTATAGAACAGGTATCCATACCCGATGATACACATACAGAAGACAAAGACAACAGGCCAGCTGCTGCTCTGTGTATGCTGTGTGATGCCCATCATTCTTCCACAATGGCAGCAGACATGTAAGAGCAAGCAGAATACACCTCAGTAATTTTGCAGACTAGGCTGTCGACCTCCAGTGCCAGGAAACCTACCTGTCGCAAAATGCAGCCTAAACACCACATGCTTGTAACATCTGCACTGCCTACTCAGGACTGTGTTTAATAAAAAGCAGCCATCTCCTTTTCCAGTAAAGCAATGTGGTTTGTATTTAGGTCTGTGCAAGGAGTTTGGCACCTCTCTTACACTGCCTTTTTCCAAGAGATTGGAACTTCGTCATAAAAAATTTACTCTGGAGTGGCATTCAGCAAAGACACTGTTTTGGCTCAGATGCAAACATCTTTTGGTAGCAAACTGAAAAAACCTCCATTCAAGCACTGAAGCGGCCGGACTATGATACCAGCGAGGTTATTTGCCTTCTCATCTGGTTCTACCAGACGCAGGCCCATGTAGTAACGACAGCCTCATTTAAGGCTCACCAAAGGGTAGTGGGAATTTTCCCATCACCTTCCAGGGCCCTATTAAAACATAACTCACTGCCCAATTTTCATTCATTTCCTTTTTGTTAAGCATGATTTTACCTAAACCAAGCAGGGCAGCTCTGCTCAGTACAGCACATTAGCACATTTAGTCCCAGGATTTAAGAACTGACTTAAAAGCTTGGCTGATACCTGAACTGAGCATCCATTTTGCTCATTATTCATGGCCCTAACGGTGCTGGAGCTGCCTTCAGAGATTGCCTGCTCTGCTATGCTGCTTCTGACATGCAGAATCGCCAGCCCTTGTTGGCAACCGCAGCAATCCCCCTCCACTCTGGGAATGCATCATTAATTGTGGAATTTGGATACTCGTGGACATCCTTACAGTTTCCAGACTCTTACTGTTGAGAAAGCAGAGCCCATAAAAGGACTCAGTTGGGCTATTTCCTGCTTAGAAAATAGAGAAAATAAAAATCCAGCAATTTAGCCCACTCTGGACCTATTGAAGACTGAAGGTCAAGCTCTAACCTCAGCTACTCCACTGCTTGTCCAGGGCACATGCTGAAAAGTTAATGGAATTACTTCAGACATTCCCCAGCATGGCTGAGATCAGACACTGGCCTGCACTGTCTGGGGCTGGAGATATTCTGAGCCAGACTCTTCACCCTCAGCCTTGGGAACGTTTTCATAATGGAACACAATGTTTGCAAAAACTAGACCAAAGGTGGCTTCTCCATCTGTAAACATGTCAAGAGCGAACTGGCAAGGCAACTTCTCCATCCCTGGAATGCGCAGGAAATAGCTATGACTATACTTATCCGTAAAACAAATAGCTTAATTCCCACCACCAGAATGGTCTCTGACATGTTGTGCTCACAGTAGCGTTGATAAAAGGCTGTAATACACCGTATGCCCCGTAAACGGCTTTTAAATCTCAGCCCAAGCATTTCATTACGAGCTCATTAAAAGATGACTGTTCCCTCAGACTGGCTGTGGTCACACAGCAGAACAGGAGGTAATTGGAACCACTTCCCCGGTCTTGTATAAATGTGTAACGTAGCAGTCAACGTAAACCTTCGCTTCGGCTGCCAATGTTGCCATACAAATCAGCACAGTAGACTTGGCAGGAGTTCAGCCAAATTTGGCACAGGCTCTAAGCCAGTTCATTTCATAGTTGTTAAGAAAAACAAATCTGTATCATGAACGTGCTGCAGAGCACTCACATTTCTGTTTTGTTTTTGCAAAAAAAAAAAAAAAAAAGGCCAGATTCTGCTCTGATTTGCTTTGGTGCAAACCCAGAGTAACTCTGCTGGGCTTGATTCTTCCAGGTTCCTGCTGGCCTGTACTCGATCATAGCGTGGCGCTCCGTCTGACACAAGGGATGACTAAATTAGGCGAGATAAGGGGTTTTTGCCATGTCATTAGCATCAAAATCTTATTGACACAAATTAACAGCATTTCCAGCAGAGTTATTGATTTTGCTAAATTCTGTCAGAACCTGTACTTTAACAATCTTGTTTAAAAAGTTCATTAACTGCAGGTAACACTCAATTCTGGAGCAAGAAAGAACAGAATTTGGTTTTAACTTTGAAACAATTTTCTAATTTACATCCACCAAGGACAAGTGTTACTTTTTGACTTGTGGTTTCCTTTTTTTTTTTCCAAGAAATATTATTAACTATCTGTGAAAAGCTATCACTGTCTTAATTTTGGGTTACTTTTTGTAAGGAGGGAGATACTGGATATTAACTAGTTCTATTTCGCAATGTCAGATAAAAGGAAGTAAGTTAAATATCTGAGCGTAGAAAGTAATTTTGTTTTGTAAGGGATTTTAAAATAAATCAAAACTGCATCAAAGCTATGTTCAGTACTACAGCATGTCTACAGCGAGCAATTTATCATTCCTCCATTAAAGTGGGCTAACTTCAAAAACCAATAAAGTAGGTTTAATTTCATTTACAGTCCAATTAATTTCAATCCCATTTAATTTGAATCCCATTTAATTTATTTAATATAATGTTAATTAAAAAAAATTGTTTAATATAATGTTAATTAAAAGCCTAATACTACACTTTGTACACTAGCCAGCCAGTGACAGCACTACACAGAGACAGGGAACTCCGAGCAGAGAACAGTCACAGCCTCACGATAACACCCAACAACAGGTGCCTCCTTAAAATATCTAATGATGCATTTCCTACTAACTGCACTGACATTTAGGAAATGGATTTTCTATACTTTAGATGTTTACATCTAATACGCTGGCTGTCAGCTGTGCCCCCTCCAGATGCCAGAACTGAGCATTCTCTTTGCAGGGATGGAGGCTGAGAGTTTGCCAATCCAGCCCGCCGCGGCACGCTGCAGAGCCCGCAGCGCATCCTCATCCAGCTTCATGGTAGGACACAGACATACCTCGACTTTAACAAGCAAAGTAAAACACAGCAAAGAAGCAGAACCTTGAGGAAGAAGATGGCAATGTGGGAAAGCAGTGAGGATGCCGGCCCAACCACATCAACGCTGTTTACAAGGCACAGTCACAAAATCTGAGAAACACCAAACACTGAAGTTCAAGCATCAGAAATTCATGTCACTGTGGCTTTCAGGAACTCGTAAGAGCACGTGTTTGGGAGGGAATGAGAGCTCAGCTAAAACATAAGGGGCTGAAGAAAAAGATATTTTAAGCACGTGTTCTGTACCAAAAAGAGTAGCATGACTGGAAATCACATGTCATCAGTACAATAATGAGAAAGCCATGTTAGATGAAATATCAGACAGCTTGGTACTTGCGTGGAATCTGTCAGTGGCATTTGTCCCCCAATACTCAATAATTTGGACGCATATCATCTCCTTGAAATGAAGCTATGCCTGAAGCATGAAACAGCAGTTGCCTAAACCACAGTTTTCTGCGGAACAGTTACGGGAAAAGAAGGAATGTGACAGGCCAGCGCCCGCCGCCGGGCTACTGCAGGGCTGCTGGACCAGAGACGTCTTCTCTGCCATCACACACCCGCCCATTACACAGTCTCCTTTTTAGCTCGCTCACGCTCCATCTTAATAATTACTAAGGCATTTCTGCCACCTCCCCTTTTGCTGAAGTTGGCTCCAGAGCCTCCCTGTTCCACACTTGGAGACCGTCTTCTGGTTTCCAGTTTAAATTCAGCCATGGCCAGCTTATAAACACTTGTCATCTGGCCAGAACTGGGGTTCAAACTGATTCAAACCCATTGAAATTAATGAGGTTTTCTTCCCCCATTGACTTTAATGAGCCTTGAATTAAGGCCCTGTGTGTGGACAGAAAGGTTTCGGGCATTTTTTGTAAAAGGCGAGTTTTATCCTGTTGATCTTGGCCTCCCTCCTCAGCCTGCTGTGAACTGTCTGCCTTATTTTAACGCTGTATTCTCATGCTGCTCTAGTGCAAAACTATTGAAATCCAGGACGATCTTGCCAAGTTGTTATTAATTACTGTGGTTCTCAAGGCTCAGTCCTGCAAACTGATCTGCATGAGCTCAGAGGTCTCTCTCGAAGCATCTCCTTTCAGGATCTGGGCTCTAGGGCTACAAACCCAAGCACCAAAGGGACTGATCCGATCACGCTCAGCTCTGCCTGCCACCCCAGTGCTGCTGCAACCCGAAGCAGCAGGCAAGCCCAGTGCTGCTGCTGTAGTTGGAAGGCCGGGGGCCAGCAGGGAACAGTCCTCGCACCGAAACACAGCTTTCCAGGCCAAAATAACCAGCCTTTCTGCTTGTCAGAGTTTGAGCACAATTCAGCTGTGCTGGAGGAGGGCACAGCTGAGCTCTGCTTCTGAGGACGACGGGAAGAAAGTGCGTTTCGCTGCTGAGGAAGGGAACAACTGCTGTCGAATTTGACTTTTGTGGCTGGACCACAGAACATTTCTTATGCTAAGAAATGGCAAGATGTCGCACTGGATGCACGTGAGGTCAGAGGCATATCAATATGTGGGCAACTAATTGTATCTCCAGCACTGGGAAATCCTTCTTTTATTACAAAATAGGATCTGGATTAGTTTGCTCTGCCTTCACTACTGAAGCTAGTGCTTGGCGGTGCCAGGACCACATTAAAAGCAAGTTTTGGATACACTTTCATTGTTCTTTTTAGCTGAACGGTGAAAAAAGCTGGAAAAAGCTTCTTTGCAGTGGAAACAGAAAAAACTCAGCTAGTTATTTTAAAAAGTTATGAGCTTTTCAATTAGACCACAGGAATTTTATAAAGCAAGCAGGTCAGGATGTACTTTATTCCCTGAACCTGAAATGTTAAAATAGTCATGTTAGGTATTTGCATAGAGTTATGTAGGATGAGTTTAGATCTCACTAATCTAGCTAGTCAGATGCTTATAAAAATAAATAAGAACCCAAAAAAGAATGACATCAGCCATAAGTGCTTATTCGGCTCCAGATTTGGCAGGTAAAAATCAGAAAAAAAAACAACTGCATTATGCTGCCTGGGCTCTGCGCCTATTTCCCATCATGTAGGGAGCCAGGCCAAATCCTTGACACAATAGCAATTTTTGCCCAATGCCAACTATTCCCAGCCTGGCAGTATGCATGCAGAGCCGTCTCCTGAGGTCATGGAACTGTAATGGCATCCAAACTGCAACGAACATCCCTGCTTTCGGAGGTGAAATGGCTGTTGCATGTGAGTCCATTTCCACCGAGCCACCGCATTCAGTCACAAGCTGTCAGAAGACAAGTTACAGTGACAACAGACAATGCCACCCTTAACAGAGTCACCGCGCATGCCAAGCACTGTGTAACACATGGACTGGTGGCCTCCAGAAAGCCTGGAAAACAACTGGGTCAGAAGTATTGCTAAACACCTCAATATCAGGTATCTGGGCGAGCTATAACATAGCAACTGTCAGTCATGTAAAGTGATAAGTGACTTCTATTTAGACGTGCTCCACTCAGTCAGTGGTCAGTGCCCTGATAACAAAAGCACTTTACTGTTCTACATCCTTGCATGGGGACAGGGACATCTGACAACGGCACAGTAAAGAGTTTAGCTGCTAGATTGCTGTTTGCTGCAAGCACAGAGAGCTTTTCCACACCTTTAAGGCTGATCATCATATTCTCTATATTGAACCGCGAGTTGAATGACGCTGGCTTAATAATACACACCTACTGAGAAAGGCAAGATAAAAAAATAAAATTACGTATTTGTCTGCCACTAACCAGCACGTGTTCTGTCTGCGAAGAGAGACCCTTGTCTTCATGCTAGAGAGTCACAGCAACAGAGGCAAACCTGCTTGGCTGGGAAGATGCCAAGCCCTTTCTAAGTAACTCAGTGTCCTTAGAGCTTGCTGTGGCACGAGCTATGGTGTCCTCAGAGATGTACGAATGTGCTGGAGCACCCAGAAAGACAAAATGCAACATTGCTGAGCTTCTGTGTCCTCAATGCACGTGGGCACACATTGGTAGTAGTAACTACGGGTATTCTCACCACAGACCATGGGACACCCCCAGCTGTGTAAAGTCAGGCCAGTGCTAAGTCCTGCTCAGGGCCACGGTGCCTCCACCCTCCCGACAGCTCATCACTGACTGACACCAAGAGTGCTTTTACCTGAAAAGGGGTTAAGAGACTTTGTCCCGCTGCCAGGCAGACAAGCCACAGCAGGACAGGACAGCTGCAATTTTGGGGAGTGTGACTGTCTATTTTTTTATTCTAACCTCATTGCTGCTCACTTCTCATGCACATTTTAAGCACCTCTGGATGCAGCACAGTCTCTGTGATGCTGCTTCAGACAAACTCCTTGGCTCAACTGCTGGCACCAAGCTCTCGGGCTGTCCTCAGCAAACCTGCTCATATGAGCCCTACTGCAAAATCAATATTCCTTCCTCTGTCTGTCCTCCCCTCACTGTCCTTGTGCCCTCCACTGTAATGCAACAAGGTAATGCCTAGGGCGTCACAATTAAATACGATAACTAACAATAGGCTGTATGGCCAGCGGCACAAAGCACTCTGATTCGCATCCCGCTGAATGGCAGCATCTGTACAGACTGGACAGAGGGGAAATCAGGTTCTTCTTCATTTATCCTGGCCCTGGCAGCAGCAGTTTGGACAGTTTCTGAAATTCCATGGCCTAGCACCAAGCTGGCAAGAGAAGAAATATCCCCACCACTCTCTCTTACTAAGGAATGGAATCTATATTCTTCTGCAATGAGGAGAGAAATGACAGAAGAGTTCTTAGAGCTGTACAAGAAGTAGATTGAAAGTTATCCATCTGTTTACAAATCCCTTTAAGAAAAATCCACAGTAGCAGGTCCACTGACAAGCCTCTGCAGAAGTCAGCATCGGCAGCAAGCTCCCGCTGCCCGGAGGAAGCACGTGTACTACCCAGCCGCAGGGACTTCTCGGCCGACAGCCCCATCCCGCACGTGGGCAGCGTGACGGCTCCTCAGCTCCGCGAGCAGGTGGCCAGCACCAAAACAAATGCTAAACGCGTGGTGTGACCCCACGGTACCTGTAAGGTGATTCAGGGTAGCCTGGCCCGCAGAGAGAGAAGGATAAGAGCCTGCACACAGCAAAACAGCAAGTGGCAGCTGGTACCTGCAGTAATGTGTCACCTCGTGACAGCTGATTCACAGGTCCATAATCGACTTCCACACAGGACTCACAGTGGCTCTCTCCAAAGAGTATTACACTTTATGGCAAAACCCTCTCCTGCTGACTGAGTGGAGCACTCCAGTGTGCAAACCAGCCAACAGAATGCAGGTGCTGGCCTCAGCACGCGTGCCCGAGGCTAGCCCATGCTGAGAGGCCATCATCTGCCCACACGGCAGGAGGGAGCCGGGCTGCTCGTGCCTCTGGCTTCCAGGACGCAGCACCACAAGGTGCTCCTCTGTCCCCGCTTCGGAAGCTCCTGTCCTCCGCTCTTCCTGCTCAGCTGAGTTAGATGGGAAAGGATTCCCAACGCCAAAGAAGCCTTAGGCAGACAGCCAGGTTTCCAAGCCCCTTGCCGAAGGGGAAACCGTGCTTCTGCTTTTCTAAGTGCTCTGTGATCTTGCACTTGCAAGGCTTCTAGAGGCTTTTTCCACCCACTGCACATTAGCAATTCATTGAGTGGTTTCTGCAGGTCCAAAGGGAACAGACAGACAAACTTTTAACATACGGAGAGATGGAGTGGAAGAATTGCAGAAACTTCCCCAAGAGACCATCATTAAGCCCTGAGCGACAGGGTCTATAGCCCGCTGCACTCTCCCAAAGATGGCACAGCCAGAGGGAGCTAAGGTGGTCACAGGTGAAAAGCTGGCATCTCCCAAGGAAGAAGAGCTGTGCGTTTTCCAAAGCTCCCCAGACATCTTATGTGACCTCAAGTAAGTCACTTCTTTCCCAGTTTCTCTCTGTAAGGTAGTGATAAAACTTCACAGGAGGCTCCATTAATTGTGGAAACATCCAAATACGACACCAAAGATTCTTGGCAAATATGCAAATCCACAAATAAACCAGTATTTGCAGGGGAGGAGAAATCATAGGTGGGGCTGAGAACACCCAAAATTTGAAATCTCCGCCAGCAATATCCCCCCCCAAGGTTCCTGGAAAAAGGCTGTTCTGATACACGCACTGCTCTGGTAATGTGAATTTTGTTCAACAGTCTAATATTATTATTTCTAATTTTACTAATACTGAACACAAACCCATCTGTATTCTTGAAAACCTGCAAGCTTACAAGCTCTCGCATGTACAAAGCGAAGACATTCCAAACACCGTGCTGTATTTAGAAGACTGCTTTGAAAATCTGGCTCTTAGTATCACCTTTGGTTGCTAAATAAACTTGTCTAGAGATTTACCACAGCCTGCACAAAAATAGTTACGAAACAGTTTTCAGACTTTGAATAGAAATGGGTGTTGGTAAAGAAGCATGCTCAATTCTATTTCACTAAAGCTGAAATGTAAAAAAAATACAATATAAGCTCTGTAAGCAGATTCTTCATGGTAAATAAATATGCAGAGATGCAGAGAATGCTAAGTGATCATTTTTAGAACATTTATTTTTGGCAGGATAAACACTTTCAGACCTCAAGCAACTTCTCTGTGTGTACAGAATCTCCAACTGTGAAAAGAAAACAAATAGCAGAGTTTCATTTGTTGTAATCAGGATTTTTTTCATGACTGTTTAGAATAAAGCTGGATCGGATTTGGAGTGGCTTCGAAATTCATTGTTTAGGCATTAGTCTCCAGTGGTAAACATCCTACAGTATGTGTGTAATACAGCAACTATTTTTGTACTTCAAAGCCTTCCCTCGTAATTTGGGAAGGTGCGGGATACAAACAGCTCTTCTTCTCCCTTCTAGGGAACGGTGGCTTCGTTGCTTGCCATTAGCTAGCAGAAATCCTACATTGCCTGGCACCAGGCTCCATCTACTCACATCGAAATTAGATACAAACACCAGACAGCAAATTGCACTTGAGAAATATAACTCTCTTGAGAAATAGGAGTTTAATGGGGGGACTGTACAGTCCAGGAGCCTTATTATTACCCAGCTCCTCTGGGCACAGGGATTTTTTAATACAGGAACTCACTGTTGACTCTTCAGGACTGAATATCCTGCAGATAGCAAAACTGCTACCACAAGGACAGATGCTCGGCTGCTATGAAAGATCACAGCTCCACAGCCAGCGCCCGACTGCAGTCCCAGCTACCACCACCCCCGTCTCAGAGGAGGCGACTTTCATCACTTTAGGTAGAGGATCGGAAAGTTCAGGACCAGAGCTGAAAAATGTATCTTCTTATTTTGAGCAACATAGTGGAAATCTGGCTGCTCAAGACTTCTGAAAATACCCATCCGAACAGTCCCACACTGAGTGTCCAAGGAACAAATAGCCAGTATTAGTCAATGATCTGGGAAATGTTGGCCTGCCAAGGTCACATAAGTCTGTTGCAGGAGCAGCAAAAGGATCATCTGGCTCTTCTCCTGTTTCTCAGCCACAAAACTTTCTTCCTCCCCTAACAATTACACATGTGGGTTTCCTTAACAGTTTCTTTTTACATTCCTGTTTAAACAGCACAGGGAAAAGGAAGAGGAGACTTGATGTGGAAAATTAGTTTTGGAAATGTTGAGCAGTGTGGATTTGCCAACTTCTGTTCCTCCAGTCAGTTCATTGTAGACACTCTCAGCTCTCACCGAAATGCTATTTTTAGGCTGTACGTCAGACTTCACAATTCAGACTGACAGGATTTTTCTAAAGGCTTTTCCCTGAGAATTAAAAAGAAAAACAACGTGGAAATTCTGCTTCCCCCTTTGCGCGGCTGGGGATCCACAGCTACCCCAGGGCAAAGCTCCAAAGGGACCCAGGCGCACAGGAGCAGCTTTTTCAGTCAGCATCAGGAGATTCCCAGCACGAGGGAGATGGGCAGGTCTTTTACATCTGATGAGGCACGTGGAGCCTGAAAACATTCTGGGGAGACACTCTGCAGCAAAACAAAGCACAGATGCAGAGCGAGGCTTCAGAAAACACAGCTTTCTAATAAAATTCTCCAGCTGTTGCTGGGGCTGCCAGGCAGCTCCTCGGGGGCAGAAGCAGCTGCGGAGCCGCAGCACCGGGAGCTCCCACTGCTGCCCCAGCTGCACTCGGGCACCCAGGCTCCCCGGACCTCCACCACCGCTTCTTCACACTGCTCGGCGGTATCCCCTGAGCCGTACCCTTAAAATGAGAAGGCCAGAAATGCAGAGGTGGCACGTTCTGTTACAGTGAAATACCAGCAAAGCCTCCGGCAGCAACAGCCATCTCCCTTGCATTATTTGTTGAGCACTTGTCATGCTGTTGGACATGCACGTTAAGAAATTATAGTTTCTACATGGTTATTTCCTGAAGCTAACAGGTGTCTAAAGCCAGCTTCCAGCACTGTTTGCCATCCAAACATAAGGAACTTGAAGCAGGTTTAACTTTTGAGGGTTTTTTTAGAGAGAGACTCTGTGCTTAAGATCTTTGCTGTGGCTATTTTGATCAGGCCACGCACATATTGACTGAACAGGGCTGCAGTGAGGATGTCTCATCCGCACATAAACCAATGGCTCAACCAGAAAAACCACTGCTGTAAAAGACTTGCTATTACAATGTTGCCAAGCATTTTTATTCAATATCTACACGGATATTTGAGACTGCCTGATGATAATGCAGATTGTTTTGAATATTCCAGGGCTATTTCTCCGCAAGACGCTTTGGACAAGTAATCCAGCTAGATGTCAGTTTGCAGATCAATGTGTCTAGATATTTGATGGCATGGTTTTACAGAGAAAACATAGCATCACTGTGCTAGCCGAGGGCGGTGAGTTCACACAGGTGTAACCGAGTGCAGAATCTACCTCCCAAGGGTTTTCTGGTGCTTCCTGAAGCTGACAAGATTAATTTAGCGATCTGGAAATCTGTTGCCAAGCTGAAGTCCCCAGAAGACTGCATAGCAATAGGAAGATTAAAAGCAGATGGTTCAGCAATGAAGGTTTTGTAGTTAAACTTTTAACAGACTTAAAATTCTTGGGCTTCATATCACCATCTTCATTCTTTCCTTCAATTCAGCATGTGTTAGTATCTTTTGAGCACTTCCGTAGGATGTGAAGCCAAGCACATCACGCTAACAATATGACCTCAAAAAATATATATACCTTTACGATAGGCTTAATAAGAGGTTAAGGAAGTGTTGATTCTAGCTCAACCAAACCACTATGCAATTAGACCATCTCCACATTGTTGTTAATTTCCACGAAAGCATGCTGGAATTTAAAATATGAAGAGAGAACATTTCCGGGAGGGGCTTTAGCAGCTGAGCCTGTCAAACACAATTTAAGTGCTGTTGCAATCAACAAGAGCCTCCTCTATTAAGGCGAGACATTTGAAAAGGGTTAAGGGTGGCTCCTGGGAGCTGATGCCCACACACTGCTCCCAAGTCCCCGCTTCCGTCGGACCCGCTGGACCCCTCTGCCGAGGGCAGTGGAAGCTGGGGAGATGTGGGTCAGGCTGTCAGCATCCCCAGGCCTCTGAAGATTTACGATGGAGAGAAGCAAGGTGGGAGCAGCTAGAAGCAATAACCGTTCTAGAAGTTACCTAATGAACTTACAATTTCTCTGTTTGGCCAGGGCCCTCTCCTCTCCCATTGCCCTGCTATAGCAGCCATACAGCTTTGACCCCCGTACCAGGCCAACCACAGCTCCGTCATCGTTGTGCCAAGGTCCCTCCTTCAGGCAAGTAAGATTTAGACCCCAGCCAGTCCAGCTCCAAGCCTCAGCACACTGGGGTGATCTCCTCTCTAGAACTTTTAGTCTCCGGAGCTAATCCTGAGCACTCACGTGAGTGGGACAGAAAATGAGGCACGCCTAAGCAAGTATGTGCCTGACCGAATCCTTAGCAACTTCCTCCAAACTCCCAATTAATATCAGAAATGAAGGGAGGACAATTGTCTCCCATTTGTCTACCAGAAATCTTCCCACTCTGCAGAAGATTAAAACAATCCCCCAGCCCTTCCACATGAGGCCCAAACAACATAAATACAAATAAAATACACAAAAAAATCTCTGTTGGGCATTTTTTCCTCTCTAGTATCTTGGAAAATATAACACAAGTCCAGGATCACAACTGACATTATGGCCACCCTGTGCAGAAGCTGAATGCCAGTGCAGAGATAGCAAGGACACGACGGCCCTTTCTTCGTGTCAGCTGCACTGAACAGCCTCAGGATTTGCTTTCTAGAGGTCATTTCAGTTAGCTCTCACAAAGGCACTCTGGGTGGACCAAGCAGCAACTAATTCTCTCTATGAATGGCAAAAAAGACTTTCGCATTAACAGCCTTTCTGACCCAGAGCACCATGTGACAGGGTAGCCTTGCACACCACCAGCCTCGGGGTCCCCAGCTGCCAAGGCAGAGGTATTGCAGAGCCAGATTTCCACCTCACAGGTCAGGCCCATGTCAGCACACTCAACACTTCAGAATAAAGCAAGAGAAGTAACCACACAATGCTTGAGACCGAAGCCTTCAGCCAGAGAACACAGCTGGCCTGATTCTTCCCACCCCTGAAAACAGACTTGCAGACATGTTTCAGACCCACCCCACGTCTCTGGGTGCCCACTGTGTTGTGCCGTTCTGTATGCCATGGTGAGTCCCACTTTACCCTCTCCAAATGCTGCTTTGGAAAGCAAAGTTAGTTTCAAGGACAAAAAACTGCACCTGCAAAAGCTGAGGAGGACTGCTTTGAAAAACCAAGCCCCAAAATACATTTGGACACACGAATATAGCTGCCAAACCTCAACTTAAATCTTCCATATGAAGTGTAAGGAGTCAAATAACCATCCAGAAAAGATGTCTGCAAAATAACTTGGCTCATAATATTTTCATTTGGGTTAAATTAAAATAATTGTAAATCTTCAGCACACAGCACGAGAGCTTCGTTCTTTGTAACACTGTACGTATCCTATTAAGCTTTATACTTAGTTCAGTCCTAAAAAAATGCTTTGAAAACCAGACCAAGTTGCCTTTGCTTGGGAAAGTGTGTCCACACCGATCACAGAACTGCAAGAAAGAAGAATAAGCTCCATGAGTGAACTTTCTCCGTTGCAGTTAACCAGAGCTAAAAAAGGCAGGGGAACAGGAGGGGCAGAAGAAACATTCCTTGGAACAAAGTGGAAAAGCATCATTACACACTGATCTCTTGGAGCGGCGTTAAGCCTCAGCTGTGCATGAATTAGAAGCCAGTGCCAAGCTGACTGTCTCACAAATAAACTTGCTTTATCTAATGATCCTTTCGTAATGACTTCCAAGCTGGGACTTCCTGGGCATCCTGGAGGTTTAAGGAAAGAAGGTATCAAGCCTCGAATGCTCCTCACACACAAAGAATTGAGCCCTGCTGGCTGCAACTCAACTCTGTGGGGAGCAAGAAACTTTGGACATCATTTGCCAGGCTTTCTGCTAAATCCAGAGGATCAAGAAAAGCAAAGGAGGTGAAAAATCACCTCCATTCACAACCCTGTTAAATCACTGCTCATCACTACAGATCAGATTTTGACAATGTGATCAGAAAGCTCAATCCACACACTGGAATGTGAATTTACAGCACAACACATGCAGTTGCTTGTGAAAACCATGCTAACTCCTGCCGCTCCTCCCCTCATTTTGAATCATTTTGCCTCCACCATCCTGTCTTGACAGCCTGGTTCCTACGGATATTCACAGAATTGCTGTGAGCAAAGCACAGGAAGAAGAAGGGTGTTTGCAGACCCTGCCTTCATTACCAGGCTCAAGGACGGTCCCAGCTGGGCGAACTACAGACATGCGATGAGACTGCTCAGCCCCTTCCCATACACAGCACAGTTGCATCTGATCCTGCGGGATGATTCCACAGCGCAGACGCTACCACAAAGGTATTGTCCATGTGGCACTCCTGGACGACCAACAGATCACCTGAGCTCTGGTCTTCACCCAGTACAGGAAGCTGTCACGGAGGCCAGCATACCCTCTGCCATGCGTAATATGGATACTCCTGCAGCTCACCACAGTCTACTGTCGTTGTGTGCTTCCACTGCATGGGGAGCTGCACCTAGATTTGATAGTGAAGCACACTGATCTTCCCTGCTTCACTCCTGAGCATCAGCCTGAGCTCTCCTGGAACCCCTCAACTCCTCCTTTCCACAGCATTGCATTTTGTAGGAACTCAGCCCTAGCCACACGCATAGAGCAGAGTCATCACTTGTGCCTGGGTCTTAGTGAAGCTCTCAATGACTTTGTGAGGCTTAAAATTAATGACTTTATTTCTCCAGTCCAGCTGTAAGTAGAGTATTAAAATTCCCACCCTACAGTTGTATTGGCACCAAGTGCCAACCTTAAAGAGGGTTTAAGAATCTTTGCTAAAGGTGGCACAGAAGGGCAAAGGTTAATGGTTAATTGGCACAGTTCTGCTCATTAGTTCTTGTAAAGGAAGAGTTCAGAACAGGTTAAACCCCAACATATGAATTTATTTCCAGAGCTCTTTCTGAAATTGCTCCTTCATATTGGTGCCAATAAATCTTACATTCCAGCCATGCTTCTCTAATAGATACAGGCATAAATTCTTATTTCTAGTTGGCCAGATTCATGACAAAGAAAAAGGGAAGAATAAAGAAAAAGCTGCAGCTAGCATTTATCTATCTCTATCCTGCAGCCTTCTTTCTCATTACTCCTGCAGCTCTCATAGTCAGAGGCAGCCAAGGTCTCCACGTGCAGCTTTAATGGAACACCTATCCCCCAGCATGCAACTGCAGTGTTCAGCCGGGACCACAGCTGCAAATAAAACCCATTGTACACTTCTCAAACAAACACAGCAATGGTAGTGTGGACAATACCTTGTACCACTGAAACAAGAGTCATCCAAAGATTTCAAAGTGCTTTACAGACATTCATAATTTAAGACAATCCACATCCTCCTAAAGGCGATACTGGATCCTCGCTTTGCAGATGAAGAAGAGAGGCATTAAAAGATTAAGGGATCAAGCACAGCAGAGTAAGGCAGCACTGAACAAGGTCCTGCTCACAAGCCCATACATCACAGCAACTGGATTTCGTGATGGTTTCTGCAGGCACTGTAACTATTGCTGTATGCTTCTGAAGTTTTCTTTATCAATCTCTGGTTTATTTCCTAAACTACACTCTTAGGTATTGTTATCCCATCCCTCCTCCCCTCATCTTCTTCTCTGAACACTACTGTTCCATACCAATACCAATTACACAGTCCATACCAAAGCTTAGGTGAAACAGCTACAGTGTTTTATATACATTCAATACTACTAATAACTTATTAAACATATCCTACTTTTACTGACCTTCCTGCCCAGGCTGTACACTTTTTTGACACTGTACAAACTGTGGATTTAATGAGATGAGCTGTCCTTTCCAGGAGGAACCCAAGGTAGCAGTCCTGCTAAGCAGGGTCTGTTCTAGCCTAGGGTTTTCATCCAGCAAAGGTTCTGTTTACTGAATAACTCTTGAAGCTTCAGAGCCTGGTTTAAAAGTTGTAATTGATGCACACAAAAAAGTTAGATGAGGCACTGTCTCTCCTGATGGACCTCTCCCTGCAGACAGTGAGACTGGGGAGTTTGAAAGCAAAGACTTTGGTCTTCCACTTCACTGCCATAAAACACATCTTCTCACTCTATAATTAATCCCAGTGAAGTGAAACACAGGAGCCTAATGGATTCACCTGTTGTGGTGCAAAGTGCAAAAAGGCTGACTGAGTATACAACTTCAGAGGTGCAGTTCGGCTTTTCTAATTTACCTCTTTAACAAGCATCTTGTACATGAGCATCACAGAGCATAGGACAGGCCAGAGAGACAACAACAAAAGGTTTCTACAGCACTAGACAGAGGTGAAGCAGTGCTGTGGCATGCTGAATTATAAATGAGAAAAGCAAATGTAAAGACAGCTCATGAAAAGCCAAAACCAAATGCAAGGCTTACTCCAGCCAAAGTACAAGCGGAAAACAGAGAATCCAGTTGGCTTCTGAGCTGACCTTAAACAAAAGGCTAAACTCACACCTAAGGAAGAACGCTGGAACAGAAACCAAATGTAGAAAATGCCTCAGGAATACAGTGGTATTCTTGTAAGTTTTCCTCACTCTAAATCATAGCTGTAACCAGGTGTAGTTACGACAAGAGGGAAGGGGACACATTCCCTGCTGCAGCGGTCTCATTTGATTTGTGCATGGTTCCACCTTTGGGGAGAAGTGCTGAGTAGAGTTAATCACACAGAATCACGGAATGGTAGGGGTTGGAAGGGATCCCTGCGGATCATCTGGTCCAACCCTTGCCAAAGCAGGGTCACCTACAGCAGGCTGCACAGGACCTTGTCCAGGCGGGTCTTGAATATCTCCAGAGAAGGAGACTCCACAACCTCCCTGGG
>Ga0065711_1001163_pt1 | contig 47205 bp, 23 predicted proteins | sample Hoacrofraction12_FD_59098 | JGI IMG/M metagenome (GOLD analysis project Ga0065711, IMG submission 59098) | Hoatzin crop microbial communities from Cojedes, Venezuela - Epithelial fraction 12 v2 (version 2) | ecosystem: Host-associated > Birds > Digestive system > Esophagus > Crop | place...
CACTGCAACAGGCTGCCCAGGGAGGTTGTGGAATCTTCTCTGGAGATATTGAAGACCTGCCTGGACAAGGTCCTCTGCAGCCTGCTGTAGGTGACCCTGATGCGGCAGAGGGGTTGGACTAGATGACCCACAGAGGTCCCTTCCAACCCCGAACTTTCTGTGATTCTGTGATTCTGTGAGACCTTATTTCTCTCTACAGCTACCTGAAGGAGGTTGTGGTGAGGTAGGTGTAGGTCTCTTCTCCCAAGTAACTAGCGATAAGACAAGAGGAATGGCCTCAAGTTGTGTCAGGGAAGGTTTAGATTGGATATGAGGAAAAATTTCTTTACTGAAAGAGTTGTGAAGCATTGGAACAGGCTGCCCAGGGATGTGATAGAGTCACCATCCCTGGAGGTGTTCAAAAAAAGCGTAGATGTGGCACTTCGGGATATGGTTTAGTAGGCATGGTGGTGTTAGGTTGACAGTTGGACTTGATGATCTTAGAGGTCTTTTCCAACCTTAATGATTCTGTGATTCTATGATTCTATGATCCTGATTCTATGCCTGGAGGAGATTCTGGCCCTGAATGTTTCATTTTGATTGTTTCTTTTTCTTTACCTTATTCTGCTGCCACTGTTTTCATATATACCATGGTTGTTTCTTTTTTCACTACAGAGCTGAACTTTCCCAGATGCAAGATGAGTCCTGAGAAAGGAAGTTCTCACAGTATTACTACTTTTATTTGAGACCAAGGATAACCTTATAGCAATATTGTCTTTGAAACTGCCTTTAAATGCAACAACAATTAATGTTGTGAAGTAAGACAGAAAGCAGATGAGAAAAATATTATGCACCCCCTTATGCTGAGTGCTTTGCTTGCTGCTCCAGGTGTCAGCATAGACATGGGTAAAAAGGTGCTCGATACAAAATAGGTTTTCGTGGTCCTCTCCCTTTTCTGGTTTTATTTTTTCTCTGGCATATCATAACTGTGGACCATCAGGGAAGATTTACTATGACTTCAGATTTCAAAGCTACAGGTGGTCTGCAAGCATGGCACTTCAAAGCATGTTTTGATTAAATGAAACAATGTTTGTGTAATATGGATCCCAGATCTTTGAACTTTTTTCGGATCAATTCAGCCAACAAAGATTCAATTAGGTGAGATCAGAAGACCCGCTTCCATCCTTTGTTTTCATCTGTCATTCAACCTTGTCTTTTCCAAATAGCTTTAATACAAAACCAGGGCCAATCATTTATTTTAATGAGGACCACAATCATAATGATGGTGGTGGTGACGAAGGTCCTTGTACTAACAGTAATAAAATGCATTTGCAGCTGGCAATATTGTTTGCTTAAAAAAAACACACAGAACCAACTAGTACAGCCGAAGTAGTATTTTAACTGAATTAGCACATATTGGCACAAGCTGGGTCTGTATCCGCTACCGAAGCTTATTTAACTGTATGTATCTTGTGGGTTTTTTCTTTTTTTTTGCCTTCAGTGAAAGAAAAACTGATCCTAACAGTTTTAAACTTGTTAATTCAAACCATATGTCATAGAGCCAGTCTCCATATGGTGCAACACCACCTTATATTTACAGGGTGCTGCTTTTCCAAACATTATTCTTAAAGCTTTATTTGCCCCAAATGTAGTAGGTGGTACTGAGCTCCTGAATACAGCTCTTAAAATACCTCAAGTGTCTAAATCGCATGCTGATACAGCAAAAACACACCGATTATTAAAAGCTAATTACAGCCCATTTTATTGGCAAAAATGTGCTAATCAAGTCCTTGACTGAGAGTGTATACTTAAGAGAAAGAAAAGCATGCTGTCAATCCTGAGTCTCCACGGATGGCAACAAAAGTAGGTGTACCAAAAAAAGATCCAACACCTTGTAGAAAGAGTTTTATGATTTGATCTTCCATGGCTGGTTGTCCAAGACTATGCTGGAGTTACAGAGAAGAGGTAGCCTCTGTCCTTTCTGTCCTTAGCAAAGAAAAAAGAAACCCTCTGGATTTCTGCAGCAAAATTGCAATGGAAAGAATGAAGGAGGTTAAAGAGACTTGAGTTTGACTGATGCTTTTCGTTAGCTTATATCTAGCTCCAAAAGGAAAATATGTGGAAATATCTTTGAAATGTTTATCTTCAGTGTAGCACAAGGTGCTTTTTGGGATATTTGAGGACCATTCCTTCTATAGAACTTCAGTCTGTTTACTTGATTTCATCCTTCTTTCTAGGGCACCAGAAGGTATCTACTTTCTTACCCACCTATCTTAGAACCAACCCACTCTCCAAGCTGACAGGCCCTAGGAACAGGCAAATGGATCATGGCTTATTCCTCATTAAGCTTTCTAGGGGGAACAAGCGGGAGCTTAGGCAGGTTTACCTGATAAATAATCTGAAAATGGAACTTCAGGCAGATGGCACATGATTATCTAAAGTTAATTCTTTGGTCTATGTAGGGAAGAGTTATGTAGAAACACGTGCCACCCAGAACTCATTCTAGATCTGCTCTTTGTACTCAGCGACAAAAAAATACTCCATTTTACTGAGTCTTACAGAGGAATGGTGTATAGTTTCCATTTTTTCCCCACCTTTCCCAGTAGATGCTCCTTCCAGCCCCTGTATAAAATGTAAAGTTTATGCTGGAAAACGTTACCCAGTATGTACATGCATCAGTCTGAAAGGAACCCTGCAGCCAAAGTGAGGACAGTGGATTGAAACCATTATCACTCATCATTCTTCACATGTGTACGCCTGCCTCACAGTCAGTCTCTCTTGGCTTGCTTTTCCCTTTTTGTGCTTTATGGTTGAAGTGAGACATCCTTGCTCCTGTTAGCAAGGTTCTTGGCTGTGTGATTTTTAAGGCTATACAGCATATGATTTTTTCAAAGAAGGACCCACAAACCACAAACAAGCCTTAAACTATTCACACATGCAAAGTCAAATTCTATGATCATTTATACTGCTGTAACTTAATCTACCATAGTGAATCCAGAACAGCTCGACTGGCACTGAGGGAGTTAATTCTAGCTTCTCACTGGTGCAGCTGGAGGCAGAATTTGGCCATAGAAAGAAACATTATTATTTAGTTTGTTAATCACCAAGGAAACTTGCTAGCAGAACAATCCTACCGGTTTTCATTATTTCCTTGATAATCTTATTAGAAACAGAATTCTAAATTGCATGCAGAGAATTCAGTGGGAAGAAAACAGGCAGCATTTAGCAAGTAGTCCAACCTATTTCCAGTCTAATAAGTTAATAGCAACATTCTTACAGAAGCCCATGCAAATAAAAGCAAAATACAATAGCATTCTGAAATGAAAAAGAGAAAGAGAAATGCATAGACAAATGAATGAAATAGTTCAGTGTATAATGCCATTGGTTAAAAAAAATACTTACTGTCTTCAACAGCCTCCCACTTAGATTAAGCTACCAACCTATTAACCTATTCAGAGTACACAATGCTTTCTTAATACAATAGTCGTGAATGGATCAGTGTAAGAATGATGCATTGTCTACCATTTGAATATGTCCTGAAGAGAATGAATTCAAATACAGAAACTAAGCTCAAGATATAAACAAAAGATAAATGTTAACATGTGCCTACTTGTTCAAAAGAAAACCAGAGAGTCCATCATATGATGTAGTGCCACCGTTACTTGAAGACGACCTCTTGTGAAGACCAAGAAATAGTAATACACTATGATTTATGATGGTAGATTAGCTAGGCGATTATTTCAGTCAGGAAAGGTGTCCTTTCTGATAACAGCTCAGTCAAGTTTCTCCTTGTACAGTACACCTCTGGTATGTAAGTTCTGCTACTTTTGTTAGCAGTGAAATTAAAAGGTTGGATGCTTATGCCACTACTGATAGTGAACCAATCAGCACAGTAATCTCCTACAAGCTGCTCTGATTTGTTTATAATACCTACTCCAGACTGTTGCAGATTTTTCATATTTTCTTTTCTAGTCCTCCACTAATTTAAAGAATTTGTGGTGCCTACTAAGCTACTGGGAACATCGCTCCATTCTAAACCCTGATGGCTTTTTTATTGGATTTTTTAAAAGAAACAGGTATTTTTTTATATTGTACTCAGGCTTTACACCATATCAATTCTCTGCATGATACTCAGTTCTCCTATAAGCAATCTTTTATCCTTGAGATGGATGGTAAAACTGCCAAACCCAGGCAAAAACAATCCTGAATTTCAGACCACAGAAGTGCAACATGAGCCGGCTGTGGTGACTTTCTGCCTCTACCACAGACTTCCTCCGTGCACTTCAACAAGTCGTTTAATTTTTCAGAGCCTTGGCAACCTATTTATGAACCATAATATGTCATTTATCATGTTTTGTTTATCTATTCTATATAGTTGAAAGTGCTACAGGATAGTAGCTGGGTCTGCAGACCGTCTATTACAAAGGAGGCTCAACTTTAGCTGGAACCAGTAGGAGCTACTGGAATGCAACAGTAGCTGTAGCAATAGAAATAATAATAAATAGAGGGGGGAGGAAGAAGATTATCAGCATGATTTACACATGGACTGTTTATCCCTAACTGTTACACATCCCATATGACTTCTGCTGTATCACAGCATGACGTTTCCTGAGATCTGCATTCTTCAATCGTGGTTTTACTTTGCGTTGAAGTATCCGATTGCTGGTCTGCAGGAAAAAAAAACTCATCTTGCCAAATGATTGGTATGAGGAAAGGGAGGCCTTTTCCTCCCTCTACTGTTCAAGTAACCAAGCTTATACATCTGTGGGGGAAGAGAGATTGGTTAGTTTAGATAGTTGTAATAGCTATTTAAGACTCTGGAAAGATTAATGATATACTGTACTTCTGCCTGTTGTATTTGCCTTTGTGGCTGTATAAATTACACCCTTTATGAAAACCGGCAACTTTGATGCTTTACAGGGTAATTATTGCAAGAGAAACGTGCAACTAGGGGGAGATGATTTACCAAACTCTCAGTTTGGTAAATGAGAGACTGGGGACAAGGAATCCTACGGCATGTTGTTGATAGATTTGGCTAGGGTTACTACAGTCTCCCCAATAAGCAGAATTTGCCTGATTTGCTGGTAAAGCTCTCCATGCGACTTGTCAGGCTACAATGCCCCACACCCTTGGCAGTTACCTCTCCCTGCCCGAGCAACGCTGTTCTCCCTGTACCTCTGGACTATGAGTCCCTGGCAGGGACCAAGCACCTCAACCGTGCCCCCTGTGCTGCATCCGGTGTGGCTGGCTCCTGACAACACCGCTTTCTACAGGGGAATCCCGGGCACTTCATGGCTTCATCTCTGTGAAACACAGCAGGACTCAGGGGTGTGAGCTGTGGGTTCCTGAGACAATTCAGCTCTTGCTGGAAAGTTGATAAATTGTCTTATAATAAGCTGAGTCATTTAGGCCATATTAGGTTAAGTGACCGTCAGCACTTATTTTATAATATAAATTAGTTATACTGAATTGGCCTAGAGGCTTTAGCATCTGATAAATAATTAATAATAGAAACAAAATGAAATGGAGAAGTTGTAGACCACTTTTTTTTATTTCACAATTTCAACTACTGCCTGGGTTTTTTTTTAATATGAATCCTCTGAAGTTGCAGTTATGATTATTAATGATAGGGATAATAAAACATTAATCAAATCTTTATAACTTTAAATAAGAAACTGTGTCTAATTAAAGTATATAACAATCTTAAATACAATCTTACTTGTACAACTTTTTTATTTCCTTTTAATTTTATTTATCTTTTAGGAATTTAAAAATTCATTATGTATAAATGAGTACACTTGCATATCCTTGTTCCAGCTTAGGCTTTACCTTAAAAGATGTTTGTTCTGATGTGCTGTTTTCTAAAATAAGGAGAGAAACAGATCGGTGTGACAAATGCTACAATGACCTAGACAGCAGCAATCCGCTCCACGAATACAGAAATGCAGTCCGTCAAGTGAAACTATGGTTTTATGTAAGGATAAACAAGGTATTTGTTTATTCATTTTTAAAATAACATGATTTTTAAATAATCAAGATAAAAAGGTCACATATTTATTAATATGTAGCACACTTCTCATTACTCTGGTGATATTATGCAACTGTTGCCTTTCAGCTGCCAGGTCTTTGCATTCATTTAATGTGCTCCTATAGCCCTGTATGTGTCAAATGTTACTATGCTTTTTGTTTTATTCAAGCCGAATATATTAACCTCTGCGTCACTTATTAGAAGGCAATAGTTTTTCTCCAGAATTGAGAGGGAAGAAGATTTTAAAAGGAAAAAACCCGAAAAACAAATTTACATGGCCACATCAGAGGCTTCTTTTTAAACTGACTTTCAAAGGGCTAAATTTTACATTGGAATACTGATAGTTATTAACTCAAGTGCTAAAAGACCCAGAAAAAATTTATTTTTGAGTTACTGTTACTCATTCAGAGAACAGCTTGTCTCTCAAGGCCCTACATATTTCTGACAAGGGATATACACGCAAACACTGCATTTCCTTTAGGAACAAGAACATTCCCTGACAATGTTTTGGGTGACCTTAATAAGGTAATGATTATGCTATTTTACTATTAGCTTATTTCCAGCAGAGATGTTTATATTTCAGTGAGTCAGACATCTCAGGACTCAGTGTCTCTGGTTTGGCATTATTCTAAATCCAAAGGAAAGGGCTTACGCATGGACTGGCCAGTCAGAAAGAGCAGATGTTTGTGTTTCTGGAGTCATGACCTGCACATGCACACATAGGGAGGTAAATGCATTGTACTTAAGCTTTCAGACATAGTGATGCTGATGGACCTGTAGAAAAGGATGCTGAAGTGAAGCATATAATTCAGGTAGAGTAATTCAGTACTGTAATTCAGGTGTAATTCATTGAAGTGATTAATTATGTAATTTTCCATAACAAAATATGAGATAAGACAACAGCAGTTGGGTTCGCTGTGATTCAACTGCAAAAAGTTTGTTAAAAATATTTCTTTAATCAACCATTTTAAAAGACACAGGCTTTATAAACAGTTGGTAATGATACAAATTAAGGAGGCTAATAACCTAATTCCTTTTGGAGCTGATGTTGTCACAGACATATTAAGACTTTCTGGACTCATGGTGAATATTGTCAAGGTCACTGAAAAGCAACATATTTCCTCAGTTCTGGAAGGGTTGTTGACTATACAAGTAATTATTTTTGGCTGTTTTTACAAAGGCAGTTGAACGTCTTGAATATATCTCTCCTCTCCTGATATTTGTCATCTTGTTTAAATATGATTAGTGTTACTGCAGTTTGAATATCAGGTACTAAACTGGAATAGACAAGAATATATGGTTAAGAGGTGCTCATGTTTTTGATTTTAGGCGGGAACAATGTGAATATCTTCTTTAACTCTTAGGTGACATGATACGGGATTTAACATCATGATTTTGTACTAGGTCCAGTATCTGACATCTGCTGGAAAAGGGCTACAGCAAGCTGCAAGCAGTCTAGGAGAATATCGGAGTGCACTGGGGATAACTTCCTAATCCAGGTGACAGAAAGACCAACCAGGGGAGATGTTTTGCTGGACCCTGTTGCTCATCACCTCAGAGGAACTTAAAGGAGAGTTCAAGACTCATAGCAGCCTGCGCTGCAGTGATCATGCCCTGATGGAATTAATGATCTTGAGGGATATAGGCCAGGCAAAATGTATAGTCAAGACCTTAACCTTATGAGAGCAAACTTTCAATTGTTGAAGGGTCTAGTGGCTGGGATCCCTCAGGAAACGCCCTCAGGAATGATGGAGCAGAAGAGAGTTGGCAGCTATTTAAACATAAATTTCTTAGAGCACTCAATTCCCATTTGCAAGAAACAAATCAAGGAAGGCAGGACACCAGCATGCCTGAGTAGGGTCCTCCTGGTCAAACTGAAACACAAAAGGGAAATGCAAATACAGTGGCAGCAGGGACACAAGTCTTGGGAAGAATATAGAGATACTGTCCAGGACTGTAGGGATAGGATCAGGAAAGCTAAGGCATCGCTGAAGCTAGATTTGACAAGGGGTGTGAAGAAAAATAAGAATGGCTACTCTGTTAGTCAGAAAAGGAGAACAAAAGAAATTGTACATCTGATGACAACTGACATGGAGAAGGCTGAGGTACTCAACAAATTTTTTGCCTCAGTTTTTACCGGTAATTGCTCTTCCCACATCTCTCGAGTCCCTGAATCGCAAGGTGGGGACTAGAGGAATTAAGTCCCACCCACTGTAGGAAAAGATCAGGTTTGTGACCATTGGAGACACCTGAACATGCACAAGTCCATGGGACCCAATGAGATGCATCCCAGGGTCCTGAAGGAACTGGCAGATGTAGTCACTAAGCTGCTTTCTGTAGTACTTGAAAGTCATGGCAGTTAGGTGAAGTCCCCAATAACCGGACAAAAGGAAATATCAATCACACCCATTTTTAAACAAGGTAAAAAGGAGAACCCTGGGAACTACTCACAAGTCAGTCTCATCTCTGTGCCTGGTAAGATCATCGAATGGATCCTCCTGGAAGCTATGTCAAGGCATATGGATGATAGGGAGGTTATTAGAGATAGCCAGCATGGCTTCACAAGGGCAAATTGTGCCTGAGTAATCTCCTTGTCTTCAGTGATGGAGTGACACCATTGGTGGATAAGGGAAGAGCAACTGATGTTATATGTCTTGAATATTGTAAGGCCTTTGACATGGTCTCACACAACATCATTGTTGCTAAATTGGAGAGATATGGATTTCATGGGTGGACTGTTCGATGGATAAGGAATTGGCTGGATGGCTGCATCCAAAGAGTTGCAGTCAATGGCTCGATATACAAATGGAAATCAGTAAGAAGTGGTGTCCCTCATGGGTCTGTACTGTCACCAGTGTTGTTCAACATGTTTATTAATGACATAGATGGTGGGATTGAGTGCACCCTCAACAAGTTTGCAGATGACACCAAGCTGAGTGGTGTGATCGATACGCTTGAGGGAAGGCATGTCCTTCAGTGGGCAGGCTTCAGGAGTGGACCAGTGTGAACCTCATGACATTCAACAAGCCCAGATGCAGCATCCTGTACCTGGATTGCAGCAATCACCAGTAGCAGTACAGACTGGGTGGTGTGTTGTTTGAGATCAGCTTTGCAGAGGACTTGGTGATATTGGCAGATGAAAAGTTGGATGTGAGCCGGCAATGTCCACTTGCAGCTCAGAAGGCCAACTGTATCCTGGGTTGCACAAAAAGAAGCATGGCCATCAGGTAAAGGGAGGTGATTCTCCCCCTCTACTCTGCTCCACCTGGAGTACTGTGTTCAGCTCTGGGGTCCCCAGTACAAGGAAGATATGGTCCTCTTAAAGCGGGTCCAGAGGAGGGCAGCAAAAAAGGTGAGAGGGCTGGAACACCTCTCCTGTGAAGAAAAGCTGAAAGAATTGGGGTTGTCTAGCCCAGAGAAGAGAAGGCTCTGGGGAGACCTATTCTGGCTTTCAATATTTACAGGAGGCTTATAAGTAAGATGGAGAGAGACATTTTACCAGGACTTATATTGATAAGACAAAAGGAATTGTTTTAAACTGAAAGAGACTAGATTTACATGAGATATAAGGAAGAAATTCTTTACTATGAGGGTGGTGAGACACTGGAACAAGTTGCCCAAAGAAGCTGTGGATGCCCCATTATTGCAAGTGTTCAAGGTCAGGTTTGATGGAGCTTTGAGAAACCTGATTTAGTGAAAGATGGCTCTACCCCAAGGAGGGGCTGGAACTAGATGACTTTGAAGATCCCTTCCAACCCAAGCAATACTGTGATTCTATGATTCCATGATTCTATAATTCTATGATTCTATGATCTTCTTGAAGTATGTCATATACTTTTGGAAACAATCAGACTTAACTGAAAGCTGTAAAGTACAGAAAAATCCACCACATCCTTTGAAGTTTGTTCCATTGATAAATTAATCTCACTGTTAAAGAAATTTGCCTTCTTATCCACTTGAACTCAGATGAATTCAACTTCTAGTGCCCAGAGCTTCTCTTGCCTTTTGATGACAATTCTTCAAGAAATGCAGAGATTTGTTCCCAGGCAGACGTCAAGAGGTCTTCAGACATTGATCTTGATGTATGTTTAAATATACAAGAAAAAGTATGGATTTAGTAGATGTCTTTCTTTTTCCGAAGGCAGACTGCAACCACTGTCATACGGGGGGTAAGCAACAGCAGGTAAGCAGTTAAGCAACAGCAGGCAGCAATTTCTGATGCTATAGATAATCATGATTTTCTCTGTAGATATGAAGTTATCTGTTTTGGTGCTTGAACAATCACAAACTGCGTACTCTAATGGACCAGATTGTGCAGGCAGACAGTATCAATACTTGGCTGAGCTGCTTCTTTGAAGAAAAATGTTTATTAAAATACATTAGATATTAAGTAAATGAAATTCTAAAAATATTCTAATAAATGAAAATAATTTGTCTTCATTAAGAAGAAAAGTAACTGGCAAACTGGGTCTTAATTATTAATAATAAATAGATACATTATTTGTAAGGAACAAAACTTTTCAGATTGTATCAATGTAAAAATAATTAGAATTAGCCAGCAGGTCAATAATGAATATTTCAAAAGCTAGAGTTCAACATAGAAATGTTTATATTTCTATTAATTGCAAATTTCAGAAGTGTACTAATGGCATAAAGGAAGAGAACTAACATTAAAACTACTGAAATGGGTAAACAAAAGCAGCATCTTGATACCTTATATTTAAATAGAGCAAAGAAAATAGATTAAAAGATACATTAAAATTAGTGAAATTTGTTATTTTCTTTTTCTAGGACTTACACATTCTATTTTTTTTAATTGTTAAAGAAGTGATGCTAAAAATTACTTTATATTAATAATGTCTGAAATACACCAAACCCAATTTAGTGAGTTTACTGATCAAGACAGATTATTTCTTCTACAAGGACATTATAACTTTTACAGCACTGTCTTAAATCTGACGTTTAAGCCTTTGTGTTTCTTACGTCACTGGTGGTTTATAAAAAAACTAAAGCAAAAACACCCACACCCAGAATTTGGCTTAAAATTAGGCAGATGTACCTTATCAAGTATTTGGAGGAAAAACAAAATAAAAATGGGAAATTTGTATGGTAGCATAGAATATGCAGGGAAATGGCATTCAGAGCAAAAGTGTGCTTTTCAGGATTTCTAAATATCTGCTTTACTGAGAAAGATGGTATTTGCAGTGGTTGGAAAATTAGTAGCTCTGGTGATGACCAGAAACAGTGTGGCCCAGTGTTTATTGTGATTTCTGCCTTGGCTTGTTTTTACTTCTCTTCTCTGTATGGAAAGACGTAACCTCTAAAGGCAAACCCTGCCTGTCTAGTCCAGGTACAGAAACGAGCAGGTCAGGAGCTCCTTCAGAAGCCTTTGTGAACTCTTACCTCTCTCAGTTGCCTATGGAAGTAACATAGAGTGCTAAATTTAGAAGGACTGATTTTACCAAATGACTAATTTTAAGCACAAACCAGGTAGCTCCATCAGGATGAGCGATCCCATCTCCCATGATGGTTTCCAAAGCAATTGTTAATATGTGTGCATTTAAATTTGTTGTCTGGAGATTTTGTGATACCTACAAAATGTGAGTGGAGGAAGAGAGTGAGATCCACAGATTCCTTTTCCTTTAGATTCAAATGATCTAGGGACTGCAAAATGAAAAAAAGCTGTTAGGGTATGCCTACTCCTTACTACTTTCTCTTAGCACTCATGGTAAATTAGAGGGCAATACAGATGAGCACCAAAAATTAATTAGAGCAAAAAGCTAATTGAGCATTATCAAATTCTGTTAAAAGTAAATCAAGTGCCAACATTGTTGTCATCTTGAAAATTGTGAGGTGTCTGTGTGGTGGATGTAAAGTCTAAGTGTATGAGACAAAAGGATCATTAGTATTAATGCCTATCATTTATTTTGCATATACACTGAAATATCACAGTCAGGATGAGGATTCCATTTACTTGGCAAGGTACAGGTACAAATGAAAATGTAACTGCTGATGTAAAGACTTTTTTGGATATAGGCCAGCAGGAATCCTGAAAAAAACTCAATCATGTCCTAAAAATTTTACTCATGTGAGTAGTCCTAGAAATGTTGAAGAGGTGGTTAATCTACAGAAGGAATAAAGAGAAAAGTATGTGCAGGACTGAAGAACAGTATAAAGCAAAAGACAAGTTGAGGGTCATAAGCAGGAGGAAGAAACTGAGGGTCGCGGTATTAGAGTCTTGTTTCAGAAAGAGTAAGCCTCCTGCCTTTGCAAAGGGTCCAGCATCAGGCCTTCTCCTTACCTGGCCTGCACTCAAATCCTGAACTGAAATAGAACTTATGGTCTGTGTGTAGGCTATCCCGAGGGCGAGATCCTTTCAGCAGAACAAACTGATCTTCCAAACCATTCGGGCCTCCACTGGGTTATGAACAGCCCTGGAACCACAGAATAGCACTTGTGAGTCATCTGATCCAGCACCATACTCAAAACAATACTGATTTCAAAGGTAGAGTAGGTTGATATGGCCTTGTCCAGCTGAGTATCTGTAAAGACATGTCTTTTTCACCACACTCCTTGGAAAAGGTTTTTCCTGATATCCAGTGGGAAACTCCCTTCCTGCAGCATGAGTCCTTTGCCTCTCTTCCTTTAGCAGTGCAACTACTAGAAAAATCTGGATGCCTTTTCCCTACTTTGATACTTGAAGACAGTAATGAAGTGCCTCCAAAGCTATGTCTTCTCCAGGCCAACCAAGCCCAGCTCCCACAGCTTCTCCATTTTCCCACAGAAGATTGGACCTGATGATCTTCTGAGGTCCCTTCCAGCCTGGGCTGTTCTATGATTCCTCAAGGTGCAAGTGCTCCAGCCCCACCACTGAACTCACTCTGGTTTATCCAAGTCTTTTTGCTCACTCTAAATACACTTCAGTACAGTCATCTGTATCTACCTAACTCCTTGCAGCACAACGCTGTGCAAAAATGAAGCCTCACAAAGGACTAACTGGAACTGAAAATGTAGTAATATTCTTACATCATAATTCTGAGTGATATTCAGCAGATGGCAGCACAAAAAAAAAAAGGCTATGTCACCTTTATTTATCATGAAGTCACGAGTCTCTGAAGAGAGGACATTCCTTAGATGGTGAAACCTATAAATTAACCCTGGTATGGAATTTGTACCTCCAGAAATGAAAGTAACTTTCTGACTCTTTGCTTAAGTGGGTACCCGCTGCTGTTTATGTCCAACCAATTATGACTGGGTGCTCACAGATACAAAAATAAACAAATGAGAGTGCAACTGAATACGTAAAGAAAATGTGTTTGGAAGGTGACAATTTCAAGCACTTGAAAGTCAGGAAATAGTATTTCCTCACAGCCATACTGTATATTTTATGACATACCTTATATTTTACCACACTTAAAAGTGAGACATATACTTAAAAAGAAAAGCAGGAATATGAAAGATTGCACTAAGAAGGTAACCTTTTCCATATCCTGGTTTTTAAAAGCTTAAAAGGCTAACCTTAATGTGCAACTTATTTAAGTTTTTGTCCTTAACATCCATTAGAAAAAAAAGAAAAAGAAAGTACAAGACAAAATAATTTCCAAAGTTTCAAACATTTCTGCTGCAGAAATTGATGGCAACAGCCCTCCTGTGATCACACGGTTTTTGAAACTGTTAAAAAAATCATTTTCAGAAAAGTATTCAGAAACAAAATCCCTATCACGTTTAAAAGGCACACACAAATTTATACAACCATATAAATTATACTGAGAAATACTAAAATACTAGCCAAGATTTTTTCTGAAACACTGGTATTGAACAGGAGTGTTGTGTCAGTACCTTAAAAAGTTAAGCAGAACAATCTAAATCACTACATATATCTTTCAGACTGACCGATCGCAAGCTAAGTCGTGAACAGATAGACATGCAATTAGGAAAGAGGTAAAAGGTAGGAGTCTAACTAATGTGACTCAGTGTGGCTTTATGTAAAAAAGTCATGTAGCACAAATTTGATACAACTGTCTAATGAGAGTTCCATCTTGTTTGACCAACATTATTGCTTTTTTAAAACAGATCTCTCTAAAATATTTGCCTTTGTGCACTACACAAAGTAAATTCATTAAATACTTACCAAGTGAGAGATCAGAAAAAGTAACTGTAGATGGAGAACAAATCATCTTGTAATTCAAATCCTGAAAGGAGCTGCAACAGGACTAACCTTGACCCAGGCCTATTCAGTATCTTTACTAGTTATCTGGAAAGAAATAAAAAGCTCTTGCTGGTGTCATCTGCAGATAATCTGAGCAGCTGTGGCATGTTAAATAACAAAGAGAAATTCTAGCAAGTGATCTGTATTGTACAATCAGACAGGCTCACTTACACAGCACTAGTGATTTTCAGTTAAACGGAAGGTCACACATTTGGGAAAACAAAAAGGTAGGTCATGCTTTCAGGATAAGGGAGTCTCATTTGAAAAAGAAAAAAATAAACACCGCCAAAACCCAGTTCACTGAAAAAAGACACAGTTGGCAAGGTGGACAAACAGCTAAATATGAAGTTTTACAATACTAACAACCTTAAGAAGTGAAAGCAAGAGGAATCTAGTGCATTTTTTCCCAACTGTAGATTAAATATCAGAAATATTGACTCCAGTACATAGTTTCCACTTAAGAAAGAGGAGAAAAGGTAAAGAGAGCAGCGAGAATGACTGACAGTCTAGAAAATCTAATATACAATGGCTGCCTTAAGAAGCCGAGAAGAAAGGGGGCTTAGCCTAGCTATGCAACATTTAGGTGTTTAAACATCTAAGGTGTAGGCTTAGATTAGGTGAGAAACATTATCTTAAGCCTCATAGATTTTTTAGAGGCTTTTATTCCATCCAGTACAAAGCTTAGTAGTGTTGCCATGCACTAATTTTTCTGTTGTAAGTATAAATTTGTAATTTGAATATTGGACTTCCATGCTCAGTGTCTGACAAACCATTCGGCTACTTTCCACCATGTGCCATCCGAGCCTGAGATCAGAATGACAAAGGAAGGTTTCAAAGGAAGACTTCATAGAACCATTTGTAGACAGGTGGATTAGATTTGTGTTTTTTTCTCACTCTTTCTCAATTTCTCTGGTTTTATGCTTTTTCTAATCATCATACTACCTAAGAAACTTCTATATAAGAACAAAGGCTATTAGTGAACTTTACAGAGCAATTTATATGCTTACTTTTCCTTGGAACGGGTTTTGTTGGTTATGTTTTCCTTCTTGGTTTCTTTGTCATTTTTGTCTATTAGCTGTTATCAGTCTAAAAAGATTTCTACGTGTTTTGGTCATGAGAGTCCATCTCATGTCTGGAAGGGGACAGTCTTTAGTGAAGAAAATATTTTTGTCACCTTGCCACTTCTGAATGTAAATGTGTTCTTGAAATCCAGGACAGAAGTCCATTAGGATTGAACAGTAGAAGGGGGCAGAAATCCATTTAAAATGTACATTTGATTATTTTTTCCAGTTCTTATTCCTGTATAACAGATTTGTACAAATTTACAGCCACTATATTTGGATGATCGTGTTGTCCCTCCCCAGTTCTGAATTTTCTATTTAAATTTTTAACTTTAAAATGGTATAGCCAGCTCAGGAGACACTCTTTAATACAAAGAAAAGTACAAAAATGACTGAACAGTCTTACGGAATAAAATGAAAGGAAGAAAGCATTAAGGGGTGAAGGAGGTGTTATTGATGTGGAAAATGAAATGGAGACCCTTTTCCAAAGACTTCTTAAAAGAACTGTCCTTACAGCGCCTTCCTGCCTTTTTTCTCCCTTTCCCCAAAGATTTTGTAGGTAAAACCCTGTATCGTAGGTGTTTTTCTGCCCATGAAATATTCATCATCTCTGCAGTTTTCGCTTAAAGGAAGGAGCCAATAAAAGAAAAATACTTTAGATATTCTTATAAGAAGAAATTCAGTGCTGCCTAACTTCAAAAATTAGGTGCACTTGACAAAGAGAACTATGTCACAATCTTCAATGTATTAGATCTCTCCCTATAAATCTGTAGCTAATGATGTCATGTGTAACATGAAAATCATATTGGATTTATATTCAGTTCCATTAGGAATATGACCTTTTCTCATTTGGAGCAACATGGGTATTATTTTTTGCCTGAAATGGGGAAATCTAAACGGAGAAGCTTCTGAATCATAGAGACAATGACTGATGACAATTTTAGAAATAGTCTGTCAGGGGATTGCTGGTTATCTGACATGGATTAAAATTTTGTGTGAAAAATCTTGTGTGAAACCTTTGTCTACTGATGAAATACGGAGTCAGATATGGTGAAATGTACCAAATGTCTTCATTTCACCTTCATCATTGCTAAAATAATAATGATAAATTCTCCAAATAAAGCAATTATTATCATATTCATGTTTTATTTGAAAGGGATTGTTTTCTAAATATGTATAAAAGATATTGAAAAATGAAACAAAATATTGTTATTTCAGCTCAAAGTGTGATATTCAGTGCAACTTTTATTTAGTTTCCAAAAAATCCCCCTCTGATATCACCCAAGTCATGAAATTTTTCTACCTTTTTAATGTTTTTTCAGCGTGACCAGTAAGCCAAAACATTCATTATTCACAAAATTGTACTGACTACCTCTCATTTCCTTGCGTTTTTGTGTCAAGAGTGGAATCAGACTTAGAAAAGGGCACGTGAAGGCTATAACTGCATTTTCTCTCACCATCTCTGCTCCTTCAAGAACTTCACTACCCTGAAGGAAAGAATAGGAAAAAATATTCTGGCCCAAGTCAAGTCAGGTTGTCAGGACACAGGTGGTGACTAAGAAGCAGAAGTACAGGGCCTGTATGCAGGTCATCATCCCTCACAGGTAGATCTATGAAAGACCTTTCCAAGGTTGCAGGAGGGCAAGACTGAAGATTCCCCACCTGAAGAAGAATGAGTGACGGGGAGGAGAGCCCTGTGGAGGTATGTACAGAGGCTGCTTCTTCAGAACTTCTTTGCTTTTAACTTGGACTAGAGGGCACAAGACGTAGGAGACTGGCATGTGAAGACAGCAACCAGGGAAATCAAAGTCACATTTCCCACTGAATTGTCTGGGATTGCTTCCTCATGATTTCTTTCACAGAACTCTTTTGAGAAGTGTTAGGTCATCAAGTACAGATTATCACAGATCATCGGATTCATTTTGTTGACATCATTTTCAAATGGATACATAGATTGTTCGTAAACTAAAAATGAAAGAAAATCATTAAAGGTATCAGTGCAGAATTGGTTTCTTATCAAAGTAAAAATATATGAAAATGGGATAAAAAAGAAAAGCTTAGTTAAAAAAGAAAAAAATTAATTTTGAAGTTCAGACTAATTTTGAAACTACTTGCAGTTACTTTTGAAACGACAGTTTTGTTGTCCAACACTCTGAAGTGCTGCCCAGGGTTCAGGCTGAGCTACCTATTCCATGATGCATTTTGGTGGTTGGTTCTGATGCCACGTTGCAGAACAACCAGAAAATCATCTCACAGAAAAGAATGAAGGCATGAGGCACTTGAATGGCAGTTCCCCTGGAACACCTCAGGGACATCTGTAAATCACTCTCTGGGTTTTGATCAAAAGATTTAAGGTTTCTTGATTCTGTTTGTGATGAGAATTAGTAGTATCTACAAGAAAAAGAAAAAAAATTCAAATGTCTTCATTCATGTGGTATGATCCTTAGGTAATCTATGTGATGATGTTTTATATCTGTTTTTAGCCTTCCCTTCCTGTGTATTGAATACCTGAGTTTATATCAGAAGAAATGCTTGCCTGGAGGAAAATAAGACTGAATTCAGTCAGACGACAGCTAAAGTGACACGAGAAGGTGGAGAGAAACATCAACATAATATGTTTTGCCAAAATGTGTGTGACTGCTGTGTGTGAGCTGTGTTTGCAAACTCCATTTTGGGCCACCATTAAGGCAGGAACGTTTTCTTCAACAAATGTTGTGCAGCTTGAGAAATCCTCAGGTCGGCATGACTTTCCCACTCTTCTAACTAAATATAGAGAAAACCTCAAAGACTTACTTTCATTAGATATTTACTTTCAGAAAATTTCTGTTCAGTGAGAGGAATCCCATCTATTCTTTTGCTAATGTTAAACTAGAAGTTTTGATTTTCAAGACATAAGGAATATTTTGTTTTAGAAAGGTGGATTAGTATATCTTTTTCTAAAAGACTGACATGAAAACCACTTTCACTTGACTGAGACATTTGATTCAATCTTAAATATTATTTGTGGATTTAGCTATCTAGCTTTGGTAGAACATACTTTTTCATAAACTAAGGAAATTTTGATGGAATGTCCTGACTCTTTTCAACTTCTTCTTTCAGATTGCTTCTTTCAGACATCCTTACCATCTCTCCTACCATGCATTCAAATCACCAGTCGAGAAATTATATGCATTGCTGTGGCTTCTACTGAGTTGTAAGGGACAGAAAATTCAAGTGTCACAGCCTAGGAAAGATGTTCTTTCGTAGCCTACTAAATGGTGTCTTCCAGGGCCTGTGGTTATTTTTAAAAAAGGAAAATAAAACCCTTTTCATTTGGTTTGCTGAAATCGCAGTGTTTAACCACAAGACTTCTCCAACTCCTCACCTCTCCCTGGAGACAGTACTTTGGGCCCTCATCACACCACCACCTGATGGCTGGTATTTGGTAGCTCCTCCGTGGAGGGTAAGCAGCATCTGCTATAGACAGTCCTCAGCCCATTGTTGTGGAGTCTGAGTCTCTTCTGCTCTGGGACAGAGGTGAGCTCCTCAAGCAGACAGGGAGATGTCCTTGGGATGAGGGGGTGGTCCAAGCCTGGCAATTAGGAAGAGGGAGGATTAGGGTACAGATAAACCATTAGCCTGCCTGAGCTCTGGTGAGGGTTTGGCTTGGAGCAAAAGCTTGTGAATACTGCAGTGAAGGTTCTCCCCCAGATATTTCTGCAATGCATGATCTGAGTAAGTTTTAGTCTCACCATAAGTCTGCCCCATAAGAACTTTAAACCATATTCTAGACCAAGAATAACACAGTAAGACCCAAGAACACAAATATCTGTTATATACAAATCCTTTTAAAGTGACAGAAGAAGCCTTAGATAGAAATTATTCTGAATTGCTGAAGAAAATAAATAAATCTAGATTTGTGAAAAATTACTGCTGTGAGAAAACTACAGGATTTAAAAAAAGCAAAAAACAAAGAACAAAACCAATAAACGTTCTTTTGCTCATGTAATGTTCATTGAAAGAAAAATACCCCACTGATTAATATTTTGCAGTACCATTATGCTTTCAATAGAAGTCTTCATAACTATATACCTTGGCAACAACTACTTTAGGAAAATGAGGTCCATTACTAAACTATGTTCTGCATTGAAAAAAAAAAGCCGTCAAACCAGTGGGTTTTTTTTTTTCCCTATTCCTTTTTTATGTGTTCTTCTATGTTTTTCAGCATGGTAAGTTGTCCTTTGAACTCACTGTGCCGGATGTGTTCCTTTTCAGCAGAACAGCGTTTGCACATAGCAAATGATAAGGCAGAACACATGCAGCTATTTCATATCCCTAAAAAAAATCATGATTGTATAACACCACGAAGGCTTCTTAGTATACAGAGGGTTAGCATGCATCATTAAAAGAATGAGCAAGCTTTTGATTTTAATTGTAATTGTAATCCTCTCCACTGAAGCCTCAAATGCATCGTTTGAAATCTAGTGGAGATGTGAGTTTTCACTGCAGCCACTTTACGCTTGTGATACATTAAAAGGTGTAATCCAACTGAAATGTAAATCACTGTTCTTGAAAACAAATTACAAATGAAGATAACAGGGCAGCACACTAGCACTAAAGCATCCGAGAGCCCATCTGAGGCGGTTTTCTTTCAGACCCAAATTGCAGCAGCCCTGTTATCATGGGTAATAGGGTGCTGCTAAGGCAGGTTGATTACAAGGCTATGGTAAACAATCCTTTTAAATGCGGCGCCTCAATAGACGTGCACATACAACATTAATCAACTGAATTCAAACAGAGCCACAAAGGAAGTGGTTGGCCAGCCCCTGTTGCTTTAACTCACACAGTAAGTGGCCAAAGTTCAGTGCTCACTTGCCACAGAGATGTTTTGCATCCCTTCATAATCAGAATTAACTTGTATGAAATCTTAATTGTGAGCCCTGTGGAAAACAAGAAAATGAACACTTGAGGTTTTCTCTTGGAAAGCGCTGCCTTTTCATGCTTCAAGGTATAGCAATTTTGCTTCACTTAGGCAGTGGCCTCCCTGGGACAGGGCTGGCCTCTGTTTTGTGTTTGCTCAGCCCCCCAGGGCTGGACGAAGCCTCAAGATGGGTTGGTCAGGAAGCTCTGGCCTGCCGTGTGGCCCCACTCCTGGACCACCACATAGAACTAATCCAGGGAGAGACCAACCTTCTCCCTGTTGAGGCTCTTTTCCCACAATAGATCTGCCTTTCCAAATAAATCCCCGCCCAGCCAGCCCTATTGCATTAACAGCAGTCATTTCGGGTCTTTTTTTATATTACCGGTCCCCTTTTGAAACTTGTCATAACTCAGTTTATTACACCACTCAACCTGTTTAAAAGGTTCATGCATTTACGGCATGTACTGTCAAGAAATCTCTGTATTTGGAAACTTGCTTTAGAAAAGGTGCTGTAATGGGGTGAGGAGAATAAGAATCTCTTGGAAGGATGTGGATGCAACATTGGGAAGCAGGTAAGCTACAGAAAGAGCAAAGTGCAATAAAAAGCTTCTATTTAAAAAATAAATACAGTAATTTAAGTCTGCCTGGACATAGCTTTAAATAATTCAGCGAATGATAATAACATTCACTGAATGATAGCTGAAGAATACCTGGTATAGTAACTTACAGCAATTCTGTGAGAGGCCAGCTACATGTAATCATTGAGCATGGCCATACTCAGCAATTCAATTTATTTTGGAAAATTTTAATTGAATACTTTAATTAAAATGTCTGTAATTCTTTAGGACAAGGAATATCTGCCGTCAGATCATCAAACAAAAAGAGAGTATGTAAATGTAGGAATTCCATAGAACTGAGCATAGAAACCATTTTAAATTGGTGATACTTAGAAAAAGTTTGAAACCTAGGTGCTGGCACATCACAAAGCATTACTAATGGGTTTTGGAACTTTCACATCTAGGTTTCTGGTTAAAATCCAGTCCCAACTGGGTGATATAAAATGTTCCCTCAGCATGGGATGGCAAATGAGCTGTTTTGGAAGACTGGATGGCAATGGATAATGCTTTGCACTCCTCTCCAGAATTTGATCCTCCAGGAGAAGACATTTACAGCACTCTCAGATAAACTGTGAGTATATACTGAATGCTTTGAAGAAGGACGGAAGGCACTAATATTTGACCATATCACACGCAATTGCTTTTTCCCATTTTGCTCTCATCACATATTTGTAATGTTTTTCGTGGATTGGGCCTGTTTCATGGCAATACTGCACATGGGTTTGCACATGAGTCTGCAGAGTGCAACTAAGCATGGGATTACAACTGCAGTGCAAATGGTATAAACAAACTGGTGCAAAATATAGTGAGTAAATGACTATGAAAACTCATCAGCACAAACAGACTGACAGACCTTTACTGAAAAGCTTCTCTGTTCCCTGTACAGATACACTATGGGCATCAGTACAGCCATCTCCCTGGGGCTGCTTTGCCAATGTGTGTGATCACCATTACTCACAGGGAATAGCTTTAGAAATATAAAGGTAATTCACATCACTTAGTTCTTGGATTTAATTCAACCTGTCCAAAGAGGGTGACAAGCTGGGGTTTTTTTAGATGGTTCTCAGGAGGGATATGACAGGGATATTAATCCTCTAATATTAACTCAGAATATATTTTCTTTAAGAAAGACAGTAATCTAAACAATGTAAGCTTAAATATTTTTCAGCAGTCACCAATCCAGCCTAAATTTAACTGGTGACCTAGGCTGAAGAGCTCTAGGGGCACAGATGGTACTCACCACTTTAAATCTAAATAGTAACCCAACAGCACAAAACCTGAAACTTCTTTTTCAGACATTGTAGGGACGGGTTTCAGAAATTAAGTATTGGGTTCCTCGCTTGGAATTTTCTTTCTAATGAGATGATGTTGTATTAATGTGGGAGAGACTATGGCAGCAGAAGTATAAGCTTCTGATCATGCTTCAGAGGAGCCAGACATATCTGGAAGGTAGAGGAGAAAGAGTCTGAAGTGAATACTTCCGACTTGGGAGAAAGAGTGCACAAAGAAGAGCTAGACCCCAAGACCTTGAATAAACATACTGAGAGGAGAAATGCTATAATCCTTTTCCATGAACTCCAGGGCCAACAAACAAAGGGGATCACTGCTACTATGCAACATCGGAGAAGTTGATATTAAAAAAGCAGTAGGGAGCAAGCAAAGTGAGTAGCCCACATTGCTTTCACCTCTTGGACATCTTAGATGCCCTGATATCTCTTCTTGGAGCTGTCATAAAAAGCCTGTTTTCTTGACTTCACACCTTGACAGGGTGTTGCATGACAAATATTTACTAGTCAAGTGGATTAAGATTGCAATGTCCAAAGAAGCACGTACTCTAAAAAACCACAGATGTACCTTTAAGCTTTTAACTCCAATAATAAAAATAGAGATTTCATCCTTCGTGTTAAGCACAGTCTTTAAGGAGTTTCTGTATTAATACGACCTATCATAAAAAGATCGTTAAGTTTCATTAGACAATAATAGAGATAGAGGGAATGGAACTATCACAAAACTGGTTCCATTGATTTTAAAAATCTATACTTTCCCTGCCATTATTAAAAAAAAAAAAATCAGATTATTTGAAAATTTCTTAAGATTCAATAACTTTTAAATATTTCATCAGTGTCTTTAAGCAGACAAAATGCTGAGAATTGTGCACAAACAAAGAGGGACATGTACCTGACTGTGAGTTCAGCTCAACTATACAAAGGCAGCTCACAGTACAGACTTGTAACAAATTGGGCAATCCAAGATGTGGTAGTCAAGAACTGTATGAAACACAGGGATCATTTGTACACATAGAGCTGAAAAATACGGCTGTTGTTTTCACTCAGAGATAATAATCATATCCCTGGGCCGCAGGATAAGGCCTGCTTTCTTGGTTCATGAGCATTAAGAAACAACTCTCCCATTGTTAACCTTCCTGAGAAGACACTGCAAATGCAGGGTCATACAGGAAACAAAGATGTGGGAATCATTTAGTGCAACCCTACACTTAGACAGGTGCCACTCTTAGTCTTTTTAATTGATCTCATTTGTTACTTATACCTGTAAATCACACTGTTATCATCTCTGAACAAGCAATGGAAACCAGAATTTGTCACTGACTAAAGACAGCAGACCAAGTCCTGAAATGGGCTGGTCATATAGACTTACTGGCTTAATTACACAACAGTACATTAGATTGAAATGAGATACTTAGAAAAATCCAAATTACATACAGGCTTCTTGTTTCTTTATCCTACATTGACACAAAAAACAGTTCAAATGCAACTGCTAAAAGAGTAAGTTATAGTCTTCAGAGAGAGACATAGCCAGACACAGAGCCAGGCCTGACATAGTGGAAGATTTTTGCAGCAAGATTAATCTTCTGTTGATCTAAAGGCCTACTATGCTAACAGCACGACACTCACATCCCAGAGATGCTGCAGTGTCATGATGGGAACAGCAGCATCATGAAGGCGAACAGCTGGGAGCCTTTTCAGGGGGACAGATTCAGTTATTTAGGAATGGTTAATGTTAATAGGAATCAATTTGCTCTTACAATTTAATTGGAATTACTCAGTCCTATATGAAGTCCCATGTAAAGACTATGGAGCATAAAAAGAGGAAGACATATTCTCCACACCGAAAGGGTAGTACAAATATTCAGATATGTTTCTAGCTACTATTGTGCATGTCTCTTAAATACAAATGGAACCCAAAGAGAAACCAATGCTGAAGTGTTAAATAACGAAAACTCAAACCCATATTCTGTCATATAAAATAACTACAAAAGCAGACTTACAAAACAATGCCATTCCTTCTTCTGTTGTTCACAATTTGACTACTTCTGTGGCTTTGCTAATTGGTCCCCCCAGCAGAGACAGATAAACTTATAAAGTCTGTTCTACCCCCAGGTGTTTTCCCATTTTTCTGGAGACCCCAAAGTGTCTGTTTCACAAAACACATCCCAAAATTTTGTCATTTTGGGCCTTCAGGAAGACAGACTGAATGAAATAAGACTACTTCTGAACAGTAATCTTACATTAAACCTACCTCTACTGATCTTGAAGAACTGTGGAGGGAGGTCTCAGAAGCCAAATTTATTGTCATTGGTGAGAGCGGCAGGAAGTAAAAAAGTGTTGAGGGAGAGGACTGACATGGAATATATGAGAGCAACTGAGCAGCCTGGGGTCTTGAGGCAACACAGGTACTACTGGAGAAGAGGAACAACATTGATGGGGGAGAAGGTGGCTGGAGAAAGAGAGAAAGGGGAAAATGCACGGTAGGAAAACATATAGAAGAAAGCAAGAATCTGTGAGAAGAAACTGCAACAGTGGAGAAAGATAAGATTCCTCAACAAAAACTTTCATTGGATATAGGAGGCAAAAAGCTAACACCCATGGAGAAGGAAGAAAGAAAACTTAGGTGTAAGATGAATGATTTGATAAAGACAAGGCTACGTAAGGGGAGCAATGTGAAAGATACATGTATTCAGGGATTTATGCACTCCCACTGGTCACTTAGAATGAAAGACAGAGAAGAGAGACTAGTGAAGAGACCTGAGTTACAATTCATAAAACAGAGTCAAAAATTAAAACAGAGAAAATGAAAATTACTGAATAGAGGGAACTAAGAAGACAGAACTTAAAAACAAATCCAAATAAAAATGCCCAAACATGAAATGCAGAAGAAAATACATGAACAACATGAATAAGAAGTTAACAGAAAAGTTTAAGAAAAAAACCGAGGAAAATGTGAGGTTGCATGGAGACAGGTACGTGGAGAAAATAAGCAATAAATAGCAGTAATTATAATTCACAAATAAATATTCATCCATTTTTTAAACATGACTAGGGCACTATGTGGTCATTACACTTAGTGAAATGAGATGACGCTTTGTTCGCATTGTTAAACATGTGTTGGTACAGACATTCCCCCTAGCTATTATCATTCATCCCTTTGGGAGATAAATGAGAGCAAAGAAAGCCTTCCCCTTCCTCAACTTTATTCACAGCATTTTATGGTACACCCTTCTGCCTGCTAAGAGCAGACAGTGATGTTGGGAGGCACACCACAATTGGCAGACATGCTTAAACCAGTGGCTGCAAAAATGAGATGTATGAAGCACAGCCTGGCAGGAAAACTAGTTGTACTAGAAGCTAGAAGGAATTGAATTGTTTTCCAAGACTGCCATACATTGCAAATTAGGTAAAAAGCCATGCATTTCTATCTGCAACCTTTCCCAGTTTGTGATTAGCTACAGAACAGAACAGCAGCTGTTCAAACCTGTTCAAACCCACGCAATAGGTATTTTTATGAGGTAGACGTGTGTCACAGTTAAGTTCTTCCTTTGTAATACACCATCTAACCTATGCTGAGAGAGACAGACCAGCACTAAGTCTTGCTTTTCTTTTACTAGCTTTCTCAAAGAGAGGTCTTAAAGAAAGCGGCACCTTGCCCCATCGGAATGGAGAAGAATCACGGAATGGTAGGGGTTGGAAGGGACCTTCTGGGGATCATCTAGTCCTACTCCCCTGCTAAAACAGGTTCACCTACAGCAGGCTGTATGGGACCTTGTCCAGGTTGTGAATACCTCCTTCTCTCCAGAGAAGCGGACTCCACAGCTCCTCTGGGCAGCCTGTTCCAGTGCTCCGTCACCCTCAGAGTAAACAATTTCTTCCCTGTGTTCAGCTGGAACTTCCTATGCTTCAGTTTGTGCCCATTGCCCTCTGTCAGACACACTAAAAAGAGTCTGGCCCCATCCTCCTGACACCCACCCTTAAGATATTTATCAGCTTTTATAAGATCCCCTCTCAGACTTCTCATCTTCAGGCTAAACAAGCCCAGCTCCCTCAGCCTTTCCTCATAGAAGATGTGCTCCAGTCTCCTCATCATCCTTGTAGCCCTCCACTGGACTCTCTCCAGTAGCTCCTCATCTTTCTTGAACTGGGGAGCCCAGAACTGGACAGAGTACTCCAGATGGGCTCTCACCTGGGCAGAGTAGAGGGGGAGGAGAACCTCCCTCGACCTGCTGGCCACACTCTTCTTAATGCACCCCAGGATGCTATCGGCCTTCTTGGCAACAAGGGCACACTGCTGGCTCATGGTCAACTTGTCATGCCCCAGCACTCCCAGGTCCCTCTCCCCAGAGCTGCTTTTCAGCAGGTCCACCCCAAGCCTGTACTGGTGCATGGAGTTATTCCTCCCCAGCTCCTTCCTTGAGTTTTGCCTTCAGAAAGGATACCAAAGGCTGGGAAAGACTTCTGCAAAGTCATGTGAAAAGGATAGGGGGGTCTGGGGAGGGACAAAAATACAGAGCTAATACAAGTGCAAAAGCTGCTTGAACAAAACCTATCTAAGCCACCACTTAATTTCTAGTTCTTCACGCAGGTTACCCAAAGTTCAGATCACACTTGAGGGCCACCACTTAGATTCCTTACAGCTAGCTCTTGAAAGTAGTAGTGTGGAAAAACCATATTTCTTTCATTATTTCCACCTCCTTCCAAGTCCAGAGAGATTTGGTCTCCTTTTGTTTTTCTAGCTACCTGTTGCAAAGCTAGTCGACAAGCACTAATTCCATTAGAGACGTTCCCCAGTTTGTGAAGCCTGACACCAAGTCTCAAAGAAATAGCAAATAGACTTCAATTTCCCTCCTTTTCTTAAAGCTGCTCTCAGAGGCCTTCGAATAATCTGGAAGTAAGCATTCAGCTGTCCTAACCTTTGACATTATGTTATTGTTTCAGCTGCAAGACTCCTAGACACTGGTGATGCTACCCCCATGCTACTGTTTGCAGTATGGAGAAATAGCCAGCCTCACCTCTGCCAGGCACATGGGTCCCAGCAGTAGCAAAGGTAGCAGAGGGAAGGTAGCAAAGATGTGGAATGAGCTCATGCCTGGCACCAGCCTCATACAGATGAAGGACACAACGGCCTGAACACCTCTTACAATGTGGCTGATAGAAAAGTGTCTTTTTCAAAGCCAGTAATGCTGCTTTCTCTTGGGTATAGAGCTGATGGGGCTCAAAGCACAAGTTGTTCCTTTCAGCATTATCTACCTCTTGGTCTTAAAAGTACTGTGACTAATTAAAATTATTTCCTTTTATCCTGAAATCCAAAACATCTGAGATATTGAAAGAACATAGGTATTGACAATGAGAAGACATTCATGCAATTTGCAAGGACAGCACAGACACTGTTGCTATCTAATCTCCTGTTTCACAGCAATATGTATTTTTCTCAAGCCTATGCTCCCATTGTCATGATAGGATGTAGCCTTCCAATTTTGACAGAAATGATGAATTTTATGATTTTGGAATCAGACAAAAAAAGACAGTTCATCTCTAATTTTTCTTTTAAATAATCTTTCACCTGATTTTTGTTTTACAAATAAACTATAAATGATTCAATGCGAACATGTTTTCAAATAGGAAACTCTTGAATAAGTTAGTCCAGATAAAATAGTGACATGAGTTTAAAAATAATTTAAAGTTAAGCTGCAGTAAATTTTGGATACTTTTATTCAGAAACAGTCTTAATTCCATTTACTCTAATTCATGAAGCTATGTCATGTTAAAGACACTTTAAAATTCTCAAACAAAATTTCCTGTGGAAAGTAACACACTTTAGAAGTCAATTCAGCTTAACTTTTCTCAAATCTTGCCACTAAACCAAATCACTACTCATGGAATGCAGTTAAGACTGGATCAGATATGAAACATTCTAATATTTATCTAAGGGATATAACAGTGGATGCCATTTTTATTTATCTTTAGCAACACAGAAGAAGTTTAATTCTGTTAAGCAATGACTGTTGCTTTTGAACCATAATTAAGTGTTTGCATATTATTATTTGAAAATCAAGTTTCCTAATCTGCATGAGAAATTTCAGTTTCTGGAAATTTGTAGAATATAAGGACAAATTGCCAAATTTTGTCTTAGCAGTAGAATAGAAATCAATCACATGAAAATTAAATTTTAGTCTCCTCATGGTGCTTTCATTTTCACTTTTATGATTCAACCCATATTATTTGGACAATACTGTTGGAAGTCATTTTTAATTCAATAATTTCAGCTGGTTTAATAGTTGAACTTGCAGAAGAAAATGCTTGAATGTTGGTTGGCACTGTTAGTAGCAAAATATTTTGAGGAATTATAACAGGTTAGACTTTTAAAATTTCCAAGAGAAAGTGACCAAGCATTTGTCTTGTAAAGAAAAAAGTATATAATGACACAGATTCAAAACAACAAAGTAAATGTTTTCACCAGGCAGGAAATGGGTATTACAACACATGATTTTTTGTACTCTGCTGAACATATGCAGCACGCAGTAGATGACTCAGCTTCTAAAATAGCTGTCAGAGCACAGATTTGGAAGTTCAAAGCATCAAAAAGTAAACTAGAAAAGTGATGCCTACCAAGAGGTCTGTACACATTTACAGGTTCTGATAGAGGTTATAAGTCAATTTTTATGTTGAATTTTGATTTAAACACATATGCATCTCAGTTTCATAACTTTAGATCTTCTACCCTGCTAAATTATACAAAGAAATGCAAGAATTATAATGTTTTACCAGCTTTAACAGAGAAGCAACAGTTGGTTTAATACGGCATGTTTAGTTCTACTGTTTCCTTTTCTTGTGCAACAGTAATAATAAAACTGAAATACAAGTCTTACTATTTCATTTACTTGAAGTAGAAGAATGGGCAAGGCTTTTTCTGTATTAAGCAGCTGCATAAGAAAGACTTGTCTCTATCTTTCTTTGCTTTTAGTTCTCATTGTGAAAACTGAGATGGAAATTATTGTTGCCTGGCATTGCACTTCTGACTCCACAGCTACATTTTATGAGGCTTGTGTGCAATTAGCCAGTTCGTTATTTTATCCTAATATTATAATAAATCACTTCAATCTTTTTCTCTCATCCATCATCAACTTATCCGCCCGCAAGTCAAAGTGGTACCAATTATTAATCAAGGCCAGAGGCACCCGTTGCTGCATAGGGGCACCATGTTTCAACTGTCAGGTGGCATCCATCCCAGCCTCTCTTTGTCAGCAATAAAGAAAATGAAATTGGACTAATATGAATCTCATTTCTGCCCTGATTAAAGGCCTACATTTTCCCTAGGCATTGCCTGACCAGGTCCTGACTTGTGAGATATTCAATGTTCTTGTAATGTCATTCGGACACAGCGCGCCTGTCTCCTTAGGTCATTGTTCTTCAGATTCACTTGTTTTACATGGAATATAGGCTAGAAAATCTAGACTTCCTTTGGGGTGTTAATTAAGAGGAGCATCCAAAATTAATCAGCAAATTCACTAGGGCGAAGGGGAGCTGTCTGAAGGCCTCGATATAAAATGCACTTCTGGTACAGAGAAATGAGCCTTCGGCTATTGACAAAGAGAAAACAAGTGCACAGACGGCAATCTGACATAAAAATTCATATACGTATACAATTTTACATTCATTTTCCTTGTCAGCTTGTCACCTTTAATTATAAAGGTTGATTCGCTATTTGGCAGATCTGGAAATTGTAAACGCTTGGCCATTTGAATATCATCATATGGTCAATGTCTTCAAAAAAGAATGACACAGGAGATACCAGGAAAGGAACGTTGCAAAATCCAAACTGAACTTCTCTGATGATCACCTTGAAGGATCTCGCAGGTCTCAGGGACAATTGTGAACTTGGCTATAAAAGCACACAACTTATGATTATCCGCAGAGAAAACATTGTATTGACAAGTTGCTAGTTCCCACCCCTTTTTACTTACAGTAGTTTCTAATCTTCATTTCTTTAATTCTTTTATCACTCACTTCATTCTAATGTTATTAGTGTTTGGTGTGAAGGATTTGCATAGACCTTCAGGCTACTAATGACCTTTATGGGGAAACAGCAAATTCTCTGTTTTGCCCTATGAAGATAAGACTTAAAAAAAAAAAAAAAAGTGCTAAGCCCATATCACACAGACATCTCACACAGAAGCTCCTTATGCAGTCAAAAATTCTAATCAGATAAGTTTGCTTGTTTTCAGTAGCCACTAAATAAGAACTGAGTTTTTGTAACTGACTATAGGACTTTTTATTCACACCTTGAAGGAAGCTTACGAGCTCAGGTTTCAGAGGCTAGCTGTTGTAGATTTTTCTTTGTAGCTCCACCTTTCTTATTTACCAGCTGTCTCTGCTTTTGTGCAATTTTTCACAATTTTGGAAAAACTGGAGCTACCCTCTTCTTATTAGTACAGCATGTCATAGTTTGAAACCAAAACCAGCCATATTGCTCAGAGTTTCAGGTATCACTATTACTCTTCACATATTCACATATACCTATAAAAGATATAAACAGAGGCCTTAAAAATGCTACAGACCCATGCAGCAGCACACACCAAGGAACTCACCTCTCCAGGTCTGTTCTGAAGAGTCTGATATAGTAGATGTTTCTTGGACCACCTATTGACTCATGGTAAACTTTAAATGCAGGCAGGCAAGATGTGGGACTTTGGAGAAGGCGGGGCTGTGTACTGTTTTGTGAGCACTTCTCTAATGTGATGGAACAGAAAATAGAACAGTGTAGGGCTCTATATTGAAACTTGGCACCGTCCTGTTGACTTCAAATAACTGCTGCACAAAAAATAGCATATTCTGAACTGGAATGAAATTCTACACTGCATCACATGCTAACTAATTGCTTAATTTCACTAATTTAAGATTCTGATTGCATTTTTTTAATTACACACCTTTATCCCTAAATGGATGTAGTAAGATAACCTTGTACCATTGACTTTTAAACTGCTGTGCTTTTAAGCTTTTTCTATTGTTGAATGAAGATCATCAGGGGTACTGAACCCACATAAGGAACTTTTCTCCTTACTTGCTTTAATGTGGCAGTAAAAAGGGAATATTCATTGGCTACCTATACCAGGCTGTCAGAGCAGTGGTGTAAATGCATAAGAGAATTGTCCTCGCGATGAGGCTTACCAGTAGTTATATCTGTGATTGTGAAGTTAGGTCAAAACTTGCAAGAGTGAGTGCTGATACTTATGTTTTGTTTCTACAGGAAAGAAGTCAGAACACAGCAGAGTACTTGCTATGCTTTTTTTTTTTCTTGGAATTAATGCGTGTTCTCATCTTTACTAATTTTATCGGGACTAATGGGACCCAGCATTGACACTTGTTAGGTGGCTTTATGTTGCTTAATGGTTGATAACCTACTGAGAAACACTAAAAAATCCTATCTGATAATCACAACTAGATTTTTAGTACAGAACATTAATCCTGATTTCACTTCAAGGGTGCCCATACACTCAATATGCCATACTGCCTATGTATTTTACAAACTGTCTTTATGTATATCTCTTTAAAACATAGATTTTAAAAAATGAAAAATTCTATCCTGTATTTACTCCCTATGTATTTTCTAAACTAATAAATAAATAGCATACCAAGAGTGCTTTGGAAGCTTGTAAAAATATAAAAAATAGAAAAAAAACCCCAACATGAAAATGTAGGATTATAGGAGGTCATTTCCATTTTGTTATTGTCCAGTTAATTCCTTACTCTGTGGGGTTATTTTTTCCAACTTTATACATAATTTAAAAACTTAAACTATGATCTGTAAATCTTGATTATGAATTATCGACATGATTACAATGACTGTTTGCAAAACAAGATTTCCTCTGATGTTTATTTTTCAAGATTAAACATGTGAACACAAACTTCTCTTTGTGAAGAAAGATCCACGTATTTCCCTTCCCCATGTGTAAGTATGTCTTCTTTCAGGTCTAGAAAAGCTCAGTCACAGAGGCTACATCTATACTGCAGCGTAGGAATGGTACAAAGCCTGAAACCAAATTCCCATCATTCCTAACTCTTACATACATTGGGTCACCTCTTGGGGTGACCCAGCAGATCAGATGCAGGGATCTTGGCACCTCTCTGAGGTGTGTCTTGAGACTCAGCATGCACTGAAGGGAAAACTTCCCCATCTTCCTGACACTGTGGTTATAGATCTCTGTGCCCTTGCAGAAAAATACCTGAGGCAGGCACATAAAGTGGCCCAGCACTCTTCCTGAACAGAACTCATGTTGGGTGGTGAAAGAAAGGGTGAGATCTGCAGGCAGCCTTCATGAAATCAACAGATACATGACGTGAGACCTGATGCCTCCTTAGGAGCTGCATGATGTCTGCCATCTCTGATAAGATGAGACGTAATCATAGCTCTGTGAACTGTTAATCCTTTTCTTCAGCTGATTTTATTTTCTAACTACAAACACTACCTTTTATACAAATTTCCTACATCTCTGGTTCTGAGGAGAAAGGGTTATTCTTTAGGACTCGATCAGGCAATCAGAAAGTCAGTAGATTTTCCAGTACTAGCTGCACTAGACTGTGGCCTTGGCACACTGTTTGTACTCATTAAATATAAATATAAAACCAATCCAATAGAAATAAACTGTTTACAGCTATTCCATCAAAAACTCAAAGAATGAATGACTAATCACAAAATAAATCTCTTTAAAAACTTTAAGTTTCCACTAAGTGAACCAAAATTCCAGTGGGAGTTGCTTTTTATATTATATCTACAAAGACTCTATGGTACAAAGAAAATGGTGCTGCCCTTAATCTTCCAAAACACCCCTACCCTGTCAGTGAACGAAAGTAATCAAAACCACTAAAGATCTCAATGCCAGTAAAACTTAGAGAGAGGTACTAAACTTAATTAACCAATAATTAATGCATAGTAAATTAAAATTTTTAGTAACTCAAGGTATTTCTCTAGCTGTTTTTTCCTTACCTTTTTTCAGGAATTCACAGGGTAATTTTGTTGCAGTTTCACGTAATTAAATTCCCCAAGCTGCTACCGAAGAGATCTGTTCTGCAAGGATTGTAGTATCTCCTACCCTCCCTGCAGCCAGTTGCCTCAAGAGTCCCAAGAGCAAGTGCCATGCTAGCAAGGGATACCTTCCACCTACACACCATGGTGGTGGGTGGACTGTAATCACAGGTGGTAGACATTATTCTTTCAGTAAGTACTATTATATTTCAAATTTTTAATACCATAAGACTGACACACTTATCATTCAAATCTTCTGCTAAAGAAAAGTGAAGCCAGTCAATATTTGCATCTCTCAGGACTTGTTTACAGTGTATAATTTACTCAGAAACAGGGTATTAGCTTTCTTCTTTCTTTAATAGAAACTGATTGCTAGATTATTAAATTAGCATTGATCAATAGGGGTTGATTATATGCACTACTTAAAGTGGTTTTCACATCACAGTTTAGCTGTACCCTTTGGAGTTGCAATGGTTTCATTCCTGTTGTATCAGGAACCGCTTCTAAAGGAGAGAAACTCCACATGTCTGTCTGAACTGGGAGGACTTTGATGCTGCAGGAAAGTTCATCCAGCAGACCCATGAGTGGAGGCCAAGAGAAAAAGGGCATTTCCTACTTGAAAACATAAGTTTTAGGAATATATCTTCACATATCAGTAGGGAAAACCTGATCAGTGGCAATGGCAGAGCCTTCCACAGGTTTGGGATCCAAGTTTGCACTCAGCAGCTTGCCAGAGGTAGTTCGTGTGCATACTGATGTGCGTGAAGTGTCGGTGGGTTGGCCGTACCCTTCATACGTCAGGTGCTCCTCTGGTGGAGACCTTCTCTGTAACATACAGGGACAATGCAGCAGCTTGGCTAATGTGGAAGAGAGCACTGAATGTCTAGTGCTGCCTTTCTGCCAGCCCCCCAAAGTACAGGGAGTTGTGCAGCGTATGAGAACAGTGTAGTGGGACAGGTGAGTTGTCCTTCCCTCCCCAGGGGGCACTGAAGGGATGTGCTCCTGCCTCTGTGCCATTAGCCTGCCCTGCATCAGGCCACACCAGCACAGCGGTGAGGAGCGTACCTTGTGACAGTCACCCTGGCTCACCGTGATCACTCCTGGCTCCTTTAAGTGCAGACTTTCATTTCAAACCAGTCACTGACTCATTTGCAGTATTTTATCCAAAATCCTTCCTTCAGACAGAAAATAAAGGATGGGCCTTCCTAAACTGAAGGTATCTAGCAGACCAGTTGCCCCAGAGCTGTCTTCAGTGGCCAAAGAAGTGGCATCTCATTACACTACAGCACATTAAATGTATAGGAAGTTCTAGTATCACCTGCCCTGGGTTCCCCTGTGTGGTGGGTTGACCTTGTCTGGACGCCAGGTGCCCACCGAGCTGGTCTATCATTTCCCTCCTCAGCAGGACAGGGAGGGGAGGAAAATAAGATTGGGAAAACCTCTTGGGTCAAGAAAAAGGAAGTTTAATCAACAAGAGCAAAGACCACACACGGAAGGAAAGGAAAACAGGTTAATTCTCTGCTTCCCATCAGCAGGGGATGTCCAGCCACTTCCCAGGAGTGGGGCTTCCTGCGTAGCGGTTGCTCTGGAAGGCAAATATCATAACAAAATAACCCCCTCCCCCTCCTTTCTCTTAGCTTTTATTGCTGAGCAGGCATCCTATGGTACGGAATATCTCTTTAGTCAGTTTGGGTCAGCTGTCTTGGCTGTGTCCTGTCCCATGATCTTGCCCACCCCAGCCTACCGGTGAGAGTGGAATGTTGGAGAGACAACCTTGGTGCTGTGCCAGCCCTGCTCAGCAGCAGCCAAAACACCGGTGAATTATCAAGACCTATCTAGTTACCGATACAAAGCACAGCGCTATGAGGGCTGCTGTGGGGAAAATTAACCCTGTCTCAGCCAGACCCAACACACCCTTTAAAATTTTTGGGGCACCTTGACTGACATAATAGGTTGAGCTCTGGATTCTGTTGGTGCCCTGTTGTGATCATCAGTAAGCAGCTTAATTTTGCTTTGGCTCCAGGCCAGTCTACGTTTTAAGCTACCTTTCTTCAGTAAGCAAGAAACAGAGGGGAGGAAAAACGGATCCAGAGCACACCTGGTCTTGCAGAGCGTAACTTTGGGACAGGACTGTGGTAAGCAGCCCCTGGTTATACAACCACGGTACATCTGTGAGAGAGGTGATATCAAAAACTTTCACTCACACAGCTGCAAGAGACCTTTGGGTTTCTGCGCGGAATTAATCAGCCCTCCTCTACTGACAGACCTTCAGATAGATTTCAGGTATACAGGACACTAGCCTTAAAAAATATATATATAAAATCCTGTTAATCCCTTTTTATAAAACGAATTTGTAAAACCAAATATTTTTCAGCATTCATTTTAAATGCAATTTATTTCATTTTAAAACTGAGGCTTGATCCAAATTTACTGAAAACACAGTTGATTTTATCTGGAGTTTAGTCTGAACACTGATTTTGTTCTCTTTGTTCTGTTTTCCACTTACAAAATTGACTGGCGTTAAATGAACGAGCAACTGAGAAACTGTGGACTGGTATATTATACTATGCACCGCAGTTGGATAAAATACCTGCCAATCCCACTTCATCTTTAAAAGATATGCAGAATAATATGGTTTTATTTAGGTAATGCTTCTATCACAGTGAGAATCAACTTTTACATTTCACTCTTAAGTAATCAATGTTAAAGCAAACAGAAGAAGACTGCAAGGAGGAGCGCAGCTCTGATTTACACATGCTTTATTGCAATTGTTTTCATCACAAAATCTAGTTGCCAATACCGAGTGACAGATGTGAGACCTTGGGATTATGGAAACATCAAACTATGTCAGATCATACCAGCTCTTGGAAAATTTAAAAATCACCACATTAACATAAGTAAGTATTATAGGGTGTTGTGTTTTTGGAAAGGAATCAACAAAAAAAATTCCTATAGGAGCTGAACTGCAGTTCAAACACAGCTAACGCCAATGCTCACGTAGTTAGAAAACTGCATCAGTCTATTACAAGAAGAAACTGCATATTTTTGCTTGAATTGCTTGAAGGAGACCTGCAACAAAAGAGCAGAGAGCAGGGTAATACCATTGGCCTCAGGATTCGGAGACGGTGCAGTTCAAGCACTGACAGGAGGCTGTGGATACATCTTCACCACAAAGGCAAAGACAGCCAAGATGACTGCTGGTGAGCTGGCTCAGGTCTAGAAGGAGTATATCTCAGTTTGAGGGGCACCAGGCTTGAGATAATAATCACTGCTGATTTATGAACTCCTTGACAGGGCCTATCAGCTTGTCACAGGGCTACGATAACTCAGTGAGACTGCCTCCAGAATGGTGCTGTGCAGGGGCTGCATGGCTTTGCACTGCGTGGACTGATGAAGGATCCTCACCACTTTGGAAAGCTCTCTTGAAATGCCACTGCAAAGTGGCAGAACATTGCCAACCTCTCTAATTTACCTCTATGTATCCAAGACATAATCCCCAGGAAGATTAACACACCTGTAGACTTTAATCTATATTATGATATATTTCCCCTGGGATGTTTCTGAAGGAATTGAACTGCAAGTGCTGGAATTACTGAAGTGTCCACAGTGCATTACAGGAGGTTTTTCAGACTGACTGCTTGGTCTGGAGTAAGGGAAGCTGCAGGACTTATTTCAAAAAAGTTAGCAGCTAAACGCTACACCACTGAGGGCGCTGCACAAGGATCAGAGAGTCACTTCAGTTCCGAGAATCATGATACCCTATATTCATCTAGCTAGGAGGAACTTTTAGGTTGCATCATACTAACATTTGGTTTATAGTCCCTCAATTTCCTGATGTTCCTGTGCTCTAATTTGTTGCACAGTATGGTTTGGTGCCTGCAAACTAGATGCCCGCAAACTGGATTTCAGAGAAAACTGAATGAGGATCTCCACTTCAGAGGCGCACCAACTGTGATACATTCCCTAGTGCAGCCATAAGCAGTTGGTCATTGAGCAGGTGACCTGGAACCATATTTGTGATGGGGACATTCAGACCAGGAGATCGCACTAAACTTGGTCCGAAGTGCAAACTTTCAACCACGTAGCAAGATGTAGGGCTTCGGTATCAACTGCTTTGATCTACTGATTCACTCTTATCATACAGAATTATTTGCTAATGTAGACACACACTTAATCCTCCTTTTCTAATCACGTACTAAATTCACCACACACAGAAATGCAGATGAAAGCGCTTCCTTACGTAATGTTAATAAACCTGGTTCCACTATAATCAGTAAGAGTTCAGGCTTGTATTGCAGGGGGCTGGGATTTTCCCACAGCAAGCTGTCATTTTTCAAAAAAGTCCCAAGAGTCTGAAAAACCTTGAAATCCATGCAATTTCAAAGAGCCACCTCCCGGAAGACAATGATGAAGTAGAGACCTGCTTTTCCCCACCAATCAGAGAATGGATTTTTGGGGGGATAAAAAACTTTGACCTGTTTTTAATAAGTTGAATTCACTAATATATGAAGCCATTTTTCAAATTTAAGCTCATGGAAAGGCTCTGTGATATGGATGACAAATCCAACATTGCTTTTTGGATATTTCCTTACAGACTGTTAATGTAACACCACATACTGCCTTTTACTGAACTAGACAGAAAGGAAATATGCTCCCATTTCCCATTTTTTATTGTGAATTGTGAAATAAAAAGGGGTTTAGGAAAACAAAAATCCCATCAGTATATGGGAACATACAGTTACTCCTGTAGAACAACTCACATTAAATATTATTCTGTCCACCTTTCCAGCAAAGCCTGGGCAAGGTGAGACAGTGACAGAAGTATTTAATATCTCTTTGGACTGCTTTCATGAGAAGATCCCATGTCAGAGCAAATAGGATTCTGGTCCAAAGCTTTGAAAATGGAAGACCCTTAAAAACCAGAAGATTGTTTCAGAAGTTTTTCTCACCCTACCGAATTCAACTCGGATTTTAAGTGCTTGCACATCCTGGGTCAGAGTCTTCAGCTGATGGAATCCATCTTGTAAATCATTTAGTGATCAAAATAAACACATCAGCACTGCAACATCATTTATCTCAGAACTTAGCTCAAGCCAGGATCCCACTACACGTACAAATATCCCAGTCACCATCTTTATGAATGCTAAAAGTTACATTTATAAGCCATCAGTTGAATCTGGTAAAAATATAAATGACTGTGTTTTGAACTCAGAAAAATACTCTGTCTTTTTCTAGATAGAAATTTCTCTTTTCTCTCTGTCCACATAAACATGTGTATGTAAAGATAAACAGTCCAATATTACAGACTGCCCATAAACTTATGAGCTGTTTCCTCAGTGACAAATGGGAAAAGCAAAGCTAAAGTAGTTAATGTGCATTTTTGTTAAGCAACAAAACCAGAACAAATATTTTAATTAGTTACTGCCTTAAATATTCTCCTATATAGAGAGAATGTACATACACACTCTTACGTACGTGTAAATAAAAGAGTGGAATCACAAATGTGTATATAAAAGAGTAGAACTCTGAAACTTTCCTCTCCCTTCACGCAGAGAAAAGCAGTCTTCCTGAAATGCTGCCTGCTTTCAAATTTGGTTTCTTTTCCAGTCTAAACAATATTTGGAAAATATTCAGTTGTACAAATTAACACCATCAAGAATTTTTTTTAAAACCGAGGTCTAATTTTAATGGTAATATTTCACCTATAAAAAGTGAAGATAACAAGTTTGTATTCATACAAAGGTGTTAATTAATGAAAGACAAACCTTTGCCAATTATTGACACATTCCTCTGTAATCCTGTTATGTGGAACATTCTAATGAAGTCATAGTTTATTACTAATGATCTAGCTTTTTTTAAAAAAAAGAAAGCTGCCAGGGGGAGGGGGGTTGAAATAATTTATTTGCTTTGGTGTATTTTTTATCACAGCAGGTAAGAAAGCTGCATTTTGACTGCCACATTGTACGCAGGATGAGGGGTTATGACCTCAGAAGCAGCAGCGGAGAACTGGCTCTTTCACACTTCAGCACACACTGCTGTGAACCAGCACTTTGGTCATATTATCCACTGCACCACAAAGCTGTCCGCTAATTATCTCTGAATACGAATTTTATTGAACCTTAATTTTCAGTAATGGGGCCTGATAGTTTGTGAAGAAAGACAAAAGAAGGGTTCCTTTGTTTTTCCCTCACAATAACCTTCTAGTGCTGGAGCTATGGCAGAACTCATTAAACTTGAACAATGAGTTGAAATATGATCGTGTTATTTTTGTCCCTGCCCCCAAACTAGGCTAGTCCTGTCTGCCTGCCTGTCCATCTGTCTAACGATATGGGAAGAGACATTGATTTTGTAGTGGACACTGTTACAATACATTCCCAAACTCCTACTGAATCACCAGGAACAGGGATCTGAGCAGAAATTTGATTCTTTTGTACATGTTTGGCAAGATCTCACAGCAAGTTTAGCAGTGATCTGGGCACTATGAAATGGAGATCTGAAAACCCTCATTAAATCAGGTTAAGTTAAAGCTGATTTGTGTTTGATGTGCATTGCGGGAATAGATTCACACTAGCTAGAAATATCTGCTATTCATTCAAACTTTGAGTTAAAAGAAACCAATACTAAAAAAAAAGTGCAGTTAATTTGTGAAAGGACTGTAGCTTTCTGCTCAGCCGAGGACTAGGAGATGTTTTTGTAGTGTCTTCAAAGCCCAACCTTCTCAAGGCATCTTTGACTAAGCAATAGAGCTCTTAAAAGCTTATTGCCTTCTAATTTGTGTTTTTCACTCTAATTTTTCAGCCTCCACTGAACACAGGGCTGAGACATCGTGCTGTAGTGCGTATAGCAAAATGCCTCAGGAGATACCCAAATACAGTGAAAATCACTGGATTACTCAAAACAAAAATATCCTGGTATACTGAAACAGAGTTATTTGTTTTCACGTGAAAAAAAAAAAAAAAATTAGGTGTCTTTTCATTCCAGGATTGTCTTATTATGTCATCGCAATGGCAGTCTGAATCGCTCATCAAGGCATTTGTCCCTCCTAAACAGTGTTTCTTTTCTATGAGAACCACCAAAGTGTTTTTGGAAGATATCTTCCTCCAGCGGCTTCAGGTGTGTTCTCTGTCCAAAACTATTGCTTCAGCTGTATTTCATACAGTTCTGTGAGCGATATATTTGTAGACAATTTAAACAAAACAAGGGAGCAGTACTTGGTGTATCAAAGAAAAATCTTAATATTGTCCATTTTAAGATTCTCATGTGTTCTTGAAAAGTCTCACGTAGTCTTGTTTTTAATTTTTTCTTTGTTTTTGCAGAAGAATATTCCACAGACGAACAGAATATTAGAAGTTTTGTGATTCCTTTCCTTTACATTCAGCCTTAATTTTCTTTCTGCTAGGTGCTGTGCAATTATTCCTAAACTAATGTCACCATTATAAAACTATCTTGTATGTACAAGCCAATCAGAAAAATAAGGTTTTAAACAAAATAATGTAAAGGCAGCCCCCTCCCCCATCTCTGTGGCCTCGCGGGGAATGGACACACACACACACACACACACACACACGTGTACTCACACACACACAGAGGCACGCAAACTCCTATCTAACTAGGACTAGGAGTCTGCTGAACAAATTATAGTTTTGGCAAGTGAGGAAACAGGAGATTATTTCAGAGGCAATATAAATACATACATATTTATGTTTTCATGTATCTATTCACAGACACACACATGCCCGCACACGCACACACACACACACGTCCTTATAAGAAGTGCCCAAAGCACAAACTCATTTCATTTTGACTTTACCTATCCCATGAATTTTATTTTAACATTCCATATCAAAACAAATAATCTGTTCTGTGAATAGTGTTGCTATATATATTGTCCTGAGTATTTAAAGGCTGAAATGATGACTAGCTTTACATTAACTTAATTAATAAATCTAAATATCTCGCTGACGTACTATGACTCTAAAGATCTTGATTTTTCAATGTATGAAAAGATGCTCACACTGCAAGCGTTGTGTGCTAGAATAGTCTGCATTTCATTCTGAAATAAATCAAAATAAAATCTGAAAGGGGAAAATATGTATTAACAGACAATAATTGAATGCCCTTCAGTGATGCAACTTTCACAGAGTTTTTCTATCATACAAGAAGTCTGATTCTTCTGCCATTTCCACAATTGTCAGTCAGGAGTAATTACGTAAGGTCAGCAAAGAGACCAGCATTAAAACTGGCGTAAGAAGGAACATAAAACTTTAAAATGTAGCATTCGGTTATAGTTTCAAGTTGCTTTTGGGGAATTTTGAATATTTTTAATGATCTTGCACTTAATTTCACTAATCTAAGAAATCCTTGCTTGGTCTGTTCACTGAACATGAGTTTGATTCAGGGAGTTGTATTTCATCTGTTAATTATATCTTTCTTTTAATTTTGACACAGTAAGTGAACCAAAAGGGAAAATGTCTGTCTGATATTTGAAGAAGAGTGAACTAAGAAATAAAAAATAGCCTTGACCTGCGATAAATGTGAACTGAGGAAAGTCTTCCAGACAGCAAAACGCAGATTCATGATGGCTCCTTTAAAAGATTTGAATCGTGCTTTATTTTTCTATTAAATGAAGTAGCGAGCAGGAAGCTTTTGTGCGCCTGTACATCTGCTCTGAGGGATGGACACATGATCCTATTTGCTTGCTGGTGTGATACCCGGTAGAAAAGGTGCCCCTGACAGCTTATATCAGCAACGTAATCTGCTTACTGTAACAGGCTCTGGTCTTCCAGTGGGAATCCCTGGATGCAACTGGGAGAGCATGAGACAGCAGAGGAATGTACTGTATATTCAGACAGAGGTACAGTGGATACCATATGCTTCTTTCCTACAACTGCTGTATTGCAGTATTGCAGTTCATATTGCAAGTATTCAGGGATGTAAATATATTAAATAATGCATCTATTTGTTCAAAGCATTCTTTATGGGGGGCATCCCTGTGCTTTTAATCAGTTTCCCGCTGAGTGAAAGAAAATTGTAAACTATGCATTAAAAGAAGATTTAGAGAAAGTTATTTTTCCTCTATCTTCTGCATTCTAATTCAATGCTTCCCCTTGCTTTCAGTGATAAGTAATCTTCCAGCAACATTCATGAGGAAAGTTTGATGTGGATTTACACTAGTGGAGCTACATTACAATGGGTAGATTTAAGGTATTATAAAATGAGGTTTTTGTTACAGAGGTATGAAACCCCTAAGACACAGACAGATAGGACTTCCAACATATGGCAACCACTCTTATTATAAAACAAAACAGTGTTAAGTCAAAGTACCTGATTACAATTCGCTAGTGCTATGCAGCTCTGATAGCAGGCTTATATTTAATGCCACAGAAACAATATCATTTATTTTTCTGCCTTCCCTTATCCCTTCGTTATTGGGTTTGTAGGCTTTGAAACCTTAAGCAAAAGGACAAAATATAAATTATAAGAAAACATCAAAGTATAGTGAAATCAAATGACATTCCATACGATCCTTACAGAGATATCTAACACACTTCTTCTGTGTGGTTTTGTCGAATTGCTACCACTGCAGAGCTTTAGCAGTTATAATTAGTAATCTTTTGGGAGCTAGGGTAGCACACTGATAATGTCAAAAGTATTTAATTGAATGCAATAGTTAATCTGGCAATGTAAAAATCCATTTGATAATGGTTTAAGCTGGCTGAGTTTTTAACCTGTTATCAAAGGTATTCTTAGGAAAAAAAAAGTAGCTATATGATTTTACTACATGTTGCTTCTTCAGCTAAGTCTGTTTATAGATTTTTCTTAAATTACCTTCTTTGAGATGCAGGTTTTGGAGGTAGAGCATCTAACACCACACCTACTTGCATCTACACGTGCACTATTAAATACAATTTTTGTTGAACACCATATCATCTAAAGCATGTAAATTAAGAAAAATGTGACTGTGATGGACATGTCAAAAGAAAAATCACTAAGTCCAGTAGCCTAATAAACAAAATTCTGTTTGGGAAATGAATTGACTGACAAGCAGTTCCTAGCAAATAAATGCACATTAGACTCAAATGCATACCGGAGTATCAAAAAACTAGATAATTTATCACCAGTTAAATTTAAAACCACGTTTCCTTGTCTTGGTCTATGGTTCCCATGCACTATCTTATTAACAAGACTTTAATTCTCGTACTGACACACAAAAGTGTGGTACTCTAATGAACTGTCTGCTCCTTGCAGAAATCTGGTGGTAATGTAGGATGTTAGTTACAATAATGATAATCTTTAGTATTTTTAGCCTGTCAGAACTTGCACAGCCAACAACAACCAGTCTTTTACTAAAACTCTACCTCATCAAACTAACTTAATTAGCAATTCAGCTCCTTATTTTTGTTTTGGATTCCCCTCTGGCTACTAATTAAAGCTTAATCGAAACTGCTGAACTGAGGTTGTAAAGAATTCATTAATATTAAAATTAGCCCCAACAATTTTTTTGGGTTGGTGCAATTTGTATTTGTTACAGTCAGGGTTTGAAATTCAGTTGAATTGTTAAGAAAGCTGTACCAGAAATTTGCTGTATATTCATATTATAAGAAGAACAAATATGATGAATACCAATAGTTGAACAAGTAATTCATGTTTTGACCATGCACAGTTCACATTACTTGTGTCACTATTTAATACCAACAGACAAAATATATTTTCAGATCAATTTTCCAAAGTCATCCACATTTCTTTATCCTCCTAAGTGCTTTCATATTTTGGATAAAAGGGAATAAAAGGCTCTGAAAAAAAAATGCAAAGATTGATTTTATGTATTATCTTGACAAGATTAATATGTTTGAAAAATGAACAGATTTACCACTTCACTTTGATTTTTCCAGTTTTCTTAACATCAAAGATTACTCCAGCTGCAATTATGGTCATTCTGAAAACTAAGATCAACTGAACTATGAGCTACTGTAAAGGACATATTTTTGCTGGTAAAATATCTCTCATCAATGTTTTTTTTTTACTAAGAGAGTAATATATTATTTTCTAAAATAGATGAGCCTCTCAATGCTCTTTAAATTATTTAAATATATTCTTTTCTGAACTGTTTATTCTTTGTAATGAGTTTAAATAGATTTTTTAATTAAATTGCTTAGCTTACAATAAGAAATCAGCTTATATTTGAGTATTATGAAATACTCTCAACAATATGGGTGAAACATACTTGTGTTTGTTTTTTGTAAATTTCATGAAAAATGTAAATAAGAAAGGCAACCTTTTTATAGCAGATAAAAATGATTTTCATAATTCAAGTTCACTTTTGATTTTAACTTTTATGCTTTAATATTTTTATTGGTACATGTATATTTATTTTACCCTACAGGAAATTGTTTCAAGAATGTTTATAGGAAACAAACTTGTTAAGACTAAAATATACAGCAACTAATACTGTTTAACATATTTTATTAAATATAAATATTAAGATTATTTATATAATGCAAAACTTTACAAAAATATACATGAAAAATTACATATGCATCTAGGTTTCATTTAAATAACATTTATGACAAAACAATCATGCACATATTTAAAAATCAACATATGTCCATTTTTTACTCACTGACTAAATCAACAATGGCATACAAGGCACACAATTTAAAATCTTGGTGACAATTTCCGTGAAGTTATTCAAATACAATTTGACTTCTGACAAGAGGATGTAATTTATAAAACAGAACATGCCTATCAGTGGAACCTAAATTTGCATAATGAGGATACTTTCATTTCTGCAAGCACAGTTTTTGACATCCCAACTTCAAGCGCTGGAAGAATCTGGTGAAAATTGTCAATATACATAAGTAGAAAAATGATGAATAAAATACCCTTAACATTTATCTGATTTGAGTAAACAAAATAAATTTTGCTTGCAAAAAGTAATGATTTTGAAAACTATAATAATGTGTTCCCTAAATATATAAAAGTCTAGCACTGCCTTTAGCTGCAATCAGCCTTGTAAACTAAGGGAGGTATTCTGAGTTTATCATTAGATGATAAAACACTGTTGTGACATTAATGCTATGCATTTTTTAATCAGTGTTTTGATTTAATTCTCTGTTGCGTTTCCTATAAATATACTGCAGCAGTAACAGTGGAGTGAAAAGGAAAAAAAACCTTTTACCCTTTCCTAGTTAAACTTGATATTGGTCGTAACTTGGTCAGCTGGATGAAAGCATCCATCATTCTTGAACTGGAGAGAAAATAGTTGTTTACTGTCCCCAAAATTTTTAAAGTTGTCATTTCAGGTAAACATATGCTCAGAGTTTAAATTCTACAAGTGCTGGAATAAATTTTCTTTAATTCAACATCTCTTATCCACCCCCACCAAAAGGGATAGTATCAGATGACAATCAAAGCCAGAACTTGGGCAGATTTCAACATATCTATTTCAGGTTTGCTAACAAAAACATGGACTGTCAAGAGGAAGAAAAAGAATAATGCCTTTAACTAAAAAAAAGAAAAAAAAGAAAAAAAAGAAGGAATGCTAAAAAATTATACTGGAAATTATGGCTTTCCTTTAAGCAAGTTACTATTAGCACTAATAACACCTTCCAGAATTAGAACTAAAGAAACTTAATATTTCACTAGTCTTGTTGCTTGTTTCTATTTTCCTAATTCCCTAAACTCTGAAATTATGTCTCATTTAGTTTTGTTTATGGTGATCTTCGCTTTATGGTCTCTCTGATACTACTATTGACCTGTAAATATTCCAAGGTGAATTACTTCAAAACCAACTGTTTCAGTTACAATAACATATAACATGTTTATAAAATATATGTAGTTAAAGACTTTGAGGCAGAGAAACATTTTTGCTGGCCTTCATTGCTATAAAATCTAAGAGAAGATATGAACAGAAGAATAGGGAAAAAAATTAAAATGCAAAACAAAGCAAGGAGGCAAATCTCAGTGCAGAATATCCCTTTAATTCTAGATCAGACTTGTTTATATTCAAATTAACGAACTTGATCATGGCTTTGAAAAGAAAGGTTCATCATATGCTTTATTCAGGATGGTACTTGTCACACTCACACACCATTTGTTAAAGAAGAGCATGCCACCCTTATTTATTTAAGACACCAGGCTGACAAATAAATACCTTTATCAGATGATCAATACATATGGCTATAAACTTAGTACTTTTACAATTAAAACTGCTTTAAATTATATTTCCTCTTGCAATAGGTGTTGAAAATGTTCTCTGGTATAGTTCCAAGCAGAACTTGGAGGTGACCGTGACTGCTAACCACAAAAAGCTTGATGTACTGATAATACAAATAAAGATGATTCAATTTCTGTCAAATACTGTGAAGCTAAAATAATAAATAAAGTCACAGAACAAGATCACTGGCGGTATATTCAAGCAAACAGTAATTGCTTCTTAGCTGTTCTCATCATTATAATTTTGAGATAAGTAGGTATTTTATAAACATTTTCAGCTAGGAAAATTCACCACTTCTCCTTAAAAATTCCCTTTTATTATCAGTGTAGATTCATAGAAAAGAAATAAGAAGCTTGCTGTTCAAACAGCTGAAAGGGGAAAAAATTGGGTTGTTTTAACATTTCTTTTGCATCTTTAATTTCTTTCAATGCTCTGTACATCGTGAATGTGTCAGCTGAACACACATCTCATTTTCAATTGCTAACATTCCATGTACGATAGGAACATATACAGTGGCTCGATGCACGAGGGCATTTGTAAGGCTGGGATGGGAGCTTGCTGCAGCATGCCGTGGTGCCTGCGCATCCATGGGGACTGTGATTGGCTAAAGCTGAGCTGCTAAGTCCTCTCCTTCTCTGGGTCAGCACATGTTTACCCTAGGTTTATCCTACAGACTCCTTCTATGTAGAAATACACCTTATTCTGTACTGTAGATGTTTAGAAATTACTTCTTCTATAAAGCACTGATTTTTTTGTAGTGAATATATGACTCAGATATGAACTGTTTCGATTCTGAATTTTCCTGATATGAAACGATAATAAACGGAGCACTGTAGCAGCAGGTCACCTGCAAAAAAAAAAAAAAAAAAAAATCCCAGCAGCT
>Ga0065711_1027645_pt1 | contig 47204 bp, 36 predicted proteins | sample Hoacrofraction12_FD_59098 | JGI IMG/M metagenome (GOLD analysis project Ga0065711, IMG submission 59098) | Hoatzin crop microbial communities from Cojedes, Venezuela - Epithelial fraction 12 v2 (version 2) | ecosystem: Host-associated > Birds > Digestive system > Esophagus > Crop | place...
GACTCCACAACCTCCCTGGGCAGCCTGTTCCAGTGCTCCATCACCCTCAGAGGGAAGAAGTTCTTCCTCATGTTCAGACAGAACTTCCTGTGCCTCAGTTTGTGCCCATTTCCCCTTGTCCTGTCACTGGGCACCACTGAAAAGAGCTTGGCCCCATCCTCCTGACGCCCACCCTTCAGATATTTATAAGCATTTATTAGGTTTTGGTTTTTTGAAGCAAGAGGCTCGAGTGTTTGGATTGCAAGGCCTCGTGGATGTGGGAAACTTTGCAGCCCTTCCGAAAGAGAAACGGGCTCTGAATTAATTTGGAGAGGTTCATTAGTGAGACTGCTCTGCCAGTAGCCTCAATGGCCATGCTGCGTCTCGGCACACGGCTGCAGCCTGCTTTATACTGGTCTGACAGCAGCTAACGGACACCACACAAAAATCAGGATGGACACTTTGCTGGTGGCCATCAGCTGTCTGGAATGAACCACTGCTGATAAGGTATGTGGGTGGTCCAACACAGGCAGAACAGTAAATCATGAAACCCTTACACAAAGCAATCAGGATCCATTCAGAAAAAATACGCTTTAATAAAGCCCGATCAGTATCTGCTGGTACACAGAGCAAAGCTCAGATGATTTAGAACCAGAGCTGGGGAGCATCTTCCAAAGTACGTAGCAAGAGGGGTTAAATGACCTTTGGATATTTAAACAAGAGAGTGATGATTACAACAAGGAAGGTGATTTTTCCTCTTCATACGGATTTGATGAGATCAGTATCATAAAACTGTGTTCAAGTTAAATGTCAGCATTTTAAAAAGCTTTTGAAAAAATTGTAGAGGTGGCAGAAAATACTCACTCCAATGATGTGCAAGTAAGGAGAAATTCCTGCAATGAGAATTGAGTCTTGCGCTGTTCAGTTTATCAGGAAGAAAACGGAGAGGCAGCTCTGACTGGAGTGGGTAAGGCTTCTTTGCTGGCTATTGTGCTCCACAGGAAAAGACGTGAAGAGCTGGAAACCTCTGCTCAGATGAATGAAAAGGGAATTAAAACACATGAGGCATGCTTTATCCAGATGTACGTAACTGGGCTCGAAACAGAGGTAGAGAGGTGATTGCTCAGTGGCCCGGGACACGTGACGGACAAGACTGTTTGGAAAAAAGCTGGACAGGTTTTAAGCCCAAACCCGATGCCGGGGATTGCTCCACGCAGCAACAGGTGCTGCTGCAGCCTGCGGGAGGTGAGGAGAGCAAGCAGACCCACATCTGAGACCTGCGGCATCCGTCCTCCAGGTCTTGCAAACACAAATGGCAAAGCTTGGGCAGCAATTAGCAACACTTCTTTTTTTTTTTTTAATACTTGCAAAACAATAAATAATACATTTTAGATCAAGTAGCTGAAGGTGTTGCTTGCCTGGCAAGGGGCTGCATTTCTCACGCTATGGTGGAAAGGGGCCCTCAGCAGCGAGGGCAGAAGAGAGGTTTTCTTCTGCCTGTAATGGGGAGCACAGGATCCTGGCTTCTCCAGCACGCCCTGTGCTGCTCGTCTGGATTGCTTCCAACGCCGTCTCACAGTAACGAACCTCTGAAGCAACTGTTGGGCAGAAATCAGCACGTGAGTGGAGGTGGGACTGTCAGTGTCACCTAAGCAGTACAAACAGGAGCTTGGGGACCCTTCGCTGGAGAGAAACTAGATACCTGAGCTGACACCCTGCATTTCAGATGGGGGTTAGAACCCAAGGGCAAAAGCAGCACCAACAACAGCCTGGGGAGGTTTTCTGCCAATTAAGCAAAGATTTTGCTGTGTGCTCCAGTGTGTAACTTCATACAATCAGCCTGAGAGATGCACAAGCTCTCGGACAGAAATTGTTTCCTGTGTTTGCCGTGCAGTAAACACTGATGAAAAACCCAGTGCAGGCCAGTAAAATATCTGAAACAGCTAAACTGAGGCCAGTTCTTCCTGCCAGTACAATCAATCAGGGAAACTCCCATTTGCCTGCAGCTGATGGCAATGGGCAGTGTATGTTTTCCTGTGGGGGTTTAGGAGGACAACAGTTAAAGCAGGATCTAAAGGCTGACAGGACTCAGAGTTCACAAACTTGGAGCAGCGCAAATAACATCCTTTCCACTTCCCCCAAGCTGTCAGTGAGGACAGCAGCTGCCTCCTCCCTCACACACAGCAATTTTGGTGCTCCAGGTCCAAACTGCCAGCACACAAGTTAGTAACCAGGTCCTATTGCTGCATCTGAGGATGTCTCTTCCCCAGCCCTGCTCCACCTGAGGAGCTCAGAAGCTGGGCAGAGCTCAGCACTGACCCTCCACTGCACTTGGTTGAATTTCACCTTTAAAAGTGGAATGTTTGGGGCTGAGAAGACATCAGTGTCACCACCCCGCCCTCACTGGTAACAGCAGGCCATCGAGTCTGAATCTGTACAGGAATGAGACAAATGCTTGAAGAATACACATTACTCCTCCTTCCCACAAAAAACCAATGGTTTCCTTCAAAGGTCATCACACAAGCATGCCAGTTAGGTCAAGAAGTGGTAACATTCATCAGAACTGATGCAGCCAGCTTGGGTGAGAAGGTTACATCACATTCCTGCACCCTACCAAAATCTCTGTATGTCCTATGGGGCAAACCTAGCTGTCCACACCTCTGCCTCCCTGCCCCAGGTCTGTCCTGCAGAGTTGGGTCTACTCTAGTTAAATTCTCTGGTAAAATCAGAGATGTTTCCTTCACACTCCTTAAAAAATCTACCTCCAGCACATGCTGATCCTCACTGTCATGGCTGCCCCTTTCCCAGGCATTAAATGACCATATTTACCTTGTGTCGTAGTTTAACACAGCAGCCAGAAACTACACACTAGACGGCCGCTCACTCATCCCTTCTTTTCACCCCCAGCAGGATGGAGATGAGAAATGGACAAAAAGGGAAACTTGTGGGTTGAGATAAAGTCAGTTTAATAAGACAACAAAGGAAAAACCTAATACTACTAATAATAATGATAGTAATAACGATAATAATGAATATGCAAAACATACTACATCCGATACAGTTTTTCTCACCACTCAATGACCCTTTCGCAGCCAGCCCCTGAGCAGCAACCGTGAAACACCAAACTCAGGAATTTTGCAAATTTCACAAAACTCCCAAAAAAGACCAAACTCCCAGAAAAAGTTCAAACTCCCAGAAAAGAGAGGAATCGAACTCATGGAATCAAGAAAGAAGTATTCCTGCCCCCTGGCCAGTCCTCATTCCTAAACTGAGCATGGTGTCTATGCTATGGAACACTTCCATTGGCCAGCTTGGCTGTCTGTCTGGCTATTCTCCCTCCCAGCTCCTGCACACCTGCTCGTTAGCTGAACATGAGAAACTGGAAAAAGTCCCTGATTTCATAGCAACAACTGAAAACATTAGTGTTATCATCATTCTTCTTGTACTAAAACCAAAACACAGCAGCTACTGGGAGGAAAATTAACTCTGTCCCAGTCAAAACCAGGACACCTTGTTATGTGGTTCCTTTTCCTCTTCTGTTTGGCTTCAATTTCTCATGTCTGCTCCAGAGTAGGATCACTGCTGGATCTCCTCCTTCCCCATGAACCCAGAGCCAGCTGGTATTCAGAAGGCAGCACAAATTTTGCTGTTGTAACTCACAGGAAACTCCACTCAGAGAGGGCCACAGTCAATATTAACCACAGGCAATACTGCAGACTAGGATTCACATGCATTTTCCTTATGTGACCCCCCTGCAGACAGATGGGATTCTTGCTTTCTGGAAGAAGAAGAAAGGAACATATGGCTGAATGACTGCAAAGTAGGGCTCCTGATTCAAATTTTCTCCTTCAATCTACAGGGATTTTCATCCATATTTACCTGGGGTCATCTGCACTGGGACCTTGCCTAAACTAGATGATGTTGGTGGTTTCTTCTTGGTCTGTTCCTCAGGATTCTGTCTCAACTTCCAGGGGCACAAAACAGGGACAGATTTAGTGGGTGGGCTTAGGAGATTTCAGCTTTCTTAACCGATCACATCAGTGATGTGTTCCTACTTGCATCTTCCTGCTCACCTCCAGGCTGCGGTGAGCTACCAGGGAAACAGGAGATGGGAGACCTTGGGTCTTGTACCTTTCCCCAGCCAAAGTCCCACTCCGCAGACCCTTCCTTGTCAAGTGACTTGGTGTGGGGAAGTGTCCTGTCACCCCATGGGTGTAGAAAGTCACCTCATTCCTTCTCACCAGGGCTGTCTCCAGGCTGACCTGTGCAGTTTACTGATTTCTATACCTCAGTGAAATAAGGCCATTGCACCCTTCACTTTGTGCCTTCAGCAAACTAAAACCAGGGACAGAATGGGCTATACATGGATGTTAGAGGTAGGTCTGGCAATAGCATGGTGATGGCTGAAATGAAAGTGCTTGGCTCTTTCTTGTTTCATATCCACCCCTAAGCACCAATATCCACCAAAGCAGAACTGGCAAAATTAATGTCCTTTCCAGTGCTGTCCCTGGCCCAGCTGCCTCCATGTTATCCACTATTTATGTCAGACAGACATGGACCACTCTGGCTGGAGTGGAGACAAGGACTCTTGTGTGACAAAAGGAGTAAGACCTTGCTTGCATGGTACCTTCTTTACCAGAGGGATTTGGGGTTTTGGAGGAGCAAAAGTTGAAGTGCCTCCCGTTCAGGACAGTGCATCAGCACGAGGCGATGAGTCAGTCTGTAATCCATATGCTTTCATGGTGGAGTGGCCTCTGCCCTCAACCCAGGAGCGTAAGCTCAGCCCTTCATCTTGGTTTGTGCTGATTGTCACCGCAGGCAGTCGCAGCACAGAGCCTGGACTGGACAGTGCAAAGTGGGTGGACAGGATGGTAACCACTCTTCTCTTCAGGTACCAGCATGTCTCCACCACATCAGCTCACTAGCCTGCTAGGCATGGGATATCCCTTTGACCGATCAGGCAGTTGGTATAAACAAACTACTGTCTAAGAAGGTTTAGAAATAAACTTTTCTCACAGTAGATTCTTCCTAACAGTTTCTTGCAACTTCTTCTGAAGCAGCTTAAGATAGTCCGTCGTTGTTGTTCCCTCATCTGTGCAAAATCACGAAGTGAGAAAGTCTACGTATTCCTGCAGATGACATGAGTGGCTATCCAAAATGGGTGATGCTAATGGCCTACAGCCCTTTTTCACCTTAGCGACTACCTGGGCTGTGTTTACCAAACCACCATGTCAGTGACTGCTGCCTCTTGACTACTGTCACCTCATCTCTGTCCTGAGGGATTAGCAGAGAGCAGAGGGGGCATGAAGGACCCAAGGGCACCATGGTCATCCGAGTCTGTAGGATGAGGCACTCACTCAGGCACCCTCAGAAGATCAAAAGGGATCCCCCAAATTGTGCTCACGGCTGCTGGATCACTCTGTGTTCATCCCACAGGGTGGAAGAACGCACCAACCTCAAACCATATTCCAAGCATACAACCACTCAAATAGTCTTAAAAGTAACAGCTAAGCACTAAGAACCAGATCCTTTGTGATGATTTAGCTGAAGGAATACCAGACATGTAACGGGATCTCAAACTGCAGTCTGCAAAAACGTTGGCACTGTATGCTCAGATATTCATTTTATGTTCTCAGGTTGCCACAATATAACACACTCCTCTTTTTTCAGTAGTGCAGAGATAAACCCTGTTTGCGGGAGTTGTTATTCCTATTCAGCTTTGTGCACTGGTGATGCAGCCGAGTGGGAATGAATAGGGCTGCTGGCAGTCTTAACTTCTTGAGCCAAACCTGAACTCTATAAAATCAGACTTGGACCGGCAGTGTTTATATAGGACAGCATGTGGTCCTCCTGCTCTGGTATGTGAGGTAAGCATCAAGACTTCTCAGCTCTGTGGAGAGGAAATAGGAAATACTTTAAATGTATGCATCTTTACTTTCATTTCCTTCATTTTTTGGATTATTATGTGCAGCCACAAATTTTTACATTTGTGACAGCTTGCTACTTCCAGCAGAGACCTGGGCTTTCAGTGTTCTCCAAAAGTTTCTTGAAGTCTTTTGGTTTTCTAATGGTTTTCTCTTCCTGCAGGTGAAATTTCAGCACATATCTGCAATAGCTTCGCATGGTTTCAGAACTGCATATTACCTTCTGTCCATGTCTCATTCAGCCCCACAACTGTAATGCTACGATACATACCCTGAGTTCAACACAGTTAATTACTTTTGGTGGAACTGGGATCAATATCTGTCCTTCATATGCACTTTTCACTCTCTGTTCAAGAATTCTTTATGGGCTGCCAGGGTCTCTTCGCTGGTGGGCTGGCTTCAAAATGTTTCTCTTCTTGGTAGTAAACTGCCTTTTCCAGTGTTTCCTCTGGTAATATCTAGATTTTGTAGGCCACCTTCATAGGTGGTCTAATTTAGGCCAGATGTGCACACTTGTTAATGTGTCCATGATGATATATAAAAGCTCTACATTTAGAAATGCCTAATAGGGTATTTCAATAGTAAAAATCAAAAAGAAAAAAAAAGAAAAGTAAAATAAAGCTCTGTTCTGTAAGCGCGTGGAACACCAGTAGAAGATTAACTCTGAAGAAGGTGGCTTTTGGTGGCTGCTGAAACCAGCATCAGGTCTTAAGTGCAATAACCATGTGGGAAGTAACCCTGACAGTAAATAGCCTCAAACACGGATACCCAGTTCACTGCTGTAGAAACTCAGAGAAGCTTTGAGATCCAGGCTCAACAAATCACTCCAGGTTTGGTTGTCATACTCATTGAGACAACACCTCAGGAAACCTAGGGAAAGAGCGCGATGCCTTTCTGTCCATCCCATATGAAGCATTTCTGTTTTTATCTTAAAACTCCTTTTCAGACAAGCCATTGCTGACCACAAGAAAATACTTCCTGCGGTTCCTGAAAATACTTGGCAATCTTGCTAAGTCTGTGTCCTTCTGAGACAATGGACCAAATCCGGCCTCATCCTCAGTAAGGAGAGACTTTGTGAATGCCAGCTAGCAAGCTCGACTTTGCATACGTGTTGAGCTTACCTACCTAAAGAGACCACTCCAGTCCAAGTGACAGCAGGTACGAGACTGAATTGACCGCACATTGCAGCAAGGCTTTGCTCTCAGTTATGCTGGTGTAAATCCAGAATATCTCTACAATTCCCTTGGCGCAACCCAGACTGACTGCTATGAATGGAATTAGATTCTGTAGGGTTTGAATGGTTATGGATTGCCCCAGATGAAACGAAAATCATTGAAAACATCTGTAAATGCTTATCTGCTTTCTCAAAATGTCCACTCTGTGTCTTAAGCAGGGAAATGCCTCTTTCATACAATTTGCAGGGCACAGGAAATCAGGAGGGTCTCTACATCCTTTCAAGCTAATTTGTGACACTGGTTTTCCTCCTCAGAGATGTTTCTCACTCATTTGATTTAGGAGACTGGACTTATTTGCTGTGCCATGTGGTCCATACCCACTCCTTACCCATCACATACAGCAGTTGTCTTCTGGCATTTTGTTAATGAAGAGATGCTCAGCTGATCAAGCTGCATGGAAATCTCCTGATCATGGAATCATGGAATAGTTTGGGCTGCAAGGGACCTTAAAGATCATCTCGTTCCAACCCCTCTGCTATAGGCAGGGACACCTTCTACTAGACCAGGCTGCTCAAAGCCCGTCCAACCTGGCCTTGAACACCTCCAGAGGGGGGGCATCCACAGCTTCTCTGGACAACCTGTGCCAGGGCCTCACCACCCTCATAGGAAATAATTTCTTCCTTATATCTAATCTAAATCTACCCTCTTTCAGTCTAAAGCCACTACCCCTTGTCCCATCCCTACATGCCCTGGTAAAAAGTCCCTCTCCAGCTTTCTTGTAGGCCCCTATCAGGTACTGGAAGGCTGCTACAAGGTCTCCCTGCAGCCTTCTCTTCTCCAGGCTGAACAGCCCCAGCTCTCCCAGCCTTTCCTCATAGGAGAAGTGCTCCAGCCCTGGGACTGTCTTTGTGGCCCTCCTCTGGACCCATTTCAACAGCTCCATGTCCTTCTTGTGCTGAGGGTTACAGAGCTGTACACTCTCGTCAGATGTGGTGGAGAACCACTGCAGCAGCCTTTCAGAGACATCCAGCTGGTTCCCGAAGGACTACTCTGGATGGCAGAACTATCCCACCCGGCACACAACATCTGTGAAAGTCTCCTCATGGTGGCATAGAAGGCGAGGTGAACAGTTGTACACGAAAGGCATAAAATTCATTATGTAGCAAATACTTCCAAAGCTGTAACCACATAAGCCCCCAACACACACACATAGAAGGTAAAGGCTGACATCCTTTGATACCAGAACTCAGACATTCCACAAAACTCTCTTAAAGACTTGGAAGATTTGAATTACCCTGCATAACATGAAGGTTATGGTGAATGTACTTGAAAGAAGCCAGAAGGGTAGAACATGGGGTCCCAGCCCACGTCAACATTTTAATGATTTTCCCTTAAAGGACATAGAGACTGAAAAACAAAATCTAGGTACGAATATCCCAGGGTTTGCAATAATTGAAATTCCTGAAAACTTTGCTAATTAATTCTTTCCTTGTAAAGCCAGGAAATAAATCACTAGCCTTAAACTCACCTTTTCCTACTCTACCTCACCTCAAATGGGGTAGTCTAAACTAATATCCAGAGTAAAGCAAGTAACTGGTTTACAAGTAGAACTTTTTTTCTTGCCACTGCTCTATCAGTACTTTTGGGGAGATGGAAATAAAATCAGAATAAAACCATGAACTTCAGTCAGGTTCCTCACCTAAACAGAAGGATGAAAACACCACCTGGCTGGCTACTCAACAGGGACCCCATGAGCTAGACTCCATGGGCTTTTAGCATATTCTTTTTCCTTAAAGTGGTCTTGAGTTGCCATAAAATGGTGTAGCACTATCTTAATTTACCCCAGATGGAGATCTCCCTTTTTCCCTCCCTTTCTCCCTTCCCTTCACCACAAATTTTAACCAAGTCCAGATTCTGAGAGCCTCTGGCACCATTCCTATAAGCCTGCAGAATTTACAATATTCAGAAGCTGTGGTAAACAGAGTCTGAAGATAGCGATGTTCACTGCTGCTCCAGCGAGGATTCACAATATAGCAGGAATCTTGTGACAAAACCATGTGAGCAGAAGCAGATGACTGTAACAGCACTGCGTTGCTATACTATTTTCTCACATTCAAGCTATGATTTGTAAAATACCCAGTTGCCCAGATGGCTCACAGAACCAAAAATACTGAAAAATACAATTTCAGGATTTTAACCCTAACTATGATTTTTTTCTACATTAATTTTACCTTTTATTGTTCCCTACATATTATACTCAATTGCACTAATAATATATATTTCTCTTACTTTTCCCTTCCTGCTTCCAGGTCCTTTTAGTAATTCACTGTACATACGGTAAATGTTGGGGTTTTTTAGCAAAAAAAATCATTTGTCAAATTAAGCTTGATATCAGTCCCTCAACTTCAGTGATTTCGCAGTCTGTGAGCTGAGACGCTGTTGCGAGGTAGCAGGATAATGTCAATATTTTGTACTGTCTTGGTCCCCCAAGTTCCATATTCCTACATATTACTCAAATTACACCGCCAAAGTGCTGCTATGCCTCCTGTCCTCTGAAAGACTGAGTGTACACCTGAAGTCCAACCTCTTCTGTGACAGAACTTTTTGTGCGTTGTAGCACAGAGCTGTATATTTAAGCAGGGCTGTGGACTAACACTGGTCTGGCAATGACAACGCTTCATGCTCTTACAACGCTCTCCGTTTCCAAAGGACTGTTCAAGCAACAGTTAGCTCAGGGCGGCACCAGGGTAAAGCAGGTGGGTCCATCTTTGCTGTGACTGCCTGGCAGAAGGGGAAAGGGCAGCAGTGAGGCTGAGCGAGCTGTGGCAGCACTCCCTGCTCCCGATCCCACGCGCGGGGTCCGGTCCCGCTGTGCCCCTGAGCTGAGCCGTGCTCTGGCAGCGCTCCCCGGGAAGCAAAGCCCAGCAAGGATGAAGCTCTCCATTGCCACCCAATGCAACCAGTGCATGACGTGGTGTTTGGGCATGACTGGTGTGTGACACTTGTGTCTTGTATGTGTCCATCTTCCAGAAGACACGGCAGGAGGCTGTCCTCATTGAAAAGGAAAAGAAAAGAGAACGAAAGACAGAGAAGAGATTCCCTCTGTCAGGATACTGGCATATGAAATATTATGACAAGGTATAACTTGTTATCTTTTATTGATGAAATTACAGGTTGGGTTGAGAAAGGCCGTAGCACTCATCTAAGAGTTTCCCAGACAGCATCGGAATTGCTTATGCACGGCACTTTAACTCACAGTCTCTAACAACGGGAAAAACAGCACAGCACTTGACAAGCTTCAAACGTAAGGGTAACCGGGGAAACATCCTCAAAAAGGATCCCATAAGACTATTTCTTGACCTTCTGTTATTTAACATTTTTGACTATGACACAGAAAGAAAAGTTCTGTAATAAAGTTGATTGATAGCATAAATATAGGCATAATAGTAACTAATGAGGACAATACACCACTGACAGAGTAAGCATCTGACAACAAAGACAATTGATTTTATATACAAGCTGGGGGATGCTATGGAAAACGATGACTAAGGCCATGCATGGAGAAATAAAAACTTGTAGCCAAAAGCAAATGAACCCAAAGTGATTGAACGAACACAGAAATGCTGAGGAGGAGTACAGAGGTTACTGTGTCTCTGCCATGATTGTCCAGCTTTGGTGACAATATTTTAAGAGCAGTTTCAAAAAATTGGATAGGGTTCAGAGAAAAGCTCTGGGAACAATCAAAGGACTAGAAACATGATGGAAAACTCAAAGAGTTTAGTCTTTTTGGTTATAGAAAAAGAGATTAAATGGTGCCTTGATTATATCTTGTATGTTCTTCCCATGCAGGAATCGGAACAACAAAGGGTTCACTACTCTCATGGAGAAACATACAACATGATACAATATCTATAAGCTGACATTTGACACATTCAGAGTAGAAAGATTAATTTTAATAGTGAAGGGGTTAATCACCAGAACAGCTCACTAACTGCTACAGAGAATTCTCTATCAAAGAAAAATTTAAAATCAGGGCTCATGTTTTTTCATAAAAGTCATGCCCTAGTCCTGGTTGATTGATGGGAGTCAGAGCTTTATAGATTCTGGCTTCAGTGAGTGACCAGAACTTGTAACAAGTCCTGTGTTATGCAGGAGACCAGACACCTGATTTACTTCCTAAGCTTTACAGTCTCCTAACTGAGAAACTCAGCAGATAACTTTGCTCCAATTACTAGAGCACTGGGGTTTGTAGGTGTATCCTGAATTACAGCTAACTCCCAAGGTAAGACTTGGCTGGTAAGTAATAAATCTCTTCTTTCTCAAAGCACTTAAAAGCATGAAAAGTTAGAAATTTGGTGGATTCGGTGAATTAACTTCAGATTTTTAGGGTAAAGATCCATTTTAAAAGTGGCATAAATTTCTTCTTTCACCATCTAAAAGTTAGTAGTGAGATTCAGTTGCAGACTGAGACACCTTCATGAGGGTATCTGACACATAAAGTGCACATGTGAGCTGGGTGTCTAAGTTCTTCCATAACCCATTGAGATTTAGAGTCTTGATTCACATGGGCAGGTATTTGAGATGTTCCAGGATGTCCTGCCTATCCTCCAGCTGCTTCTCCAGAAGGTCTCAGATTTGCCTTCCATCTACCCGCCCTGTGTGGATATCTTGATACTGTATATCATCTCACATGGCACTGTATGTCATGTGTAGGCAACCAAATCTTACCCCAGCCAATGGAGCCTAGGGACTGGACTCACGTTACCTTAAAGCAGATATCTGTATGAGCTCACCTGAATCTCTCTCCAGGCTCCACTGACTGCACTGATTAGATGTCCCCTGATTACAGTGAGAGTCTGGATGCCCAACTCTTATGTGGTCAATATCTAAAAGTAGGTGTCTGAATCTGAAGATGCACCCCACCCTCGAGGTTTGGTTTGGCTTGGTTTGGTTTGGTTGCCCATCTAAATAGCTCATGCCATATGATGTGTCCTTGACTGTCCTGCTTGCCTTCCAGTCATCACTCATGAGGGCACTTGTGTCCACCAGCCTCATGCAGGTGTCTCACATGCCCTCAAGAGTATCAAATGGCACAAAATGCTGTTTCCAGGTAACCTAATCATGACTCAGTACTCAACGTAAGGTAGCCATCTAGGTACTCTGGACCACTGATGAAGAACAAGAAGCACACTCAGAAGGTGATCAACCCCATCTGTTTTACGCAGGTTTTTTAGGATTACTTGTCTTGCAGCACACCAGCCTCACAATGTGCTATTGGTTTAATCTAGTCTTGAACATCACATGCAAAACCTTTTGTACAACTGTATTTTCTCACTTCCTATACATGTCTTCTTGTCCAAGAACCTGCCTCACACACAGAGAACAGTTTCCTGTAGTCCAGCCATCAGTCAAATATGAGTTGACGTTTATAAGTTTCTTTTTTTTCCCTTCAGCGGAATGGGAATAAATTGCTGAGCGCACGCAAACGGCTCCAGGTATCTTATAAAAGAGGTATCAAAAATGGAAACTATTCAACAAAAGTCAAGCATTTGGGGAAATATCCATTTCTGTGGTTCAGCCAAAGCAACAAGGTACAAGAAATAACCCTTCAGCAAAACAAAATGGAAAAAGGAACCCTTTGGTGGGATCCTATGTCTGATGACAGGCCTTCGTGCAGAGACTGTCCAGTGTTCCAGGTGCATCTGAGTTGTGCCCAGCATCGACTTGACACAAGGAGGGGGCAAGATACAGCTATGGCAATGTCATGTTGGCCCAGGAGCCACCCAGCCCGTTAGCCCAGCTAGTCATCATCCAGACCCCCCAGCCAGGTCAGGGCTGGGAGTGCGGAGCAGACTCGCCGCCGTAGCCTTCGCTAGCTCACTTGAGAGTGCAGACATGCCCTGTGCGATCAGTCCTGGTCCTCGCAGACGGAAATAATGTTGAAAGCAGTTCCATGGCCCTCTGCCAAGAGTTATATCATTCAATTCTTTTTAATAGGAAATGTATGTCTTTCTTCATTTTCTTGCTGGTGTCCAAGCTTTTAGAACTCCTCCCTTCGTTTGCAAGCTTTCTTTACAAAAATTTAAAAATTAGACATTCTTCTAAAAGACAATCCTTGATAATAATGCAAGATCACACGGCTCCAGAAACCAGAGCTTTAAGACAGCACATACTACAAGATTAACCAGCAAAATACTGAGCTCTGCCTGCCAGGCACCCACTGGTGTCAATGTGGAGGAGGGATGAAGCGAAGTGGGCCCACAGTCCTAAACCCAGACATGGGCTGATGTGCAAACTGCAGATCTCCCAAGCTAATGATACGTTGAACCTGTTTTGACTTTAAACATTTCTAAAGATCTTGCATGCTAGCAGCCTCCCATTAGAAATGGCAACATTTGCACCAGTTATTCTCTACAGTATTATGTGCATGTCTAAGTACCTGAAACACATACACATATTTATGAAAGAGAAAAATGAAATTTCCCTCCTGCCCAGTTGGTTGCGACGAGTTTTTCATGATTAGCAAAACAAGGTCTTGATAAACTACAAAATGCAGCGATCGGGACTCTGATAATCTGCATGCTGAAAGCGGCACAAAAAGCTATAAATACAGAACAGGAAAAACCAGTGTCTCAGCAAGGCAACTGCCAGTAGGTGAACTAATGAAGCAGACACAATATTAACGTCAATTCTGCAGTCCCGTCTGAGCGCTGATAGAAATAGGAAAGGCCATTATCAGATTGACATCATCTCAGCCCTTGCAAGTACACTTCTAGGGGAAAACATGCCAGACGGGTCTGCCGAGCTTAACGGTTCTTTGTTCAGGAGATTTCGCAGTGTTTAGACAAACTGCTTTCTAAATTATGGAGGTTAAAAGTGGGTAATTCTGCTAGCACAGCTCTGAGCAGCCTTACAAAAATGTGCCTAGACTCCACTCGCAATGCACTCAACTGGCAGTGTAAGGCACAGCACAAAGATTTCACTGGCACAAATACTTCATGCCATGTACCATAAATGGCAGAGCAATGTTTGGATCTAAAGTCTCTACAGGTCTGCAGAAACTCTTGGTTAGGACAATAACCAAATTGTACAATGCATCCTAAAAGGGGCCAGTATCACGCTATGTCCCTCAAACCTGACAGATATTTTCTGCATCTTCTGTCCAAAAAAAAAAAAATCTCTCCAGCTACTCCATTGGAGGGGGTAATACTAATATCAAACATTCCTTACAGGTCCTTTTGTGTTAAGCTAAATTTTTGTTTCTGTAAGTTCAGCTACACAGGAATAAAAACAAGGAAAAAATAAAGAATTAATGAGTTTTCAACACCTCTAAAAATCATGTAACTTAAGTTTTCTGAAGCTAAAAACATCATGACTTTAAGGTCTGCTATGTCTCAACTTGTCAGTCAGAGAAGAGGCCAGTGGTCCCTGAAGAAGGCTGAGAGTTTATCTTTTCCAGTCGTATAAAATTCCCTTTTTCTATTCTGCATGGTCTCATAATAATTGGACCTCAACCTCATTTTTGGCCCAGGACTCAATATTGTCTAGCCTGCATTTCTATGGGAAATTATATGGGGCGGGTGGGAAAGGAATTTCCCAACAGGGGGGAAGAAGGGAAGCAGTTCTGTGGCAGGTTGATCTCACTTCAAGGATCGTTGGCTGCTGGCAGCCTCAGGGAGGTTTTGGAGTGAGAGGAGCGCCCTTAGGAGATGGATTCGTGCGGCCGAGCGCAGCGGAGGTGGTCAAAGGTGCACAATCAATTTATCAGGATCACTGCCACAGATTGTGTGTTTACGTACGTGTGTATTTACGTGTGTGTGTAAAGTAATACCCTCACATTGTTGGTTAAAAGGATCACTGCCATCTCGCCAAATATTTCATCATGTTTTATGGTCTGCTTAGCCTTGGATCGGCTGATACGTTGAAACGTACCAGTAAGTGCTGTCTAATAGATTGCAGACCTCCGTGGAAAACCACTATCAGTGTTTCAGCAGCCCACTGTGCATGTGTCAGAGAAGTGCACTGTCAGCAGGATGGCGGCTGGGCGTCTATCCACATTTCCCTCACTTTTAAAAGAGCCGGTGACTTTCCAGAGGCCTTGATCGAAATGGGATGAATAAAAACTAGGTTAAGCATTGTAGTTCTTGGTGCAGCTTCTCTCGTTGTGCATAAAATGGTCTGTATGTCCGTTTGTGGGCAAGGAGACTGAGTTTGAGCACTTCTTGGGCACTCTGCGTGAATTCATCCACACAGTCTGCTACCATGCTGCCAAGAGCAAACTGCACCTCGTGTGACAAGCTTCCAGAAAAGGATCTGGAAAGCTACAAAACAAACAAGTAAAAAATAAAATACACCTCCAAAGCACAAAACTCAGCCCACGTAACCAGATTGCTTTTCTCGCTTGGTTTCTGATCTCTTTGCTCTCTTGCAGCCTCACCGTGCAAAGGTACGGGCAGAATGTGCCTGATGCTACATTTTGGGTGACTTCAGAGCCAACAGGCTTACGCAAGATACAAAAAGCACTGAGTGCAGGAGGGGAAGAGGCAGGAAGAAGCAGAACAAGGAGGAGGCTGAGGAGATGCAAAGTGAGCTTATAGGGACTCCAGATACCCGGCATTGGGTGCTTCTTCCCAGCACTGGGAGTTTGGTCAGTCAACAGCTGCCAAAACCATGCTATCAGCATTAGTGAGGGACAAGGGGGATGGAAAAGGGACCATGAAACACTCCTTTTGGGTCTGAAGTCCCCCAGAATGGGTGGAAATCCTTTTACTGATTTCACCAACCTTTGGATCGGAACTTCCATCCGCTGAGGAGCACCAGTCATGTTGAAGTCGGAACAAAGGCTGCAAGATTGCTAACTAAGTTCACTTTGACACATTGCTGTGCAAGAATGGACCACCCAGCTCTACCAGGACTAACTGAGCTTCTCAAAGTGGCCAGTGTATTTGCCCAAGTGATAATGGCTCAGGGATCACTAGGAACCAGAAAGGCTGATCACCATTAAAAATTCTGGACCCTGGCTGGGCATACAAACTGGTTCTAGCTACCCTTGGTGAGTTAGGAGGTATCAGACCTTAAATCTCTTACTTCTTATTCCTATATAATGCATCTGGGTTCTGTCTTGTGTTTGTTCTCACAGGGTCAGCAGCTCTGCATGTATTTCTGCCTTGGGAAGGCACCCCAACCACCCCACCCTGCTATGATAACTTGGTCTCTGACATGCTGCTGAGCCTACCAAATGTCTAGATGGTGACCCAGCAGTGAAAATCCAAACAATAGACCTGGCTGCTTCCTCCGTGGTGCTCCCTTGCTGCTTCTGGTGGCTTCCCTCCTGCCCTGTGACACATGCCAGGCATGGACTGGGTGTACAACCCATCTGCTGTCTCAGAGCATGGGCCAGGGACAAGCTGGGAACCTGTCACCTTGCAGGGCACCACACGCGGTGATCCTTGCTCAGAGGCATCCTCCCAGTCCCAGCACTGTGGCCTTCCCTTGATGCTTGGTTTGGAGCAGCAACCCACATGGGGCCCAGCGGCAGGGTCCGGGTGGCACCGCCATTGATGTCTTCTGAGGTGTATGGACTCCTCGGTGGCTGCATGAAGGAACAGAAGCAGAGGCAAGGGTCTGCAAATGTCTCAAAGTGATGTATTGCAGTCAAATCTGAAGAGATTTCTAAACTTCTTAAGGAGGGAGGCCACGCTCAAAGAGTGCCTGGGGTAACGGGTCCCTGCCTCTGGAGGAGCTCAGCATATTGTCGAAATACAATGATAAATGCAGTCTTCAGAACTTGCTAACAAAGTTGGATGCACAGGAGCAGGCAGAGTCCTTAGCACACTGCTGGGCTTACATTGCACTTTCACCTGTAGCTCTCAAGGCCCTTCAGGATGATTACCCCCACTCACAGATGGGGAAACTGAGGCATGGACAGTGGCAGCTCACAGCCACCCAGCAGGCTGGTGAGCACATGGCATGCTGCCACACTCAAGCCTTCTGCTATGAGACACGGTAGCAAAATAGGCAAGCCTAATCTGTCCCATCCTAAAGGGAAAGCACTCCCTCAGGCTTTACTCCTGTGTCTAGTACTACAGATTCAAACACATCCTTCTTGCTCGCTGCATCCCAGCACAGAAAGGAAAAATTCCTTTTGTAAAGCCATTAGCCCCAGAGTCTGCATCAATAAAAGGTAAGACAGTTGCTGGCAGGAACAGCATGAGACACCCAGGCTTTCCGAGGCATCAGGATTACCCACAGCCCCCCAGGGAAAAACTCAAGGTGTTACCGAAATGAAATCACCCATCAGGGTACAGTGCCAGTCACACAGACAGCTGCAAGGAAGGGTTTTTTAGAAACCATGAGTCAGGCTGCAGGTATTGTACCATTCAGTTTTGTCTGGTGGCCTTTAAAGCACTCTCTACAAGGATATGGCAGGAAGAAAATCAAGAGGGGAAGATCAGAGGTAAGGTGAGTCTTTCAGAGCAGGAGAAGATAAATCACAGGTAGCTTGGTCAGTAATGAGTGGTCTAGAGAAGAGGTTCCCAAGTGCTCTTTCCCATATATTGTCAAAGCTAACAGTTTCTGTGCTCCGATGGGCCAGGTATTACTCCAAAATGGGTTATGTACCTCCAGTGGTGCCAGTACCACATGCTGGGCTTTGCTGGGCTGGCTAGGTAACTCTTGCAAATCAAGCAGTAAAGCAAATTTATTGAAATAAAGAAGATGGACATTTTTCAAAGGAATTTATTTTTACAACGGCTAAGCAGCCTGTGCAGCTTAGAGATAGCATTATGTCAACAAACTTAGCAGAATTAAAAATCACAAAGCTGTTTTATTGAGAAGTGCACCACCTGCAATTAGGAGAACAACTGCAATTATTAACAAGCACAAATAGCCTCCACTTCAGGATATTGCGGCCAAGCTCAGGTAGACTTGGAAAGAACATTATTTCTTTCCCTGAAGAAGTGGGTAAAAGACTTTATAAAATTATTTTATTCCAAACCAAGACAAAAGACCACAATCTCAAATATACATACACATCTGAACAAATCATTCTGACTGTCTTAATGGAAAAAGTAGAGTTGAGGCACTCTCAAAAGTTATTTCTTTAATATCAATCATAATTATGTTTGTGTGCTGAAGTGCATCAGCATACGTGCATCTTCCCTCCAAATGGTGGAGAGTTTTGATGAGACTGTCCTAAACAATACGGAAGATATTCTGCAGATTGGACTTAGCTAAAGAAAAAATTATACTTCAGTATATACCTTGGCAAATCAACTCGGAAAAGGATGTCCAAACTCAGCTTAGACCTAAATATTTAGGATGTTTAGAGGGTGAGTCCTCTCCTTAGATTGAGTTGAATGCAACAAATATCTGTTTTCATCAGTGGTAGCTGTCTAGACCCTGTTAAACTTCACAGAGCTAGGTCCCTCCAAAAGGCGATGTATCTGACCTACCCAGGTGAGCTGCACCGTCCAACTGTCTGTTTCTCCCCACCAATGAGAAAGGGGCTCCACTACCTGTCCATATGCCGTTGCCACCTTTATGGATGTCTAAAGTTAGGTGGAGCGTCTCCTTTGGCCCTGTTCTAGCACACAGCGGTTAGCTACGGTTTGTCCACCACCAGCTGAAGATCTTGAAAGCCAGACGACGTATTTCCAATCATCACCTCATCTGAAGCAGAAAATCCAACTTTCTAATTCCAAACATATCTCAATAACCACTTGAAAATGTTCCAGCCTCGTCAGAGGCTGCCACACCCAGCCACTTCTTCAGCCTTCTCCTCACTTCCCCATCCCCGGGCTCCCACAGTTGTCCCCTCCCCAGCTTTAACTATCCTTGGGCCCACACTCCCCACTCTGCCCCTTTTTGGGTGTTACCATCTCCTTCTACCCAGCCCGGTGCTTGAACCCAGCTAGCACTAGCCTCTCCCAGTGGCCGGGTACTGGGCACACTGGGCGGCCTCTCTGATGCGCTGTGTCGGTGCGTGCCTTTCCTTGGACTGGCACTGGGCCCAGCTGCCCAACCCTTACAGGGGACACAAATATGATACTCGAGGGCAAAACAGGACATTGTAATGTGAAAATCACAAAGAAGAAATAAAGAGATGTTTTTGCCACTGCCTTCTGCAGGGCAGGGTTAGGCCTGTCAAATTTCAGCTGGTTTAACTCTATTTTCTTGGAATGTCACTTTTCCGTCAATCCTGTATTCTGGCTGCAAACCAGAACGGCAACAGATCTGGAGACATGATCGGGCTACGTGCTCCTGCACAGCACAGCAATGCTGGGAATCCCTCCATCTCGCAGAGTTTACTTTGGTTTTCATCTGACGGGGAGAGTGCCACATGCTCTTTTTCAGTAAAAGACGCTGAGAGGTAAGCTAGCCTTTCCTGACAGCACGCTCGCCTTCCTCCCCCACGCACCCCCTCACCCCTGCCAAACTGGATGAACTGGATACCTTCCCAAGATACACCCCAACTTTTAAAGCGCCGTCCTGCTGACATGGTCTAATTCACGTCTCCCTTCAGCTCCTCTGCGTACAACAACACAAACTCCCATTGACTCCCAGGAGGATGGACACCAGGTGCTGGAGTTTCTCTCTGGAGGACAAGCCAGCAGCAGAGCTGGAGGCAGAGCTGCCCTGGCTGCAGGCTCGTGCAGTCCCCATGGGAAGCCCATTCAGTCTATCATCAGCCATGTTTCTTTTCTATACTCACAATTTCCACCACGATCACGAGTGGTTTAGAACACATTTTCAGAGGAAGATGGGGTCTAGAAACTATGATAGCAGCAAGGGTGGCCCACATACTTTCAGTATGGGTTTGGTGCCCTTGACTAGGAAAAGACTGTTGGTTTCCGTTGATGTAGGAACCAACTGACTCAAACTTCAATAGGGAGATCATGGGGAGCAAAGATGAGCTGCTTCACAGCATCTGCCTCTCCTCCCACCGGGGACTGGTGAGAGCCCTGCTTTGCCCTTGTCCTTGGAGAACCCCATCCCCTGCACCCAAACCTCCCCAAGGACAGGACTGCAGCACCTGAATTCATGAGGCCCTGCACAGGATTTGGTCTCAGGACACTCAAATATACAAGAGCAATGTTTGGTCACACAGCTGCAATATTAACTTACTCAACTGAAGTGAAAAGAAATTGGGTCATATTTTGAGGAGAACAGGATGTGTGTGTAAACAATAGCTCTCAAAACTCAATCTATTTTTTCAGCTTTCACTATATTTGATCTGTGATAGCCCAGCACCCAGACTGACCTTTAAAAGAAACAAGTAGATGTACTCTTTCACCCAACACATAATTAAATTGTGGGACTCGGTGGCATGAACTGTTGTGGAGGCCAGTAGTTTAGACAAGCTCATAAAGGAGAGATCTACCAAGAGCTGCTGAAAATGTTCTGGATGTAACTTGCAGGCTAGGAAGATCTCAGACTGCCAAATGTGAGATTTGTCTCTTTCCTTGAGCTCCTGTTACTGACCAGATCGAACCCATACTGAGCTGGGTGGCCTTTTGCTCTGGCTGCCAAAGGCGGTTCTTCCCTCCCTGCATCACCTCTCTGCTGTGAACATAAAACTTTTTTTCTCCAGCGCACCTTACGCTGTAGAGCCACACTTTCAAGTCAGACGTTTCCTTGTTCAGGAGGGGTGTTTGTTTGCTTGGGTTTTGTTTGGTTTTGTTTTGAAGAGTGATGCGGTTAAATAAAAAGAGGTGCAGGCTGGACTCTTTCATTATTCATCAGAGTTAGGCAATCCCAAACAAAAGCCAGGTCGGCATTAGTGGGAGTTTCATGTGTTACTCGTTCCTCAGGGAGATCAGCTCCAGCAGCGCTAATTGGCAGCCTCAGCACCAGGAGTCGACGTCTCCGTCCCCGGCTTTCCCAAGGTATGGTGACACGGGAGTCACTCGCGGCTGCGGCAGCCCGCATCCAGCGAGCACCCGCCTTCCCCGGGGCTCAAAGGGGGATGCAGGAGAGGCGAGGCAGCTAACCCATGCACCGCACGAAAGCCTGTGCTAGGCTGCAAGAAAAAGGAGAGGAAAGAGAGATGGATGAGTGAAATCTCAACAGGAAACAGGATACACTAGGCTGGAGTTTCTCTTCGCATGCAGCAGTACACAGCAAGACTCACAGGGACACAGAGGGGACAGTGACAGCCCAGCAGGGAGCCTGTGGAGCCCATGGAGATGTGCCCAGCTACTCCTGTGGTGTGTTGACGTGTGATGCACCCTGGGGTTGACGCATCCTCATGGTACTTCAGTGGATCCCCTGTGTTTCCAGGGTGGGTGGCAGCATCGGCACAAAACAAGGCATCACACAGCAGTGATTTCGGGAGCTGGGAAGCAGGGTGTCCACTAGAATCAGCCTCTGCTTTCCACGGTCTTTGCTATGAAGAACAAATAAGGCTATGGCATGCATTGAACTTTTAAACCCAGGCCGTTCAAGTGGGTTTGAAATTAGGACCCTCTTTACTTAATTAAAAATGAAAGGCTCTTTACAGCATTAAGCTACCCTTTGATACAGTTAAAATTGTAAGAAGGGAGACAAACCAGAATCTTAGCTCGGGTTTGGAGGTGTAGTTGTTTCACCTCAGTGGAGCACAAGCTGTTTACAAAATTGATGTTTACAATAGGAACAAAGTGTCCTCAGATAAAGCAAGAAAACTCCGTTTACCTGTGGGGCGAACTGGTAACAGGATGCCTGAATTAAAATCCCTAGTTCAGCAGGGCATACCAAAATGAGTTATTTTGTGCTGCTTTCTGTTGATTTAAAATGAGATGACACAGAGACAGATTAGCTAAAACCACAGACATTATAAATTGCAATTTGGCCTCAAAAGCTGAAATGCTTTGATCTGTGACTCAGTTGGGGCCAAACTGAAGAGCATTTAAAGACGGGGAAACACGTACAAGGGAAAAAGAGCTTGGACATAAACAACATTTTCTCAAATTACAGTAGCTGACCTGAATAAGTCTTCGCCACTATTTTTATCGGAATTTAATCATGTCCACCAGGAAAGGCGCATGGCAGCATCAGCACATGGAGTTCCTAAGACAAAACATGGCAGTCTGTAATACGTTCATTAAACACAAGCCTAAAAAGCATTTCTTCTTTGCTGCCCAGTTTGGGGCTCATATTTGGTCTGGCCTTTCTGTGACAAGTGTGATAAGAGATTTTGGAGCTGATACATAAACAATTGGTTTGATTTATTTTTTTAAATAGAATCAGAAAATTTAGGATTTGGCAGCTTTGAAAGTCCTTAAGGGTTAAGATTATGCTTAAAGTTAAGTATGTGAGTGGGTGCGTGCTGAAGCAGGAGCAAAACTGTCCTGCTCCTCAGGGAAAGAGATTGTCCATCTCTCCCTTCGTCCCTTTGGAAAGGTTTCTGCTCCAGCCAGCCCTCCTCACTTTACCCAGTGGGTCGCGGGGCAAAAACCTGGCTCATTTTCTCAGCAACATGAGCTCCTCTTGCTGCTCTTCATGAAGTCTGGCAGTCTTTTGCAGTCTCCTGCAACATTTACCTTTTAAAATAACATTTTATTTTCACCTTGTGAGCAGACCTCCTTTGTGCTCCCAATTGCCTTGACGTGTGTTTCACAATCCCTGCTTTTGCCAAAAGGGCAAGACACGGGGAGAAGGATTCCAGCTAGGAACTGAGCCTGCCCACCCGCACGAGCCAGGATGAAGATCGAGGTGGCCCCTGAACAGCCAGAAGTCTCCCCAGGCAGCAGCTCAGGCACTGGAGCAGGGGCCATGCTGGAGGACAACCTGCATCTTTCCCGTACATCTGTGCAAGCCGGCTTGAGGCCTTGCTACCTCCCAACGTTGGAGGGCATCCAGTGGAGCCTCTCTGGAGCACAGCAGAGAAGAGGTGTCAGATTTGTTTTGCCAGGAGTTTGGCACAGTTAGTTTCAAGCCAGAGGATTTTCCTACTTCCCAGCACGTAAACAAACTGCACCTTTAGTCCTTCTCCCATTGGTTTCGTTACTGTCCAGCAAGCACTAGCACAGTCATGTGAAGAACCCCTGCAGATCCATCAGTGCTCCTCTTTCCTTTATTGGAGGTGCATTCATGCCCATATTTGTTTGCACTGCTTTTCAGAGGCTTCCTAGCCCAGTGTTGTAAGCACTATTTTTCACCCCAAGAAATGTCCTTCCAGATGTGAGGGGAGCCCTGGACTTGGCTGGGATTATCCTAGATTGGAGGCAGAAGGCTTTTGGCTGATGTCTCTGGTGGTGGCATTTGGTGACCCAATGGTCTGGTCCCATGTCTGCCATGGCACTGACTGATTTGCCACACACCGTAACTCACTTGGTTGCTCTGCTGCAGCTTCTCTTTGGCAAAAAATCAGCAGTCATATATCCCAGGGTAATTACACTGTTTAATGAGGTAGTGGCCCTTGTCTTGCTCTTCTTTAATTGCTCCTACTGAAGCCAGACCCGTCTCCAGAGTAGGACGAGCAGGATTTCATGCAGTATTTGCACAGACCTGCGGTATGAAACGCTACTAGGAAAAGTGTTTGGGTAGGACAGTAAAGACAACTTGCTTTCAAGAAGGCTGAATTTGGAGAGGTCAATAACTTAAATTTAGATACTGATTCAACATACTGCTGTACCAAATGCTGCTCTTTTGTGTGCAGTGCCATTCTTACCACTCATGTGCTTAAAATTAAGCATATGCTTAAAAACTTTGCCAGATGAGGTCTTCAGAGCTCCATTAGCACTGTATGTTTTTGCTCTAAATTCACTGTAATTGTTTCTCATTGAATAGATGCTCACTGAGAAAGATATAAAAAGAGCATGGGAACAAAGGGGCCCTCAATCTGAGACTTTGATCCACATATTATTCAAATACATAATGACTGCTTTGATTTATGGATTTATAATTCTATTGAGGCATTCCAGAGATTACCCAAAACATTCCAGCTCCAGTCGATGCTGGAGGGTGTTAGCAGAGCCCCTGCCTGGAATTAGAGGGATAAAATTTAGTTGCCTTTTTGCTGCTGAGATTACATCACAGATTGCAGGATAAGAGCAAGATGCATGGCAGTGCACTCACTTATATTTGGCGCTAATTGCAAAGGCTGTTTTTTCCCTGTCACCTAAGAAAAACATCTGAAAGTACAGACTCTCTTCTACCTGCAGTATATAGAGTTTTCGCAGTGTAACAAGGCAGCAGACTACAGAGTGGGTGTGTTGAAAGAAGGAGCAGATGGTAGATTGCTAGCACAAGGATTTAGCAATGCATTTAGAAAACAGATTATTTTGGAAGATGAGAAATTATGAAGTATGATTAGCTCCCTCCCTTCTACTCCCACTCCCCTCCCCAAACGCATCCCCACAAAATGTTAGTTTGGCCATACACTGTAGGAGTGACTCAGTTCTGACACTCAAGTGAGACTTCTGCAAGAATTCAAATAGGTGACAGCTGTGAAGAAAAAAAATACCCTGCTTTTCATTTGCATCCATACCAGTTTGGATTTTTAAATTCATTTCACCTTACACAGCAGACCCACCCCGTTGCTAACAGAGAGGATTACTAGTGAAGTGACCTGGCCTGCAAGAGGGACTGTTCCCAGAGGATGGGGACTCATCACCCAGCTCAGGACCTGCTCTTGCTGTTGTCTGCTCCCCAGCTACTACCGCTCTTGCGGGTAGAGGTGTTTCTCAGTCAGTGGGAACTCAGATCTAGGATGAGGATTTACCTTCATATCTCTATGGCTTTAAAACTTCCATTCTCCCATTCATTATGCATTGGTTATGTTGAGAGATCTAGATGTGGGATAGAGTGTGATGGTTCTGCTGCATGAGCAAGCAGAAAGAATAAGACTTCATAAGTGCTGAATCTCTTCATGTGATCCATACAGTCTGGCTTCTGGGAGAGAAAGAGCAACATCACAAATAGGGGAAACCTGTAATGGTAAGCCCTAGGGAGCCTTCTAGTTACCTAAGCAGTCCTCTCTTTCTTTAAAGGCAATCTTGTCATGGGGAGAGGACAGATGAAGGGCTTTGTATTGAGAATTGGTGAAACCCCTGGCCACATGAGAAGACAGTTTTGGGTTTCTCCCCACTGCTGGGACCTGGAAATAGCATTTACGGGTCAGCCAGAGCTTGGCTTTGGGAGTGACTGTGTTAACATTTCCCTCCACTTGGCCATAGTGACAAAAAGCAATTTAAGAGAGACATAAGAAGGGCTGTAGAATAGTATCTAGAAATCCCTTCAGTGCAAGACAAGGAGCAGGAGCTGGGCAGGAAATACGAGTGCTTTTCTGGTATGTTGCTAGGAGGTCACTCTTGTTATCCACTTCTCTGCTTGATAGTTGCATCTCCTCGGTGGCTGCCGTCATCAGTGCAAAAACAGGGACCCAATATGAACATAAGCAGGGACAGTCTCGTGTCCTCAGTCCCTGTGGCATCTTGAAATTAGGTAAACTTGGCAAACCACAGAGACAATAAAGATCCTGGACAAAGAGTTTAATATTGATCTTTTCCAGTTCATCCTCTCCGGATCTCAAAGGTGGACACAAGGGTGACTTTCACTTGGAGACATAGATCACTTTGGATGTTTCAATTCATGTAATCTTTAATAAGAAGTCTAAAATAAATCAGGTGCATTGCATTCTGAAGGTGCCTGTTTCTTCCAACAACTCTATAAAGAGCCCAGAGTAATCAGCTCAGATACAGATTATTGCTTTGTAGACATTTAAGCTGGGTGAGACAAACGCCACCCAAAGACCCTGGCTAACTACAAGAAATGTTCTGTTGGTAGGAAAATCAGCCACTTGCAATCCAGAAAATAAATGTAGTGTGTTACCTGTGCACGAGAATAGTATTGGACACAGCTGTCACTTAGCTGTACATCATGACTTAAGGCCATTAGGGAGAAGAGGAGGTTGTACTGATCACTGAGAGGAGATTCTCTGAGGAGATGAAAATGTCTACTTCGGCATGAAATGACACCGGGTTTAGTGTATCATTTCCCCAGGTACACCATCAGATTAGTTCATATCACTTCACAACTTAAATTAATTCTTCAGTGCAGTGACATTGGACTTGGTGACTCCTGGCAGTGCCCACCTGCCTGGACATGATGGAACTGAGAAGGCAGCCTGGAATTTTCTGGTCATCAAAGCAGCTACGTCTCAGTGATTACCAGCAGCTGAGTGTTCGGATCTCGTTTTTGATTTGGGAGTGGAGTATAGCAAACTAGATCTCATATCATGCATCAGCCACTACCTCAGCATTTCAGAGTGGAGGCACATCCCTCTAGAAACCACCTGTTTTCCATTCATGCTAAGGCTGTGTCCTTTTCACTACCGAGAATCCCAGTAGAGGTTTCTTCTGGTTTTAGATAGACTGGTAAGTCTGGATGGTCTTGATCTCACAGCAAAGCCAGATGCCTATAATCGAGAAGGAATTACTTTTTTGTGGATAGGACTGATCCGGTGGCGGAACAAACTCCCAAGGTAACACAGTCCTCATCTTCTCTTGTGGAGTGTGGACTACAGGTACTCCTAAGATATTGTATACGTTGGAAAAACAGAATTAATCTTGCATCTGTGTTGTCTTTGGTGGACGAAAGCTGGTGGAGAACTATCGGGTTCTTGACTTAGAGACGGTCAGCACTGCTTTTGAAGAAGGCATTCTGATTTTGCTTTGAAAGAGTCAGTAAAGTGTTTTTTGTTCAAGAAGTCATTGCTGAATATTGGTAATCCTAGTGACGCTCAGCTACAGCATTTTCTTTTGGGATCAGCTTGTGGAGAGGCAGCTCTCAGAGGAGCCAAATGCCTTTGCTCTCCTTCACCCTGCTCAGTCTCACTATAGCCTTGTGTGAAATGCAGCGCTGGCTTAGAAACCTCGTTTTGGAGAACTGTGATCACCAGGGACATACTCCATTGGGCTGACTGCTGTTGTAATCTTCCCAAATGAGGTTTTATTTTTTTGCCTCCCCCCAAAAAAATGCTGATCTTACACAAAAAAAGCATACTTTGGGAATTGGATGATTTTGACAATACTCTGACAGAAACCAGGCAAGTTGCCAGTGCAGCCCCACTTGCCAGGTGGGTTTCCAAGACCTCCTCGTTTCTTGTCGGCTCATGCACAGCACTCCTGGCAGGCTGCCCTGCTGAATCCCAGGCACAATGCTCATGGGTATAGCAAGTTCCCAGAGCTTACCACTACTGCATCAAAAAAGCCCAGCAAAGATGACCGATCTCAGGGCTGCAGTGCTAAGAAAGCCATCCTCCCTGAGTCTTCTCTCTGGGAGCTTGGGAATGCTTGTAAATGGTTGACACACAAAATACTATCTTAAAGTTTTCTCAGATGACTTTTGGAACTGTGAAGTTTTATTTACTTTTGGAGTAAACTGGGTTTTTTTGGTCCCAGTGTGGAACTGAGCATGGAATAAAATGTAGATCCATCTGTTCAAACTACCGATTACCTCTGACTCCATCAACAGGGAGGTGTTGCTGCACTGCCTGCAAATGCTTCTGGGAGTAGATGTGACCTCTCCTCAGCAGCTTCATTCTTTCTCCCTGGGAGATGTCCACAAATGGTCTGACTCCCCATACATGGTCCCGGAGGGCTCTCAACTGTGGGGCACCACAAGGTGTTAAACCTGTCAACCTCTCTTGTTCCTCATGGCTGTGAGGAAAGGCTATTCAGCAAGACGCAGCTCTCTTTTCTTTTTATCATCAGGTCTACAATGGCCAAAGGCATGTTGCTGTTTCCTCTGGGCTGGAGGACACAGGTCAGCCTCTACATGGGACCGGTGAACCGCCAAGTACAACCCAAAGGGGACTCCACGCAGGTGAGGTGAGGGTGATTGTGGCAGCTTGGAGACATGGTGGAAGCCACACCAGCTCTTCTGACTACAGATTTACACATTCTCGTAATTCAAGGAAAATCTGCAATTCAGAACTGATTTTAGATTCTCTTAGTGGTTTGATTACAGCAGTGACACAGCCAGCTTTGCAGAGCCTGGGTCTGCCCAGCAGGCTGTGAAAAGGGGCAGCTCATCTTCTCCATCCTTTTCTCACCAGGCGATCAGGTGGCTGTAATGGCCCAGTGCGTTCGATGGATGCTGCAGTCAGAGCCCTGCAAGAGCCTGGCTCTCCCGCGCAGCAGCATCTCGCTAACCAAGTATGTGAAACCCACTGGTTCCCAAGGGGCATTTAAGAAAATCCAAATTAAAAGACTCTGATGTTTTTTAAGCCAGTCTGGGGTTTTTGTGTTGAAGGAGGGGTGGATCTTGGGGATTTCACACTCTGCAGTGCCAAGCACGGCCAGGGAGCAGCCGGGAGCCCCTCACTGGTACAGGGCCAGGCTGGCAGCTGATCGAAAGAACTTGGTTCACTCTTTTAAGAAAGACTTGAAAGGCTCCACCATGGGGGAAGGAAAACACAAGAGCAGTGGTACAAGGAGCTGGCTGAAGAAACAGAGACAGGCTGCAAGCTGGGGTTTAGCAGCTGAAGCCTATTAAATGGAGAGATCAATCAATAGCCCTTTTAATTGGAGGGAAAGATCAGTCCTTTTCTCTTTCCCTGCATGGCTTACTGCCACCCCTGCTCCCTTGTATTCACTTCTTATGGCCAGGCAGATTCAGAAGAGGTGGACTGTGGGAGGCTGGATTTGGCCCATAAAACTTGCACTGGAGCAGGATCCTGCTGGGCTGTGCTGGCTGTGTCAGGGGTCCCCACTCCATCCCAGTCTGGCCAGTTGGTACTCACCTCCCCCTGGCATAAGACGTGGGCCTGTGCAAGGGCCACGTTGCTTGGGCAGAGAGGTGGGAAATTAGTGACAGTCATACCAGTATAACTTGTTAAAAAGTCATACTGTTAAACAACAGGGTCAGGTACAACACCCAGTTTTGATCAGAATCAAGTGAAAGACAGACATCCTTATGATTTGTACCTGCGGCTGAGGAGGTCACTCTCCTGTTTCCCACAGTGAGCAATGCTGGAAGATTCACAAGATGGGTCCAGAACCTCCTCAGTAAGCAGATGTGGTCTCTCCTAATTGGAGATTAGCTTCAACCCCGCCATGTTGCTTCAGAGATGTTCCTATCAGCATTTTGCAAGGATTCTGTACTTACCCCCAGGCAAGCAGAAAGCCTGTGAGTCTCAAGAGACTGGCCTTCAGCAGTGGCCCATCCTCTGCCTGCTTAACTTGGAAAGCTCCCGGGCACAGGCCAGCATGCCTGTCTGCTCACACAGCCCTCACAGAAACGTGCAGTGCTCTAGACATGCTTTTTGTTCAGAGTTAAGAAAATAGTCTACCCAGTCAGACCGGCACAGCTTTGTATTGTTAGGAGCGGGTTCCACTAGGGAGTTTTTGAATTCAGATTGCCCAACTCTAGCTCGGCAGGGCTGGGTGCCAAGGTATGTGAGCACAAAACGGTCAAGTGAGGTTTCATTCTTTTTTTGTAGGCAGACAATATTTTTATGCCCCGTCATGGCTGGGCAATCAAAACAGCAATTAGGTTGCATCAGCAGATGTGCTTGCTTTTAGTGACTGTCTTTCTCAACAGCACACAAGCTATATGCTGTTTGGTACAAAGATCTTTTCATTTCCAAATATAACTTGGACATTTAGAGTGCTTCGTCAACCATCTGAAAACCTGAGCTGGGGTGGCATTCGCTTTTAGCACTCTCAGCCCAGAAAACTGCAGATGTTTATCTTTAGCACTCCCCTAAGGTGAGCAGAAAATGGAGACCTTGCATCTGCTGGGCGAAAGCAGGCAGAGCACAGCCTGTGCCGTCGCTCACAGTCCTAGATAGGAACAACAGCGCAGATTTTGCTTTCATGTCGGCACAAAACCAACCCAGTTACCCTGGTCTGCGAGGCCACTGGGAGCTGTGGCCGGCACAGCTCCACATCGTTACTCTCTCCCCTGGTGTGGTCTGGCCTAAAGCTAAGCAGCTGTCCCGAGAGCCACGTAACATCCCTCTGTGACGCGGGACAGTGAAGGGGCTGCAGGAGGAGCAATCTGCCATGAGCCCACCAAGCCAACAAAGAGAAACGGGGACTCATGTGGTCCTGAGTGTCTTAAACAGAACAAGCCATCTGCTGAGGGCTCCTGCCTCTGCAGGTGACTGGAGAAGATGAGCCACTGAAACGTGGCACTTAGCTTTTAGATGACCAAAGCTACGTGCCGTGAAACCTCCCCTCTACCAACACATAGCCTCTGCACCCATAATTTCCCAAACACCCTGCATTCCCAAATCCACCAAGCAGCAAGGAAACCTGCTGATACCTGTCACTTCAGAACGCCAGGTCTCAGGCATGCCTCAAGCTTCACAGGAATTTTTGCAGGTTGGAGCAGCTAGGGGATTAGGTACAATAATACACATGAATTCACTCAAATTAGCTAAAATGCAGCAAGGTAGAGATCTAGGACAGAGATTTGTCTCCTGTCGGCTCAGGTCACCGTGGGAGCAGCCACGTCGCCCATCTTGGTACCAAAGGAGGGCAGGAACATCCATCTAGTGACATGGGCACCTTGGGTTACAGCACACCACCCTGGAAACACACCGCTAGGAGATAGTGCAGGGAAAGCTCAGGATTTGAAAAGCATGTAAGAAAATGTAAAAAAAAAGTTTAACAGGCTATTACTTATGGCAAGAGCACAACCTGGTCATCTTCAGGTTGTCTGTAGGATGCCGCCTGCAAAGAAAATAGTTTCACCTCTCCACGTTAGGTCATTTCTACCAATGTTCAAAGTTAAGACAGACATCTTATTTTTCCATATTGGTCTTACTCCTGTTATATTCGCTTCGCACTTTTTTCTTCCCCTCTCTCTTCCCTCAGGTCTGCACATGTGTATTCGTGCTGAGGATTGTCAGCTTGTAGGAAGCACATAATTCATTGGATGCTACTGGAAATGGCTCAAAAAATAATTCCACATCTAGGTTCTGAACTCAAGCAAGTGAAGGTCACCTGAAAGTCTTTTACTGACTTCAGAAGAATGCTGAAGTATATGATACTTTGTGCATGTAAGAAAAAAAAAAGAAACAAATTTTCAGCCTTCCAGCTTTGGCCTTGGCCCGTTGGTTACTCACTGCATGTTGCAGTGGCCGAATCACCAGCTTCATGGTGAATGTGGGACGAGCTGCAGAAAGGGTTCACGAGTTCTAAGAGAGCAGGGACTTTTCCACACAAAGTTCTGAGGGCCTTGAGCTAGGGCTGGTGGAGCAGCTGTGATGGATGAGCCCGGCACTGAGAGCCAGAGGGTTCCCTGGGGCTTTCTCACCAACGTGTCCCTTGCGGGCAGATTTCATCAGATGCAATTTAAAAGATATCAAGTTCTTTCCTAACTTCATTTGTCTGTATAACTACTGCAGTTGACAAAGTACTGTTCTGGGATCACGAAAGGGATGGGAACTAGTACTCAGAGCTGGAAACAGGAGGACAGACTTGAGACAGCAGTGATTTTTGCAGGCGAGCTATCTGGGGCCACTTTAAGCCTCTGCACCACTCTGCATCCTCATCACCTCCTGCAGGGCTGGGGCAGTCAGGCCAGGCATGGAGGGTCGGCTGATGATCTTTCACTCAAGACATGGATGGAGGATTTCATCTGTGCAGCCTGGATTTGATAGACAGGGGTTTGGGAATCGTTGCTACTCATGCTGTGTTACTGTGCTATTTATGCCTATTCAAACCCATACCAATCACCTCCACTTTACCAGCCTGCGTAACCTCCTTCCTGAAGCAGGGCCACCAAAGCTGAGGGCAGTAAGTGGCTACAGGAACACTCTCCATGGCACTGTGGCTCCTGATTTCTCCTCCCTATACCAAGACAAGATTCTCACCAATGCCAAGACTTGGGTTGTCTTCCTGCCCTGGACCCATGGCCGGAGAGTGGCTACCAATGGTGGCCTCAGGTGTCTATGTTTATTGAGCTAAAGCCTCGGTGGCTGATCTGCCCAGAGCCCTAGGGAGACTCAACCATGGTGAACAGACTTGGGCATCAGGACACGGCCATGCAATAACCTGGGAAGAACGGGGTGTTCCCAGACCACTCTGACCACAGTACTGGGGAGGGCATGGCTACACACACAGGACACGTCTACAGTATTAGCAGGGCTACTCGCACCTAGGCTAACGGGGGAACCCAAGGATCAGACACAAGTAAACCCTGCAATACCGACTTACTGTAAGGCTTAGACTCATCCTGTATCACCCACGACTATCGGAATTTCCAGTCGTGCTTGAGGTGCCAAATGGGCTGAATTACCCTTTGGAAAAGTCCATCTCTCCCAGCTCACTGCAAAGGGAGCCCAGCATATCTGTGGTCCCAACTTAAACACCTCTGCTCTGCACATAACTTAGGTGAGCTGAATCCTGCCCAAGAGTTGTTCATGAAGCTGCGCAAACACGCATGGAACTCCTGGGAGGAAAGTGTTTGTTCATTCTTTGATCCCCTGTCCGGTGCACTGCAAACGCTAAAGCAGGCCGAGGAATTTGGCTCAAGAATAGTGATGGACTAGGAACAGAGATTAGCTTTGTGTGCCAAGCAGGGGCACTTGATGCCGTGGCATTTTGAAACCGGTGGCAAAAGGAGGGCATGAAACACAAAGGAAGATGCAGTTTGCTTTTGAAAGAAAGCCTGAGCCTCTCTGTTTTTTCATATAAATTCAGTTTCAAAGTTGCCTAAGTGTCTTCTCTTTTTTCCTATCCTGTTTTTGGGCAATGGACAAATGTAGGAAGTAGGCACGGGACCTGCAGCACCTTCTAAATACTTCGCGAGCCCATTTGTGTCCCTCACCACCCTCTATGCTTCAGCAACTGCAGCAGAATTGACCAGATGCCTACCAGAGTAGCTTGCAGCAAAGTGCTGCCTGTTGCACACACTCAATAAAAGCAGCCATTTGAACATCCTATTCCGTTGCGGATTTTTCAAATAAGATTTACATCCAGGGACCTGCTTTATTTGCCACAACTAGGCAGAAACCTAAACAAGAAAGACTTCTCATAACGGTGGCTGTTATAAAAGTACTATTAGTCAAAATCTCCATCTCGCTTGGATAGCATCCCTTTAAATGATGATTTTGCAGTATCACTGGGATGTCCTGCACAGTGCCCTGAGCTAAAGAGCATCTCTGCTGGCAATTGATATTTCTGCTGGTGGAGAAGAGCTTGCAGTACAACCTAAGTAAGAGTACAGTCAAATCAAACGGTTTCTAGAGTGTGCTGCTGTAGAAAGACAGATTCACAAGTTCAGTTCTCAGCTGTGCCCATGACCTGCGCTGTGACCTGCGCCAAGTCACTTCATCTTCCCATGCCTCCATTTCCGCTCCGGCCTTTTCACATTTGTCTCCACGGCGTGTGAGCTGGGCAGATGAGTTTCATTGTGTTTGTACAATACATACTAAACTAGAGCTGTCAGCCTGATTTGTGCCTCTTGGCACTGCCAGCGTTACCCGTTCTTGGGGATTTACTGCATGTCTGCATGTTCAGTGGCTCTCATGAAGTCTCCTTTCCTGGGATGATGTGTTGGATTAATTTTTCTTTTAAAAAGAAAGTACATTTTTAGTCAAGTTTGAAGAGGCAAGCACTGGAAGTTCGTACTTGAGAATGGAAATAACGTGAGGTGAGGTGGTGTTATTTTGGCTGTAGCGATCATTATTTTTAACACCTGGTGTTAGCAGCGTGGCAGTAAAACTGAAAGACCATGAATGACATACTCACAATAGTAAAATTAGTAGAGAATCCAAATGCTCCTGTTGCAAAGGCACTAGACAAGCAAACATCTAATTACTGTGTTTTAACAGTATGGAAAGCCAGCTAATTTACCAGAGGTTGCATAATGCGTCTGCATATTCTGTTTACAAAGGAAGACGCTGCCATTCAAAGGCTGTGGGGTTGTTGGCGAGGGCTTTTTACCCTGTTTACCAGGCCAGACCCACACTCCTCTGCACTGCCGCATACGATGCTGGCAGCCCGGCACTCCTCCCCTCCTCCAAACAGTGCTGCCGAGCCAAAACCTGCCTGCTCCCTAAGCGCTGCGCAGGGCAGCCCTCCAGGCAGTAAGAAAAGGGGCTGGCAAGGAAGAAACCTGGACTTTCTATTTTTTCGCTGTTGATTCCGTGGCTGGTTTGTTATGGCATGCGATGGCCTGCTAGCCCGCCTATAAAATAGGGAGAATGAGTCATTCTCCTGCCAATAACAATGCGTATCTTTATTTCATTCTCCTCCCGGCATGCCGGGTACCAGCAGGTGATGCCGGTGGCCCAGGTCGGGTGACAGGGAGCGACTGCCAAGCAGCTGGGGTGAGCACCGGGTTCCCCGAGGAGGGTGTCTGTACGCCGCACCGGCGAGGTGATGGCACCCAACAGCCACCTCACCCACCAGCCTTTTGGGGAGGTGCTGGGGAGGGGATTACCACCCCAGGGAGCTGGGCACAGCGCGGCGTGCTGGGGAGAGGTGGAAAGCCCAGGGGCAGCGCCCCAGTCAGAGACAAGACCCTCCTCCGATCTCATCCATCTGCACAGGACGCACTGAGACTGCAGGGGAAAGCTTGTTGTTACCTTACAAATAATTTCATAAATTCAGTCTTGAGGGAACCAAGCCAAATTGCTCACTTCGGTAGCTTTATGCTCAGATCCATCCCACCTTGGCAGTTTATGAATTTCCCAGTTTATCCGATGCTGGGGGATGCACAGCGCAGCTCCCCCGTGCCAGGCGCCACTTTGCTGCGCTCCACCAAGGGTACCTGCTCGGTCCCGGCGCTGCCTGTATCTTGGCATCAGATCTCACTGGGCTGGCGTGCCGCGTACCAACCATTACATGCAATAACAAGCAAAGCGCCGCTTGAACCTTAACACAAAGACGCAAAAAACCAAAACAATAAATGCATTTTCCACAAGGGCAGAGACAGCAGCCTTTGAATGGGAATTGCTGGATCGGCTTATGACTCAGCTGGCTGCTCGCAGAGAGCTTCAGCACATGCTCAGCTTGGGACGGCAGCTGAGGCTTTGCCGGCTTTGTTACATTCAAAGCAAAATGCATGCGGAGATGCACAGTAAAGGGTGTGGGATACAGTCAAGGTCTGTAGCACTGCTAGGGCAGGGGGCATGTGTTGCCCACATACCCTTCCTCCAAGTGATGGGGTCACTCCGTTGCCAGCAGCCCCTCTGGAAGAGCCTGGGTGCAAAATGGTGGGTGAAGGGCAGTCCATGCTGCACACGGGGCTTGGCATGGCGTGGGGTGCAACGTGCAGGGCTTGTGGGATGCGTTTCACTGCCCTGGTCAAGCCCTGCTTGTTGGAGTGGGAGGAGAGAACCAGCCCAGGCGCCAAAATGTCTGTGACTCTGCCTAGATCATACTTATAATGTTTTTCTGCGTATGGATCTACGTAAATAGAAAGAAACCATTCATCTCAGCTGGGAGGACTGGCAGCCTTTGGAGTCACCCTGTCCACTGATATCCAGCCACCTTATTTTTTGCCTGTTCTTTGATTTCTGCCCTCCTCCCCCCACCAGCACTGTTCCCAGGGCATCGTCTTCATGAAACGGCCTTTTGTTCATAGGTGCCCGAAGCCAACGTGCCTCTGACTGGCTGCTTCGTTTCACGTCGACACCCTTAACTGCTGGTTTCATCTTCCTGGTAGCGATTGTCTCAGATGAAGTTTCAGTATCGCTGTTTCTCATCTGCGGCTTGAAAGTCCCATTTTCGCCAGCCAGAAGCCAAAACCCTTGCACTTGCCTGACCTCTGCAATTACTGGCGGGACTCTCGCTCCACGGCGCTGCAGCCTCTGGCCATGGGGGAACTTCGGAGCAGGGGCCATACGGATAAGCCACGGGCGAGCTAGAAATGGCACACAGTTTGTTTAAAATGTCCGGCTCTTGCTGCAGTTTCATTCAAATTCACTGCTGCGCCCTCACTTGCTGCGAAGTGCAGTTTTGATTGCAGCGTCATTTGAATACTGCCTGCGATGGCAGAGAGCCTGTCCTCACCTCTGGAGGGTCTCTTTGTTTTCTACTTTTTTGTGTCTTAATCTATGAGGAAAGTCGCTAACCACTCTAGACTGCGAGTCTCCCGCGGATCTTCACAGTAAGAGGCATAACAGAAGTGCAAAGGAAAGCACTGAACACAACTGTTTGGGGATTTCTCACCTCCAATGCGTATTTGTGCAAGAGCTTATGCAAGTGTCTTGGTGCTGCTCAGGATATTCTGCTAGATGCACGTCACCTTTGGTTTTCATTGTGCTGTGAACATCCGTCTAACTTCAGCCAGCAGCTTTTATTAGCTCTTCAGCAAACCCCACACATTTGCCAATGTCTTCAGTGGTGTAAGGAGCCCGCAGCATGCATTTCTACCATCCTCTTAAAAGATGAAGAGCAGAGCACATTGATACTTCCGCAACAGGTTGAGTGGAAAAATGGCCCACGTGCCCATAATGCTGTTGCACCGAGTAGGTCCGTTTTGATTTCAGCTATCACATATCAGCTGCAGAGCATGGGAGTCTGCGCTGGAAACCCCCGCCACACCATTGCCACACCGCGGATGTGCTGAAGTCCAAATGTGAACTTTGCAGATCAGTAAAGCACCCAAAAGCTGGTGTCCAGGTGCAGTGCCCATGGGAAGCCTGGCATGAGAAGAGATCACCTTATCTCCAAGCCCCCTGGAAATTTTGCAGCAATTAAGCAAGACATTTAAGATTATTCAAAGGCCCGGGACCTGCCTGCTTTCCCACAGGCTCTCCTCATGCAGCTCTTTGTCCTCCTGGGAAAGGCTCCCTGATGGCACAGCAGCACCGTGCAATGGACTGGAGGCCCATGCTGCTGATCACCAGCTCTGCTCAAGGGCTGGAAGCAGGACAGCCATTCAGCCCAGCACCAGAAAGCTAACTGGCTCTGCTCGTGGACCAGCTCCAGCACACGACTGTGCTGTGTGTCAGTACAAGCTCTAGGAAACACCAGCTTGCAGGTCTGGCCACCATGCTCCAGCACAGGCTATGGCCATGCCTTGGTTTACCCAAGGCAAGAAGTATTCTCCTCTTCTGATGATCCAGCTTTCAGTGATGGATGCAATCATGGTACCAAGGGGGAGGGAAAATCCACCGCTCACCTTTTCCCCTCTGCTAACCAGTGGCAGCTAATTAGATGGCTAATGTCCCACCCAGCCTTGTAGTTCTCCTAGGAAACCCTGCCTTGGCTACTCACTTTAGCATGAACTGCAGGAAAGTGTTGATAGCAGAAGAAAATGAGATCACGCTAAAATTATCACACTGCCTTTCTTGGTGAGAAGAATAAAATTTATTTCTGTTCGTCACTCAGATAACTTCAGAAACGCTGTGCATGATCTGTTGAGCTCTCCCCATTGATGCCATTATCAAGAGCTGAGCAGCCACATGAGCTTTGTCTGCAGTTTGAGTGTTTTCCTGTTTCACTTTCTCTGCAGCTTATACCAAGTGTAGACAGCGTTCTTTGATAACTCCACAGATAACTGTGGAGTTTTATTTTCACCATTCAGCACCTTGCAGGAGTGGATCTCCATGTACTTCAGGAAGCCCTGAAAAAGAGTATCCAGAGGCAGCTGGGGTCTGATTCTCCAGTGTCTCATGTTGTCCTTTATAGCTACATAAAGCTTTAACACCTCCAAAGCAACTCCAGGTGTGAGAAAGCAGGACCCAGTTTGACATAATTGCAATTTCTGACTGCTTTTCATGAGGAAGCTGGATGCTGGTGAGCATCATGTCTCTAGAGAGTAACTCGCATATTATAGAAGACACAAGCAGTCTGTGGCAGCCCCAGAAGAGAGACATCAGCTGTCCCAGCTCCCAGCACCTGAAGAGTGAGCCTCAGCACACAAAGGCAGTGCAGACTAGGGCTTGGGTACCAGGCACCCTGGGAAGATGATGGTATTTTCAGCACTGAGGAGTTTCATTGCCGCCAAGATGCCCACCCAGAACAGGCACCTCCACAGCAGCCGACCAGCACCCCTTCTTGTTTCTGAATAATGTCTCACATCCGTCATACCAGTGGGCAAAAGGAAAACATGCTGCAGAAATAACATGCCTAAATTTTATGTTATTTTTTTTACCAGACACCAACTATTGTGTCTAGTATTTTTTCAGATTAAATGTCAGCTTCAGTGCCTTGGGGCAGATAGCTACAGGTCTGCCAACCCAAAGATGTGGTTTTTTCACTTGTGCCCCTCTCTTCCACCCACAACCAAACAAGTTGGCGATGCTTTAACAGCAGCTGCACGTGGCGGCTCAGAACACAACCGACGGAACTACCTGGCACAGTCACAAGCTGTTCACCGCACTGACAAACAGTTACCAGTCACTTTCTTCTGCCTCCCCTAGCTTAGTCATATTACAGACACCGCTTATAAACCACATCCTTCTGTTGCAGTATGACTTGCCCCCACCGCTCATGACACATTTTCGGATTAAATGCGTGCATGCCATATTTTATCGAAGGGAGAAGTCACTGCAGAAGTTCAGAGGATTCCCAGTCGCACAGAGGATGCTTTGCTCACTGGCTGCAGGAGCTTCCTCGAGGCACCAGGACCCCATTTGCCTTTAAACAAGGACTGCCCTCATCCCATGGTGGGCTTTTCAGCACTCTTTCTCCAGTGCTTTCGGCCGGCGTTACTTGCATGGTGGCACATCACTGCTACTTTACTCAAAGGGAATCTAATGATCCTGCCAGGGAAGTAAGGGGAGAAATTAACTTTTCATAAACTGACGAGGAAGAGACAAATCCTCTGCTTACCAACAGGAATGTGCCTATGAATAGCCCCTGAGTAAACACAGATGACATATTGCAGAATGACATCAAGCATGGTTACCGCCAGCCATCTCTTCCTGAAATTCAATAGACATTGATATTTATATCCAGCCTTTGAGGTTTAGCATGCTTCAGCACAAATATACATTTATTAATACCACAGTACATCGGGTCTTATTGACTCTTCTTGAGTCTCATTTCTCTAACAGATACACTTTTTTCCTGGACTGTCATGCTTGAAATAAGCTAAGCCAAGAGTGAATGATCTTTCAACAGAACAAATAATACGCTTAAGGCTACATTCAGCATTATTTTCTTTACTTCATTTCACCAAAGTGATATTTAAAGAGAGGGCTGCATTCTGCTCAGCAGTACATTGGCGTTAATGATATGTGACTCCAGTGATTACAGCAGAGTGGCTCTGAACACGTATTGACAAAAGAGGGAGCGGGAATTTGGCCCAGCATTCTCAGAATAGGAGTGCTAGGCCTGCAGTTATGCCAGGGAAGAATTTGGCCCATATTGCTTCTGAAATGAGGGAGCCAAATAATACAACATAAGCTGATCTGTAGCCTGTTTATTAAAAAATCCATGATTTACAGTGATTTATAGGGCCCAGCTAGAAGAAGGTTAAGTCTCAAGAGCAATACAACACGTCTAAAAGAAGTTACTTCTCCCTGTAAAAGGACATTTTAATAGAAATGAGGACAAATAAAATTCTTAAGACATGACCTTGCAGTGGAAATATAATCCTTTTATGCTTTCCATCTCAGATCATGCTCCTGTGCTGTACAAAGGCATCGCTCTGCCTATAAAACACTAATTTCTCTGCTTCTGCTGTCCAGCATTCTCCAGAATCTCCATCAATATAAATGCTTCAGTGGCGATAGTAAATAGTCAGGTCTGTGTGCCTGAGGTTCAGTTATATGAGATGGATCTGGCAGTCAGCAGAGCAAGATGCAACAGCCCCTGTTATTATTCATTTATCTGCCCAAACAGGAGTCGAGTTCTGCCATTTCCAGCTTGCAGGCTCCAGTGCTGAAGCTGTGACTGCCAGGGCTTCACCAGCACGGCAAGGTGCATTGCTTACACCCTTCTTTTTCCCTTCCAGACTGACCCTCCCTTTTCCCAACATTGTAAGTGGAGCTTGTGCCTACTGCAAAGCTGGGCTGAAATAGGTCAGAGAGTCTTCAAAGGAAAATCTACGTGCAGGAGTCATGCATTTCCATCCGGCGGCAGACAAACAGGCAGGCTAGAGGAGACGGGAACAGAAAGGAGGTGGCTGATGTTGGTCCAGAGAAGCTGCTGCTCCTTCTCTCTTGCTCTGCAGTGCCAGATGGCTGGGCCCGTCCTGCTTGCTGTATTTCGGTGTATCGTGGTGGGCACCGCCTGGCCGCACCGGAGGGAGGGAGGGAGGCAGAAGTGCCAAGGTTAGCCAGTCGCATGGCTCCACACAGGCACGGTCTGCTGCTGACTCAGTCAGCTGGCTCCCCTGCAGGCCTCTTTCTTTAAGGCTGAATCTGAAAATTTGGGAATTCTCCTGTCTAAGGGTGTCCTCGGCATCCGGATGGTGATTGGTGAAAGAAGGAACACACCACGCAAACAAGTCTTCATCACTTAGCCAGTCTTGCTGTGGAAGATCCCATGTGCTAACTGCCTTCACTCACATGCCTAATTGCTTCTAAGTGTGGTACCTTCTGAGAAAATCCCGCCTGCACCAACACTTGGGTTTTTCAGGGTGTAACTACCAGAAAAAATACTTAAACAGGGTAAAAACATTTTAAATCAAAATAAGGCAAGTCCATAACAGATGCAAATCTTACAGCACTTCAGCTCTTCTTTGTCTAGAAACAAAGAACAAAATTCTGTCATATTTCAGCCTGATCTTCCAACATGCTTATGTTCATATCTCAGGGGCTTCAATGGGAAATGGACCTAAATTAAGGCTCATATACCAAAAGCTGCTGAGTTTTGTATTTGTTGTGAAAATAATGGAAGACATAACATTGCCAGTGAATACAAGAAGCTAGTTTCACTGATCAGCTCCATCCTTAATGTGGCATCATGCCATCAATACCATGTGTTTCATTTGCAAAATAGGAACAGACAAGTTCTGTTGCTTGAGAAATTTTTTTTTTTTTTTTCAGCCAAAGACATTGGTATTGTGTACTTCACACTGTCCGGGCACAGAACTGAGCCAAAGCAGTGGAAGAGAACAGGCAGCAAAACGCCGGGTTCCAGTTCACCTCCCCAGCCAGCAGGTATGTGTCGTGATTTCATCCCAGCCGGCAGCCAGGACCATGCAGCCGCTCATTCACTTCTACCCCCCACAGTGGGGTGGGGAGAAGAACGAAAATAAATGGTAAAACTCATGGTTTGAGATGAAGACAGTTTCACAGGAAAACAACAGAAGAGATAATGATAATGATAATAATAATAATAACAACAGTAAAAAAACAAGTGATGCACAACGCAATTGCTCACCACCTGATGAACAATACCCAGCTCATCCCTGAGCAGCGATCACTGCCCCCCAGGCAACTCCTCCAGCTTATATACTGAGAATAACGTCATACCGCATAGAATACCCCTTTGGGCAGTTTGGGTCAGCTGTCCTAGCTGTGTCCACTCCCAGCTTCCCATGTACCTGGCAGGCCAGGCCAGTATGAGAAGCAGAAAAGTCCTCGACTGCCTAGCAACAACCAAAAACATCAGTATGTTATCAACACTATGCTCATCCCAAAACCAAAACACAGCACTACACCAGCTACCAGAAAGAAAACTAACTCTATCCCAGCCATAACCAGGACAGCATCTGAGCCAGCTGCCTCCTGCTTTCCCTCTTTTGGCTCCTCAGCTTTTGAACTCTTGGCCTCGTGGTGTCCTGGCTGCCAAAGGAGGGCTTGAGGTGCTTTCACCCAGCCTGTCCCAGTTAGGCTGTACTCTCCAGTGATGTGCAGTGTAGCTGGGAGACAAGGCAGGAGCTCCCACTTCCCAGCCAAAGGCCAGCAGCACTTCTCTCTCTTCTCAAGGGAACCTTGCCACGTGGACCCAGGCCCAAGGTACTGGTGGGCACCTACATCTCAGAGAGATGTCATAACCGCCGCTTTGATGCAGGCACACTTGTTTAGCGGAGGGATGAAACTTTGGGTGCGTCCTTGCTGGTGCTGCAGCTGATGCCTCACATTGCGGTTGTGCAGCCGGTGCTGAGACCCAGGCTTGTCCCTGCTCCCCGTGTATGACCCCAGGCATCTGTGTCTACCCCGTGAACTCCACCTCCAGTCCTGGAGGGGAAAGGTATTTCCATCACCATAGATAGACCTGCTGCTGCCGTTAAATCTGCTCAGTAGGACCATCTTCAATATTAATACAAATACATTGCAAGGGATTACTTATAATTCTCCTTTTGCAGGGAGTAAGACCAAGCTACCTTTGTCCTGCCTTTCAGATTTTTTTTCAATTAATGCATTTCCCCGCTGCATCACTCCCAAAAATTGTACAGGCCAAAATACTCCCAAAGTTAACTCGAAGCACAACCTATTTTTTCCAGATGATCCCTATTTACAGGCTCACTGCATTGGCCAGTGTGGTCTCAGAAGGCTGAACTGAAGTAAACAACATGTTGAAATATATTTAGCGAATTATCATGCAAACCACAGAAGAACATAAAGAGAGAGAGGAGAAGAGGTTTCTTGGTTGGGTAGTGATTTAATGCTTTTTAGAGTTATTTAACTGTCAAAGAAATTAGAGATTAAAAACGCCTATTAGGTCAGTGAGCTCAGCTCTCATGGGCCAGGCTGTAATTGTTTCTTACGATAAACACAATTTCGAGCGCTTTATCTAGTCAGGGTTTAAATGCTGCAAGTGAAAAAGTGCGTACCCCCACCCTCGAGAAAGAACTCCACGAACTATCGCATCTCGCTGTCTCACATAATTACCTGAACACTTACTTTGCAAATTAGGATGTGTAATTGTAAGGATGGGAAGTCATTCTGTAGTGTGAAAGTGTGCGTAACATCACTCAGGGCACAAACTTTATCTGCTGCCCTTCCTTCTCCTAACAACGTAATAGAAATCCTGTGCAAGTGCTATTAAAACGGTGCAACAAAAATTATGCTAATGAAGGCAGGACTATCACTTGTTTGACATAATGGCAGTGGGCTGGATTTTTGGCCTTCAGAAACCACAGCTATTTTCCTATGCATCCACATTCAGTATGGCTTTACTGAATGATTCATGGACTCATGAAATGTAAAGCATGTGACACGTGTCAATCACCTTGCCTAACCGCACACGCAGCACTTTATTGTGGCAGTCAGATGGAGAGAGTGGGTAAGGCTCCAGAGCTGGGTGCTCAGGCATGCCCTCTTTTCCTGCTCCTGAGCAAAACTTGAGGATCTTTTAATTTATTCCGGGATTTCTAGTCTTGCAGCAATCCAGTCAGAGCTACTGCACGGCAGCTGCCCCCTCCCTTCCTCTCTCTCCAGCTGCTGGAGGTCTATGAATCACAGACATACTCAATGCATAACAAGTTCAATCTTACAGCACTGATCTTGTCAATCCAACCTTTCCAGGAAGCACCGAGCTGTTGCATTAATGTACGAACAACAAAAGCACTGCACACTTGTACAGTAGGTGCACATCTCGGGGAAGCATCGTGTGGACTTACTGAGCACTCCCGTAGCACCTGCACGGCACACCGCAGCTAGGCTGACTTTTCCGGGACACACAGCACGGTCAGTACTGCACAGCTGATCTACAGAGCTCCGTGCTCTCTCCCAGACTGGTTGCGCAGTGGATCGTTCTGGAAGGCAGTGGAGATGCATTGCGTCCAACTCTCAACCTTACCTTCAGGATATTGCAGGCAGAAATATTGCAGCCCCGGCAGGAGTTCAAAGCCTTTATCACACTGCTAAACCATGGTGTAAGTGCTCTTTCTGGGGTATGAAAGCAGCTCAGTGTTTGGATGAGCTATGTCTCTTAGCTGATCCGTTTAAACCATGTTAGCTTGAAGGCTGCATAAGGCATTGGGAGAACTTTGACCTTCTAGCAAAAACATCTAGTCCACTCCTACAGTGAGGGCTGCAGTCCACGCCTGGCTGCAGTGTGTCTGCCAAAAATGCATCTGACGATTTCAGGAGGCAGAGAAATCCCTACTTCCTTCGGAAGTTTGTTCCTGCCTTGTCGTTTCATCATAGTGTTTGTTTTTTAAACTTTGCAAAAGTTATAATCATTGATGATAAAAATCTGTTTAAACCAGGAACCACTTGTGCAACTCTATCATCTCAGCAGGTCAGTAATCTCTCTGAAAGGATGCGATGGTCTCAAGTCAGCGTACTCCGTATCATCACGAAAAAAACTCTCCGCCTTTCCCATACACTGCAGTAACTCGCAGCCTCTTTAGGTGACCGCAGCAGAGAGCACTGGTTGCGTTTATAGAATTGACAAGGCAGGTCAAGATGCCAGGCTGCTTGTAACTCAAGTACCTCTTAATTTCAGGATTCTGCTTTCCTTTACAACTCAGTAACTGGTCAAAAACTGAAGGAAAACCACAATGGCAGATGGCAAGTGAGGTACAGTTGGATCATAAAAGCTGCCAGACAATTGTGAAGGGAGCACTGAGTATTTTTTGCAATACTTCTTTTGAGTAACCAGTTTACAAGGAGAACTTTCAAGAATGTGGATATGTTCATCAGGAAGCCAACTCGTACAAAGAGAGGCTTTTACTTTGCAGAACTTAAGCACGTTTAACTCAAAATGGAACAAGCCAAGAGCTTAACATCAGGCACACGTGCAGAAGTCTTTGCAGGCAGCAGGACCTCGCAGAGGGCGTAAGCTGAGCACATACATGGCGTTTTACAGGATCAGTGCCACAGGGATCCTAACAGTTCATTTCCAAACACTGCATCTGGACAGAGTTCAGGTGTTTTGAAAATTCTGATATTGTCTCTGGTCTATCCACTAATTGTCTGATACTGGCCAAGCACAGCATTTGGCCCTGTTAGGTACACTTCTGATCCCTATGAGGCATCAAAACTCTTTATTTAAAAGAAAAAAAAAAAGAGCTACAAATGAACGTCAGAAAAGGCATCCAAGAGAATTTTTGTTGGGTGCAGGAAAGGATTTCAGGCAACTTCATTTGCTGTATTGTTTCCAAAAACAATGAAGCACTTTCAGAGTTTATGCTTCTCTTGACATTTCTCAGGTACTAAAGTACCGAAAGGCAAGACTGGGAGCCACAAAGGTACTTAACTGCTTATGGTTTAAGGGAGGGTTAGTCAACCAAATACTTCAAGCATCTGGGCATACATGTCCCACCCCCTTTCACAAGAAGTTTGTGGCAGAACAGAGACTAGATATAAAATTTCTCAAATTCTAAACTGCCTTACAAGTCAGTCTAACTTTCACACTTGGCTAATGGAAAATTTTCCTGGCTTTAATGGGCTTCGCTACAGGTCTGAAGCTGTCTACTCAATGTGGAAGTAATTTCAGTGTAGATGAATGGGACCCAACCACATTTTGAGGATGTCCAGTCATGTGTACTTGCCACTGTGGGAATAAAATAAATGAATGGATGCTATTACTGAAATCTGATTATTTGCAAATGTTCCAATGTTAAACACTAAGAGTAACTCAGTCAAAATCATTCTCTTACCTGTGTTCCAAACATGTCTGCTACCACACTTGCCAATGGGTTTGAGTTCTGAACCACGCACTTTGACAGCAAATGACTCAAAGTGATCTTACTTGGGTTAGAGTCAAACTCTCCATTACCCGTGGCTAACATAACTCTGATCCTCTTCTACTTCTTCTAAAACTTCTCACTTAAGATAACATTATCACAGAGCTCAGCAAGAAATAAAAAGCCTTTTACATCATTCATGCAGCTTACTTACATTTTAGCATTACATTCAGGTTAGACAATGGAAACGAACCTGTTTGGCTTCCCTTCGTCACTTCAGTTTTAATAGCGCTGTGCTGCAGCATGTGGGATGCAGACATAGCACAGCAAGTACCTGCACTCCAGCAAACTGTTTTCTCACGTTGGGATGTCATTTCTACTATACTGCACGGGGAAAAAAAGACCTCTTCCATTTATTCCTCTCCAGGCACTTTGTACGGCTGCCTGCGACTGGAACATTTGGATGCATTCCACATTGACTTGGCAATAGTGGAGTCCACAGTGTGCCCGCCTGATGAAGGCAGTTCTGCATCACGAAAAGATCCCTTTGGGAAGGGATGGAAGGGGAAGGATGGAGGAGGATGTTGCTGTGGATGCGTTTTTACTCACGGAGGCAAAGTCTGATCTGAGAAACTTTTCAGTAGTTCTCAAGGACAGTCAGATCTAGGGTCAACGAGTCTCCTTTAAGAGATGTAAATTACTAATTGCATTGTGCCCTTTTTAGCCAGCCTGTTGACTAAATTACACAATGCTTCATCTGCAAAAATAGAAAGTATTCCCACGGATAAAAGTATATAAAGCAGATCACCGTTCTCAAGCAGCTGCTTTACAATTGTTTTCACAGGAGAAACCTTGAAAGCAATGTACGTAACACCCCAAATCTGCTTAGAAATTTCAGAGGGTTACAATCTTCTGTTTCCGTAACAAAATCAAGTCCTCCGACACCATCATCTTTCAAGACAGGAATTGTACAGTGCTTGTAATTTAATACACAAACTTTTATTGACATCGGTGGGACTACTCACATTAAAGCCCATACATGCATATTTTAAAACTAAAGCCAAAGAGCACACAAACAGGGAAAACTGCAGTGATGCTATGATGTAAAAAAGAGGTTTCTACCCCAGCGATCCTAGGCTGCAGATTACAGATTCGCCTCTCTCCTAATTACACACTGCATCTCCGCGCATTAGCAGGGAGCCCAGAAAACCTGACTCATCATTTCTAACAATCCCAGCGACCCGAGGCAAACACACAGACAGGCTCGCATGCGCGCTCCGCACGCTCCCAACTTCCCCCAACGCAAACACCTCAGCCCGTTCTGCCTGGCAGCACCGCGCTCCTGTCCCTACATGCGCAGGCCGCCGCCTCAGAGCGGCCCCGCGCAGGCAGCCCCCCGCCCCGAACGCCTTCGCCCGGCAGCAGCGAGAGCCCCCTCACCACGATTAACGGATCCGCGGCTCTGGGGAGAGTACAGCCCGGGAGGATGGCCTGGGCCTGGGCCTGGGCTGAGGCCTGGCCCCGGGGCCGGCAGCCGGGCGGGGCGGGGGGCCGAGGCCCGCACCTCATCACACCGGTGACCCCCTCGCCTCCCCCCCAGACTTGGGCCCCTCGGGACCACCGTGGAGGGGACAGCCCCGAGCAGAACTGGGGGGACCGGCGGGGGCGCCCGGGGAGAACCTGGGCGCTCACCGCCCCCCGCCCC